>ERZ1673730.81-NODE-81-length-159562-cov-184.184857_pt1 | contig 159562 bp, 144 predicted proteins | sample MGYA00580200_ERZ1673730 | MGnify/ENA primary metagenome ERZ1673730 (study PRJEB41218, sample SAMN15661761) | gut metagenome | host: Homo sapiens | place: Canada: London | collected 2015-08-20/2019-03-30 | study: EMG produced TPA metagenomics assembly of... | reverse complement strand
TCATTACTTGATGCACCGCTACAACTGGATCAGGCCGCATCAATTCAACGACGGGCTACCGCCTGCGGTGGCCGAAGAAAAACTCAACCCACTGTCCGGGATGGGTTTACCACTACATTTATCCCGAGGATTGGGCCGGTGATCCTTCCTTGGAGGTCCGAGCGGCGGAGCGGGTTTGAGTCTGCTGGCGGATAAGGGCTGTGCCGTTACTCGCTCTACCCCGGCTACCAAGTCTTTTTCTCGGCCTCGCAGGATGGCCGGCCCCGAGAAAGTAACCAAAGCGCTTGCCCCTGCATTCGACCTCCTACACGACGATTCCGCTCGGCCTCCTGATGGGGCGAACCGGAGCGTCGGATGTTTCTCTGGAAGAGGTAGGGCGAATAACGCGAAGCGTTATCCGCAACTACACAGGATTTTCCTGTAACGCCCGAGCATCGGGGGATTGAAAGAACTTCGTCAAGTCGATGTACAAGCAATGGCTTCAGAGAATCGGCGGATAACTGCTTTGCAGTTATTCGTCCTACCGTTGACCGCTATCGGTGCGCTCCATAATCATTCTTCGGCGCTAAGAACGCATACCACCCAGCGGCAAACCGCTCCCGAAAGTAGCGGTGTATTCCATTGAGGAAATGCGTATGCCATTCGTTTTTCAACCCACCCTATTCAACCCCTCGCGGCACGACACCAACACCACCTCCCCGGAGGTGCGTCATGTCTGACACCCTCCTCCACCCCAGCCGTTTCACCCACCACCATCGGGTCCTGCGCGCCGTGCTGCTGGATGAGGAAGGCTGGTTCGTGCTCTCCGACCTGGTACGGCTGCTGGGCCGTTACCTGGGCGGTCGGGCGCCGGCGGCGTTGTGTGACGAGGCGCCGTGGCCGCTGGCGACGACGGAACAGCGCGAGCGCTTGTTCGCCCTCTGTCATGCGCTGGAGCGGCATCTGGACACCGATCAGTGGCGGCTCGCCTGGCTCCATGACGAACGCCACGGGCCACGCCAGGATTGCCTGGTCAGCGAGTCCGGGCTCTACGCTCTGCTCTGGCTCGCAGTGCCTGGCGCGGCGCAAGGCTTGCGCCGTTGGGTCAGCGGCTCGGTGCTGCCACGCCTGCGCAGCCAGTCCCACCCCAACGCCACGCCCCAGCGCGCCGTGCTGCACTGGAAAACCGCCGAGATCGACACCCTGCACTGGCAAGGCAAGACCTGGATCCCCCTCTGCGACTGCCCCCAACTCCTCGACAGCCCACGCCCGCTGATCCGGGCCTGACCCCGCCACATGCCCTGAAAGGAGTCAGGGCTTGAAACAGCGGAGTGACCTGCTTTTACATGACTACTTGTAGTGGCCTGCAATCAGCACCGGCCTGTAATCCATCGCGGCCAACCAGAATTATCTGCGACTGACGGATAGGCTGGGCTCAGATTAATTGCGAGCGAGCATGCAATCCATGCGCCGGGCTTGCAATCCATCACCGCGGGCTCACGCTCTTTGCGACTGACGCTCATACCGGTAGTCCGGCACTTTGCATCTTCTCCCGAAGCTCGGTCGCCCGCGCCGGATCCAGTGTATTGCTGAACAACGCACGAACCTCGGCAGGCTTGGCATCGAACTGCTCTGCCAGAGTAGGCTCCCGCTCTGGGTGAGCAGAGATGCAGACCGAGTAACTATCACATAAAAAGCAGAGGCTCCTTACAGAGAGCCTCTGTTTATATTCCTCAAAAAGTGACTACAAAATCAGTCATGATCAGGATTCATTAGTATGAAAGAAAGAGTGTCAACCTTCATTTCAGCGGTATAACTGAAAAACACCTTAATATCAGATCGATCAGGATAAGCATAATAGTCCCAACCTCCAACTAATCCGATCACAGGCATTGTAAAGGGCTCTTTGGTCTTCTCTGGAGTGCCAAGAATGGAACGAACACCTGTTTTATCCATACTCCTAGAAAAGGGAGGTGGCAGTTCACCTTGATAGGCTGGAATGTTGTCCATCGTTTTTATAAGAACTATATGGAGTTTCTCGGCAACTTTACTTTCTCCCCAAAACTCTAGATCAACACCAGTATCGACATCTAGAGTAAGCCATTCAGAATCTTCGTATTGCTTCTCAAGAGGGGTTTCCGGTATTAAATTTTTCTCTAACAAATCGCCATAGCTCTGTCCAAGAGCACCAACAATTTTCTTGATTGATTCAGAATTCATCAGTACCACCCCTGTTCTGTATTGATTTTGTGCAACCTTGAACGTGCATCTTCAACATCTTTCTCAGAAAAACCCTCTTCCAGCAAAGCACCCTTGACTGCGTCAAAGTTACTATCTACTGCCTTTCTTAAATCTGCTGCATCCTTACGCTGTTTTTCCTTAGTATTACGCCCGCCGTAGGTTTCGCTGTACTTCTGGTGTATCCGCGCAGGAATAGCGATGCTAGCTCCTTTCTTCATCAACTCCCGAATTTTCTTATCCTGAATTCCCGGAATATTCGATCTCAAACTCGTCGCCAACGCACCTTGAGCCGGCATATGGTCAAGATGGTTTCCATCACGAGGTCTTCCTGCAAAATTACCATAAATGTCCACTTCCAGCGGCTTAACTGGCGGCTTGGAAAAGACCAGATAGAGCGGAGGAACGTCCGAGCCCGCCGGGAAAATCACGATCAGATCGTCCAGATCTAACGGCACTCCCGGGTAGGACTCCGGCTCGGCCTGTACTGGGGTGATCGTTGCTCCCTCATACACCGGAACCGGCTGCGGCACGACCGGAGTGGTGCTTGAGGGGTTCTGGCTTCCTGGAGGGGTAGCAGGGGTCCAGGTCAAGATCAGCGGGGGTGTATTCGGCACGGTGGACTTTGCGGGAACCGTCACCTCATACCGGCCTGTCGCAGTATTGAGGGTCGCGGCGCGAACAGGCACGCCCTTGGGGACAGTTGCACCGTTGGTCAACATCGCGGCAATCTGCGATTTACCACTCGGGCTCTCTTGTGCAGCACTCGTGAGTCGTACCGGCATATCAACCGTGCCACCTGCCTTGGCGACGCTTTGCAAATCAGCCGTGCCAGGAAGCCCCAGAGCGGACGCCTCCAGTGCCAATGCATTGCGAACGCCGGCAGGAACCTTGTCACTGTCTTTACCAGCCTGGTCGGAATACAGCGATAGCACCGCGAAGGTGGCCACGTATGCGCCAGGTCCACTACCAGCAATCTGAATCAAGCGATTGACAGCATTCGTTAGGGAAGCCGCCAGGCGAGCCGTCTCCACTGCCGCACTACCAAACCCGGCCACCGAAACCAGCGGCGCAGAGGTGGCCGGCATCGCCAAGGTGTTCGCAGCCTGGATGATCTGATCTGGTACTACATCGGCTGTTTTTTGCAAATCGTTGGTCGCCGCACGCTGTGCTTCGGCTACCGCTGCTGAGACCTCTTTTGCCTTAGCCTGCAGCGCTGCTTCGGTCTGCTGGGCAAAGGTGTTCACCTTGGCATAGGTGCTTTCAGTGAATTGTCGAAGGGTTGCTTGTGCAGCTTGCGAAGCCGCCTTGGTGGGGCTGGCCTTGACCTGGGCGGTTAGCCTGTTGACCTCGGTTTCGACCTCGGCGGCCGCATTGGCAGCAAACTGAGCCAGCGCTTGTTTTCGTGCTGTCGAAAACGCCGTGGCTTCGTTGACGATCTGCTTGACTTTGGTGTTGAAAGCCGTGACCTGGGCTTCTCCACTGGCCTGTGCTGCCAAGGCAATCTGATTCCGAAATGCCGCGCTGATCAGGTTCTGGCTGGACGAAATCTGGCTGTTGGCTTGTTGCTGGGCTTGCGCTGTCTTGACCTGCACCGCCTGGGTTGCCGAGGCGACTGCACCACTGACCTGGGTGGAAACCTGAGACAGACTAGCATCCACTGCTTTCACACGTTGCTGGACCTTGGTGGCGGTCGGAGCGGTGATCGCGTTGAAGTCGGCACCGAGCTGTTGAGTGACCTGCTGGGCTTCCAGGCGTGCTGCTTCTTCCGCTTTGCGTTTGGCGTCCGCTTCTGCCTGACGCTGGGCTTCTGCCTCCGCCCGGCGGCGGTCGGTTTCAGCATTGAGCTTGTTCAAGCGCTCTTGAAGACTATTGATCTGATCATTCAGGATGATTGCGTTGTAGCTTGCTTGCAGCTTATCAAAACTAGCCGAATTCTTGACTATACCCAGCTCATAATCTAGCTTCGGCCGCTTTTGATTGAGCAACTCGGTGACAACGGCAGTAGCCCTCTCCAACCATTGCTCCGGTGTAAAGCCTTTCGGTAATGATGGATATTTTGCGTCTATCGCATCCAGTTCTGACTGCACCCCTGCTTCCAGGTTCTTTTTCCTCTCTTTGAAATCTTTTTCAATGGCATACGTTAAGCCAATAAAGGGATTCCCGGCCGGATAATTGTTTAATATGTCATTCCTGTCGCGAGTCGGGTTTAGAATAACTTCCGCTGGACTGTTTGCGTAAACAATAATAGGTGAATCATCGCTCATATTCTCACTCCTCAGGATGAGCACTGGGCAAGTTGATTATTTCTAGAGCAAGCCTTAGATGGAAGAAGTATTCCGTAATCAACGTCAACACACCGGGCACGCACGCCAATCAACTTCAATACACCATCCCCACTGCCATACAGGCATCATTGATTCCCTTCTCCAGAACTGCCCCTTTTGCGCTGTAGGTTCGTGTATGCGTCCATGAAACGGTCATTTTCTGGACGCAAACCTCATCTACCCCTGCCAGTCACGGAAGCCGCATACCTTCAGTTCATTAACGAACTCCCACTTTCAAAATTCATCCATGCCGCCCCTTCGCGAGCTTCCGGACAAAGCCACGCTGATTGCGAGCCCAGCGTTTTTGATTGCAAGCCGCTGCAACTGGTCAGGCCGTTTCCGCAGCGCATGAAGTCCTGGCCGATCTACCGGCAGGGCCAGCCATCGTTCGACGAATAAAGCCACCTCAGCCATGATGCCCTTTCCATCCCCAGCGGAACCCCGACATGGACGCCAAAGCTCTGCTCCTCGGCAGCCTCTGCCTGGCCGCCCCATTCGCCGACGCGGCGACGCTCGACAATGCCCTCTCCGCCTGCCTCGCCGCCCGGCTCGGTGCACCGCACACGGCGGAGGGCCAGTTGCACCAGCCAATCATCCTTGAGGCCCGGCGCTCCACCGGCGAATGCGGCTGTACCTCAGCGCTGGTGCGATATCGGCTGCTGGCCATGCATGCCAATGCGAAGGCACAGGTCCTTCAGGAAGGTCTGCTCGACGGTCGCTACGAAGGCACCCGTACCCTAACGCTGGCAGCAGATGCGCAACTGGCGGCCGACAGCACGCTCGTGGTACGTCTTGGTTGCGCCGTCGCCGAATGACCATCCACCGACCCAGCGAGGTTCGCGATGCACTTGCTTTACCCCTCCGCCCCCGACCGCAGCAACGCGGTCGATGAACTCTTCGTCGAGGAATATGACGCGGCCCGTTCGGCAGGCTTGGCCTGTTCGCTGTTCTGCGACGAGGAACTGGAGAGTGGACGCTTTCGCGCCCGCCCGGAGTTTCCGGCAAACCCCCAGGTGCTGTATCGCGGCTGGATGCTCACACCGGAAAACTACGCTCGCCTGCACGGCGCGATCCTCGTCGCTGGCGGACGGCCCCTGACCAGTCCACAGCAATATCGGCACTGCCATTACTTGCCGGAGTGGTATCCGCTCTGTGAGGACCTCACGCCGGCGACCCTGTTCCTGTCCAGGAACGCCGACTTCGAGGCAGTGTTGGCGCAAAGCCCGTGGCGCGCCTGGTTCGTCAAGGACCATGTGAAATCCCTGACCACCCAGCGCGGCTCGAAGGCCACCAATGCTGCGGAAGTGCGGGAAGTCCTCGATTCGATCGAGCGTTATCGAGGCACCATCGAAGGCGGTGTATGCCTTCGGGAGTTCGAGGCGCTGCGTGCGGAAACCGAGGAACGCTACTTCGTTCTTCACGGCCGCGCTCACGGGCGTCTCGATACCGTCCCGCCGCTAGTGGAACGGGTGGCACAACGTATCGATTGCCCGTTCTTTTCCGTCGACGTGGTCGAGTCGACCAGTGGCGAGTTGCGCCTGATGGAACTCGGCGATGGCCAGGTCTCCGACCGCAAGCAATGGCCCGCCGCACGCTTCGCGGCGATGCTGGCACAGGCATAGTCGGAACCGCTGCAATCCCAACCCGACCAAGCTCCCCTTGATCGATCCCGAGGGGGGCTCGTCACTCGCCCAGTGCCTCGACCACTTACTCTCATCCGAAGCCCAGGAACGGTTGTCCGTCCCCTCGCCCATGGATATTTCTTCCACTCTGCAATCCAGTTCATAAATCCCATAAAAGCCCTCTTCCGCTCCCCGCCAGCCCCCCCGCATCCCGCACCCTAGACGCCCCGCCGCTCTCCGCCGGCTCGCCCGACAAGAAAAACCAACCGCTCGATCAGCCTCATCCTTCACCCATCACAGGAGCCATCGCGATGCACCTGACACCCCATTGGATCCCCCTGGTCGCCAGCCTCGGCCTGCTCGCCGGCGGCTCGTCCGCGTCCGCCGCCGAGGAAGCCTTCGATCTCTGGAACGAATGCGCCAAGGCCTGCGTGCTCGACCTCAAGGACGGCGTGCGTTCCAGCCGCATGAGCGTCGACCCGGCCATCGCCGACACCAACGGCCAGGGCGTGCTGCACTACTCCATGGTCCTGGAGGGCGGCAACGACGCGCTCAAGCTGGCCATCGACAACGCCCTCAGCATCACCAGCGACGGCCTGACCATCCGCCTCGAAGGCGGCGTCGAGCCGAACAAGCCGGTGCGCTACAGCTACACGCGCCAGGCGCGCGGCAGTTGGTCGCTGAACTGGCTGGTACCGATCGGCCACGAGAAGCCTTCGAACATCAAGGTGTTCATCCACGAACTGAACGCCGGTAACCAGCTCAGCCACATGTCGCCGATCTACACCATCGAGATGGGCGACGAGTTGCTGGCGAAGCTGGCGCGCGATGCCACCTTCTTCGTCAGGGCGCACGAGAGCAACGAGATGCAGCCGACGCTCGCCATCAGCCATGCCGGGGTCAGCGTGGTCATGGCCCAGGCCCAGCCGCGCCGGGAAAAGCGCTGGAGCGAATGGGCCAGCGGCAAGGTGTTGTGCCTGCTCGACCCGCTGGACGGGGTCTACAACTACCTCGCCCAGCAGCGCTGCAACCTCGACGATACCTGGGAAGGCAAGATCTACCGGGTGCTCGCCGGCAACCCGGCGAAGCATGACCTGGACATCAAGCCCACGGTCATCAGTCATCGCCTGCACTTCCCCGAGGGCGGCAGCCTGGCCGCGCTGACCGCGCACCAGGCCTGCCACCTGCCGCTGGAGACTTTCACCCGTCATCGCCAGCCGCGCGGCTGGGAACAACTGGAGCAGTGCGGCTATCCGGTGCAGCGGCTGGTCACCCTCTACCTGGCGGCGCGACTGTCGTGGAACCAGGTCGACCAGGTGATCCGCAACGCCCTGGCCAGCCCCGGCAGCGGCGGCGACCTGGGCGAAGCGATCCGCGAGCAGCCGGAGCAGGCCCGTCTGGCCCTGACCCTGGCCGCCGCCGAGAGCGAGCGCTTCGTCCGGCAGGGCACCGGCAACGACGAGGCCGGCGCGGCCAGCGCCGACGTGGTGAGCCTGACCTGCCCGGTCGCCGCCGGTGAATGCGCGGGCCCGGCGGACAGCGGCGACGCCCTGCTGGAGCGCAACTATCCCACTGGCGCGGAGTTCCTCGGCGACGGTGGCGACGTCAGCTTCAGCACCCGCGGCACGCAGAACTGGACGGTGGAGCGGCTGCTCCAGGCGCACCGCCAACTGGAGGAGCGCGGCTATGTGTTCGTCGGCTACCACGGCACCTTCCTCGAAGCGGCGCAAAGCATCGTCTTCGGCGGGGTGCGCGCGCGCAGCCAGGATCTCGACGCGATCTGGCGCGGTTTCTATATCGCCGGCGATCCGGCGCTGGCCTACGGCTACGCCCAGGACCAGGAACCCGACGCGCGCGGCCGGATCCGCAACGGTGCCCTGCTGCGGGTCTATGTGCCGCGCTCGAGCCTGCCGGGCTTCTACCGCACCGGCCTGACCCTGGCCGCGCCGGAGGCGGCGGGCGAGGTCGAACGGCTGATCGGCCATCCGCTGCCGCTGCGCCTGGACGCCATCACCGGCCCCGAGAAGGAAGGCGGGCGCCTGGAGACCATTCTCGGCTGGCCGCTGGCCGAGCGCACCGTGGTGATTCCCTCGGCGATCCCCACCGACCCGCGCAACGTCGGCGGCGACCTCGACCCGTCCAGCATCCCCGACAAGGAACAGGCGATCAGCGCCCTGCCGGACTACGCCAGCCAGCCCGGCAAACCGCCGCGCGAGGACCTGAAGTAACTGCCGCGACCGGCCGGCTCCCTTCGCAGGAGCCGGCCTTCTCGGGGCCTGGCCATACATCAGGTTTTCCTGATGCCAGCCCAATCGAATATGAATTCATCCTGATAGGTAATCCGCCTAACCTGCGTCTGCCACGCTTTCGCTCGTCCCGGAAGCGGCCATAACAATTCCAATAGCCGACGAGGACTCTCCATGCTCACCCATCGCATCGGTGGCATCCGCCTTTCCCCTTCCCCGCAGCGCTCGCCCGGAGACCGCCATGACTGATCTCCGCGATGCCTCCCGCGACGAACGCCTGCTGGCGGCCCACGGCTATCGCCAGGAACTGGAGCGCGGGCTGAGCCTGTGGTCGTCCTTTTCCGTCGGCTTCGCCACCATCTCGCCGGTGGTGGGCATCTACTCGGTGATGTCCCTCGGCGCCATGAGCATGGGCCCCTCCTGGGTCTGGGTGGTGCCGCTGTGCCTGCTGCTGCAGTTCGGCGTGGCGCTGGTCTACGCCGAGCTGTCCTCGCAGTTTCCGCTGGCCGGCGGCTGCTACCAGTGGGTGCGACGCCTGGTGGGCGACCGCCTGGCCTGGTTCACCGGCTTCCTCTACCTGGCTTCGGCGCTGGCCTCGCTGACTACCGTGGCCTACCTCGGTGGCTTCTGGCTCGGCCTGCTGGCGACCGGCGCGCCGCCGTCGGCCAACGGCCAGGTGCTCTGCGGCGCGCTGCTGCTGGCGCTGGGACTGGCGGTGAACCTGCTGGGGATCAACCCGCTGAAGTACTTCGTCAATGCCGGGATCGTCGCCGAGGCCATCGCCTCCATCGGTATCGGCGTGCTGTTGCTGCTGTTCTTCCGCAACCATCCGCTCGACCTGCTGTTCAGCGGCCCGGGCGGCACAGGCGATGCGGACGGTTCCTACCTGGACGGCGTGCTGACCGCGCTGGCGGTGGGCGGCTGGGCCTTCCTCGGCTTCGACGCCTGCTCGCAGATTTCCGAGGAAACCACCGATGCCCGCGTCTCCACTCCCCGGGCGATCCTGCGCTCGATGCTGGTGGTGGGATTCACCGTGATGCTCACCGCCTTCGCCGTGACCCTGTCCTACCAGGACATCGGCGCGGTGGTCAGCGGCCAGGTGGTCGACCCGGTCACCCCGGCGGTGGTGGACGCCTTCGGCGCCTGGGCCGAGCGGCCCTTCGTCGCAGTGGTGCTGATCGCCTTCGTCGCCTGCGTGGTGTCGGTGCAGACCTACATCGGCCGGGCGATCTTCGGCATGGCGCGCGACGCCATCCTGCCCGGCTCCGCCCTGCTGCGCCGGGTCGACCGGCGCAAGGTGCCGATGGCGGCGATGGTCTGCAGCACGCTGCTGGCCAGCCTCGGCCTGGCCCTGGGGCTGAACGCCACGGCGGTCGGCACGCTGATCGCGTTCGGCAGCGGCGGTTTCTTCGTGGTCTTCCTGATCGTCGCCGCCTGCGCTCTCTGGGCCCGCCTCGTCGGCCGTTGGGACCCGGACAAGGGCGCCTTGCGCCTGGGACGCGCGGGGCTGGCGGTGAACGTCCTGGCAGTCGCCTGGCTGTCGTTCGAGGCGCTCAACGTCGCCTGGCCGCGGGCCAGCCTCGCCCCGCCCGACGCGCCCTGGTTCCAGGTCTGGGCGGTGGTCGTGGTGTTCTCCGCGCTGGCCGCGTTCGGCCTGCTCTACATGGTCATCGCCAAGCCGCATCGGCGCATCGCCACCAGCCTCAGCTTCGCCGCTCCGCCGGCGGACTGACCCGCACGCGCCGGCCGTTCCGGCGCCTCCTCCGGTTGTTCCCGCACGCTGGCTTCGCGCCCGGCGGGGCCCGGCTCATCCTGCTTTCACGGAGCATCGCCATGAGCGACCTGCATTACTGGAACTACCCCACCGATATCCTCTGCGGCGTCGGCGCCCTGGAACAACTGCCGAGGCGTTGCGCGCTGGCGGGCGCACGCCGGCCCCTGCTGGTCACCGATCCCGGCATGCGCGCCCTGGAGCCCCTGCGCCTGGTGCGCGAATGCCTGGAACGCGCCGGCATCGACCATGACCTGTTCCACGAACTGTCGAGCAACCCCAGCCTCGCTGAAGTCCACGGCGGCGCCAGGCGCTTCGAGGCTGGCGGGCATGACGCGCTGATCGCCCTCGGCGGCGGCAGCGCCCTCGACGCGGCCAAGGGTATCGCCCTGCTCAGCCGCGACCCGCACGGCCTCGAACGCTTCGAATGGACACAGACGCTGCGCAGCTATTCGACCCTCGCCGACTACCCGCTGCTCGGCCTGCCGCCGCTGCTGGCGCTGCCCACGACCGCCGGCACCGGCTCGGAACTGGGACGCGAGGCGGTGCTGACCGATACGCAACTGGGCATCAAGCGGGTGGTCGGCCATCGCGAGCTGCTGGCCGCCTGCGTATTCCTCGACCCGCGCCTGACCCGCGGGTTGCCGCCGGCGCTGAGCGCCGCCACCGGCATGGACGCCCTCACCCATCACCTGGAGGCGCTGTTCTCGCCGCTCTACCATCCGATGTCGGCGGGCATCGCCCTGGAAGGCGTGCGCCTGGTCAGGCAGCACCTGGAAAACGCCGTGCGCGACGGCAACGACCTCGCCGCCCGGGAAGGCATGCTGGTAGCCTCGGCCAGCGCCGCGGTGGCATTCCAGAAGGGGCTTGGCGGGGTCCACGCCCTGGCCCACCCGCTGGGCGCTCGCCATCACCTGCACCACGGCCTGCTGAACGCCGTGCTGCTGCCCTACGTTCTGCTGGCCAACCGCCCGGCGATAGAAGCCGACGCCGCGCGCCTGGCGCGCTACCTGGAACTCGACGAAGCGAGCTTCGACGGCCTGCTGGCGTGGATCCTCGAACTGCGCGCGCGCATCGGCATCCCGGCGAACCTCGCCGCCCTCGGCCTGGATGGCGAGGACGCGCAATGGGTGGGCGAGCAGGCGCTGGCCGACCTGTCGTCCTCGGCGACCAACGCCCTGCCGCTCGATGCCCGGGATTATGCGCGCATCTACCGCCAGGCGGTGGCCGGGACTCTCGCCTGAGCGCTCAGGACCCCAGGCCGTGGACCTGCAGCAGGTCGTCGATGAAGGCGCGGGCGGCTTCGCTGAGGGGGCGCCCGGCATAGACGATCATGCTGTGCTCCACCGGGTAGCTCAGCCGCTCCGGCAACAGCGCGCGCATCCGCCCACGCTCGATCCAGGCTTCGGCGTAATGGGTCGGCAGGTAGCCCAGGTGGGTGCCGGCCAGCACGGCATGGGCGACCGCTTCCATGTGGTAGGCGGTGGCGCGGCTGCGCGACGGGCGTAGCGGCAGGACCAGGTTTTCCGGCAGGAAGCCGTGCATCACCCAGTCACAGGCGGCGATCCGCTCCAGGGTCGGCTGCGCCTCGGCGAACAGCGGATGGCGATCGCCGCAGAACACGCCGATCTCTTCGCGATACAGCGGGCGGTATTCGAGGCTCGGCCGCGAACGGCTGAAATAGGAGATCGCCAGGTCCAGCTCGCCTTCGATCACCGCCAGTTCCAGCTCGGTGGGCGAATTGACGAAAAGGTTCAGCTGGACATCCTGGTCGCGCCGCTGGAAGCGCGCCAGCGCATCGCCGAAACGGGCCTGGGGCAAGGTCGCGAGATTGTCCGCCAGGCCCAGGTACAGCTCCCCGACCAAACGTCCGGACAACGCCTGCGCCTGGTCGCGAAACAGGCCGATGGCGTCGAACATCGTTCGCGAAGCCTCCAGCACCCGGCGACCCTTGGCGGTCAGTCGGAAGCCGCCCTTGCCGCGCTCGCAGAGCCGGTAGCCGAGGCGCTTCTCCAGGCTGGCGATGTGCATGCTGATGTTCGACTGGCTCATGTTCAGCTCGGCCTGGGCCGCGGTGAAACCGCCGCACTTCACCACGCAGGCGAAGATGCGCAACAGACGCAGGTCTAGGTCGGTGACGTTTCTCAGCATGGCGGTCCGATCCGGCGCGAGGTCCCGCAGTCTAGCCGAGCGCCGCGACACGCGGCCATCCAGCGGCGGCGCACGGCGCACCAGAGGCGCTGGCGTATCATCGAAAATCTGGTCTATTCCAATTTCTTGAAAATACGTAGAAAAGTCCCGCCCAAAGGTGCCGCCAGGACAAGAAAATGCACCAATCCCAGGCAATCCCTCGAAAAAATCGAATCGTTTCGTCCCGCTCTTGGTCTAGACCATAAAAATACCCGGTGCTAGATTGACCTTCGCCAGCCGGCCCAGCCTGACCGGATCGGCGCCACGCACCGCCACCAAGCCTTCACAATCCATCTCAGCCTCGGCAGGACCGAGCAGGAGCGCGTCGACAGCCAACCTTGCGCACGAAAAAAGTCATGGGAAAGGCATCTGGCCTAGACCATGCATCCGGCCAGCTTTGCAGCAGCACAACAAGAACAACCTCCCCGCACTGTCTAGACCCATAGGGACCCACATGAACAACCACAACGGTACCCTGCACCGTGGCTGGCAATCGCTCCAGCGCTGGCGCATCCAGATCTTCGTCATCACCTGGCTGGCCTACGCCGCCTTCTACTTCACCCGCAAGGCCTTCTCGGTGGCCAAGCTCGGCATCGCCGAAGACCCCTCCTTCGAGCTCGACAAGAGCGCCATGGCCGATCTCGATGCCCTCTACCTGGCCGCCTACGCCGTGGGCCAGTTCATGTGGGGGGTGTTCGCCGACCGCTTCGGCACCCGCGTGGTGGTGCTCGGCGGTTTGCTCACCTCGGCGCTGGCGGCGCTGGTGATGGGTACCCTCGCCACCCTGCCGATCTTCGCCGCCTGCATGGTGGTCCAGGGCCTGGCGCAGTCCACCGGCTGGTCGGGGCTGTGCAAGAACATCGGCGCCTTCTTCGCCACCTACGAGCGAGGCCGCGTGCTCGGCCTGTGGAGTACCTGCTACGCCTTCGGCGGGCTGGTGGCGACGCCGTTCGCCGGCTGGTGCGCCTACCGGTTGACGCATGACTGGCGCATGGCCTTCCTGTCCTCGGCGGGAGTGGTGCTGGCGGTGGCCGTGCTGTTCTTCTTCCTCCAGCGCAACCGTCCGCAGGACGTCGGCCTGCCGCCCGTGGAGGCCGAGGCCGCGCGCCCCGCCAACGCGCCCCGGCCGAGCCATTCCGGCGCCCTGCTGAAGGCGCTCAGGAATCCCCACGTGCTGGTCCTCGGCCTCGCCTACTTCCTGCTCAAGCCGGCGCGCTACGCGATCCTGCTCTGGGGCCCGGTGATCATCTACGAACGCATGCCGGAGATCGGCAAAGTCGCCTCGGCCATCGTGCCTTCGGCCTTCGAGGTCGCCGGGCTGGCCGGGCCGATCCTCATCGGCCTGGCCTCGGACAAGCTGTTCGGCGCCCGCCGCATGCCGGCCTGCGTGCTCAGCCTGGCGGCGCTGACCGTGAGCCTGGCGCTGTTCGTCCCGGCGATGCAGAGCGGCAGCCTGTACCTGGTGGTCGGCCTGCTGTTCATGATGGGCGTCACCCTCTACGGGCCGGACTCGATGATCAGCGGCGCCGCCGCCATCGACTTCGGTACCAGCGAAGCAGCCGGTACCGCCACCGGCTTCGTCAACGGCTGCGGCTCGGTCGGGGCGATCCTCGGCGGCCTGCTGCCGGGCTACTTCGACACCCTCACGGTGTTCTTCGTGTTCACCGCCACCGCGCTGCTCGCCAGCTTGCTGCTGGTGCCGTTCTGGAACAGCCGGCCAGGCGCGTGCCGCGTCGAACCGAAGGCGCATGCCGGCGGGCCGCTGCTGGCGGCCGGCAAGCCGCGTTGAAACCTCGCCGAACCACCGCCCGGCGCCAGGCGTGCCGGGCCAATCCCTAGCGAACAAGGAACCGCCTATGCCACTTGCTCTCTTCGACCTCGACGACACCCTGATCGACGGCGACTGCGCGACCCTCTGGGGGCGCTACATGACCGAACTGGGCTGGGTCGAGAAGACCGCCTTCCTGCACCAGGAACGCCGCCTCATGGAACTCTATGCCGAGGGCCGGCTGGCCATGGAGGACTACATGGACTTCAGCCTGGCGCCCATCGCCGGCCGCACCCCGGCGGAGATCGCCGGCGCCGTCGAGGATTTCGTCGCGCGGATCATAGCGCCGCGCATCCACGCCGACGCCCTGCGCTGCCTGGAACGCCACCGCCAGGCCGGCGACCGCCTGCTGATCATCTCCGCCTCGGCGCACTTCCTGGTCAGCGCCATCGGCCGCCGGCTGGGGGTGGACGAGGTGCTGGCGATCGACATCGAGGAGCGCGACGGCCTCTACACCGGGCGCACCCGCGGCACCCTCACCTACCGCGAGGGCAAGGTCCGTCGCCTCGACGCCTGGCTGGCCCAGGAGGGCGAGACGCTGGCCGGCGCGACCTTCTATTCCGACTCGCGCAACGACCTGCCGCTGCTCTCGCGGGTCGACCGGCCGCACACGGTGAACCCCGACCCGGCGCTGCTCGGGCACGCCCGCGAGGCCGGCTGGCCAGTGCTGGAATGGCGCTGAGAAGGCGCGCCGCGCTATACCGCCGGCGGCCCGGAAGCATTACCCTGTAGCCCCCCGGAGCCCCAGCGGAGAAGCGTCGATATGCGCGACGAGCCGTCCCGCCCCCTGACGGTGATCTACCAGTCCCTGCGCGAGCAGATCGAGCGCGGCCTGCTCGCGCGCGGCAGCAAGCTGCCCAGCGAACGGCAATTGAGCGAGCTGTTCTCGACCACCCGCATCACCCTGCGCGAGGCGCTCGGCCAGTTGGAGGACCAGGGCCTGATCTACCGCGAGGAACGCCGCGGCTGGTTCGTCTCGCCGCAGCGGCTGCTGTACAACCCGCTGGTGCGCAGCCACTTCCACGCGATGGTCGCCGACCAGGGCCGGGTGCCGGAGACCGAGGTGCTCGGCGCGGCGATGATCCCGGCCAGCGTCGACATCTGCCAGCGCCTGGAGCTGCCGGCGCTGTCGCGGGTGTTCCAGATCCGCCGGGCGCGGCGGGTCGACGGGCGGCTGGTGCTGTACGTCGAGCACTACCTGAATCCCGCCTATTTTCCCGGCATCGAGCGCTTCGACCTGACTCGCTCGCTGACCGATCTCTACGCCAACCACTACGGCATCCGCTACGGCCGGGTGCGCTTCGAAATGGTCCCGACCATCCTCCCGGCGGAGGCCGCCGGGCCGCTGCGGGTCTCGGTGGGTAGCCCGGCGCTACAGATCGTGCGGGTCAACCGCGACCAGGCGGGCCGCCTGATCGACTGCGACCTGGAGTACTGGCGCCACGACGCGCTACAGGTCAACGTCGAGGTGCCCGAGTAGCACTCCGCAGTCCTGTTCCTGGCGCATGCATGACCGCCTGGCGGGTTTCCCGCCGCTTCCAGCGCATTGGTCGACCGCTGGGCACGCTACGTCGACGCTGAGCGGTTGCCGCTGACGGCACGGCCTGCTAAAAGCGGCGACGACATTCGAAAATGCGATACGACCATGAGCGACAGTGAAAAATCGAATAGCCGCCTGTTCGACCTCGACCTGCTCCGCGCCATCGTCACGGTGGCCGACTGCGGCAGCTTCACCACTGCCGCCGCGCGCCTGCACTCGACCCAGTCGACCGTCAGCCAGAAGGTTCGCCGCTTGGAGGAAATGGCCGGACACCGCCTGCTGGAGCGCGGCAACCGCGACGTGTTGCCGACCGACGCCGGCGATACGCTGCTCGGCTATGCCCGCCGCCTGCTGGCACTGAACGACGAACTGGCCGAGGCGCTATCCGGCGCCACGGTGGCGCTGACGGTACGTATCGGCGTGCCGGACGACTTCGCCGCCGGCCGTACCACCGAGCGACTGGCGGCCTTCAACCGGCGTTATCCACAGGTCAAGCTGGAAGTCACCAGCGGCATGAGCCGCGACCTCAGCGCCAGCTACGACCGCGGCGAACTGGACCTGGTGCTGCTCAAGCAGCGACGCGCCAGCCGCGAGGCACTGGCCTGCTGGCCGGAAAAGACATGCTGGGTGGACAGCGCCAGGAACCCCTGCATCGACCTCGACCCGCTGCCCATCGTCACCTTCCCGCCGCGCGGGGTCTACCGCGACGAGATGATCGCCGCCCTGGAAGCGGTCGGCCGGCGCTGGCACATCAGCTTCACCAGTTCCAGCCTCAGCGGTCTGCAATCGGCCATCGCCGACGGCATGGGCATCGGCCTGCTGCCGCTGCGCGCGGTGAGCGCAGGCCATGCGGTGCTGCCGAAGAACGCCGGGCTGCCGGCGGTGGACGTGTTCGAAGTGGCGCTGCTGCACCGGCCGGCGGCGGATCCGATGGTGAAGGCGCTGGCGCGCGTGCTGTCGCGGGTGCTGGCGGAAGATACCCGGAGCCGTCCCGCATTCGAAAAATGAATATGCTGGATTCCAACATTTAATTTGTGCATGCGCCAGGCGCTGGATATCGTTGCCGTCAGCAACGGCTCGCGCCCGCCCGTTTCGCTCCGGCGGCGCGTGAGCCGGCAGCAAGACAACAACGAGGAAACGCTCCATGTCCAAGTCCAGCTACTACGCGCCGCACGGCGGGCACCCGGCACAGACCGAGCTGCTCACCGACCGGGCGATGTTCACCGAAGCCTATGCCGTGATTCCCAAGGGGGTGATGCGCGATATCGTCACCAGCCACCTGCCGTTCTGGGACAACATGCGCATGTGGGTGATCGCCCGCCCGCTGTCCGGCTTCGCCGAGACCTTCTCGCAGTACATCGTCGAACTGGCGCCCAACGGTGGCAGCGACAAACCGGAGCAGGATCCCAACGCCGAGGCCGTGCTGTTCGTCGTCGAGGGCGAGCTGAGCCTGACCCTGCAGGGCCAGGTCCACGCCATGCAGCCGGGCGGCTACGCCTTCATTCCGCCGGGCGCCGACTACAAGGTGCGCAATACCACCGGCCAGCACACCCGCTTCCACTGGATCCGCAAGCACTACCAGAAGGTCGACGGCGTACCGCTGCCGGAAGCCTTCGTCACCAACGAGCAGGACATCCAGCCGCTGGTGATGCCGGACACCGAAGGCCGCTGGAGCACCACCCGCTTCGTCGACATGAGCGACATGCGCCACGACATGCACGTCAACATCGTCAACTTCGAGCCGGGCGGCGTGATCCCCTTCGCCGAGACCCACGTGATGGAGCACGGCCTGTACGTGCTGGAAGGCAAGGCGGTGTACCGCCTGAACCAGGACTGGGTCGAGGTGGAGGCCGGCGACTTCATGTGGCTGCGCGCCTTCTGCCCGCAGGCCTGCTATTCGGGCGGCCCGGGGCGCTTCCGCTACCTGCTGTACAAGGATGTCAACCGGCACATGCGCCTGACTCTCAATGCGCCGCATTGAGGGCGGGACAGGCTGAAAGGGAACCCGGCGCCATGGCGCCGGGTTTTTCGTTTGCGGAAGGCGCCCAGCCCTTCGTCAGCTCCGGGCGCGGAGGACTTCAGGGCGAACCGAACATGGCCGTCCAGTAGATTCCCGCGTCGCTCTTCGGATCGGTGGCGTAGGCCGCGCCCAGCTCGCGGTAGCCGGGGTTCATCAGGTTGGCGCAGTGGCCCGGGCTGGCCAGCCAGCCGTCGACCACCTTGTCCACCCCGTCCTGGCCGGCGGCGATGTTTTCGCCGACCAGCCCGCCGCTGTAGCCGGCCAGCTCGGCGCGGTCGCCGGGGGTGCGGCCGTCGCGGTCGAGGTGGTCGAAGAAATTGCCGTTGGCCATCGCCCGCGAATGCGCTTCGGCGGCGCCGCCAAGGGTGGCGTTCCAGGCCAGCGGCTGGGCCGCTGCGTAAGGTTTGCCACCGCACTGGCGGGCTTGCCCGCGGGCGGCATTGATCCGTTCCAGGAGCTTCTGCCCTTCCGCCTGCCAATCGCCCATGCCACCGCGCAGCAATGGCCGGGCGAGGACGATGCGCCAGTCGCGGTCCTGGCGGCTGACGCCGACGTCGACGAACTGCGGGTCGAGCACCACGCGACAGAAGCTTTCCTGCAGCGCCTTCATCGCCGCGCCGGCATCGCGCGGCCCGGAAAGGCTGATCGACTGCACGTTGACCATCGGGTAGGCGGCCTGTGCCATCGCCTGCTGCAGGTCGCCGGCGGCATTCACCGGCAAGGCCAGGCGCGGGTCGGCGGCCAGCGGCGGCAGTTCGCCGCTGGCCTGCCCGCCGCAGGACTGCACCTGGCCACGGTAGGCGTTGATCGCCTCGACCAGTTGCGCCTCGTCGGCGGCACTGGCGGCCGCTGCGAGCGCCAGCCCGAGCGTCAGTACGGCCAAACGCGGGATGCTTGGGATTGCCATGGAAATCTCCTCGATCTGATGGCGCCTATGATGCGCGATTCCGCGGCGCGCCGCCGCATTCGACCGGAACCCGGCGCCGGCGTTGCAGGCTCAGGCCGGCGCTTCGGCGAACGCCTCCACCAGCCGCTCGATCACCGCGCGGACCCGCGCGGTGTGGCGCAGGTCCTTGTGGGTAACCATCCACACCTCGTATGGCCGGCGTCGCTCGCGCTGCGGCCAGACCCGCACCAGTCCGTCGCGCTCGCCCATGTACAGCGGCAGCTCGCAGAGTCCCAGGCCGCGCGCCAGGGCCTGGCGCACCATCATGTTGGAATTCACCGCGATGACCACCCGGCCGTCGCGGATCGGCTCGCCGCCCAGGGTCAGTTCGCGCTGGCTGTGCCAATAGGGTTCGTACATCACCAGGTCGTGGCCGCGGAAACGCTCGCCGGGCACCGGCACGCCGTTGCGCCGCAGGTAGTCCGCGGAAGCGAACAGGCCCATGGGCCAACTGGCGAGTTTTCTCAGGATCAAATCGGGATTTTCCGGCCGCAGGGTGCGAATCGCGATGTCGGTCTCGCGCTTGGGCAAGTCGACCACGGCCGAAGCGCTGTCGAGCAGCACGCGGATATCCGGGTGTTCAAGGTGCAGGCGGGCCAGGGCGGGTAGCACGAAGTCGACGGCCAGGGAGTCGGTGGTGGACAACCGCACCTCGCCGGACAGTCGGTGGTCCATCCCGCGGGTCCGCCGCAGCAACTCCAGGGCCGAGCGCTCCATCTTCTCGGCCAGTTCGAAGGCCGCCTCGCCGGCCGGGGTCAGCAGGTAGCCGGACGAGGTGCGCAGGAACAGGGTCGAGCCCAGCGCCGCCTCCAGCGACGCCAGCCGCCGGCCCACCGTGGCCTGGTCGACGTGAAGTGCGCGGGCGGCGCCGCGCAGGGTGTGCTCGCGGCAGAGCGCGAGGAAGACGCGGGTGTCGTCCCAATTCATGGCGGTTGTCCTGATGCATTTTCGCATCAGTCTAATGAAAAAGCGCTGCGCGACCACGGCATCCGCGCTGATTACCATGCGAACCAGGTCCGAACCACTTTCCCAGGAGCATGCGATGAGCAGCACGAACCGATTTCCCGAACGAATGACCGCCATCGAGATCGCCCGGCCCGGCGGCCCCGAGGTACTGGTGGCGACCAGCCGGCCGCTGCCGACGCCCGGCCCGCGCGAGGTCCTGGTCGAAGTCCGCGCCGCCGGCGTCAACGGTCCCGACGTGCTTCAGCGCAAGGGCGTGTACGACCCGCCGCCCGGCGCCTCGGACATTCCCGGCCTGGAGATCGCCGGCACGGTGCGGGCGGTCGGCAGCGAGGTCAGCCGCTTCGCCGTCGGCGAGGCGGTGATGGCGTTGATTCCCGGCGGCGGCTACGCGCAGTTCGCGGTGGCCGACGAGCGCACCACCCTGCACCTGCCCGACGGCCTGGGCATGGAGGAAGCGGCGGCGCTGCCGGAAACCTTCATGACCGTCTGGGTCAACCTGTTCCAGCGCGGTGGCTTCAAGGCCGGCGAGACGCTGCTGGTCCACGGTGGCGCCTCCGGCATCGGCACCACCGCGACCATGCTGGGCAAGGCCTTCGGCGCGGCGAAGATCTTCACCACGATCTCCAGCGAGGCCCAGCGCGAGGCCAGCCTGCGCCTCGGCGCTGACCTGGCGATCGACTACACCGAGCAGGACTTCGTCGAGGAAGTGCTGCGCGGCACCGAAGGTCGCGGGGTCGATGTGATCGTCGATATCGTTGCCGGCGACTATGTGACGCGGAACTACCAGGCGGCGGCGATGAACGGACGGATCGTGCAGATCGGCGTGATCAAGGGCAAGGCCGCCGAAGTCGACCTGTTCCCGATGCTGAGCAAGCGCCTGGTCCATCTTGGCTCGACCCTGCGCTCGCGGAGCCACGACGAGAAAGGCGCGATCATCGCCGAACTGGAGCGCCAGGTCTGGCCGCACGTGCGCGCCGGCACTGTCCGGCCGCAGGTGTTCCGCACCTTCCCCCTGGAACAGGCGCGCCAGGCCCACGAACTGATGGACTCCGGCCAGCACATCGGCAAGATCGTCCTCACGTCAGCTCCCTGAGGCCGCTCAGACCTCGATATCGCCCAGGCGCAGCGCCCGCGCCACCGCCTGGGCGGTGGACGCCGCGCCGAGACGGCGGCGGGCGGCACGCAGGTGATTCTCCACGGTGCGCTCGGAAATCATCAGGATCGCCGCCACCTCCGCCTGCTGCTTGCCCAGGGCGATCCATTGCAGGACTTCCCGCTCGCGCTCGCTGAGCGCTTGCGCATCGCCCGCCGACACAGGGCCGCGCAGGCGCTTCAGGGCGAAGAACAGGATCGGGCAGAAGGCCTGGGCGGCGAGCTTGCAACCGGCATTCAGGTCCAGCCGCTCGCCGGCGAAAGACACCGCGCCCTCCAGGCCGTTGCGGCCGAACACCGGCACCTGCATGCCATTGACCTGGCCGAGGTCGCGGACCCCACGGACGATGCGGTAGGTCATGCGCTCGGGATCCTCCGAGGGGCTCTTCGACCAGAAGAACGGCTCGTCCAGTTCGAGGATGTGCCGGGTGACCGGACAGTGCAGAAGATAGGCGTCGCGCTCCTGGGCGCTGCGCCCTTCGGCCCAGTCGCCATGGACGAAGAACAGCTCGTCGATCAGTTCGTCCTCGTCGGGACGGGGGAACAGGCTGCAGACGATCACCCGGTCGAAGCCCAGGCGTGCGGCGAACTCCACCATCTCGCGGCAGACCGCCTCGGTGGTAGCGGCCTTGCGCAGCCGGGCGACGCTGTCGAAGAGAAGGCTGGCGTAGTCGGTCATGGAGCGGACGTTCCTGGCTTTTTCCGCATGATCCCCGGCTTGCCGGCAAAAGCCCATAGGGGAAAACCCTCAGGCGACCGATCGTGGGTTAGGGGATTTCCCCTATTTCGCCGGCCGGCGACCCCGCCTATCGTCTTGGTACGACCTCCATCACGCAGAAAGGAACGAGCCATGAGCAACGAGCGCGATACCAGCAGAACCCCGACGCCCGACCACGCCGAGCACAACGCGTTCTTTCCCTCGCCCTATTCCCTGAGCCAGTACACCTCGGCAAAGACCGACTTCGACGGCGCCGACTACCCGACCCCGTACAAGGGCGGCAAGAAGGTGCTGATGATCGGTACCGACGAACGCTACATCCTGATGCAGAACGGCAGCATGTTCTCCACCGGCAACCACCCGGTGGAAATGCTCCTGCCGATGTACCACCTGGACAAGGCCGGCTTCGAGTTCGATGTCGCCACGCTCTCCGGCAACCCGGTGAAGCTGGAGATGTGGGCGATGCCCGGTGAGGACGAGGCGGTGAAGAGCATCTACGCGAAGTACCTGCCCAAGCTGAAAGCGCCGCGGAAGCTCGCCGACCTCCTGGAGCAGGCCGTCGCCGACGACTCGCCGTACGCCGCGGTGTTCGTTCCCGGCGGCCACGGCGTGCTGGCGGGCATTCCGCACAGCCGAGAGGTGAAACGGCTGCTCAATGCCTTCCTCGCCAAGGACCGCTACATCATCACCCTTTGCCACGGTCCGGCCTGCCTGCTGGCACCGGCGGTCGAGGAGAAGCCGGAGGACTACCCGTTCAAGGGCTACGAGATCTGCGTGTTCCCTGACGCCCTGGACACCGGCGCCAACCTGGAGATCGGCTACATGCCGGGCCCGCTGCCCTGGCTGGTGGGCGAGAACCTGCAGAAGCTCGGGGTGAAGATCCTCAACAAGGGCATCACCGGCCAGGTCCACCGCGACCGCAAGCTGCTCACCGGCGACAGCCCGCTGGCCTCCAACAACCTTGGCAAGCTGGCCGCCAAGACCCTTCTCGAAGCGTTCGCCCGCTGATTCCCCGCCGCGCCCCGTCCGTGCCCCACGGACGGGGACATCTCCCGCTCGTCCCGGCGTCATCGAACTTAAACCGGGCAGGCGCAGCATCGTCCTTCAGGAAGAGGAATGGCGCGTTGCCCGGCGCCGTCCGGCGAAAGACGAATCGATGACCGCTCAGAAAGAAAACTCTGACAGCACACCGACTAGTCGTCCTCCCTTCCCGCCGTTACGGTTCCGGGCTTGCGCACAAAGCCGAACCCAAGGGGGCCCCTCATGTCACTGCCGCCGTACCTCCAGCCCGGCGACAAGGTCGTGTTGTACGACCAGCACTGCCGCTTCTGCACGCTCTGGAGCGGTTTCCTGGCACGCCGCGCCGACCACCGGCTGAAGCTGCTTGCCGCGCAGTCCGCCGAAGGCCTGGCGATTCTCGATTGGTTCGGGCTGGCACCCGATCATTTCGACACCTGGCTGTTCGTCGACGGCGCCTACGCCTGCGACGACAACGATGCCCTGCTCGAGGTGCTGCGCCTGTTGCCGGGCCCCTGGCGTCACCTGCGCTGGCTGCGCCTGCTGCCAGCCTGGCTGCGCGACGAGTGCCACGAGGCGCTACGGCGCAACCGCTGGCGCTGGTTCGGCCGCCAGCGCCCACCCCTTCGTCGTCGCTCCTGGCGTCCCCGTCGAGCCTGACGCCTCTCCGCGCTGGCCGTGGCGGGTTATGCTGCCTGCGCACCAGCCTGCGGACCCATACTTGCCATGGCCCTTGACCCGAGCCAACGCCGACGACTGCGCCACGCGCTATCCGACGCCTTCGTCGACACTCTCCTGGAGCCCGAGGATATCGCCCGGCGGATAAAGGGCGTCGACCCGGCGTTGCTGGAGCGGTTGTTCTTCGAGGAAGTGGCGCCGGTCTGCCACGGCAACCTGCTCAGCCCCGCTCCGGCGGTATGGACCGCCTTCGACGAGGCCTGGCTGGAAGAGGCCATCGAGCGACGCCTGGCGCGGCAAAGGAGCTGCGCCCTGCGACGCTGGCACGAGCGCTGCCTGGTCGCCTGGCTGCGATGGCGATACGCCGACACCTGGCGCGCGATCGCCGGCGCTCTTTGAGCGAGCGCCTCAGCGAAATACCGAATGGATGAGCTTGCCGGCCTTCTTCGTGTCGACCGCCTGCTGGCGTACCGGCGGCAGCGGCTCGCGCTTGTCCTTGTCTGCCTCGTTCATCTGCGCCACCCAGGCATCCACCCGATCGCGGCTGACGGCGCCGTAGTTGAGATGGCAGCTATCGACGAGGGTCTTGCCCTTCTTCTCCTTGTAGCTGCACTGCACGCGGAAGTCGCCGATGTAGTTGGTGGCGAAGCTCTCGGCACGGAACGGCGCGGAGAACGGCTTGGAGGTATAGGTCTCGTAGTAGTAGTCGGTCTTGGTCAGCGGCGTAGAACGACAGTTGGACTCCACGTTCACCGCCGTGTGGGTGACGCTGCGCTTCCTTTTCTGGACCGTCTTCTCCAGCGCCTCGCCGTTGGCCTCGCAGCGCTCCTCGTACGCACCGGTCTCGCGGGTGACGGTATAGGACAGGTACCTCACCTCGAACTCGTAAAGCTCGTAGTAGCGCGGCGTCAGTGCGAGGCTGAACAGCTCGGAGTACGACGAGGTGGTGACGTGGGCCGCATGGGTCTTGGAGGCGGGATCGCGGAAACGCAGGGTCAGGCGGGTGGACGGGTCGTTGCTGCCGGTGTTCTCGAAGCCGACCACGCCGGTGACGAAACTGGGCGGATCGCCGGCGCGCATGGAGAACCAGGACGACACCGAGCCCTGGTTCGCCGGGTTGATGTTGCAGCCCGCCAGCGCTGCCATGCAGGCGAGCACGGCAGGTAGCTTTCCTTTTCTGGGCGTCATTGAAATCCCTTTGCTCGCGACAGGAGGAAAATATCGTTAGGAAACAACGTTGAGAGGCCGGCAAGGATACCCGACTGGCGCACGGGTCGCATCATTATGACATCACGCCGCCCGCCGGCGTTGCCGCGACCGTTCGTCGAACCTGTGAATTCCGGTAGTTTCCCTTGCCCTCGCTGGCGTCCCAAGATCAGGATTTCCTGTGTTCGCCGGGAGGATCCTGGCGTGTCCACGACCAGCCTCTGCCCCTCCGCCACGCGGGAACACGGTCCCGGCGCGAAACGCGTCCTGCCTCTGCTGTTCCTCACCTGCCTGCTGGATGCCGCTGGCGTCGGCCTGATCGTGCCCCTGCTGCCGACGCTGATCGGCAGCGTGGCGCCGCTGGCGGTCCGCGACGCGGCCACCTGGGGCGCCGCCCTGGTGATGACCTTCGCGCTGCTGCAATTGTTCTTTTCGCCGGTCCTCGGCAGCCTCAGCGACCGCTTCGGACGCCGCCCCGTCCTGGTCCTGGCGATGCTCGGCTTCGCCCTCAGCTATCTGCTGCTGGCGCTGGCCGACAGCCTCTGGATGCTGTTCCTCGGTCGCGCGCTGGCCGGGCTCACCGGCGCCAGCGTGGCCACCGCGATGGCCTGCGCGGCTGACCTCGGCACGCACGGGCAGCGCACCCGGCACTTCGGCTGGCTGTACGCCGGCCTCGCTCTGGGCATGATCCTCGGCCCCGCCCTCGGTGGGCTGCTGGCGGTGCACGGCACGACGCTGCCGCTGTTGCTGGCCGCCGGCCTGTGCCTGCTCAACGCCCTGCTCGCCGGCCTGTTCCTCGAGGAAACCCTGCCCCCGACGCGACGCCGCCGCCTGGACCCGAGGCGGATGAATGCCTTGCGCTCGATCAGCGGCCTGGCTCGGCAACCGGGGGTCGGACGCCTGCTGGCGGTGCTTGCCCTGGTATTCCTCGGCTTGCAGGCGGTGATGGTGGTCTGGCCGTTCTTCGTGATCGAGAAGTTTCACTGGAGCAGCGCCTGGATCGGCTACTCGCTGGCCCTCTACGGCGTGCTCGCGGTGCTCGCCCAGACCCTCGGCGTGAACCTCTGCAAGCGGCGCCTGGACGACGCCCGCCTGCTGCGCCTGGGCCTCGCCCTGCAAGGCTGCGGCCTGCTGCTGTTCGCCCTGGTCGACTCGTCATTCTGGCTGGTCTGCGCGCTGCTGCCCTTCGCGCTCGGCAGCCTCGCCACCCCGGCCATGCAGGGGCTGCTCTCGGCCCGCGTGCCGGTCGACCGCCAGGGCGAGTTGCAGGGCGTGCTGAGCAGCCTGATGAGCCTCGCCGCGATCGTCGGTCCGCCGCTGATGAGCGGCCTGTTCCACTGGGGCAGCGGTCCGCTCGCGCCGCTGCCCCTGGCCGGCGCGCCATTCCTCGCCGGCGCCCTTCTCGTTCTGGCCGGGCTGGTCCTGGCCTGGCAACTTCGACCTACGGGAGAAGAACGATCATGGACCGGATAGACATGGGCGTGCTGGTGGTACTGTTCAATCCTGGCGACGACGACCTGGAACACCTTGGCGAACTGGCGGCGGCGTTTCCGCAACTGCGCTTCCTCGCCGTCGACAACTCACCGCACAGCGATCCGCAGCGCAATGCCCGGCTGCGCGGGCAAGGCATCGCCGTGCTGCACCACGGCAACCGGCAGGGCATCGCCGGCGCCTTCAACCAGGGGCTCGACGCGCTGTTCCGGCGTGGCGTGCAGGGTGTGCTGCTGCTCGACCAGGACTCCCGTCCCGGCGGCGCCTTCCTCGCCGCCCAGTGGCGCAACCTGCAGGCGCGCAACGGTCAGGCCTGCCTGCTCGGCCCACGGATCTTCGACCGGGGTGACCGGCGCTTCCTGCCGGCCATCCATCTCGACGGACTGACGCTCAGGCAATTGTCTCTGGACGGCCTGACGACCCCGCAGCGCACCTCGTTCCTGATCTCCTCCGGCTGCCTGCTGACCCGCGAGGCCTACCAGCGCCTCGGCCACTTCGACGAGGAACTGTTCATCGACCACGTGGACACCGAATACAGCCTGCGCGCCCAGGCGCTGGACGTGCCCCTGTACGTCGACCCACGGCTGGTCCTCGAGCACCGCATCGGCACGCGCAAGACCCGCCGCCTCGGCGGTCTCAGCCTCAGCGCGATGAACCACGCCCCGCTGCGCCGCTACTACCTGGCGCGCAACGGCCTGCTGGTCCTGCGCCGCTACGCCCGGTCCTCGCCGCTGGCCCTGCTGGCGAACCTGCCGACCCTGACCCAGGGCCTCGCGGTGCTCCTGCTCGAACGCGACAAGCTGCTCAAGCTGCGCTGCCTGGGCTGGGGCCTGTGGGACGGCCTGCGGGGACGCGGCGGCGCGCTGGAGCGCAACCGCCCGCGCCTGCTGAAGCGCCTCGCCGGCCCGGCCGTGGCGTCCGTAGCTTCCGGCAAGGCCAAGGCCTAGTCGGCGAAACGCATTCCCGCATAGGGCGCTTGCCGGCACGCCGCGAGCCGGCTGCGCAGGTCGCCGACGTGGGCCTCCAGGCGATGGCCGTCCGGGTCGAGGAAGTAGAACGAATCGCCCTCGCTGCGGTTCTGCTTCCATTCGCGCACGCCATGCGCGCGCGGCTGCGCGGCGAAGCGGGCGAAATCCGCGGCGGCGATGCCGAAGGCGTAGTGCGTGTAGTCCGCGGCCGGCCCGCCGTACTGCGGCTCCCGGGAAAGGCACAGCCACAGCGAACCCAGTTCGAGATAGGCGCCCTGGTCCCAGCGCGCTTCCAGGCGAAAGCCGAGAAGATCGCGGTAGAAGGCGATGCTGGCCGGCAGGTCGGCGACCGCCAGGGTCAGGTGATTGAGACCGGTGAGCATGGGGGGCTCCTTGCAAGGTTTGGCGGTAGGACGATTCAGGCACGCCCCAGCCAGTCGCCGCGGATCATTTCCATCAGTTGGCGCAAGCCGGGTTGCGGCTGGCGTCGGCTCGGATAATAGAGGCAGAACGGCGCGCCCATCGAGGTCCAGTCGGGCAATACCAGTTGCAGCCGGCCGCTACGCAGCTCCTCGGCGATTCCCACTTCCAGGCAGTAGGCCAGGCCAATGCCGTCCAGGGCCGCGGCGACCGCCGTATTGCTTTCGTTGACGCTGAAAGGGCCGGGCACGTCGACCTCGACCATCCGCTCGCCGTCGCCCAGTTCCCATTTGTAGAACGAGTTGTCGCCCAGGCGCATGCGGATGCAGGCGTGCCGCAACAGGTCGTCCGGCCGCTGGGGCACGCCGTGGCGCGCCAGGTAATCGGGCGACGCGGCCACCACCCAGCGCAGCTCCCCGGTCAATGGCACCGCGACCATGTCCTGGGGCACCGTGCCGCCGTAACGGATGCCGGCGTCGTAGCCGTCGGCGACGATGTCGACCATGCGGTCCTCCACCGAAAGTTCCAGTTGCAGGTCCGGATACGCCTCGGTGAAGCGCCTGAGGACCGGCCCCAGCAGCAGCCGCGAGGCATCGCGCGGCACGTTCAGGCGCAGCCGGCCCACCGGCGAGGTGCGATAGGCATCGAGCTCGCCGAGCGCCTCGCCGATCACCTGGAAACCATCCTCCAGCTTGGCCGCCAGCGCGCTGCCGGCATCGGTCGGCACCACCGAACGGCTGGTACGGTTGAGCAGCTTCACCCCGAGCCGCGCCTCGAGGTTGCGCATGCTGTGGCTCAGCGCCGAGGTACTGACACCCAGTTCCTGGGCCGAGTGACGGAAGCTGCGGCGCCGGACGATGGTCATGAAGACGTTCAGGTCGGCGAGTTCGGAACGGGTGAAAGCCGGCATTCCAGGGCTCCTGCAGTTCTCGGAGGTCAATCCAGCATTGAGCCACATTCAATCTCGGGTGATCTAGAGTAATCGCTCCGTGCCGCCGGGCGCATTGCCGGCAAGCGTTTTCCCGATCTGCAGGAGTATTTCCATGAGTGTTGAAAGCATTCGCATCGAGGGTATCGACACGCCGGTCTCGCGCATCGGCCTCGGCACCTGGGCCATCGGCGGCTGGATGTGGGGCGGCGCTGACGACGCGACGTCGGTGGAAACCATCCGGCGTGCGGTGGAATCCGGGATCAACCTGATCGACACCGCGCCGGTCTATGGCTTCGGCCATTCCGAAGAGGTCGTCGGCAAGGCCTTGCAGGGCCTGCGCGACAAGGCGGTGATCGCCACCAAGGCGGCGCTGGAGTGGAGCGACGCGGGCATCCACCGCAACGCCTCCGCCGCACGCATCCGCCGGGAGGTCGAGGACTCGCTGCGGCGGCTGAAAACCGATCGTATCGACCTGTACCAGATTCACTGGCCGGACCCGCTGGTGGCGCACGAGGAAACCGCCGGCGAACTGGAGCGCCTGCGCCGCGACGGCAAGATCCTCGCCATCGGCGTGAGCAACTATTCGCCGGAACAGATGGACGGGTTCCGCCAGTTCGCTCCGCTGGCCAGCGTGCAGCCACCCTACAACCTGTTCGAGCGCGCCATCGACGCCGACGTGCTGCCCTACGCCGAGCGTAACGGCATCGTCGTGCTGGCCTACGGAGCGCTGTGCCGCGGCCTGCTTTCCGGACGGATGAACGCCGAGACCCGCTTCGATGGCGACGACCTGCGCAAGTCCGACCCGAAGTTCCAGCAGCCCCGCTTCGCCCAGTACCTGGCAGCGGTCGCGCAACTGGAGGAACTGGCTCGCGAGCGCTATGGCAAGTCGGTGCTGGCCCTGGCCATCCGCTGGATTCTCGATCGCGGCCCTACGGTGGCGCTGTGGGGGGCGCGCAAGCCAGAGCAGTTGAACGGCATCGCCGACGCCTTCGGCTGGCGCCTGGACGACGAGGCCATGGCCCGCATCGAGCGGATCCTCGCCGAGACCATCCAGGATCCGGTCGGTCCCGAGTTCATGGCGCCGCCCAGCCGCAACGCCTGATCGGACGGCCGGGGCGGCAACGCCCCTGGCCGCTGGCCTGACGGAGCGGCGGAAGGCAAAATGGCGGTTTTTCTCAAGGACTGCCGGATCAGTTATGGAAAACGTCTACAAGACCCCGGAAGCGCCCCTGGTGGAAACCCGCGGCGCGAAGCGGGCGCATTTCTTTGTCACTTCCCTGGGCAAGATGAGCGTGCTCTTCCTCGTCACCCTGGGGCTGTACGGCGTGTACTGGATGTACAAGCACTGGAAGGCCCAGCAACCGCAGATGGAGCGGCGGATCAGCCCGGTATGGCGGGCGATCTTCGGCATCTTCTTTTTCCACGCCCTCGCCCGGCGGATCCACCAGGCCCTGCCGGAAGAGCGCCAGGCACTATGGAGCCCGAGCAAGGATGCGACCTGGGCGGTGCTGCTGACGGTCGCGGCGAACCTGATCAGCCACCTCACCGACGTGGTCCCCGCGCTGGAGCCCTACTCGCTGCCCTCGCTCCTGCTGCTGCTCACGCCGCTTATCCCGATGCGCAACATCCAGCGCCAGGCCAACCTCGCCAGCGGCGACCCGCAGGGCACGGGCAACGCCGGCTATTCGGGCTACAACCTGCTGTTCATCGTGCTCGGCGCGCTCTACTGGCTGCTGATCCTGATCGGTTCCGCGGTGATCCTCTTCGGCTCGTCCCAGGGCTGAGCCGCCTCAGCCGGGAAACGCCCGGCGCAACAGTTCGGGCAGCATCTCGCCGGCCGGACCGACGAGACAGTGTTCGCGCGGATGGCGGGTGCGCACCGGTTGCGGGTTCACATGCACGACGCTGGCACCGTGTTCCAGCGCCAGTCCGGGTATCCGCGCCGCCGGCTGCACCACGCCGGAAGTGCCGACGCTGAGCAACAGGTCGCACTCGCAGGCCGCGGCGAAAGCCTCGCGCAGCGCCGCCTCGGGCAGCGCCTCGCCGAACCAGACCACGCCCGGTCGGACCTGTCCGCCGCAGGCCGGACAACGCGGCGGCTCGATCCGTCGTCCCTCTTCCGGCTCGACCGAATCGGGCAAGGCGTCCCGGTAGGCTGCCGCGCAGGTCGCGCAACGCGGCGCGTGCAGGCTGCCATGCAGGTGAAGGACGTCGCGGCTGCCGGCGCGTTCATGCAGGTCGTCGACGTTCTGGGTGACCAACCGGGTGTCGGCGATCCGTCCGCTCAACGCGGCGATCGCCCGGTGCGCGGGATTCGGCTGGACACCCAGCACCTTCAGGCGGCGCCACTCGTACCAGCCCCAGACCAGCGCGGGATCGTCGGCGAAGGCCGCGGGCGTGGCCAGGGCCGCCGGATCGTAGCGCGCCCAGAGACCGCCAAGGGCATCGCGGAAGGTGGGAATCCCGCTTTCCGCCGACACCCCGGCGCCCGTGAAGATCACCAGGCGGTGGGCGCCGGCGAGCAGTTCGACGACAGCGCGCATCTCGCTCCTCCGCTTACAGCGCGGACAACGCGCGGTATTCGTCCTGGGCATGCTGGTCGGTCATGCCGCTGACGAAATCCTGGAGCATGCGGCAGCGGTGGTAGAACTCCCAATGCCGCTGCAACGGGTCCTCCGCCACACCTTTCATGGCCTCCAGGTAAGCCTTGATCTGCTGGCTCGGCAGGCGCCGAACCAGCAGTTGCGGATGCGGCGCGGCGGCCTGGCGACCTTCGGCGAGGGCCTGGAACTCCTCGGCCGGCAGGCGCAGCAGCGGCGCGTAGAAATCCAGCAGGCCCTGGATGATGCGGTAGCCCTGCAATTCCAGGGTTTCCACCTCCGGATGGCAGAACACCCATTCCATGGCCACGTCCTTGAACGTCTGGACGATGGCGTGCGGCAGGCTGCCGTCCTCCATCAGCGCGCGGCCGAGGGTGCCGGCATGAACCGCTTCGAGGTTGTCGATGAACTGCTGGGCGGCGTGCTGGACCAGCGGGTGGATCATTTTCACCCGCAGGCGGATGAAGAATTCGCTGACCTTGTTGATCGGCTCCCGCTCGGCCTTTTCCAGCGAGTAGTCGACCATCCGCTGGAAGCTCATGTTGTCCGCGTCGCCGGGAATCGGCGCGTCCGGCGAATGGTGGACGGCAAACTTCTTCACCAGCAGATCCGCCAATTGACGGATGTCGAGGATGCCTTTTTCCACCGAGTCTTCGATATCGGCCAGGCAATAGGAGATATCGTCGGCCGCTTCCATGATGTAGGCCACAGGGTGGCGAGTGCCCGGGCGCATGCCGAGGACTCGGCGCAGTTCGTCGACGAAGGCTTCCTCGGAAAGATAGAAGCCCGGCTTCTTGTTCAGGTAGTGGTTCGCCGCCGCCTTGTCCGGCTTCGGCTCGTAGGCCGGGCGCACGTACTTGAGCAGGCCGGCGGTCTGCGTGTAGGTGAGGTTCAGGCGCAGCAGCTTCACCACCAGGCGGATGGCCTGGGCGTTGCCTTCGAAGTGCTTGAGGTCGGTGAGCATGCGCTGCTGCAACAGGCCGTCGCCCTGGCCCGGCGGTATGCGGCGCTCGAACAGGGCGTCGAGGTTGCGTTCGAACCAGTCGTTGATGGCGTACTCGCCGAAATGACCGAACGGCGGATTGCCGACGTCGTGCATCAGGCAGGCCATTTCCACCAGGCTTTCCAGCGCGCCTTCCAGCCCGTCCAGGCCGACCTCCGCGGCACGCGGGCCCAGTTGGCGGAACAGCGTGCGGACGATGAAACGCCCGGTCTGCTGCACTTCCAGGGAATGGGTCAGGCGGCTGCGCACCGCCGCGTTGCGCTCCAGCGGGAAGACCTGGGTCTTCTGCTGCAAGCGACGCACGGCGGCGGAATTGACGATGCGCCCGCGGTCGCTTTCCAACTGGTAGACGATGTCTTGCAGATCGGTATTCCCGGCATGTCCGTAGGTTTCCCTGTCATGCGGACGCTGGCGGGATATCCGCTCCTTGAAATCCACGGCCCCTGGCATCTGGCGCTGTTCTCCACTCGGTCGGCTGCGAACCCCGAGCCTAGCGCGTGGCGGCGGTTTAACCAAGGTCGCGACAATCCGTCCCACTACCGTTCGCGATCCCCCCTCTTCCCCGGGCGGCGGCAACTGGCAGAATACCCCGCTCGGCACCAGCGACCCCCGCCGCAGAACGGGGGCGCCGCCGATCATGCGTGCGCCCAGAGAAACAGGAACGTTCAGGGAGGTTCCGCATGAGCATCACATCCACCGACATCTGCCAGGCCGCCGATGCCCTCAAGGGGTTCGTCGGTTTCAACCGCAAGACCGGCCGCTACATCGTGCGTTTCAGCGAAGACTCCTTCGGCATGGACGTAGCCGACGACAGCATCACGCCCACCAGCGAGTTCGTCTGGAGTTCGGTACGCGACGACGTCATGCGCCTGGGCCGCGAGCAGTTGCAGATCCTGCTGGAACAGAACATCAACGAACGACTGAACATCGGCGAGCCGCTACTGGTCTATCTGCGCCGCCAGGACCTGCCGGAAATCACCGCACAACGCCAGTTGCGCTGAGCGCCGTCGATCGCCGCCCGCGCCGGGCGCTGCGCCACGCATTATGCTGGAAGCGTCCGCCGCCGTCCGGCGCCGCGGACGCCATCGGCCATCCGGCGCGCCACGCAGGTGCTGCGTGGGGAGGTGAACGCCATGAGCAAGGGACTGAACGCGAAGAAGGAAACTCGTAGGAAACCGCTGAAAACCGCCCAGGAGAAACGCCTGGCGAAACGAGCGAAAAAACACGCTCCGGCGGTGCCGCTCGGCACCCCATCGCGGAGCTGAGCCAGGCCGGAGCAGAGCCGCAGGCGCAACCGCTCAATCGTCCGCGGCGGGGTCCAGATCGGGGAACAGCACCTCGGTGAAGCCGAACTTGCTGAAGTCGGTGATTCGCGAGGGATACAGGCGGCCGATCAGGTGGTCGCACTCGTGCTGCACCACCCGCGCATGGAACCCTTCGACGCTGCGGTCGATCGGCTGTCCCTGCGGGTCCAGGCCCTGGTAGCGGATGCGCCGATGGCGCGATACCGCGCCGCGCAACCCCGGCACCGACAGGCAGCCCTCCCAGCCCTCTTCCATCTCGTCGTCCAGCAGGGTGATCCGCGGGTTCAGCAGGATGGTCGGCGGCACGGCCGGGGCGTCCGGATAGCGCTCGCTGCGCTCGAAACCGAAGATCACCAGCTGCAGGTCGACGCCGATCTGCGGCGCGGCCAGCCCTACCCCGCCGACGTGATGCATGGTTTCGAACATGTCGTCGATCAGCCGTTGCAGCTCCTCGCTGCCGAACAGTTCGGACGGCACCGGCTGCGCGATACGCAACAGGCGCTCGTCACCCATCTTGAGGATTTCCCGGATCATGCCGCCCCCTGATAAAGGTCAGTAACGCCCTACATGCTCAGCCAGAAAACCAGACAGGACAAGACGCAAAGCGCTTCCATCTCCGGCAATTGCGCCATTGATTTGACACCGAACGGCTTTCTTTCCCGGCACATCCGGTAATATTCGCCGCACACCGACTACACTGGCCAGTCGTGCCACCCCGCTACGTTTTCCTGGAGGAAACCTTTTTGCCTTCGTTGCCCACCTTGCAGCCCCTCGACCTCTACAGGCGCACCCTGGCCTGCCTGGTCCTGGCGGTTTCCTGCCTGGGCGGCGGAGGCCTGTGGGCGGACGACGCACGGACGTCGGTCGAGCAACGCAGCAATGCGGTCAGCCAGGTTCTGCTGGGCATATTCAGCTACGTGCGCTGGCCGAAGGAGCCGGCGGTCCTGCAACTCTGCGTGGTCGGACCGACCGAGTACGCCGACGGCCTGCTCCGCGGCATGGTGCAGGCCAATGGCAGGCGCGTGCATGCGGAACGCCGCGCGGTGGACAACCCGGACCTCGGCACGCTCTGCAACGTGATCTACCTCGGAGTGGTCGACGAGCGCGAGCGCCAGCAGGTGTTCCGCAGCCTGGCCGGGCATCCGGTCCTGTCCATCAGCGAGCGTGGCACCGAATGCAGCGTCGGCAGCATGTTCTGCCTCAACGTCGGCGGTCCGCGCATCACCTTCGAGGCCAATCTCGACTCCATCGCCCGCAGCGGCGTACGCGTGCACCCGAGCGTATTGAAACTGGCAAGGCGGCAGGCCACTCCGTGATGAACCGTCGTCGTCGCTATACGGGTTCCAATCCATCGCTGCGCCGGGTGCTCTATCGCGCGCACCTGGGCGTGGCGCTGGTCGCGGTATTCACCGCCGGGCTGGCGGTGACCCTGGTCGGCCTGCTGACCCTGCGCGCCTATGCCGACCCCAACCAGCAACTGATCGCCCGTTCCATCAGCTATACCGTCGAAGCCGCGGTGGTCTTCGGCGATGCCCAGGCCGCCGAGGAGTCCCTGGCGCTGATCGCCTCCAGCGAAGAGGTCTCCAGCGCCATCGTCTACGACCGCCAGGGACAGACCCTGGCCAGTTGGCATCGGGAAAGCACCGGGCCGCTGCACCTGCTGGAACAGCAACTGGCGCACTGGCTGCTCAGCGCGCCGACCGAACAACCGATCCTGCACGACGGCCAGAAGATCGGTTCGGTGGAGGTGAAGGGCTCCGGCGGCAGCCTGCTGCGCTTCCTGCTCACCGGTTTCGCCGGCATGGTCCTGTGCCTGCTGCTTACCGCCCTGGGCGCCTTCTACCTGTCGCGGCGGCTGGTACGCGGTATCGTCGGCCCGCTCGACCAACTGGCGAAGGTCGCGCATACCGTGCGCCGCGAACGGGATTTCGAGAAGCGCGTACCGGAAGCCGGCATCGCCGAGCTGAGCCAACTGGGCGAGGACTTCAACGCCCTGCTCGACGAACTCGAATCCTGGCAGGCGCGCCTGCAGGACGAGAACGCCTCGCTGGCGCACCAGGCCCACCACGACAGCCTGACCAGCCTGCCCAACCGCGCCTTCTTCGAAGGCCGCCTGAGCCGGGCGCTGCGCGATGCCAACGAGCATCGCGAGCAATTGGCGGTGCTGTTCATCGACAGCGACCGCTTCAAGGAGATCAACGACCGCCTCGGCCATGCCGCCGGCGACACCGTGCTGGTCAACATCGCCATGCGCATCCGTGGGCAGTTGCGCGAAAGCGACCTGGTGGCGCGCCTGGGCGGCGACGAATTCGCCGTCCTGCTCGCACCGCTGGCGTCCGGCGCCGACGCCCTGCGCATCGCCGACAACATCATCGCCAGCATGCAGGCGCCGATCCGGCTCAGCGACGGCAGCACGGTGAGTACCTCGCTGACCATCGGCATCGCCCTCTATCCCGAGCATGCGGATACCCCGGCGGCGCTGCTCCACGACGCCGACATGGCGATGTACATCGCCAAGCGCCAGGCCCGCGGCAGCCGGCGCCTGGCGGAACTCAACGACCCCCGCATCCTTCAGGAAGAAAAGGAGATAGACAGTGCTACCCCAGAGGCTCCACCCAAGTAGATTGCTTGCCCTCGCCCTGTTCAGCCTTGTGCTGGGCCTGGCCGGTTGCCAGACCAAGCCGCCGCAGACCGGCCTGAGCGCCGAGCAGATCGCCGTGCTCCAGGAGCAGGGCTTCGAACTCCGCGACGAAGGCTGGGAGTTCGGCATGTCGAGCAAGGTGCTGTTCGGCAACAATCTAGACCGTCTCAATCCCGACAGCCGCAACACCCTGACCAAGATCGCCCGCGCCCTGCTCGCGGTAGACATCGACAAGGTCCGCCTGGAAGGCCACACCGACAACTACGGCGACGAAGGCTACAATCAAAAGCTCTCCGAACGGCGCGCCGAATCGGTGGCCGCGGTATTCCGCGAAGCCGGCATGCCGGCGGCCAACATCGAGGTCCGCGGCCTTGGCATGAGCAAGCCGGTGGCCGATAACAAGACCCGCGCCGGCCGCAGCGAGAACCGCCGCGTCGCCATCATCGTTCCCGCCGAGTAATCCTGCGCTCGCGGGCTGCGTACGGCCCACCCGTACCTGGCCCGTCCATCGCCCGGCCCCGCCACTACCCCGCTTCCGGCCTATGTTGAAGGAAGAAGCCAGCAGACCGGCGTACCGGCCGCCGCTGCCGCGGATGCTAGACTGAATGCTGCGCAGGAAACCGACAATCCCGGCCGACCTGCCGCTTGCGGGTGCTCCGGGATTCACCGACAGGGGGTATCGACCTTTGCCTGTTCGCCCAAGGAACAGGCCGTCAGACGATGGGAGGCATGCCATGAACCGGCATTACTACATCAGCGACAACCTCGACGAGCTGGAACGGCTCGAAGCCGAACTGGAAGCCAGCGGCATCGCCACCGAGCAGATCCACGTCCTCAGCGAAAAGGACGCGGAGACCGGCCAGCGCCATCTGCACGAAGTCTCTCCGTTCATGAAGAAGGATGTGGTCCGCTCCGGCCGTGTCGGCCTGCTGGTCGGCCTCGTCCTGGCCATCGTCGCCGTGGCCTTCGCCTATGCCAGCGGCTGGACGGAAACCGCCGCCGGCTGGATTCCGGTGATCTTCCTCGGCGCCATGCTCTGCGCGTTCTGCCTGTGGGAAGGCAGCTTCTTCGGCCTGCAGCGCACCAACCGCGCCTTCCGTCCCTTCGAAGAACGCCTGCACCAGGGGCAGCACCTGTTCTTCGTCGATGTGAAGAACGCCCAGGAGCCGATCCTGGTCAACGTGGTCAGCCACCACCCGCGCCTGCAGGACGCCGGCACCGGCCCCGCGGTCTCTCCGCTGCTGCTGGGCTGGCAGCAACGCTGGCGGCAGTTCCGGCGGATGGTCTGAGCGGCGGGGCCTGCGCACCGCGCAGGTCCTGCGGCGTCCCTCCGGCTGCTAGAATATCCGGCTACCCGCCCGCCATCCCGGCCGGCGCGGCCCGTCAGGAAACTCCATGAAACTCGATAAAGCGGCAGCCATCGCACAGCTCAACCAGGCCTTGGGCATGTCCGTGCTGGATGCCGGCAACACCCTGCTCGCCCGCTTCAACAAGAGCAAGAACGTCTGGTGGTTCGATATTCCGCTCAGCCAACTGAAGGCCGGCAAGTTCCTCAACCTGCTGCTGGCGAACCCGGCCGGCGATGCAGTGGAGCACCTGAAGGTGCCCACCGGTTTCCTTCGCCAGCAGCAGGACAGCCTGGAACTGCGCGACAAGAACGCCCGCCGGCCGACCCTCAGCCTGGAGCTGAGCGCGGACCCCGGCAAGCGCCTGCGCGACGTCCGCCCCGGCGGCGCTGGCCTGGACTTCGCCCCGTTCCTCCAGCCCTGAGCGGAAACCTCAGCGCGGCAGTTCGATGCGTTCCGGGTGGATCAGGATCAGGCCTTTCTTGTAGAGGCCGCCGATGGCCTTCTTGAAGGTCCCCTTGCTGACCCCGAAGAGCCGGTGGATATCTTCCGGCGAACTCTTGTCGCTGAGCGGCAGGCTGCCGCCGGCCTCCAGCAGCCGGGCGAGAATCTGCTGGCTCAGCTCGACGGCGGCCTCGGCGCCGACCGGCTGCAGGCTCAGGGCGATCTTGCCGTCCGCGCGCAATTCCTTGATGTAGCCCTGTTCGCGCATGCCGCTGCGGAGGAACTTGAACGCCTCGTTCTTGTGGATCAGGCCCCAGTGCTTGCCCTCGATGATCGCCTTGAAGCCCATCTCGGTACGCTCCACCACCAGCAGGTCGACCGCCTGGCCGACGCTGTAGCGTGGCGGCAGGTTGTCCAGCTGGCGGTCCAGGCGTGCGGTGGCGGTGATGCGGTTGGTGCGCTTGTCCAGGTAGACGTAGACCACGCAGTAGTCGCCGACCTGCAACGGACGCTTTTCTTCCGAATGCGGCAGCAGCAGGTCCTTGGGCAGGCCCCAGTCGAGGAACAGGCCGATCCGGTTGATCTCCACGACCTTCAGGCTGGCGAAACCGCCGACCTGGACCTTGGGCGTCTGGGTGGTGGCGATCAGGCGGTCGTCGCTGTCCAGGTAGATGAACACGTTGAGCCAGTCGCCCACTTCGCTGGGCTGGTCCTTCGGCACATAGCGCTTGGGCAGGAGGATCTCGCCGTGCTGGGTACCGTCGAGATAGAGCCCGAACTCCGTGTGCTTGACCACCTGCAGTGAATTGAAACGCCCGATGACCGCCATGTTGTCTCCCCCTGTCGAAGGGGCGGCATTCTAACGGGCGCCACGCATGCGGGCGGAAGTTTTTGCCGGTACGCCGACGCCGCTCATCGCCTTGCCGGCCATTCGCGCCGAAACATCCTGAACCACGCGGACATTTCCCAAATGCCGACTGTCTACTGGCAGTAAGCACAACGATGTTTCAAAATCGTGAACCCTAAAGACTTTTTTGGAACATCCTTATCAAGGATTCTCGCTGCCGCTCATCAGGAGTTCCTGTGCGTCCACTCAGCCGTTGGCTCTCATCTTGCGGCTCGCTTCTGGCGCTGGCCGCGCTGTTCCTGGTCGTTCCCCTCGCCGGCCGCTACTGGCTCGGCTGGTCGACGCCGTTCGGCTATCTCTCGGACCTGGCCCTCGGCAGCCTGCTGGTGCTGCTCCTGCATCGACGCTCCCTGTGGTTCGCGCTCCCGGTCATGCTGCTCTGGTGCCTGTTCCTGATCGGCAATGCCGAACTGGTCGGCGCGGTCGGGCGCATGCCGGAACCTTCCGACCTCAAGTACCTGCTGGATCCGCAGTTCGTCAGCAGCTCCACCCAGGGCGGCGGCCTCGCCCACCTGCCACTGGCGCTCGGCCTCGGTGGCGCGACATTGCTTTGCGTGCTGCTCTGGCGTCGCCGCGGTCCGCGCCTGCCGCGCTATGCCTACGCGCTGCCGGCGGCGTTCCTGGCGGCGCATGTCGGCCTGCAATACCTGCGTCCGAGCGATGCCGACCAATGGCAGCAGTACAACCTGCCGCACAAGCTGCTGGCCAGCGCGCTCAGCAGTGGCCAACTGGCGGTCGAAGACTGGCTCGCCGACGACCGTCCGGACACCCCGCCGGACGTCGCCGGGCTCAACCAGCTCGACCTTTCCGGAACGCCGCTGCTGGCCGGCGGAGGGCGCGCGCGTAACGTCCTGATCGTGGCCATGGAGGGAATCCCCGGCGCGTATATCGCCGCCAACCGCGCCGCCATCAACAGCAGCTACCACGAAGCGCCGATGCCCAGGCTGAGTGGCTGGGCCGAACGGGCGATGACCACCCCGGACTACGTGCTGCACAGCCACCAGACCATCCGCGGCCTCTACGCCATGCTCTGCGGCGACTACAGCAAGCTCGACTCGGGCACGCCGAAGGGCGTCGAGCTGCTCAACAACCCGGCCCGGGCCAGGGAGTGCTTGCCCGCCCAGCTGCGCCAGCACGGTTTCAGCACGCACTTCCTGCAGGGTGCCGGCCTGCGCTTCATGGCCAAGGACAAGGTCATGCCGCAGATGGGCTTCGACAAGACCCTCGGGCGCGACTGGTTCCGCAACACGTCCTACCTGGAGTTTCCCTGGGGCATGGACGACAAGGCCTTCTTCGAGGGCGCCGCGACCTACGTGAAGCAGCTGCGCCAGCAGAAGAAACCCTGGATGCTGACCCTGCTCACCGTCGGTACCCACCAGCCCTACTCGGCGCCTGCCGACTACCTGGCCCGCTACCCGAGCGCCAAGCAGGCCGCGGTGGCCTATCTCGACGACGCGATCGACGCCTTCCTCGCCGACCTGGAGAAACAGGGCGTGTTGCGCGACACCCTGGTGGTGCTCACTTCCGACGAATCCCACGGTGTCGACCAGGTGCGCCTCGCCTCGGCCTGGGGCTTCAACCTGGTACTGGCACCGGAACAGGCGGCGCTGCCGCCGATCAAGAGCGGCGTCTACGGCCACGTCGACCTCGCCGCGTCCGTCCTCGACTATTTCGGCTACCGCGTGCCGGCGGGGATTTCCGGGCGCTCGCTGTTCCGCGACTACGCCAGCGGCCGCGAAATGATGTCCTACACCAACGGCATGCTGCGCCACCACGACGGCAAGGACACCTTCGTCGAATGCGATTTCCAGCAGGTCTGCCGGCGCTACCGCAGCGAGGGCTTCATCGCCGACGAAGCCGAGTTCCTCGGTCGCTTCAGCGGTCGCCAGGCACGCCTGGTCAGCCAGCGCGCCGCCGTCCTCGACCACTCCGTGCAACAGGCCGGCCAGTTGGGCCAGGAGTTCCAGTTCGCCACCCACGAACGCATCCGCCTGAAGCCGGAAACCCACAACGACTGGACCGACAACCTGATCGGCGCGCAATACCTGGAGATGCCGAAGAACAGCAGGACCACGGTCACCCTGAAGATCCGCGCCTTGCAGATGGACCGCAACGGCGCCCGGGTGACGCTGAAGACCAAGGAGTTCGAACGCGACGTTCCCATACCGGTACCGGACATCCCGCGCCTGCTCAAAGGCAAGCCGCTGGACATGAGCTTCACCTTCGACAACCCGGAAGCGCGCAAGGCCTTCTCCTTCCACTTGCTCGCCGAGGGCCGCGGGATCATCGAGATCAGCGACTTCCACGTGGTCACGGCGGCCAACCCGGAACCCGTGGAAAGCCGCAGCCAGGTCGCCGAAGCGGCGAAGGAACAGCCGCTGCTGAGCACCCTGAAAAGCCTGTTCGCCAACCGCCCCGAAACCGAGGAAGCGGAACGCGCGGACGCCCCTCGGGAGCGCACCGTCATCCCCGAGCAGAAGGCCCTGATCCTTTCGCACTGACCGCGCCGGAGCGGCCCGCCCGGCCGCCGCGCGCTCCCCGCTGAACCCAGCGCCGTCGCGGGCGTCGAAGATTCGCAAGCAACCAGGCGAAACGGAGAACGGCATGAAGCACCTGGCATTCCTCGCCCTCGGCGGACTCCTGCTGGCGCCCCTGGCCGAAGCGGCCAGCTTCGATTGCGAAAAGGCTGAGCGAGCGGACGAAAAGGCCATCTGCGCGAACCGGGCGCTGAACGACAAGGACGTCGAGATGAGCGTCAAGTACCGCTTCCTCCGCGGCCTGTTCGCCATGGGCGGCCGCGGCGCCATGCAGGACCGGCAGCAGGACTGGCTGCGCCAGCGCCGGCGCTGCGGTGGCGACACCGACTGCCTCTCCCGCGCCTACGCGCAGCGTATCGACGAGCTGGACAAGCAGTACGCGGGCATCGACAAGCCGCTCTGAAGCTAGCGTCCGCCGGCAGCGAACTGCAGTTCCGCCAGGCGCGCATAGAGCGGGTTCTCGGCGATCAGCCGGGCATGGCTACCAATGGCCACCAGCCGCCCCTGGTCGATCACCGCGATGCGGTCGGCGCTCTGTACCGTGGCCAGGCGATGGGCGATCACCAGGGTGGTACGTCCGCTCATCAGGCCTGGCAGGGCCTGCTGGATCAGGTGCTCGCTTTCCGCATCCAGGGCGCTGGTCGCCTCGTCGAGCAGCAGCACCGGCGCGTCTACCAGCAACGCCCGGGCGATCGCCAGGCGCTGGCGCTGGCCGCCGGACAGGCCGATGCCGCCCTCGCCCAGGTGGGTGGCGTAGCCCTGCGGCAGACCCAGGATGAACTCGTGGGCATGCGCGGCACGCGCTGCGGCCTCGACCTCGGCGGCGCTGGCATGCGGACGGCCGTAGCGGATGTTTTCCTCGACGCTGCCAAAGAACAGCGCGGGGTTCTGCGACACTAGGGCAAAGCTGCGGCGCAAGTCGGCCGGGTCCAGTTCGACGATCGGCTGCCCGTCCAGCAGCAGCCGTCCCTGCTGCGGATCGAAGAAACGCAGGAGCAGATCGAACAGGGTCGACTTGCCGGCGCCGGAAGGTCCGACCAGGGCCAGGGTTTCCCCCGGTTCGACGGCCAGGCTGATGTCGTCGATGGCCCAGTGTTCGGGACGGGTCGGATAGGCGAAGCGCACCGCCTGCAATTCGATCCTCCCGCTCACCCGTGCCGCCAGCTTGCGTGGTTGCGCTGGCGGGCGGATCTCGCTGCGCGCCCTGAGCAGCTCGGCGATGCGCTCTGCGGCGCCGGCGGCGCGCTGCAATTCGCCGATCACCTCGCTGAGGGTGCCGAAGGCCATGCCGACGATCAGGCTGTAGAAGACGAACGCGGCCAGTTCGCCGGCCGAGATGCTGCCGGCGATCACGTCGCGGCCGCCGACCCAGAGCATGACGCCGACCGCGCCGAGCACCAGCACGATCACCACGGTGATCAGCCAGGCGCGCTGGGCGATGCGCTTGCGCGCGGTGTCGAAGGCGCGTTCGACGGTGCCGGCGAAGCGCTGGCGATCCTGCGCCTGGTGGTTGTAGGCCTGCACGGTCTTGATCTGACCGAGGGTTTCACCGACGTAGCTGCCGACGTCGGCCACCCGGTCCTGGCTTTCCCGCGACAGGCTGCGCACGCGGCGGCCGAACAGCAGGATCGGGGCGATCACCAGCGGCAACGCCAGCACCACGATGCTGGTCAGCTTGGCGTTGGTGACGAACATCAGCAGCACCCCGCCGACCAGCATCAGGGCATTGCGCAGGGCCATCGACAGCGAGGAACCGATCACCGTCTGCAGCAGCGTAGTGTCGGCGGTCAGGCGCGACTGGATCTCGGAGCTACGGTTGGTTTCGTAGAAACCGGGATGCAACTCGATCAGGTGGTCGAACACGCGCTTGCGGATATCGGCGACGAAGCGCTCGCCGATCCAGGACACCAGGTAGAAGCGCACGAAGGTGCCCACGGCCAGGCCGAGCACCAGCACGAAGAACAGCAGGATGTAGCGATTGAGCAATTCGGGCGAGGCGGTGAGGAACCCCTGGTCCACCAGCAGGCGGATGCCCTGGCCCAGGGACAGGGTGATCGCCGCGGTGAACAGCAACGCCACCAGGGCCCCGAGCATGCGCCAGCGGTAAGGCGCCATGAAGCGCCAGGCCAGGCGCAGGGCGATACGTTGGCGGGAGGAGAGAATGGCTGGCATGCGGCGCTCGCTCGGCGGCTGGGGTTCCGCAGGTTAGCACCGGGAACGCAGCGAGGCGATGCATGCCCCGGCCGGCAGCGCGATGATATCGACGTATATATCCGGGCAACTTAGCCGATAACTAATCGTGAACTTTTCATTATTCTCGATATAGGTGAGATAGAGGCCCGGAGAACTTTCTCGCATCAACTAATGCAAACATTGGAATTCATGCCGGGATGCGCGAAGGGAGTTATCCACCTGGCGGTATCCTGCGTCGCCCGGGGTCGGCGGGACATCCAGCCGCGGAGACCTCGAGCAGTTCACCGCCGGATCGCCAATGCCGCAGCGCCTCGCTCGGGTATTGCCTAACGGACTTTATAGAAAACAGCAGGTTACGTCCGAAATCTGATCGACAATATTCAAGATGAAATAAAACGCCGCTTCGGTTATAATGAACGGCCATATTTAATGCAGAGACAGGTCCCCGGATATGGCCATCATGAAGAAAACCGTCGCGCCGAAAGCCGCCAAGCCGGCTCCCGCGGTCGAAACCCGCGAGTCCATCGAAGCGCAGGTCGCCGCCTTCCTCCAGGCCGGCGGCGAGATCCAGAAGATCGCCAAGGGCGTCAGCGGCCAGGTCTACGGCCCGTCGCGGCAGATCACCATCAGCAAGAAGCGCTGATCGCCCGCCCCTCGCCGGGGACTACGAAGGGGATGGCAGGCCGGCACGCAGATGTGCCACGCTCCATCCCCTTTTTCATTGCCTGAATCCCGAGCCCTTCATGCCTGGCCATCCCGATCCACTGCACGGCGTCACCCTGGAAAAACTGCTCACCGAACTGGTCGCCCACCACGGCTGGGCGGAGCTTGGCAAACGGGTCGACATTCGTTGTTTCAGGAACGACCCGAGCATCAAGTCCAGCCTCGCCTTCCTGCGCAAGACGCCCTGGGCCCGGGAAAAGGTCGAGGCGCTCTACGTCCAGCTCAAGCGCAACCAAGGCTGAAGGCTAGCGCGCCAACCCCAGGCGCAGCAATTGCCCGTCCTTCTGGTCGGTGAGCAGGTAGAGATAGCCGTCCGGGCCCTGCCGCACGTCGCGGATGCGCACCCCGAGATCGCCCAGCAGGCGCTCTTCGTGGACGATCCGGTCGCCATCCAGTTGCAGGCGGATCAGTTCCTGCGTCGCCAGCGCGCCGATGAACAAATTATGCTGCCAGGCCGGGAAGCGCTGCGCATCGTAGAACGCCATGCCGCTGATCGCCGGCGACTTCTCCCAGACATGGTGCGGCGCCTCGGTACCTTCGACGGCCTTGCCCCTGGCTTCGGGGATCGGCAGCAGGGTGTAGTTGATTCCATGGGTCGCCAGCGGCCAGCCGTAGTTCCCGCCGGCCTGGGGTATGTTGATCTCGTCGCCGCCGCGCGGGCCGTGCTCGTGGGTCCAGAGCCGGCCGGTCCAGGGATTCAGCGCGGCGCCCTGCTGGTTGCGGTGGCCATAGCTCCAGATCTCGGGCCGCGCGTCGGCACGGCCGACGAAGGGATTGTCCTTGGGAACGCCGCCGTCCGGATACAGGCGGACGATCTTGCCCTGCAACTTGTCCAGGTCCTGCGAGGTGCTGCGCTGGTTGTTCTCGCCGAGGGCGATGAACAGGTGGCCCTTGCCGTCGAAGACCAGGCGCGAGCCGAAGTGATGGCCGCTGGAAAGCTTCGGCAACTGCCGGAAGATCACGTGGAAGCCCTCCAGCCGTCGCTTGTCCGCCGATAACCGGCCACGTCCCGCCGCCGTTCCGGCGCGGCCGTCCTCGCCGGCCTCGGCATAGGTCAGGTAGACCAGCCGGTCCTCGGCGAACCCCGGCGACAAGGCGACGTCGAGCAGTCCCCCCTGGCCGCTGGCGAAGACCCTGGGTACGCCTTCCAGCGGCGCCGACAACTGTCCCTCGGGACTGACGAAACGCAAGCTGCCGGGCCGCTCGGTGACCAATATGCCCTGGTTGTCCGGCAGGAAGGCGACGGCCCAGGGATAGGCCAGACCACCAACCACCGGGGTGACCTCGACGGCGCCCAGCTCGCTGTCGTGGCGACCGGCGTCCACCGCCTCGACCGACGGAGCGAGCAGCGCGACGGCGCTCAGCAGGATGGCATTCAAAGACAGGCCCGGCATGCGTTCTCTCCTTCCCCAAGCGAAAAACACCACTCTAGTCGCAGATCCGCCGCGCCTGGCAGTCCGCACACGGGCTGTAACAAACCCGCCCCTCAAAGCAAGGCGACCATTTCCTTGAGGGTCACCGCCCAGGTGCCCTTGGCATTGATATAGCGATAGCCGAACCGGGAACCGTGCGCCTCGCTGGTGATCACCGCGTTCCAGGCCTGCCCGCGCGGCAGGTCGTGGGCCGGGTCGAGGAGCAGGAAGGCGCGCTCGCTCATGCCGATGGCCAGGCCCCAGTGGCGGATATCGCTGCCCTTGCGGCCGTGGAAACCGAGCACTACCGGAAAGCCGGCCTGCAGGTATTCGCGGGTGTGCCGGACCAACCTGCGCCCCTCGCCCTTGAGGGCGAAATGCTCGGTATCGTTGATCTCGGCCAGCAGCTCCAGCAGGTCGACGCCGGTGGTGCCGACGCGCAGCAGCGGGCCGTGCTGGTCCAGCGCCTTCATCAGGCGCCCGTAGCGACTGCGACTGTCGACCCGCTCCAGGCCCTTGGCCTGGCGCCGGCGCAGTTGGCCGCGGACCAGCATCGCCATGACCAGGCAGTAGGGCCCGCAGGCGCCGTCCATGTCGCCCTGGCGCAGATGGACCTTGTCGCCATGGACGTTGCACAGGCCGCCGCTGCCATCCTCGTCCAGGTCCCATTCCAGGCCATCGATCAGGCGTGACTGCATGAGGGTCTCCTCTCCGGTTCCTTAAGTTGGGACCGAGCGGGCGCCGAATCATTCCTCGGCGCCCATCGCCACAACGAGTAAACTGGCGGTCTTTCATTCCAGTAGCCTCGCCATGACCGACCCGATCCGCCTGTCCAAACGCCTCGCCGAACTCACCGCCTGCTCGCGCCGCGAAGCCGAGCTGTACATCGAGGGCGGCTGGGTCAGCGTCGACGGCGAAGTGATCGAGGAGCCACAGTTCAAGGTGCTCGACCAGCGCGTGGAGCTGCTGCCGGGCGCCCGCGCGGAAACGATTGAACCGGCCACCCTGCTGTTGCACAAGCCGGCCGGCTGGCGCCACGACGATTTCGAAGGCCTGCTCGCTGCGGGGCGGCGCTGGAGCGATGACCCCAGTCCCTTGCGAGCGCTGAAAAAACACTTCGCCCGCCAGCGTCCCACCCTTGCGCTGGACAGCGAGGCTTCGGGGCTGGTGGTGTTCAGCCAGCAGCACGGCGTACTGCGCAAGCTGGTGGACGACGGTGCACGGCTGGAGCAGGAATACCTGGTCGAGGTCGCCGGCGACCTGGCCGCCGGCGGCCTCGAGCGCCTGCGCCACGGCCTCGCCTACCAGGGCCGCAGGCTATCGCCGTGCAAGGTCAGTTGGCAGAACGAAAGCCACCTGCGCTTCGCCCTCAAAGACGTGCTGCCCGGCCAGTTGCGCTTCATGTGCGAAAGCGAGGGGCTGGAAGTGCGGAGCATCCGCCGCCTGCGCATCGGCGCGCTGTCGCTGGCCAGGCTACCGCTCGGCGAATGGCGCTACCTCGGCCTCCACGAACGCTTCTGAGCGCTCATTCGAGGCCACGCAGGGCGCGCCCCGGCGACTGCCCGCAGACCCGCCGGTACATGGCGATGAACGCGCTGTCGCTGGCGTAGCCCAGGGCGTGGGCGACCTCGGTCACCGAGCGGCCTTCGGCCAGGCGCCTCCGCGCTTCGAACAAGCGCGCCTGGGTTCGCCAGCGGGAGAAACCCAGGCCGGTCTGCTCGGTGAACAGACGCGCCAGGGTCCGCCCGCTGGCGCCGACCTCACGTCCCCACGCCTCGATGCTCCAGTCCAGCGCGGGTTGCGCCAGCAGCGCCTCGGCCACCTTCAGCGCCCGCGCATCGCGCGGCATCGGCAGGCTCGCGGCGTGTGCCGGCGCGCTCGCCAGTTCATCGAACAGTGCGCGCAACAGCGTCAGGTGCGGCCCTTCCAATTGCAAGTCGGCTGCCCAGCCGGTCATGCGCAGGATCAGTTCGCGCATTAGCGGCCCGACTTCGAGGACCTGGACGCTGTCCGGCAGCTCGGCGAACGCCGAGGGTTCGAAGTACAGGCTACGGTAGGCGAAGCGCCCGTGCAGGACCGTGCGATGCGGCACGCCGGCCGGCAGCCAGGCGGCCTGGAGCGGCGTCAATTGGCAAATGCGCTCGGCGAAATACAGCGTGACGCTACCGGCCGCCATGTACAGCAACTGCGCGCGCCGGTGGCAATGCCAGTCGCTGCGGTGGCCGGTGCTGTCGACCTCGAGGCCGACCACCGGGCAGCGGGCGAGATCGGGATCCTCGACCCGTTCGTAGGGATAGCGCGGCACCTTGTCCTCTTCGCGATGTTTTCCGTCCTGACCGCAGCATTCTGCCAGGCGCAGGCGGCCTAGGCTTGGCTCTTTTTTCCGGAGCCATCATGCCTGACCGTCCTCGCCCTCCCCTGCTGCTGGTGCTCGCCCTGCTAGCCCTGCCGCAAGTCGCCGAAACCATCCTTTCCCCCGCGCTGCCGGCCCTGGCCAGCCACTGGCGACTGGACGACGCTACCAGCCAGTGGACCATGGCGCTGTTCTTCGTCGGTTTCGCCCCCGGCATCTGGCTCTGGGGCTGGCTGGCCGACCGCCTCGGCCGGCGCCCGGCTCTGCTCGGCGGGCTCGGCCTGGCGGCCCTGGCGACCTTCGGTGCCTGGGCCAGTACCGACTATTCCTACCTGCTTGCCTGTCGCCTGGTCCAGGGCCTCGGCCTGGCGACCTGCTCGGTGACGGTGCAGGCCAGCCTGCGCGATGTGCTGCAAGGCCCGGCGTTGATGAGCTATTTCGTCACGCTCGGCGCGGTGCTGGCCTGGTCGCCGGCAGTCGGCCCCCTCGGCGGCCAGTGGCTGGCCGACCTCGGCGGGCACCCGGCGGTGTTCGCCACCCTGGCGGTGCTGCTCGCCTCGCTGGCGGCGCTGGTCGTCCCGGCCTGGCCGGAAACCCGTCCGCTGCTGGCGGGCACGCCCGAGCCCGCGACCCTGGCGATCTTCCGACGGGTCCTGGCCGACCGCCCGCTACAAACGCGCGCACTGCTGGTGGCGGTGCTCAATGTGCTGGTGTTCTCCTTCTACGCCGCCGGGCCGTTCATGGTCGGCGACCTGCCCGGCCTGGGCTTCGGCTGGATCGGCCTGGCCATCGCCATTGCCGGGAGTCTCGGCGCCTTGCTCAACCGACGCCTGCCGCGCACCTGGAACAGCGCTCGCCGGGTACGCCTGGGCCTAGCGCTGGCGGCCGCCGGCGCGACAGCGCAGACGCTGTTGGCCGCCGTCGGATACGCCGAAGGCCTGTACTGGGCGCTGCCAGCCCTGCCGATCTTCATCGGCTTCGGCGTGGCGATTCCCAACCTGCTGGGTCCGGCGCTGCACGCCTACGACGATTGCCGGGGACGCGCCGGAGCCCTGTTCGGGCTCGCCTACTACCTGCTGATCGGCCTCGGACTGGGCGCGTCCACCCTGCTACCGTTCGACCGTCCCTGGCCGCTGGCCGCGTACTGGAGCCTGCTGGGCCTGGTCGCACTGCTGCTGGCCAGGCGGCTGCCGGAATGAAAGCGGCGCCAGGTACGCCCGTGCAAACCGGACGACCGGCCCGGAAAGCCGGATAGGGCGGCCGTCGCGACGCTGCTATGCTGTGATGGCACAGCGCCCATGCGGACCCGCAGAACGTGGCCAGAACGACGCTCGAATCGATCCAGCACGCCATCGAGGTGAATTCGTCCCTGGCCCTTCCCATCGCCCTGGAGAATCTCTCGCGTCTGACCCACCTCGCGCTGCTGACCGTCCCCTTCAACCTGATCCACATCCTGGTGTTTTCCCTCAAGGACTTCCGCCCGGACCTCGGCCATCAGCTCTGGCGCCAGGAAATCATGTACGCCCATGGCGCCATGGCCCTGCTCTTCGGCGGCATCGGCCTGCTCGCGCTATGGCTGCGCCGCCAGCCGCCCAAGCTGTGGCGCATGCGCCTGCTGATCCTGCTGGGCGGCGCAGGGATCATAGGCTTCGGCGTCGCCATCGCCTGCATCGACCAGCGCATCACCAGCAACATCACGCCGCTGCTGCTGGCCTGTTTCGCCTGCGCCATGTTCATCCTGATCCGCCCGGCCTACGCGGTGCCCTTCTACGGTCTGGCGATGCTGGCCTTCGAGGTGGCGATGGACCACGCCCAGGCCGACCCGCAACTGCGCCTGTCGAACCAGGCCAACGGCCTCACCGCGTTCGGCCTCGGCCTGCTGCTGTCGCTGATCCTCTGGCACGGCCACGTGCGCAACCTGCGCCAGCAACGCAAGCTGGAGTTGCAGCGGCAGGAGCTGGAGGAGAAGAATCGCCAGTTGGAGTACCTGGCCGGTCACGACCCCCTGACCGGCCTGTTCAATCGTCGCGAGTTCGACCAGTTGGTGCTCATGGAGCTCGCGCGCATCGCTCGCCAACCGCAGCCGCTGAGCCTGCTGATGGTCGACCTGGATCACTTCAAGTACATCAACGACCGCTATGGGCACCCCTTCGGCGACGAGGTCATCCGCCATGCCGCCAACCTGCTGCGCGGCAATACCCGTAGCAGCGACAGCGTGGCGCGCCTGGGCGGGGAAGAATTCCTCCTGCTCCTGCCCGACACCGCCGAGCAGCAGGCTCGCAGCCTTGCGGAAAAACTCCGCGAACGCCTCGAAGGTACCCCGCTGGCGACGCAGGACGGCGTGCTCTGCCTGACCGCCAGCTTCGGCGTGGCCAGCCTCGACGGAGGCGGCCAGGCCAGCTACGAGCAGCTCTACAGCGCCGCCGACCAGGCTCTCTACCGGGCCAAGAGCAGCGGTCGCAACCGGGTGGAAGTGATTCGCCTGGCCAGCCTCGCGGAAAGCCTGCGGTAACAATTGATCGGCCGGCCCTGACGAGCGGTCGGTCAGCCGCCCGAACCTTGGTTAAGATGGTCCGTGGCGCTCTAGCTCGCCGCTCTTCCTGCCCTTCCGACCTGCCCGACCTCGCCCGGCCCCATGCCGCGGCCTTGCCGTTGGCGTCGTGCGGGAAGACCGGCGCAGCGCCGTTGTCCGCATTACCAGGGGAGAACCATGCTCAAGCACCTGCTCGTGCTCACCTGTGCCCTGCTCGCCAGTTCCTCGGCCCTGGCCCAGGTGATGGCCCGCGACCTGGGCGATTTCGAACTCAAGCTGGCCACCAGTCCGACCCGCAGCATGGCCCAGGGCCTGGTCACCCCGGGCAGCTCCGGCAGTTTCCACGGCGGCCTCGACCTAAGCCACGAAAGTGGCTGGTACATCGGCAACTGGACCTCCAACCTCGACCCCGGCAAGCCCACCGAGATCGACTCCTACGCCGGCTTCAAGCGCCCGCTGAACAACCGCCTGGGCTACGAAATGGGCCTGATCCGCTACAGCCGCCCGGAGCAGCCGGCCAACGACGCAGCCGAACTCTACGGCGGCCTGTCGATCTTCGGCAGCCGGCTCGGCGCGGCCCTGAGCAGCGACCCGGGGCGCAACGACACCACCCTGTTCGCCGACCTCGGGGTCAACCCGCCGTTCGGTTTCGACGTCACCCTGAAGTACGGCAACCATCGCCTGGACAACCCGGCGAGCCTCAGCGGCGGGGGCTACGTGAGCGTCTTCAACGACTGGTCGGTGAACCTCTCGCGTCCCTGGCTGGGCATCGACCTGAACCTGTCCTACAGCGGCACCAGCCTGACCGGCAGCGATTGCAGCGCCTACTCGGGACACAACAGCTACTGCGACACCACATTCATGCTGAAGGCGTCGCGTCCGTTCTTCTGAGTCGTCAGTCGTCCTGGCGGCGGGTACGCTGGGCGAGTTCGTCGAGCTGTTTCTGCTCGCGCTTGTCCTCGGCCTGGCGCGCCTCTTCCAGGTAGCGCTCGACCAGCTTGCGCAGCCCTTCCAGGCGGGCGTATCTCTCCTGCCAGTTGAGCCGCGCCTTGTCCACCGCCTCGCGGTGCCAGGTCACGCTGTTGGCCTGCTGGGCGACGGCGGTCTCCAGTTGCGAGAGGAAGCGCTGGTAGTTCATCAGCCACTGGCCGCTGACGCCCTTCTGGCCCTGGCTGATCCATTGCTGCTGGTAGTCGTTGCGGTAGCGTTCCAGCTCCGCCAGCTTCTGCTGTGCCGCGAGCAATTGCTGCTGGCACCTGCCCAGCTGGGTCGCGGCATCCCGCTCGGCCTTGCTGGCCATGTCCACCACCGGCGCCAGCCGCGCCGCGCGCTTCTCCATGCCTCAGCGCGCCTCAGGCCTGCCCGCCGGCGAGCAGGCTCGCCAGCCGCGCACGGCTTTCCGCCAGGCTTTCGCTTTCGTCGAGGCCCTGGCGCAGGAACTGGCGCATGACCGGGAAGCGAGCGATGGCCAGGTCGGTCTCGGGATCGCCGCCGGCCACGTAGGCACCGACGCTGATCAGATCGCGACTCTGCTGGTAGCGCGACCAGAGCTGCTTGAAGCGCTGGGCGTCGCGCAGGTGCTCGGCCTCGACCACCTGCGGCATCACCCGGCTGATCGAAGCTTCGATATCGATGGCCGGATAGTGGCCTTCCTCGGCCAGCCGCCGGGACAATACGAAGTGCCCGTCGAGCACGCCGCGAGCGGCGTCGGCGATCGGGTCCTGCTGGTCGTCGCCCTCGGAGAGCACGGTGTAGAACGCGGTGATCGAGCCGCCACCGGCTTCGGCATTGCCGGCGCGTTCCACCAGCTTCGGCAGCTTGGCGAACACCGATGGCGGATACCCCTTGGTCGCCGGTGGCTCGCCGATGGCCAGGGCGATCTCGCGCTGGGCCTGGGCGTAGCGGGTCAGCGAGTCCATCAGCAGCAATACGTTCTTGCCCTTGTCGCGGAAGTACTCGGCGATCCGCGTGCAGTATTGCGCGGCACGCAGGCGCATCAGCGGCGCGTCGTCGGCCGGCGAGGCGACCACCACGGAGCGCTTGAGGCCTTCCTCGCCGAGGATCTCGTCGATGAACTCCTTCACCTCGCGGCCCCGCTCGCCGATCAGACCGACGACGATGATGTCGGCCCTGGTGAAACGGGTCATCATCCCCAGCAGCACCGACTTGCCCACCCCGGTACCGGCGAACAGGCCGAGGCGCTGGCCGCGGCCGACCGTGAGCAGGCCATTGATCGAGCGGATGCCGACGTCGAGAGGTTCGCTGATCGGGTGGCGCTTGAGCGGGTTGATCGTCGGGCCGTCCATCGGCACCCAGTCTTCGGCGCGCATTCCGCCCTTGCCGTCGAGGGCGCGGCCGGCGCCATCGAGCACCCGGCCGAGCATCGACATGCCCATCGGCAGGCGCCCGGTGTCCGGCAGCGGCACGACCCGCGCGCCAGGCGCGATGCCGGCGAGGCTGCCGACCGGCATCAGGTACACCTTGCTACCGGAAAAGCCCATCACTTCGGCCTCCACCTGCACCGGGTGGTAGCCGCTTTCGTTGATCACGTTGCAGCGGCTGCCGACCGCGGCCTGCAAGCCTTCGGCTTCGAGGGTCAGGCCGACCATGCGCAGCAGGCGGCCCTCGACCACCGGCTGCGCCGGCAGCGAGACAGCCTCGGTGTAGCCCTCCAGGCGCCTGGCGAAACTGGTTCGCTCAAGGCGCATCGACGTCTCCGGGGGCGTCGAGGTCGATCCGGATGTCGCTGGCCAGCGGATGGGTCGCCTGTTCGCGCTGTTGCTCGAACAGTTGCTTCACTGCCTGCGCCAGGCGCGTCTCGATGGTCGCGTCGATGCGACTGTGCTCGGTCTCGATGCGGCAGCCGCCGGGCAGCAACGAATCGTCCTCGAGAATCCGCCAGCTCTCTTCGTGGCGCTCGCGCAGCGCCTTGACCCGCTCGAAGTCCTGCGGGTTGACATGGATACGGATGTTCGCCGCGCCCATCGGCAGCAGCTTCAGAGCCTCGCGCAGGACCTGGCGGACATGGCTGGAGTCCATGTGCAGTTCGCGCTGGATCACTTGGCGGGCAACGTGGTTGACCAGGTTGACCATGCCCTGCTCGATCAGGGCGTCCTGCTCGGCGATGGGTTCCAGAAGCTGCGTCATCAGACGCTCGAGACTTTGCAGACGCTCCTTCAGCGCCTCCTCGGCTTCCTGCCGCGCCTTCAACTGGCCGGCGTGGAAACCGTCGCGCTCGCCGGTGGCGAAGCCTTCGTTGTAGGCGTCCTGGCGGATCGCCTCGATCTCCTCCAGCGTCGGCGGCTTGACGGTCTCCAGCTCGACCTCTTCCACCGCCGGCGGCGCCGGCGCGGGTTCGACGACCGCGGGCACCTGCGGCGCGGCAACGGCCGGCTCGTCGCGCGGCTCGTCGAAGCTCGGCAACGACCAGAGGCCGAAGGCCGCCACGTCCTTGCCGCGGATCAGTTCGCTGGGATTGTCTTTGTCCTTGTCGTGGGGGACCACCTCAGATCATCTCCTCGCCACCCTTGCCGCCCAGCACGATATCGCCGGACTCGGCCATGCGCCGGGCAATGGTGAGGATTTCCTTCTGCGCACCTTCCACTTCGCTGACCCGGACCGGCCCCTTGGCCTCCAGGTCGTCGCGCAGCAGCTCGGCGGCACGCTTGGACATGTTCTTGAAGACCTTCTCGCGGATCGCCTCGTCGGAGCCCTTGAGCGCCAGCACCAGTACGTCCGAGGAGACTTCCCGGAGCAGCGCCTGGATGCCGCGGTCGTCGACGTCGGCGAGGTTGTCGAAGACGAACATCAGGTCCTCGATCTGTCCGGACAGGTCTTCGTCGACCTCGCGGATCGAATCCATCAGCTGGCCTTCGATGGAGCTGTCGAGGTAGTTCATGATGTCCGCCGCGCGCTTGACCCCGCCCATGGTGGTGCGGGTGGCGTTGGAATTGCCGGCGAACTGCTTCTCCAGGATCAGGTTGAGTTCCTTCAGCGCCGAGGGCTGCACGGTGTTCAGCGAGGAGACGCGCAGGACGATATCCAGGCGCACCTTGTGGTCGAAATGGCTGAGCACCTCGGCGGCCTGGTCGGGATCGAGGTAGGCGACCACGATGGCCTGGATCTGCGGGTGTTCGTAACGGATCACGTCGGCCACGGCACGCGGCTCCATCCACTTCAGGCTGTCCAGGCCGCTGGTGCTGCCGCCGAGGAGGATGCGGTCGATCAGGTTGTTGGCCTTGTCCTCGCCGAGGGCCTGGGTGAGCATCTTGCGGATGTAGCCGTCGGCACCGACGCCGAGGCTGGTCTGGTCGCCGACCACTTCGACGAACTCGCCCATCACCTGCTCGACCTGTTCGCGATGCACGTTGCGCATCGACGCCATGGCCACGCCGACCCGCTGCACCTCTTTCGGCCCCATGTGCCGCAGCACCTGCGCCGCGTCGGTCTCGCCGAGCGACAGGAGCAGGATGGCGGCCTTGTCGACCTTGGTCAGTTTGGCGGCGAGACGATTCTCACTCATGGCGCTTACTCATCAGCGTTGATCCACTCTTTCACGACCTGGGCGACGCGGCCCGGGTCCTGTGCGACCAGGTTCTTGATCGCGTTCAATTGCGCATCATACCCCTCCGTGGGGCTCGGCAGGAGGATGCTCGACGGCCCGCCGATGCTCACCCGGTCGTCGGCCAGCGAGCCTTCCAGGCCACTCTCGCCCAGCGCCAGGTCGCCGTCGCGACCGCCGCCGCCGGCCAGCGACTTGCCCTTGCCGCCGCCGGTGATGTTGCTCAGCACCGGACGCAGTACGCCGAACACCAGGACCAGGATGAACAGCACGCCGAGCACCTGCTTGACGATGTCCCAGAACCATGGCTGCGAGTAGAACGGAATGCTGTCGATCTCTTCGGCCTGGGCCGGGGCGAACGGCGCGTTGATCACGCTGACGCTGTCGCCGCGGCTGGCGTCGTAGCCCACCGAGTCCTGTACCAGGCGGGTGAAGCGCGCCAGTTCGTCGGCGCTCCAGGGCTGGTGGCTGACCTCGCCGGTCTTCGCGTCGACCTTCATCTGGTCGTCCAGCACCACCGCCACCGACAGTCGGCGCAAGCGTCCCTGCTGCTGCTTGGTGTAGCTGATCGAGCGGTCCAGTTCGTAGTTGCGGGTGGTCTGGTCGCGCTTGTCGGTCGGGTACGGCGCCAGCTCCGGCTTGCCGGTCTTCGGATCGATGATGGTCTGGCCGTTGGCGTCCTTCAGCGGCTGGCCCGGCGCGACGTAGTCGGCCGGCGCGCTGGCGGTGGCCTGCTGCGGCGCGCTGGCCGGGCCCGGCGGCTGGTTCGACAGCGCCCCCGGCACGCCCTGCGGGCCGGACGAATTCTGCCGTTCCTCGTTGTTGCGTTGCTCGCTGCGCAGGGCCGGTTGGTCCGGGTTGTACATCTCCGAGGTCGACTCGACCGCGCTGAAGTCAACGTCGGCGGACACCTCGGCCTTGTAGCGACCGTTGCCCAGCACCGGTTGCAGGATATTGTGCACGCGCTGGGTGAGCAGGCCTTCCATGCGCCGGGTGAAGTCGAACTGCTTGCCGGCCATGGTCAGCTCGGAGAGTTCCTGCTGGTCGGAGAGCAGGTTGCCCTTCTGGTCGACCACGGTGACCTGCGACTTGTCCAGCTCCGGCACACTGGTGGCGACCAGGTTGACGATCGCCATCACCTGGCTCGGCTCCAGGCTGCGCCCCGGATACAGCTCGACCAGCACCGAGGCGCTGGGCTTGCGGTCGTCGCGGACGAACACCGAACTCTTCGGGATCGCCAGGTGCACGCGGGCGGCCTTGACGTTGTTCAGGCTCGACACGGTGCGCGCCAGCTCGCCTTCCAGGCCGCGGCGGTAGTTGGTGGCTTCCATGAACTGGCTGGTGCCCAGCGCCTGTTCCTTGTCGAGGATCTCGAAACCGACGTTGTTGTCGGTCGGCGCCACGCCGGCGGAGGCCACCTTCATGCGTGCCCGGCCGAGGTCGTCGGCCTTGACCAGCAGCGCGCCGGAGTTGGGTTCGACCTTGTAGGGAATGTCCGCCGCGGTCAGCGCTTCCACCACACGGTTCGCGTCGACCCCGTTGAGGCTGCCATAGAGCGGCTTGTAGTCCGGCTGCTGGGACCAGAGCACGACGGCAAAGCCGATCGCCACGCTGGCGGCGAGACCGACCAGCAGGCCGATCTGGCGCAGCATGGTCATCTCGGAAAGGTTGTCGAGGAACGACAGTCCCGGGAAGGATTTCTTCAGCATCCCGGCACCGCCGCTCTTGGCGGGAACCTGGCTGTCGATCAGTGCATCGGCCATGAACTAGTTATCCTCGCGCCGCTCAGACCGGCATCTGCATGATGTCTTGGTAGGCCTGGACCAGCTTGTTGCGCACCTGGGTCATGGCCTGGAACGACACGCTGGCCTTCTGGCTGGCGATCATCACGTCGGTCAGGTCGACGCCGCTCTGGCCGACCTCGAAGGCGTTGGCCATCGCGGTGGAGGCCTGCTGGGTCTCGTTCACCTTGTCCACGGCCTGGGAGAGCATTTCCGAAAAGCTCGGCGCCCCCGCTTCGGCCGGCGCCTGAGCCGGTTTGGCCTTGGCCATGGCTTCCATTTGCATGGAACGCATTTCCAGCATCAGACGATTGAACTCGACACCCTGACTCATGACTCTTCCTCCAACAGCCGCGGCTTTTTTGACGCCGCCCGGCACTTTGCAGAGGAGTTAGCAACAAGGGTGCCAAGTCGCCCCCAAGGCCCGGCATCGGCGTTCGCCGCCAATGCCCGCGACCGCTGCAGGGTCCGTCCCTGCTCCGGTTATCGGCAGGCGCGCACGCTCGAACAGCCCCGGGCGACGACCGGCGGCGGACGCAAAAGGCCCGCACGAGGCGGGCCTGGGGAACATGGCGAGCCCTCAGATGGCGTAGAGATAGGCCTCCACGTCCATCCCCGCGTCGCGCATCTGGGCGAGCTTGTAGCGCAGGGTCCGCGGGCTGATGCCAAGGCGCTCGGCGGCCTCCTTGCGGCGGCCGCGCTCGGTGCGCAGGGTATCGATGATCACCTGGAATTCGCGGCGGCGCAGGTCGTCGCCCAGCGCGCCGCTAGCGTCCTGGCCTGCGGCCGGCGACGGAATCTCGACGCTCGGCGGGGTGGCCGGTGACATTGCCGGCATGGGCACCGGCACCGGGGCCGCGAGCGGCATGCCGATCGGCGCGGTGAGGCACAGGTCGGCGGGCTGGATCAGGCCGCCCTGTTGCAGGATCAACGCACGCTGGATGGCGTTGTCGAGTTCCCGTACGTTGCCCGGCCAGGCATACCGGACCAGGCACTGGGCGGCCTCGGGGCCGAGCGCCACCGCGCCGAGGTTCATCTTGCGGCTGTGCTTGCGCAGCAGACGCTCGGCCAGCGGCAGGATGTCCGCAGGGCGTTCGCGCAGCGGCCGCCAGGCCAGCGGGAAGACCGACAGGCGATAGTAGAGGTCCTCGCGGAAACGCCCCGCCGCGACTTCCGCCGCGAGGTCGCGGTTGGTCGTGGCAAGCACGCGGATATCCAGGTTGATCGGTTTGCGCGCACCGACCCGCTCCACCTCGCGCTCCTGCAATACGCGCAACAGCTTGGCCTGCAGGCCGAGGGGCATTTCCGATATCTCGTCGAGAAGAATGGTGCCGCCGTCGGCCAGCTCGAACTTGCCGGGCTGGGCGGCAATGGCGCCGGTGAAGGAACCTTTCTCGTGGCCGAACAGGGTGGCCTCGAGCATGTTGTCCGGGATCGCCGCGCAGTTGATCGCGATGAACGGCTTGCCGGCACGCGGCGATTGCTGGTGGATATAGTTGGCCAGGACTTCCTTGCCGGTCCCGGACTCGCCGGAGATCAGCACGGTGGAATCGCTGCGCGCGACCCGCGCGGCCAGTTCCAGCAACTGCCGGCTGGCCGGCTCCAGGGCCACCGGACCATCCTCCTCGCTGCCCGGCAACTGGCCCAGCGCATGGCGTGCCACCAGGTCGAGCAGCGCCCGCGCCTCGAACGGCTTGACCAGGTAGTCGGCGGCGCCCTGGCGCATCGCCTCGACGGCGCGATCGACCGCGCCGTAGGCGGTCATCAGCAACACCGGCAGGTGCGGGTAGCGTGTACGGATCAGGCCGAGCAACTGGTGCCCGTCCATGCCCGGCATGTTCACGTCGCTGATCACCAGGCTGAAGGCTTCGCGGGCCAGGACCGGCAGCGCCGCCTCCGCCGAGTCCACGGCGACGAACTCGTGACCGCCCAGCAGCAGGGTGTCGCTGAGGGCTTCGCGTAGTGCGCGGTCGTCTTCGACCAGCAGGACTTTGGCTGCCATGGGGTTACTCCTGAATCGCAGAAAGAGGCGCCGCCGGAATCAGCGGCAGGATCAAGGTGGCGCAGGTGCCGCGCCCCGGCCGAGAGCGCAACTGCAATTGCCCCTGGTGGGCGCGCGCCACGGCCTTGACCACCGCCAGGCCGAGCCCGGTACCGGTGGTCTTGGTGGTGAAGAAGGGTTCGCCCAGGCGCGCCAGGGTCGCCGGGTCCATACCCGGTCCGTTGTCGCTGACGCTGAGGCGCAGGCTGTCGGCGCGGGCATAGAGATGCACCTTCAGGCGCAGTTCGGGCCCGCAGGCCTGGATCGCGTTCTCCACCAGGTTGAGCACGGTGCCCACCAGGGTGTCGCGATTGCACAGCAGCTCGCCGCCGCGCGCCTCGCACTGCCAACGCACCTGGAGCCCCTGGACATGGACTTCGGCCGCCGCGCGCAGGCTGTCGAACAGCGCCTTCGGCGCCACCCGGTCGGTCAGCGGCAGCTCGCCGCGGGCGAACACCAGCATGTCGCGTACCTGATGCTCCAGTTCGTGCAGGCGCTCCTTCAGGCGCCCGGCGAAGCGTTGCTGCTGGTCGGTCGGCAGCGCCTGCTCGCTGAGGTGCCCGGCATAGAGCAACGCCGCTGACAACGGCGTGCGGATCTGGTGGGCCAGCGAGGCGACCATCCGCCCCAGCGCCGACAGGCGCTCGTGGCGCGCCAGTTGCTCCTGGAGACGGCGGGTATCGGTAAGGTCGTTGAGCAGGATCAGTTGACCCGGTTCGCCGTTCAGCGAGCGGGTGGCGATGGACAGGCGTCGCCCGTCGCGCAGGGAAATCTCGTGACCGTCATCCTCGCGCGGAGCGAAGCAGCGGGCGATCACCTCACGCCAGAGCATGCCCACCAACGGCTCGCCAAGCAGGCCCAGGGCCGCCGGGTTGGCCTCGCGGACCACGCCATGGGCATCGATGACGATGACGCCGCCGGGAAGCAGGTCGAGCAGGCTCTGCAAGCGGTTCGCCAGGCGCTCCTTTTCCGCCAGCTCCTCCATGCGCTGCGCGCTGACCAGGGCCAGTTGCCCTTTCAGCTCGGTAACGCGCTCCTCCAGCAGGCTGTAGGACTCGCTGAGCTGGCTGGACATCTGGTTGAACAGCGCGAAGGCCTGCTCGAGGCCGGCGCGGCTGGTGGCCTCGGCCGTATCGGCTGGCTGCTCGGGGAAGGCGTTGAGGGCTGGTTGCATTGCGTTTCTCTCGGTCGGCGCGACGTCATGGTTCTGTCGGTCGACGGAGATATAGCAATACCCGTGCCTAAATTTTTTTCATTTGAAAATCAATGCGTTGCGAAACGACCTGTCAATCATCCGACAGGTCGTCGTCGCGCCGGCTCATGCCGTACTTGCGCATCTTCTCCACCAGCGTGGTGCGGCGGATGCGCAGGCGTTCGGCGGCCCGCGCGACCACTCCGCCGGCATCGTCGAGGGCCTGCTGGATCAGGCCCTGCTCGAGGTTGGCCAGGTAGTCCTTAAGGTCCAGGCCTTCGGCCGGCAGCATCGCCGGCGCGTCCATTCCCGGCAGCCCGGCGTTGATCGCCGCGCGCTCTTCCAGCTCTTCGCGCAGGCTGCTGGCGAGTTGCTCGTCCTCGTCGTCGACATGGCGGAATTTCTTCGGCAGTTCGCCGACCCCGATCACCCCGTAGGGATGCATGATCGCCAGGCGCTCCACCAGGTTCGCCAGTTCGCGGACGTTGCCCGGCCAGTCGTGGCGGCAGAGCGACATGATCGCTGCCGAGTTGAAGCGGATCGACCCGCGCTTCTCATGCTCCATCCGCGAGATCAGTTCGTTGAGCAGCAGGGCGATGTCTTCCACCCGCTCGCGCAGCGGCGCCATCTCGATGGGGAATACGTTGAGGCGGTAGTAGAGGTCTTCGCGGAAAGTGCCGTCCTCGATCATCTTCTCGAGGTTCTTGTGGGTCGCGGCGATGATCCGCACGTCGACGTTCTGCGTCTTGTTGCTGCCGACCCTTTCGAAGGTGCGCTCCTGCAGCACGCGCAGCAGCTTGACCTGCATCGGCAGCGGCATGTCGCCGATCTCGTCGAGGAACAGGGTGCCGCCGTTGGCCAGCTCGAAACGTCCGGCACGACTGGTGATGGCACCGGTGAAGGCGCCCTTCTCGTGGCCGAACAATTCGCTTTCCAGCAGTTCCGCCGGGATCGCCCCGCAGTTCACCGGGACGAAGGGCCCCTCGCGGCGCTTGGAATGGTAATGCAGGTTGCGCGCCACCACTTCCTTGCCGGTGCCGGACTCGCCGAGGATCAGCACGCTGGCATCGGTATCGGCGACCTGCTGCATCATCTGCCGCACCTGCTGGATCGCCCGGCTGGTGCCGACCAGGCTGCGGAACAGGTTCGGCTCGCGGGAACGGCCGCGCTCGCGGGCCTGGTCGTACATCTCGCGGTAGACCTGGGCGCGATGCAGGGAGTCGAGCAGCTTGTTGTAGCTGGGCGGCATCTCCAGGCTGGCGAGCACCCGGCGGCGCAGCTCTTCCGGCCAGTCGGCCGGGGCCGGCTCGCCGATCAGCAGGATCGGCAGGTACTCGTCCCAACTGGCCAGCTGCTTCAGCAGCTCTACCGCCCCGCCCTTCGACTCGACGCTACCGAGCAGCACGCACAGGGCTTCGCGACTGTTGCTCAGGCCCGCCGCTACCTCTCGCCAATCCTCGCTGTTGCAGGTCAGCTGATCTTCGCCGAGGAAGTTGAGAATGACTGCCAGGTCGCGACTGCGATCGAGATTGTCGTCAATCAGCAAGAGTTTGGTTTCGCGCCACATTTTGATCAGCTGCCTTGCATCGAATGGGTCTCGCTCGACCCGAAAGAGGGCTGGGACTAATGCCTATTTCTAATAAGCAGCCAGCATTTGGCCACTAGTTAAGTCAAATGTGAACGATTAGTCAATTTTATGGCGTGTTTTTTTTGCTGTTTCCGACAGGGAGAGGCAATAAAAAACCCCTACAGACCGCATGGAAAGCAGTACTGGCAGGGGTTTTGGGGGATATGTAAATTTTTCCGAAAAGCCTTGCGCCAAAGTAACGGCACAAAGCCATGAAAAACTTATCCGAACATCTGGTAGACCTTGGCGCCTTTACTCGCACGCTGCAGACCGGTCAGCTCCGCACCGATCGCTTCGCGCTGCTGCCGGCAAGCGCTGAGCATATCGTTGTACAAGCTGAGCAACTGCTCCAGGCTCACGCGCAAGGCCTGCTCGTCGCGCTCGTCATCATGCATGGCCTGGTCGATCTTGACCTGACAGACCTGATCCAGCTCACCGATGGCATCCCAGTTGCCGGCCTGCAACGCATCGGCCAGGGCGAGTCGGGTTTCATCCAGTTGTTGCGTGGCTTGGCTCATAACCGATCCCTTTACATCTCTTTCAGTGCGAAATACCGTCCCAACCGGACTTCACTTCCAACAACAGGGCGCTGACTTCGTCTAGCAGGCTGGTATCGTTGCTGGTATTGGCCTCGACCAGACGAGCGATCATGTACTCGTAGAGACGATCCAGATTGCCGGCCAGCTCGCCACCACGCTCGCTGTCCAGCGCTTCGCGAAGGCCGCCGATGATGCCGATGGCCTTGCCGATCAGGATCCCCTTTTCCGGGATCTGCTCCCGCTCCATCGCACCACGCGCCTGGGCCAGACGCTCCAGACCACCCTGCATGAGCAGTTGGATCAGACGGTGCGGGTTGGCATCGGAAACCTGAGCCTCGATGCTGACCTGCTGGTATTGCTTCATCGCTTTCATCGCGTACATGGACCGCTCCCAGTGGGCTTCGCTATGACCAAGTTATCGGCAAGGAGCGCGGGAGCTTTACGGTGGGCGGGAGGTTTTTTTGCCGGCGATACGGCCTTGGGCCGCACCGCCAGCCAGCGGATCAGGTCTTCTTGCCGCTGCCGTAAGGCAGGCTGGCGAGGTTGTCCGTGATGCTCTTCTGACGCTTGGTCATTTCATCCTGCATCGCGGAAAGCAGGTTGAACTGAGTGGTCAGTTTCTCCTGCAGCGCCGCCAGCCGCTTGGCCAGATCAGCCTTCTGCGTGTCGACGTTGCTGAGGGTCTTCTGCAAGGTCGTGGTGCGCTGGTCGAGAATCCCCTGGGCGTCGGTGTAGGGCTTCATCTTATCGCCCAGGCGCTTGGCCAGGCCGGTATCGCCGGTGAAGTAGCTGGCAACGCCTTCGAAGTCGGCGCTGATCGCCTTGTCGAGCTTCTTCTCGTCGATCTCCAGCGTACCGTCCTTGGTCGTGGTGATTCCGAGGGCGGCAAGGTTGCGTACGCTGCCGTTCTCGTTGGAGGCGATCAGTTCGCTGCGCATGGTGTTGACCAGCGCACGGACGGAGGCATCGCCGAGCAGAGCACCAGTGACCGGATTCTTGTCTTCGCCGACCTTGGTCACCACGGTCTGTTCGTTGATGAACTTGGTGAGGGTGTTGTAGGCCTCGACGAACTTCTTGACGTTGTCCTTCACCCCGGCATCGTCCCGGGAAACAGTCAGGGTGATCGGCTTGCCGGCTTCGGTGACGGCTTTCACGTCGAAGCTGACGCCGTCAATGACGTCGCTCACGCTGTTGGAGGCGATGCTGCGCTTGAGGCCGTCGACGGTGATTTCACCGTTTGCCGCCTTGGTCACGTAGCCGGCAGCGGCGCCGTCGCTGAGCTTGGGAGCCGTCGCGGGATCGAAGGCCAGTTGACTGAGCGACGTATTGCCGCCGCTGCCGTCATCGCTGACCTCGACCTTGATGTCCTTGCCGTCGCCGGTCTTGGTGCTGCTCAGCACCAGACGCGAGCCGGAGTTGTCGGTAATGATGGTGGCGCTGACGCCCGCTTCCTTGCCGGCCTGATTGATGGCGTCACGCATGCCGGCCAGCGTGTTGTTGCTGGAGTCGACGGTGATCGCCGGCAGCTTGGTGTCGCCGACGGAGATGTTCAGCGTACCGCTGTTGAACTTGGCATTGGCCGGGTCGGCGATGGCCTGGAGGGCAATCTTGCTGCTGGTGGCAAGGCTGTTGACCTGGATCTGGTAGGTGCCAGCCACCGCGCTCTGGGTGGCGCTCGCCTTGAGAATGTCTTCGTTGGAAGACTTGGCGGTGCGCGCCATGAACACAGCATTGCTGTTCAGCGCCGTGAGCGCCGTCTGGAACGCGCTGATCGCACTCTTGAACTGGCCCAGGGCAGTGAGACGAGTAGTGGTGGTCTTCTCCAGGGTGGCGAGCTGGTTGGTCTTAGCCGCGCCCTCCAGGTTCACCATCTTGTTCACCAGATCGGTGTAATCGGTCGAGCCTACTCCTATCGAGATACCGGCCATAATCCATCTCCGTCAAAAAACCGTGCATGTACTGCCCTATCCCTTCGATAGGGCAAGCACCATGCCAAGTCGTTCAACCCGCGCGTCAGGCGCGGGTTTCGAACAGGACACTGCGTACGTCGTCGAGCCGGGCGGCAAGTTTTAGTACTTCTTCGGAAGGGATTTGCCGCACGACTTCGCCCGAGTCACCGTCGATCACCTTGACCACGACCTGGCCAGAGGAGTCGTCGATGCTGAAGTTCAAGTTGCGCTTGACGCTCTGCACGAAAGACTGGATGTCGCTGACGGCGAGCCCCAGGTCATCGCGAGATTCGCTGGCCTCCCGGGAAGCCGTCACTTCCGGCAACGGTTTGCCGCTGCCATCCGCTGCGCTGCGCGGCGCAAAGATATCGCCGCTGGCCTCCGGGGCCCTGCCGGTCTTGAACGTAGAAAGGGAAGTGATATTTCCGACGTCCATTTCTCATGCCTCGCAAAGGGAAAAGGGAGGAAGGGTCACCCCTTCCTCCCAGTACCGCGTGAGTGACCGTTCCCGGGCTTAGCGCAGCAGGCTCAGGACCGCCTGCGGCAGCTGGTTGGCCTGGGCCAGGATCGCGGTACCGGCCTGTTGCAGCACCTGATTCTTCGACAGCGCCGCGGTTTCGGCAGCGAAGTCGGTGTCCTTGATGCGGCTACGAGCGTTGGTAGCGTTTTCCGAGATGTTGGTCAGGTTGTCGATAGTGTTCTTGAAGCGGTTCTGAACAGCACCGAGGTCAGCACGCTGGGCGTCGATCGCAGCCAGGGCGTTATCGACTACCGCGATGGCGTTCTGGGCGCCGTCGGCAGTGGAGATGTCGACGCTGGCAACGCTGCTCTTCTGCGCGGCGCTGGCGTTGCCGAAGACCTGCGAAGCCTGGGTGCCGGTACCGCTGACCGAGTAGGCGGTCGGCGAGTTCAGTTGCACGTAGCCGGTCACGATGGTGGTGGTAGCGGCAGTACCGGCAGCTACCACGTTCTTGGCGGCCGCTTCGAACTTGCCGTCGGAACCCTGGACCTTCACTGCGACCTGACCGGCAGTAGCGGTACCGGTCTGCGCACCGAACTTGACGTTCTCGCCGGTAGCGGAGGTGATGGTCAGTACACCCTTGTCGTTGATGCTGGCAGTGATGCCCAGCTTCGACGAGTTGGAGTTCAGTTGGTCGGCCAGATCCTGAGTGGAGGTCACGCCTGCCAGGCTCACGGTGTTGCTGCCAACGGTTACGTCGAAGTTCAGCGAACCACCGGTCACGCCGCTGACATCAGCGGTGAACACGGTACGGGCACGAGCCGACAGGTTCGGGATCGCACCGTCCATCTTCTCGGCGATGGCCTTGGCGCTATCGCCGGCGGCGATGGCGATGTTCTTCACCTGACCGCCACCGACCAGGTTGACGGTGCCCGAGGCGATGCCCGAAGCGGTCGCGGTGCCCGCTACGCTGGCGACGGTACCCGCGCCGTTGCTGCCGACTTGGTAAGAACCGATGGCGCTGGCAGAGGCATTCTGCAGGCTGATGTCAATGGTCTCGTAGGCGTTGGAACCGACCTGGAAGCTGGTGGTGCCGAAGGAGCCGTCGAGCAGCTTGCGGCCACCGAAGGTGGTGGTATCGGAGATACGGGTCAGTTCGGCCTGTTGCGCAGCGACTTCTTTCTGCAGGGCGGCACGGTCGGCGTCGCTGTTGGAGCCGTTGGCGGATTGCAGGGCCAGGTCGCGGATACGCTGCAGGATATTGGTGGACTGCTGCAGGGCACCTTCAGCGGTCTGCGCCAGGGAGATGCCGTCGTTGGCGTTGCGGGTGGCAACGTTCAGACCGCTGATCTGGTTGGACAGGCGGTTGGAGATCTGCAGGCCGGCAGCATCGTCCTTGGCACTGTTGATGCGGTAGCCGGTGGTCAGACGCTGCAACGAGGTGTTGAGGTCGTTGGAAGAAGCATTCAGGTTGCGCTGAGTGTTCAGGGAAGCAATGTTCGTGTTGACTGTAAGGGCCATGGTGATTTCCTCCAAAGGACCTATTTCGGTTACCTGAGCTTGCGATCTCTCGGCCTGCTTGCTCAGGTGCCCCAAGAATTCGCGTTCATGGTGTTTATCGGCGTTTCCCGGCGGAGCTTTAGAGAAAAAATCAACATTTTCTTTTTCTCTTCCTCTTCAGTGGGTTACATGCTTCGAAGAGGACTCGCCAATATCGGTCCTGAACCGCCCCCGGTTGGTCCGGCAGAGGGTGGAAGTTCCGACACCCATTGCATCGACCCCCCGGCGATTTTCTTTAGCCCTCCCGTGCAACAGGGCACGCCGGGCATGAAAAAAGGCCGATGGCTTGCGCCACCGGCCTCGTTCGAGAAAACCCCGGATTCAGTCCGGCAGCCAGGCTGCCGCCCATGCCTCGAGATGCGCGCCTTCGAGCATCCAGTCGCGGCGCACCGCCTCGCGCAACTGCGCGCCGGCCGCGGCGTTGGCGTCTGCATCGGCCAGGTGCGCGCGGATCGCCTCCAGCCAGTCCCTGGAACGGTTCTTCACCCGCATGACCGGGAGACTGTCGCGATAGCAAAGCACGTCGCTGCAGATCACCGGGAAGCCGAGCACGCCGTACTCCAGGAGGCGCAGGTTGCTCTTGCACTCGTTGAAGCGGTTCTGCTCCAACGGCGCCAGGGCGAGATCAAGGTCGAGGCTGGCCAGGTAGGCGGGATAGCGTTCGATCTCCACCCCCGGATGGTATTCGCGCACATAGGGACGCAAGGCATCCGGGCAGAATCCGAAGAACACCCAGTCCACCTCGTCCGCCAGCTCGCGCACGACCTCGGCGATCACCTCGAGATCGCCGCCATGGCCGATCCCGCCGGCCCATCCGACCCGTGGCCGCTCTGCGTCCCGGCGCCGACTGGAAAGGTCGCGCCACCAGGGCAACGGAAGGCGGTTCGGCACGACCCGGATGTCCCCGTGCATGCGCCGGAATGCCTCCGCCAACGGTTCGGTCGAGACCACGAAACGGTCCGCCAGGCCCAGGGCACGACCGAGGATCTGGCGAATGTCGCCGGGCATCTCGGCCCGATGCAGGCTCTTCAGCGGCAGCTCGGGCAGATAGTCGTCCAGTTCGTAGACCCGGAAGGCGCGGTTGAACGACCGCATCCGGGAAATGGCCCGCAACTGCTCTTCGCTGATCTGCCGCTGGAGAATCACGCTGTCGACCTCCAGGCGCTCCAACGCCACCGGCTGCAGGAGCGACTCGCTGAGCATGCCGTCCAGCAGGCCGGCGTCGTGCAGCGCGCGGAACGGCTGACGCACGCGATAGTGGCCACAACCGTAGGGATCGGCAGGATGCGCCAGGACCCGCGGCAGCGGCGACCGTCCGAACAGCGGTTGCCAGGCCGGTACCTCGGGGCGCTCCAGGGCGAACCCGGCCCCCTCCAGGCTGAGATTGCGGTTGTACGCGGGATCCCGCGCCAATGCCGGTAGCCAGCGCCGGTAGAGCGACTCATCGGCCTCCACGGAAGGCAGCTCGACGTTTCCGTTCTGGGCCAGGATCGCATAAGGCGTCCACACGGACAGGTAGCCGAGCTGGCGGGCACGCAGGCTGAAATCGACGTCGGCGTGGCCATGAGCGAAGTCGTTCTCGTCGAAGCCGCCGAGTTCGTCGTGCAGCGAGCGCTTGAACAACAGGCAGGAAGCCGACAGAGCCGTGTGATTCTGGACGACCAGCAGGCGATGCATGTAGCCGGCGCTGTCTCCCGCCTCGCCGGCGAACGCGCGGCCCGCCGTGCCGCCCAGGCCAAGCACCAGGCCCGCCTCGCGGATCGTTCCGTCCAGGCCCAGGAGCTTGCCGCCGACCGCCCCGACCTCCGGGCGGCGGCCGTGGTTGAGCAACTCGCGCAACCAGTCCGGACGAAGGGCCACGACCCCCGCCCCCAACGACAGGAGGAATTCGCCTCGGGCCTCGGCCACGCAGAGGTTGAGGCACCCGGCCAGGCTCGAAGCCTGCGGGCTGAGCACCCGGATCTGCTCGCTCCCCAGTCCCTGGACCGCCTCCAGCCAGGCGGCCATGTCGGGCGCCAGCGGGCCGGAGGCGACCAGCAGCAATTCGTAGGACGGGTAGTCGGTGTTCTCCAGGAAGCTTTCCACGCTGCGCTGGAGAGCGCTCAGGCTGTCTCCCACGGGAAGCAGCAGGGACACTGCCGGCGTCCCCGGATAGTCGTAGGCGATGCGGTTGATCACCGCCAGCCGGCCCGGCTCGATCCGGTGCGGAACCCCGAGGCGGTTCAGGTGCTCGTCGACCACGCTCGCGATGAACGGGCGCACGGCGGCGCTCGCCAGCCATTCTCCGAAGGCGCGAGCGCTGTGGTAGAGGACCTCGGCGAGATGGCCGATACGATCCAGGCCCTCCCGCTCCGCCAGGCGGAACATGAAGTCCTGCAACGCCAGATCGCCGAAGCCTTCCTGCAAGCCGCCCTGCGCCAGCAAGGCGGCACGCTGGAAGGCCAGGGAACGACCGCAGTAGGGGTAGCTGCGCAGAAGGTCGAGGTTGAAGTCGGGCTTCAGCAACGGTGCCTCGTAGCGTCCGTCGCACACATGGTCTTCATCGCTGTAGCAGCACAGCAGCGCGGTTTCCGTACGGATCTTTTCCGCCAGCAGGAGCAACGCGGAACGCGCCAGTTCGTCTCCGGCATGGATGACGATCAGCCAGTCGGCGTCGCTGGCGGCCGCCGCCAGGTTGATCCGCTCGGCGGCGGAACCACCCTCGGCCAGCCACGCCAGGCCCTTGCGCGCAAACGCCGGGGCTCTGCCCAGTATCCGCGTGCGCCAGGCCGGCAAGGCCTGGCCGTCGATGCTCGCCAGGCTGCGCTGGAGGTCTGCGTCCTCGGCCTCCTCGGCAAGCACCAGGACTTCGATCCGCGAGTCGCGTCGCAAAGCGTCGATGAAGGGACGGTAGCGGGCCGGCTCCACTTCGCGCCCGTGCAGCCAGGTCTCGTATTCGCTGCGGAGGTCCTCCCCCGCCTCCGGGCTCGCTGCGCCGGCCGCGAGGGCCGCGCAATAGTCTCCCGGCGCCGGCTGGAACGCGGTCTGGAGCAGCAGGGAGACCGGCGTGGAAACGCCTTCGAAAGCCGGATAGCTGCCGTCGCACTCCAGTTCGATCGTCATGCCACCGCGTTCGTCACCCCGGAACGGCAGGACCAGCGACTTCGCTCGCGCGTCCTCGACGCTCACGCGGCTGAAGAGCTGGCCGTTGAGGCACACGCGCAACTGGAACGGGAAGCGGTCGTAAAGCTGGCTGGCGAAGGGCGTGACCTGCAGGACGACCTGGCGCTGGCGCAGCGGCAGGCCCGACACGCAAGGAACCGCGCGCAGCCGAGCGCGCGCGCAGAGCATATGCACGTCGCCCTGGCGCAACAGTCCCTCTTCGGCGAACAGGTTCAACTGCCCGACGGGCCATTCGACCGGCGCCTCGGCTGCCGCCACGGCGCGCAGCCACAACGGCTGCTCCGCTTCGTCCGGCAGGTCGGCCAGTTCCTCGCGCAACAGCGCGGGCGCCAGCAGACGCCAGGCCGGCTTCGGCTGCAGGCGGGCGAGCAACCTGTGCAGGCGGCGAGCGCTCCAGTCGGTTTCGCCAGCGGGCCCGGCCTCGCGCTCTTCCAACGCCAGCCGGGCATGCCGCAACTGGCCCATGGCGATGGCCGGCAGGAGCGCGCTTACCTGATGCGCGCTGCCCGGCAGCAACTGGCCGTCGTCTTCCACCAGAAGCACCGCCGAAGCCCTGCGTTCGAGCGTGGCAGCCTCCGCGTCGCACCAGGCCCGCCACGAATCGAAGCGCCGCACGTCGGCCGGCAATGCCGCGCCGGACGGAGCGATCAGGTCGATACGGCGATGGGCGAAGCAGGCCGCATAATGTTCGGCCAGTCGCTGCCCGCCATCCGCAGCGGCCCGCGCGTCGAGCACGATCTGCAAGCGCGGCGCCTCGGCGATCGCTGCGGCGACCCTCTGGACGCTGCGTCCGTCGCGAAACCGGCCGTACAGCTGCTGCGTGCGGTTCTCCTGGGTATCGCGACTCTCCGCGTGCCGGGTAAAGGCATTGGCCAGCAGGTCGAGCAGTTGCTCGTCGTCGGCGAACTCCAGTCCGATATCGCGCCAGGCGTTCCCTGGAGCCTCCGGGTTGTAGGCCCAGCGGGCGATCCGCTGTTCGCGGGAGAACAGCAGGATCGGTCGGTCGAGCGTCATGAACTCGAAGATCAGCGAAGAACGGTCCGCCAGCAGAATGTCGGCTTCGGCGAAGCTGGCCGCGATGCTCGCCTCGGGGTCGTCCACCAGAGTGACCAGCGGGTCCGTGCGTGACTGTTCGCGCCAGAGCTTCATGAGGTCGCGGAACAGATCCTTGTCGCTGACGAACGCATGTTCGTGCTGGACGATGGCGGGATGCGGCTTGATGATGATCCGCGACGCGGGATAGACCTTGCGGATCAACGCCACCACACGCTCGCCGAGGTGGACGGCGGCGCTGATCTCGGGGTTGTAGGTGGGGGCGAAGAGGATGGTCGGCGCGTTCTCCGCCGGGGTTCTCGCGGGCAGCCGGAACACCTCGTCGCACCAGGCGTTGCCGGTCAGCAGGAAACCGTTGCGCGGCATCACCGAGGAAGCCAGGGTGTCGTCGATGTCCCAGGCGCTACCGCACAGATAGTCGGCGTAGCGGTAGGTGCCCTCGGCGAATCCGTAGCGGGTGACCGAGCCATGGCGCATGCCGACCAGCAATACGTTGTGCGCATCGCAGTAGTCGCGCCAGAACTCCACCGACCAGCCGTCGGCCACCGCTATCACGTCCGGTTTCCAGGCCATGACTTCATCGATGTCGAGGCTCAGGAGGCTGTCCTCGAAACACTCGGCCAAAGGACGCAACGAGCGGTAGTGGAAAGGCATGTTGCCGTAACAGGCGACCCTCAGGCCCGAGTAGCGCTGCATGCGCGCAACCGCCAGGTCCTGCCGGAACAGTTGCAGCACCCGCTGGCGTCCGCCGTCGTCCGGCGCGCCCAGGTGCAGTTCCGCGACCTGCCGCAAGCCCAGGGAAAGCGCCAGGCGGGCCTGCGCCTGGGGACTCCGGCAAGCGCCTGCGGCGCATACCGAGAGAACCTCCTCCAGCAGCAGCCAGCCGCGATCCTCCAGGCTCTCCACCGCGCGCAGGAGCAGGCGCATGGCCTGCCAGTCGTCCGCCACGCCTCCCACCGCCCCGCCCAGGCAAGCCAGGCGGAAACGCTCGTTGCCAGGCAGCTCGCCAGCGACGGAAGCCTCGACGACCTTGTGTGCGCCCCCGGCGAACGGCGCGCCGTCCAGCCCGGAAACCCAGACCGCGTCCCCCTCCTCCAGCACCGGCAAGACCTGCCGCTGCAGCCAGGCCAATCGTTTCCCGGCATCCCCACCGTCGCGCCGGCCGGGTTCGCTCACGCTGTCCTCAATCATTCAGGTTCCAGTTATTCAGGTGCACGCGCCGCGCCATATCCAGGTCGCTGGCGGTATCGATGTCGAAGGCGTCGAGTTCCTGCGCGGGCAGCGGCAGGTACGGTTCGAGCGCCTGGTACACGTATATCGGCCGGTCCACCACCATGTCCGGCCGGAGAATCGCGATACCCGTCCATTCGTAGGCGTGCTGCGGCTCGCGGGTGAAAGCGGTGACCGCCTCGCCACCCGCATCCAGCAGAACGCGCACGCCATCGCTGGTGGTGTAGCGCGAGACGCCGATCAGGCCCGCCTGCCCGGCGGCGGCGCGGAGAAAGCGTTCGAACGAGCGATTCTCGATGAAGGTGTCGCCATCCACGGCGAGGAAGCGCCGGTCGAGATAACGCGAAACCCGGTGGATACTCTGCAAGGTATTGGTTCGGTCGAAATCGGGGTTGCGCACGATGATCGCGTCCCTGCGCAGGTTGCGCACCTGCTCGATGACCAGTTCCTCCTGAAACCCCACCACGACCCAGACGTTCGGGATCTCCGCCAGGCGCTCGAGGTGCTGGGCCAGCAGCGTCTTGCCACCAACCTCGACCAGGCACTTGGGTTTGTTCAGTCCCAGACGAGAGCCGATGCCCGCCGCGCTGATCACAGCATGTTCAATAGGCGACACAGGGCTTCTCCTTCATGGACCACGAAATCGCTCAGGCCGGTCAGCACCCGGTTCGGCACATGCACTCCGCCGTAGGCCACGCGCAGATCGGCGGCCTCGAACATCGGCACGTCGTTCATCCCTTCGCCGACGGCGACGATGCGCTCGAACTCGCCGCGCAGGGAGGTCACCGCATCGCCCTTGTGGAGGATCTCCTCGACTCCCTCCAGACGTCCGTCGCGCATCCGCGCCCGCGAGGTGAAGCTGCGCACTCCGAGGCGTTCGAGTACCGGCTCGACCCAGAGGTCCAGGTTGCCGGTCACGACGAAGCATTGCCGAGGGCGCGCGGAAATGAACGCCTGGATATGCGGGTCCAGCTCCACCTGCTGACGCAGGGCGCTGTGGATCCACTCCAGGTTCGCGTCGCGCAGCAAGCGGACACGCAGCTTGAAGGATTTGTCGAACGGCAGGAAACCGTCGATGGTGGCCTGGGTCAGCACCTCGATCTCGTCTTCGAGACCGACGGACGACGCGATCAGCGGCAACAGTTCCTGACGGGTCAGGGTTCCATCCAGGTCGAAGCAGTAGGCAGTGCGCACAGAGTCATCCCCGTCGCTGCAGGATCATGAAGTACTGGCGGGTCTCCACACGCTTTTCCAGCGCTTCGGCGAACAGGCAGTCCTCTTCGAGAATCGCAGGCCCTTCCCCTCCGCCGGCCTGTACGAGCATGTCCTTGAGTTCGGCGACGGTGCGATAGACCGCCGAATACTCGTGTTCAAGTTCCTTCGAAAAGAAGCGATCCAGGGTCAGGCGCTGTTCCACGGCTACCGGTTCGCGCAGGTAGATCCGCCCGCCCGGTGCGCACAGCTGCAGCGCCTGGCGCAACAGTTCCTGGCAGTCGCTGTCGTTGAGATAGATGAGTAGTCCCGAGACCAGCAGCAGGTCGTAGGGAGGACTGAGCGCCAGCTCGGCGGGACGGATGTCGGTCGCCGACATCCGCTGGAAAAGCAGCCGCTCGTAGCCGCGCTGCCGTGCCTCGTCGCAGGCTTTCTCCACCAGCGCGGCGGAGAAGTCGATGCCCAGGTAATCGGCCTGCGGCGCTTCCTCGGCCAGCAGCCAGCCCCAGCGCCCGATACCGCAGCCGATGTCGAGGACCCGCCGGGCCATACCGAGGGCGAGTCCCGGAGCGACGCGCAGTTTCTCGCGCCGATCGCGCTCCTCGACCAGTTCCGGCTGCTGGTCCTGATACATCGTCGAACTCAGGGCATTGCGATATTCGCGGGCGGCCCGACCTTCGAAGAAAGCCAGCGTGCTTTCGTAGTCGATAGCGACAGGCCTGCCCTTTATCCGTTGTTTGTCGGTCATTCCGTAGCCTGCTGTCGACTCCGCGCCCCTACAGGGCTATCGCTTGTCATCCGCTTAACTCAGGTAGTTGAATAGGCTCAAGCCGCGAATCTTGACGAAACTCTGCTGCGCCGCATCCATGATGGTGGATTGCAGGGTCAGCCGTGACAGCGCTTCAGGGTAGTCCAGATCCTGGATCTGCGAGATCACGGCGGTATTCACCAGGGTCACGTCGTCGATGAAGGTTTCCGTCGATTCGGCGACGTTCATCCGCGCGCCGATGCGTCCCTGGCCCGTGAGGATCTGCGAGTTCGAAGAGTCCAGGTTGGAGATCGCCACCCCCACCGCGTCGCGGATAGCCAGGTTTCCAGCCGGCGTGTCCTCGGCGCTGAGCAGGGCCTTGCGCAAGTCCGACACGGTATTGAGCAAGCTGCGCTTTTCCTGGTCCGGCTGGCGCTTGATACTGAAGGTGTCGCCGCCCTGCGGCTCGCCGTCGATCTGTACCTTGACGCCGCCGAAGGTGATGAAGTCGCTGGTCTGGGCGTTGTCGTCGATCTTGCCGCTGGCGAGCGTGGCGAAGCTCGGCGGGTTGGGGTCGCTGGTGCTCCAGTCGTAGCCCGGCGGGATCGTCTTGAGGTCGTAGACCACGTAGTTCTTGGCGTCGGTGAAGTGGATGCCGACGCCATCGCTGGCCAGCGGTGGCGTGCTCGACGGGAACACCGTGTCGTAGGCTTCCTTGTCCGTCACCAGGCCCAGGGAGATGCTGCTGTCGCTGGGGTTGCCGCTGGCGTCCGGGCCTGCGGCGTCCTTGCCGGTGGAGACCCGGTTGGCGTTGCTGCCGCTTTCGAAAAGGATCTTGCCGTTGTCGCTGATGGCAATGAAGGTGCTGCTGGCGATCTGTACCTCTCGCTGGCCTTCGTCGCCGTTGTAGGAGTAGGTACCGTCCGGGTTGCGAACGAACGGCTGGGTATCGCCCTGGCTGCCGGAGAACAGGTACTTGCCGCTGGCGTCGCGGCTGTTGAGCAGGTTCAGCAGTTCGTCCTCGCGCTGCGCCAGTTCGGTGGCCAGCGCGTTCTTGTCCGAGGCGTCGAGGCCGCCGTTGCCGGCCTGCACGGCGATCTCGCGGATACGATGGATGACCGTGCCGACCGAATTGAGGATGGTCTCCTCCTGCTGCAGGCTGTTCTTCGCTGCCGTGATGCCCGACTTGTATTGACTGTTGAGCGCCTGCTCCTGGTTCAGCTGAAGCAGCCGGACGGCGCCGACCGGGTCGTCGGCCGGGGTCAGCAGGCGCTTGCCGGCACTGATTTCGGCCTGGGTGCGCGTCAGGTCGGCATAGTTGCGGGATATGCCACTGACCGAGTTGTTGAAAGCCTGGATCGTTGAAATGCGCATGACGGCGGTCTCTCGGTTAAGGCGCTCAGCGGAACGCGCCTATCAGGGTATCGAACAGCGAGCGGGCAACTTGAATGACCTGGGCCGACGCGCTGTAGTACTGCTGGAACTGGATCAGGTTGGCCGCCTCTTCGTCGAGGCTCACCCCGGACAGCGAGTCGCGGCTGTCCTGCGCCTGCTTGAGCACGGTCTGCGAGGCGTCGGCGCTGGCGCGCGCCTGGGCGGTCAGGGTGCCGACCCGCTCCACCAGGCCACCGTAGGCGTCGTTGTAGGTAGACCCCGTGCTGTCGGTACCGCCCACCGTCGGCTTGGTCTGCAAGGCATTCAGGTTGAGGGCGTTGCGGTTGTCCGCAATGCCGTCCTTGTTGAAGCTCAGGGTGAAACTGTCGCCGGTCTGCGGCACGTTGGACAGGTTGAACTCGTAGGTATAGGTCTGGCCGCTGCCCGGATCGGTATAGGCCATGCGCACGCTGTTGCTGGTACCGCTGTTCAGCGTCGGACTGCCGGGCAGCGCGTTGCCGTCCTTGTCGACATAACTCCAACCGGCCGGCAGCGGCGAGGTCATGGTGTAGGTCTTGCCATCCGCGCTGACCGTCGCGCTCAGCGGCAGACCATTGGCGCCGAAGGCGTTCTGCAGAACCGCCGGATCGATCGGCGACGGTCCGTCGACCAGGTTCGGCTGGCCGATGGCGCCGCTGCCGCGGTTGTTGGTGGTCGCCTCGGCGCGAGCGGACCCGGCGAAAGCCAGTTGCGAAGCGTTCTTCAGGGTCGTCTCGATATCGCTGGCGCCGCGCCGGGTCGGCTGCAGGGTGAAGCGGTCGCCCGCGGCCGGCAGTTGGTCGAGGGTCACGCTGAAGCCCTGGTCGACGCCGTTGGCATCCTTGAACGAGAGGGTGTAGGGACCGGTACCGCTGACCGTGACCTGCATGCTTGCGTCGTCGCCCAGGCGCCGCGCGGTGAAATTGGTGCCGTCGAAGTCCAGGCGGAAATCGCTGGAATTCAGCTTGCTGGTATCGGTGATGTTCAGGTTGGCGTGGACATTGCCGGTGTTGCCGTTCTTCGCCAAGACCCGGAGCGCCGTGATGTCCGGATCGTTGATGTCGCCGAACAGGTTGGCGCCGGCCTTGCCCGCCAGGTCTAGGCCCTGCCCCAGTTGCTTGTTGACGGTATCGGCGAAGGTCAGCGCAAGTTGGCCGAGCTTGTTGTAGGAGCTATCCAGGACGGTATCGCGATACTCCAGCAGGCCGCCCATCTGCCCGCCGGAGACCAACCGGGTCACGTTTTGCGTGGAGTCGCCAAGCGTGAGCTGCACCTGGTAGCGGGTCGGGTCGTCCAGCCCCGGCACCACGCTCAGCGTCGAAACGGTATTGCCCACCACCAACGGCTGGCCGCTGCCGATGAACAGGCTGACGCTGTTGTCGTCCTGGGTGACCGCGGTCACGCCGACCATCTCGGAGAGCTTGCGCACCGCTTCGTCGCGCGCGTCCAGCAGATCGTTGGGCACGGCCCCGGCGGATTTCGCCTTGGCGATGGCATCGTTGTACTCGGCCACGCTCTGGCTGAGATTGTTCACCTGCGAGGTCAGGGCACCCAACTGCTGGTTGATCAGGCTGTTCTGCTTGTCCAGTTGGTCGTAGAGGGTATTGAAGGTCTTGCTCAGGCCCTGCGCCTGGGCCAGCACCGCCTCGCGCGCCTCGGTCGAGGACGGGTTCTGCGCAGCGGTCTGCAAGGCGGAAAAGAAACGCTGCATCGCCGGGCTGACCCCGGTGGTGTTATCCGCCAGCAGCGAGTTGAGCTGGTCGATCTGGCCCAGGAAAGCGTTCAGCTCGCTGTTCTGGCTGGTGGCGTTGCGCAACTGGCCGGTGAGGAAGTCGCTGGCCAGGCGGCGCACGTCGACGATCTGGCTGCCCGAGCCCATGTAGCCGGCACCGCTGAACTGCGGGATCCGGGTCTGCTGGATGGCATCCTGGCGGCTGTAGCCCGGCGTCTTGACGTTGGTGATGTTGTGCCCGGTGACAGTCAGCCAGGTCTGGCTGGTGCCGAGGCCGGACAGGCCTATCGAGAGTAGGTCGGACATGGGTCAGTTCCTCCTTGCTCAACCCAGAGGCGGCGTGCCGGCGGCGGCGACGGCCTGGTAGGTCTGCATCTGTCTGGCGATCTGCGCCACCTTGCGGGCGTACTGCGGATCGGTGGCGTAGCCGGCGCGCTGCAGTTCCTGCATGAAGCGCTCGGGGTTGGCGGCGCTGTCCAGGGCGTTCTGGTAGCGGTCGTTGCCCTGGAGGAAGCTGACGTAGTCGTGGAAGCTCTGCTCGAACGACGAGTAGGAGCGGAACGCCGCGACTTCCTTGACCGCCTTGCCGCCTTCGTATTCGGTGGTGAGAGCGCGCGCCGAGGCACCATCCCAGCGGCTGCCGGTCTTGATGCCGAACAGGTTGTGGCTGCTGCCGCCATCCTGCTGGCGGATGATCGATTTGCCCCAGCCGGTCTCCAGCGCGGCCTGGGCCACCAGGTAGCGGGCATCGACGCCGATCCGCTCGGCGGCCTTCTGGGCCATCGGCAGCATGGTGGCGATGAACTCGTCGGCCGAGGCGAACATCGACTTGCCCCTGGCCAGCGGCGGCTGGGCGATGCGCCGGCTGCCCTGGCTGTCGACGCCATCGGTGGAGAAACCGCGGCGGCTCGCCGCCGGGTAGCTCTGCGCCGGCAGGTAGCTGTCCTGGCCCAGGCTCTGCATCTGGCTGGCGGCCGGCGAGGCGGAGGGAACGATGCCGGCGAGCATGCGCTCGGTCAGCTTGCCCGGCAGCGCCAGGCGCCTCTGGTTGAGCAGCTTCGAGTCGTCGCGGCCGGCTTCCGGCATCGGCAGGGCCTTGCCGGCCTGCGCGCTGGGGTTGCTCGGCCAGCGACCGGCGCCGTTCTCGGCGACCCGGGCGAACGGGTTTTCGCCGTTGCCCCTGGAGCCTTGCTTCATCTTCGACAACTGGCGCACCAGCACGTCGGCCAGGCCGATGCCGCCGGCATTCTTCGACAGGCTCACCGACAGTTGCTGGTCGTACATGTCCTGGTACTGCTTGGTGGTCTGGCTGTTCATGAAATTGCCGTCGCCCAGCGCTTCGTTGGCCGAACGCATGGATTTGAGCATCTCGTTGAGGAACAGCGATTCGAATTCCTGGGCGACCTTGCGGATGTTCGCCTCGCCGTCGCGGTCCTTGCCGACCTTGAGCTGGTTGAGGCGGTTGAGATCGGTATAGGAGCCGCTGTCGGGGCCTGCGCCGATACCGCTGAGCAAACGGGAATCCATGGCGTCGTCCTCAGATCACGATCAAGTCGGCCTGCAACGCGCCGGCCTGCTTCAGGGCTTCGAGGATCGCCATCAGGTCGCTCGGCGCGGCGCCGACCTGGTTCACCGCGCGGACGATGTCGTCCAGGGTGGTACCGGGACCGAACTTGAACATCGGCTTGGTCTCCTCCTCGGCGTTCACCCGCGAGCGCGGCACCACCGCGGTCTGGCCGTTGGAGAAGGCACCGGGCTGGCTGACGATCGGGTCCTCGGTGATGCTCACGGTCAGGCTGCCGTGGGTGACGGCGGCCGGCGATACCTTGACGTTCTGGCCGATGACGATGGTGCCGGTGCGCGAATTGATGATGACCTTGGCCACCGCCTCGCCCGGCTGCACGTCGAGGTTCTCCAGGATCGACAGGTAGTCGACCCGCTGGTTCGGGTCGAGCGGCGCGCTGACCCGCACCGAGCCGCCGTCCACCGCATGGGCGACGCCCGGACCGAGCAGTTCGTTGATGCGGTCGACGATGCGCTTGGCAGTGGTGAAGTCCGGGCGGTTGAGGTTCAGCGTCAGGCTGTTGCCCTGGTCGAAGCCGCTCGGCACCGCGCGTTCGACGGTGGCGCCGGCCGGGATACGTCCGGCGGACGGTACGTTGACGGTGATCTTCGAGCCGTCGCGGCCTTCGGCGTCGAAGCCGCCGACCACCAGGTTGCCCTGGGCGACCGCGTAGACCTGGCCGTCGATACCTTTCAGCGGAGTCATCAGCAGGCTGCCGCCGCGCAGGCTCTTGGCGTTGCCGATGGACGACACGGTGACGTCGATCGGCTGGCCCGGCTTGGCGAACGGCGGCAGGTCGGCATGCACCGATACCGCGGCGACGTTCTTCAACTGCACGTTGCCGACGTTGGCCGGCACCTTGATGCCGAACTGCGCCAGCATGTTGTTGAAGGTCTGCAGGGTGAACGGCGTCTGCGTGGTCTGGTCGCCGCTGCCGCTCAGGCCGACCACCAGGCCATAGCCGATCAACTGGTTGGTCCGCACGCCCTGGATGCTGGCGATATCCTTCAACCGCTCGGCCTGGGCCGCGCCGGCGGCCAGGAGCAGCGCGGCGAGGGCCAGCAGGTGCTTGAACTTGGTCATCGCGAGCGTCCTCAGAACGGCCACAGCGGGCTGAGGAAGAAGCGGTCCAGCCAGCCCGGCTGACTGGCATCGGCGAAGGCGCCGGTGCCGGAATAGGTGATCCGGGCGTCGGCCACGCGGGTCGAGGACACGGTGTTGTCGGTGGCGATATCGTCGGCGCGGACCAGGCCGGCGATGCGCACCAGCTCGTTGCCGGTGTTCAGGGTCATCCACTTCTCGCCGCGCACGGAGAGGATGCCGTTGGGCAGCACCTCGGCCACGGTCACGGTGATCGAGCCGGTCAGGCTGTTGCTCTGCCCCGCCTGGCTATCGCCCTTGGCGTCGCGCGAGCCGCCGTATTCGGCGCTGAGGCTGAGATCGCCGCCGCCGATCGGGTTGTTGGTGGTCATGCCGCTGCCGAACAGCGAGGTCAGCCCCATCTTGGTCTTGCTGTCCTTCTGGATATCGGAGTTGGCTTTCTTGCTCGCCTGGGTCTTCTCGTTGAGGGTGATGGTAATGATGTCGCCCACGCGGAAGGCCTTGCGGTCGTCGTAGAGGTTCTGCTCGAAGCCGGCCTGGTAGATCGCGCCGTTGTTCTGCGCGGCGGGCAGCGGGGTGCGCGGCAGCACCGGCGCGTAGTACGGATCGTTCGGCTTCGGCGGTGGATTGACGCAACCGCCCAGGGCGGTGGCGATGCCAAGCAGGGAGACGATCATCAGCCGGTTCATATCAAGCTACCTCGCGGCGTACAGCCAGGGCCCGGTCAGGGCCCGTCAAAGATTCTGGGTGACGAAGGACAACATCTGGTCGGCGGTGGAGATGACCTTGGAGTTCATCTCGTAGGCGCGCTGGGTGGTGATCATGTTCACCAGTTCCTCGACCACGTTGACGTTGGAGTTTTCCAGGGTGTTCTGGGCAACCGTGCCGAGGCCGTTGAGACCCGGCGTACCGACCTGCGGCGCGCCGCTGGAGCCGGTTTCCAGGAACAGGTTGTTGCCGATGGCCTGCAGGCCGGCCGGGTTGATGAAGTCGGCGGTCTGGATGTTGCCGATCACCTGCGGCTGGGCGTTGCCGGTGGTGGTCACCGAGACGGTGCCGTCCTGGCCGACGGTGAAGGTCTGGGTCTCGTTGGGCACCACGATCGCTGGCTCCAGGGCGAAGCCGTTGGAGGTGACGATCTGCCCGTCGGAGTTCAGGTGGAAGCTGCCGTCGCGGGTGTAGGACACGGTGCCGTCCGGCAGCAGGACCTGGAAGAAGCCGCGCCCGTTGACCGCCATGTCCAGCGGCTGCTCGGTGGTCTGCAGGCTGCCCGGGGTGAAGATCTTCTGGGTGCCGACGACGCGCACACCGGTACCCAGTTGCAGGCCCGAAGGCAGCTCGCTGTCCTGGGTCGACTGGCCGCCCGGCTGGCGCCGGATCTGGTACAGCAGGTCCTGGAACTCCGCGCGGTCGCGCTTGAAGCCGGTGGTGGATACGTTGGCCAGGTTGTTGGAAATGGTGGTCAGGTTCATGTCCTGGGCGGACAGACCGGTCTTGCTGACCCACAGTGCCGATAACATCGTCGTGCTCCTCGGGTGCCGGTTTTATGGCACCACGCTCAAGTGATTAGCTGATTTGCAAAACCCGCGCCATGGCCGCCGAATCGTCCTCGGCGGTGCGCATCATCTTCACGTGCAGCTCGAATTGACGGGACAGCGAGAGGATCGCGGTCATCTCTTCCACCGCGTTCACGTTGCTGCTTTCCAGGAAACCGGAGACCACCTTCACGTTGGCGTCGGCCAGCGGCGCCTGCTCGCCCGGCTGCGGCTTGTAGTGCAGCAGGCCGTCGGTACCCTTCTCCATCTGCTTCAGGTTCGGGTTGACCAGCTTGATCCGGTCCACCACGGCGACCACGTTGGGGTTCTCGCCAAGGGCGCGGATGCTGATGGTGCCGTCCTGGCCGATCTCCACCTTTTCCTCCGGCGGCACGGCGATCGGCCCACCGTTGCCGAGCACCGGCAAGCCATCGCCGGTGCGCAGCATGCCGAGGGCGTCGATATGCATGCCGGCGGTACGCACGTAGGCCTCGCTGCCATCCGGCGCCTGGACCGCGACGAAGCCGTCGCCGTCGATGGCGATGTCCAGCTCGTTGCCGGTTTCCTGGAGGCTGCCATGGCTGAAATCGGTACCGGGCCGCTCGCTCATGGCGAATACCCGCGCCGGGAAGCTGTCGCCGAACACCTGCATCGAACGCGCCTGCTCGAAGTCGCGACGAAAGCCGCTGGTCGAGATGTTCGCCAGGTTGTTGGCATGAGCACGCATCGCCAGGGTGTTCTGGCTGGCCCCGCTCATGGAGACGTACAGCATCTTGTCCATCGAATCCTCCAGGCACCGGCACAATCCGCCGGGCTTTCTTGCAGGTTATCCAGCAAGCGCCGTGCCAGAATTCGAAAAAACAATTAATACATTGATTTAAAAGGATTTTATAAAACAGAAAGCCTCCTTTCGGAGGCTTCGGGGGCAACCCCTGGCCAGGGGTTGCCGCTGGCGGCAAGGGCCTTGCCGGTGCCCGGACGGCACCGGCACGCCGTCATCAGCGCAGGTTGATGATGGTCTGGGTCACCGCATCCTCGGTCTGGATGGTCTTGGCATTGGCCTGGTAGTTGCGCTGGTGGACGATGAGGTTCACCAGTTCGTTGGAGATGTCCACGTTGGACGCTTCCAGCGCGCCGGATTGCAGCGCCCCCAGGGTGCCCGAGCGCGGCGCGCCGACCGCCGGCTCGCCGGACTCCGAGGACTGCACCCAGGAGGTCTTGCCGATCGGCGTCAGGCCCTGGATGTTGGCGAAGTTGGCCAGCACCACCTGGCCCTGCACCTTGGACTGGCCGTTGGTGTAGCGGGCGAAGATCACCCCGGTGTCGTCGATTTCCAGGCCTGCCAGCTGACCGGTGGTGTAGCCGTCCTGGATCGGGTTGCTCTGGGCGAACGCGGTGGAGTACTGGGTGGTCTTGCGCATGTCGAAGGAGATGCCGCTGGCGGCACCGGTCGCGCCGTTCCAGGCGTAGGTCGGCGGGGTCTTGCCGTCCGAGGCCGCCGGAATCCAGCCGGTGCCGGGAGTCGGCGGATTGCCGGTGGCCGGACTGAACTGGATCACGTTGGTGGTCGCGTCGATGCTGAAGCCCGGCCCGCTGGTGCTGCCGTCCGGCGCCCGAACCGAGGTCATCTGGCCGCTGGCGTCGAAGGTGACGTTGAAGCTCATCGGCGTCTTGTTCGACGGATCGAGCGGATTGACGCCGTCGATCAGCACTTTCATGGTCCAGCTGTTCTCCGGAATCGGCGGGGTCGCATTCGGGTCCGGCTCGTTCTTGATGAAGAACTGGCTCATGGTGTGGGAGTTGCCCTGGCTGTCATAGATGCCCAGCGAAGAGGACGAGTTGTAGGTAGCGGCGTCGGACGGATCGAACGGCGTCACGGTCGGCGGCTTCAGCGTCGAGTTGAGGTTGTACGACTGCTGGATGCTCGAGGTGGCCTGCGGCGCCTGATTGGCGCGCTCGACCTTGAGGTCGGTGACCACGCCGTTCTGCAACTGGCCGTTCGGCCCGACGGCATAGCCCTGCAGGCGGTAGCCGTTGTTGTCGACGATGAAATCCTGCTTGTCGGTATTGAAGTAGCCGGCGCGGGTGTAGCTGATCGCCCCGTTGTTGCTGGTGACGAAGAAGCCGTTGCCGTTGATGGCCAGGTCCAGCACGCTGTTGGTCGAGTCGATGTTGCCCTGCTTGAACATCTGCGAGACGTCCGAGAGCAGCACGCCGCTGCCCTGCGGGTTGCTGCCCGAACCCAGCACCGAGGCGGCGTAGACGTCGGCGAACTCCGCGCGGGATTGCTTGAAGCCTACGGTGCCGGCGTTGGCGATGTTGTTGCCGGTGACGTTCAGGCCGCTGGAGGCCGCCTGGATGCCGCTCAGGCCGATGTTGAAACTCATGGATAGCTCCTTGCCGGAAACGCCGGCTTACTGGCCGATGATCTGTACTTTGGACAGCGCGATGCTGCCCAGGCCTGCGAGGTTGAGCATCAGCTCGCCGCCGTTCTGCCCCAGGGTGACGCTGTCGACGTTGGCCGGCAGGTAGGTCTGGAGCCCGTAGGTCTTGCCGTCGATCGAGGTCTGCGCCTCGAACTTGTAGGTGCCCGGCGGCATGATGTTGCCGCTGCTGTCCTTGCCGTCCCACATGAAGCTGACGCTGCCGGCAGCCTGCTGGCCGAGGTTGATGCGATTGACCACGGTGCCCTTGTCGTCGTAGACGTTGACCCATACGTTGCTGCTGGAGACCGGCAGGTTGAGGGACGCCTTGAAGGTGTCCTTGGTGTCCACCACCGACTTGTCGGTCGCCACGATGACCTTGCGCCCCACCAGCGACGAGGCTTGCAGGGCCTGCGACGACTGGTAGTTGGAGAGAATGCTCTCCATGCTCTTGTTCAGCGACTGCACGCCTTCCACGGTGCTGAACTGGGCCAGTTGGGCGATGAACTCGCCGTTCTGCTGCGGCGACATCGGGTCCTGGTTCTTCAACTGGGCCACCAGCAGCTTGAGGAATTCGTCCTTGCCAAGGTTGCTGCTGCCCTTGACGCTCTGCCCGGTCTCGGTGGCGCCGCTACCGGCGGCGCGCTTGCTGCCGTTGACGTTGCCGGTGTTGCTGCTGGTGCCGCTGACGTTATCGATGCTCATGCTCTACTCCGCTCACTGACCCAGGGTCAGGACCTTCTGCATCATCTGTTTGGCGGTATTCATCATTTCCGCGTTGGTCTGGAAGGCACGGCTGGCGGAAATCATGTCGGCCATTTCCTCGACCACGTTCACATTGGGGTAATACACGTAGCCGTTGGCATCCGCGGCCGGATGGTTCGGCTCGTAGCGCGGCATCAGCGAACTCTGGTCCTCGACGATGCCCAGCACCTGCACGCCGGCGCCGGAGCTGTCCTGGTCGGCGAACAGCGAGCCGCTGTCGCCCTGGGCCTGCTGGAACATGGTGGAGAACACCGGATGGCGGGCGCGGTAGGTCTTGTCGACGCTGGAGGAAACCGTCTCGGCGTTGGCGATGTTGCTGGCCACGGTGTTCAGGCGGGTGCTCTGGGCGCTCATGCCGCTACCGGCAATGTTGAAGACACTGGCGAGGGACATGGCGGTTACTCTCCACGCAGGGCGCTGACCAGCCCTTTGAATTTGCTGTTGAGGAAGGTGAAGGACGCCTGGAAGTGCATGGCGTTCTCGGCGTAGTTGGCCTGCTCGATCTGGGCGTCGACAGTGTTCTGGTCGATCGACGGCTGGACCGGGATGCGGTACTGCAGGCTGCCCTCGCCCATGCCGAAACCTTCGGCGGCGATATGCCGCTCGTTGGTGGTGCGGGTGGCGAAGGTACCCTTGGCGGCCTTGTCCTTCTGCTCGGCGAGAACCGCGGCGAAGTCCAGGTCGCGAGCCTTGTAGTTCGGGGTATCGGCGTTGGCCAGGTTGTTGGCCAGCACTTCGGCGCGCTGGGCGCGGAAGCTGAGGGCCTGCTGGTGGATACCGAGTGCTCTGTCGAAACTGATGCTCATGGCTGCGAACCTGTTTGCCGGTGTGGCTTTCGTCGCCAACACTTCAGCAAGGCCCGTGCCAAATTATTAAAAACCTTTATATTCAATAACTTGAGTTTATTTAAGGGTAACCCGGAAGCGGCAAGCGGCAAGCCGCTTCCGCTTGCCGGCAAGGGTGGCAAGCCCCTGGAACGGCTTCTCCGGCAAACGAAAAAAGGCCCGATATCGTCGATATCGGGCCTTTCCCATGCTTCCGGCCGCCGGGGACACGGCTCACTCGTGGCGAATGATCCGCTCGAGATCCACCGGTTCGCCGGGATGGGCATGCAGCTTGGCGCGAATGTCCTCGAACATCGCATCGTATTCCTTGTGCACCCGGGTGATCGCGCCGAACTTCGGGTGCAGGCCGTGCTTCTGGGCGACCCGCGTGGCATCGCTGGCGAAGTTGAAGGCGGTATCGCGCGGCAGCTCGAAGGAGTCGCTGAACGGCTTGCCGTCGATCTCGCCGTCCATGTCGAAGTGCACATAGGCGCCGGATTCGGCGTTCTGCCGCACCTCGTAGCGGATATGGATATTGATGTCCTGCTGGTCGAGGCCGGGCAGGCTGACCAGATGGAGGTGGCCTGGTTCGAACATGACGAATCTCCTGGTGGGAATCGGAATCAGTCTAGCCAGGGTCGAGCGAAAGAAAACCGCCCTGGATCAGTGCAACGTCGCTTTTTCCGCGCGTTCCTGAATGACCACCCAGGGCGCCACCACCACCGCCCAGAGGGTCGGGTCGCGTTCGAGGAAGTCCTTGGCCGCATCCTCCCCGACCTTGCTCAGGCCGCCGCCGGAAAGCCAGGCGGCGACCTTCTCGCGGTCGTCCCCGGCCAGGGCCTCGGCGACTTCCACCAGGTCCAGCGCGGCATCGACCTGGAGCAAGGCGCCACGGGCGAAAAACGGTTGCAGCTCGGCCCAGGAAATGACCGCGGTCTCGCCGAGCAGCTTGGCATAGAGGGTGCTAGTTTGTTCTGTCATGGGATCTACCTGGATTGCATGGGCGCCATGATAACGCCCGCCGGTAGCCCACGACAGCCGAAGGGAAACCGGGCCCAGGGAGGTGAGGCAGGTCCGCGCCGTTTTTCTATACGTTTATGTCAACCAGGCGACACGACTCACGGGAGCTCGCCGTGCCGTGCTTTTCAAGCGACGAAGCGCCGCTCTACACTGTACCGGTACAGTTCCCGGGGTCCGTCCATGACGATCACCCGGTCTCCTCCGGCCCCCGCGGCCGCGAGACTACAACAATGACAACACACAAGAAGAGTGGAGCACTATGAAGAAGGGTACTCAGCGTCTATCCCGCCTGTTCGCCGCGATGGCCATTGCCGGGTTCGCCAGCTACTCCATGGCCGCCGACACCATCAAGATCGCCCTGGCTGGCCCGGTCACCGGTCCGGTAGCCCAGTACGGCGACATGCAGCGCGCCGGTGCGCTGATGGCAATCGAACAGATCAACAAGGCAGGCGGCGTGAACGGCGCGCAACTCGAAGGCGTGATCTACGACGACGCCTGCGATCCCAAGCAGGCCGTGGCGGTCGCCAACAAGGTGGTCAACGACGGCGTCAAGTTCGTGGTCGGCCATGTCTGCTCCAGCTCCACCCAACCCGCCACCGACATCTACGAAGACGAAGGCGTGCTGATGATCACCCCGTCGGCCACCGCCCCGGAAATCACCTCGCGCGGCTACAAGCTGATCTTCCGCACGATCGGCCTGGACAACATGCAGGGCCCGGTGGCCGGCAAGTTCATCGCCGAACGCTACAAGGACAAGACCATCGCGGTACTGCACGACAAGCAGCAGTACGGCGAAGGCATCGCCACCGAGGTGAAGAAGACCGTGGAAGACGCCGGCATCAAGGTTGCCGTCTTCGAAGGCCTGAACGCCGGCGACAAGGACTTCAACGCGCTGATCAGCAAGCTGAAGAAAGCCGGCGTGCAGTTCGTCTACTTCGGCGGCTACCACCCGGAAATGGGCCTGCTGCTGCGCCAGGCCAAGCAGGCCGGGCTGGACGCGCGCTTCATGGGCCCGGAAGGGGTCGGCAACAGCGAAATCACCGCGATCGCCGGCGACGCTTCGGAAGGCATGCTGGCGACCCTGCCGCGCGCCTTCGAGCAGGATCCGAAGAACAAGGCCCTGATCGACGCCTTCAAGGCGAAGAACCAGGATCCGAGCGGCATCTTCGTCCTGCCCGCCTACTCCGCGGTCACAGTGATCGCCAAGGGCATCGAGAAAGCCGGCGAGGCCGATCCGGAGAAGGTCGCCGAGGCCCTGCGCGCCAACACCTTCGAGACTCCCACCGGGAACCTCGGGTTCGACGAGAAGGGCGACCTGAAGAACTTCGACTTCACCGTCTACGAGTGGCACAAGGACGCCACCCGGACCGAGGTCAAGTAAGCATCGTTGCAGTACGGAGCCCACGTCACCCACCGTGGGCTTTGTTTTAGTACCCGCATGATTCCGCGAGCGGCGGCCCGGCAAGGGCAGGCGAAGACCGGCAGCGTTCACTCCTGGTGGACGGGAGCGCGGCTTTCCCCTGCCTCCCGCCGGCCCGCCGCGCGCCGGATCGTGACGGGTCTCAGCAGCGTTCCGGCCCCACACCCGCGAGCCGAACGTCTACCTGCCGTACAACGGCGGGCGTTTAGCGAGAGAGTCCCATGCCCGAGATTTATCATTACCTACAACAATTGGTTAACGGCCTGACCGTCGGCAGCACCTATGCGCTGATCGCGATCGGCTACACCATGGTCTACGGCATCATCGGCATGATCAACTTCGCCCACGGCGAGGTGTACATGATCGGCTCGTACATCGCCTTCATCGCCATCACCCTGCTGGCGATGATGGGGCTGGACAGCGTTCCGCTGATGATGCTCGCCGCATTCGCCGCCAGCATCATCGTCACCAGTGCCTTCGGCTACAGCATCGAGCGGGTCGCCTACCGCCCGTTGCGCGGCGGCAACCGCCTGATCCCGCTGATCTCCGCGATCGGCATGTCGATCTTCCTGCAGAACGCCGTGATGCTCTCGCAGGACTCCAAGGAAAAGGCCATCCCGACCCTGCTGCCCGGCAACTTCGTGTTCGGCGAAAGCAGCATGAACGGCGTGGTGATCTCCTATATGCAGATCCTGATCTTCGTCGTCACCTTCCTGGTGATGTTCGGCCTCACCCTGTTCATCTCCCGCTCTCGCCTGGGCCGCGCCTGCCGCGCCTGCGCCGAGGACCTGAAGATGACCAACCTGCTGGGTATCAACAGCAACAACATCATCGCCCTCACCTTCGTCATCGGCGCCGCCCTGGCCGCCGTCGCCGCGGTGCTGCTGGGCATGCAGTACGGCGTGATCAACCCCGGAATCGGCTTCCTCGCCGGGATCAAGGCGTTCACCGCCGCGGTGCTCGGCGGCATCGGCAGCATCCCCGGAGCCATGCTCGGCGGCCTGCTGCTGGGCGTCGCCGAAGCCTTCGGGGCCGACGTGTTCGGCGACCAGTACAAGGACGTGGTGGCCTTCGGCCTGCTGATCCTGGTGCTGCTGTTCCGACCTACCGGCATCCTCGGTCGTCCGGAGGTGGAAAAAGTATGAGCCAGTCCCTCAAGCGCGCGCTGTTCAGCGCCCTCCTCGTGATCCTGGTGTCCTATCCGATCCTCGGCCTGAAGCTGCGCACCGTCGGCATCAAGCTCGAGGTCCTCGGCGCCGATGCGCAGACCCTCTGGACCATCGCCGCGGCCGCCCTGGCCATGTTCGTCTGGCAACTGTTCCGCGACCGCATCCCGCTCAAGCTGGGTCGCGGCGTCGGCTACAAGGTCAACGGCAGCGGCCTGAAGAACTTCCTCAGCCTGCCATCGACCCAGCGCTGGGCGGTCCTCGCCCTGGTCGTGGTGGCTTTCGTCTGGCCGTTCTTCGCCTCGCGCGGGGCGGTGGACATCGCCACCCTGATCCTGATCTACGTGATGCTCGGCATCGGCCTGAACATCGTGGTCGGCCTGGCCGGCCTGCTCGATCTCGGCTACGTCGGCTTCTACGCGGTAGGTGCCTACACCTACGCGCTGCTCGCCGAGTACGCCGGGTTCGGCTTCTGGACCGCCCTGCCGATCGCCGGGATGATGGCCGCGCTGTTCGGCTTCCTCCTCGGCTTCCCGGTGCTGCGCCTGCGCGGCGACTACCTGGCGATCGTGACCCTCGGCTTCGGCGAGATCATCCGCATCCTGCTGCGCAACATGACCGAGATCACCGGCGGCCCCAACGGCATCGGCTCGATCCCCAAGCCGACCCTGTTCGGCCTGACCTTCGAACGCCGCGCGCCGGAAGGCATGCAGACCTTCCACGAGTTCTTCGGCATCGCCTACAACACCAACTACAAGGTCATCCTGCTCTACGTGGTGGCCCTGCTGCTGGTGCTGCTGGCCCTGTTCGTGATCAACCGGCTGATGCGCATGCCGATCGGTCGCGCCTGGGAAGCGCTGCGCGAGGACGAAGTGGCCTGCCGCGCTCTCGGTCTCAACCCGACCATCGTCAAGCTCTCCGCCTTCACCATCGGCGCCAGCTTCGCCGGTTTCGCCGGCAGCTTCTTCGCCGCCCGCCAGGGCCTGGTGACGCCTGAGTCCTTCACCTTCATCGAGTCGGCGATGATCCTTGCGATCGTCGTGCTCGGCGGCATGGGTTCGCAGCTCGGCGTGATACTCGCCGCGGTGGTGATGGTGCTGCTCCAGGAAATGCGCGGGTTCAACGAATACCGCATGCTGATCTTCGGCCTGACCATGATCGTGATGATGATCTGGCGTCCCCAGGGACTGCTGCCGATGCAACGCCCGCACCTGGAGCTGAAGCCATGAGCCGACCGATTCTCGAAGTGAGCGGCCTGACCATGCGCTTCGGCGGCCTGCTGGCCGTCAACGGCGTCAACCTGAAGGTCGAGGAAAAGCAGGTGGTCTCGATGATCGGCCCGAACGGCGCCGGCAAGACCACCGTGTTCAACTGCCTGACCGGCTTCTACCAGCCCACCGGCGGCCTGATCCGCCTCGACGGCGAGGAGATCCAGGGCCTGCCCGGTCACAAGATCGCTCGCAAGGGCGTGGTGCGGACCTTCCAGAACGTCCGCCTGTTCAAGGAAATGACCGCGGTGGAGAACCTGCTGGTCGCCCAGCACCGCCACCTCAACACCAACTTCCTCGCCGGCCTGTTCAAGACCCCGGCATTCCGCCGCAGCGAGCGCGAGGCCATGGAGTACGCCGCGCACTGGCTGGAGGAAGTCAACCTTACCGAGTTCGCCAACCGCAGCGCCGGCACCCTCGCCTACGGCCAGCAGCGACGCCTGGAGATTGCCCGCTGCATGATGACCCGCCCGCGGATCCTCATGCTCGACGAGCCGGCCGCCGGCCTCAACCCGAAGGAGACCGACGACCTCAAGGCGCTGATCGCCAAGCTGCGCAGCGAGCACAACGTGACGGTATTGCTGATCGAGCACGACATGAAGCTGGTGATGAGCATTTCCGACCATATCGTGGTGATCAACCAGGGCGCCCCCCTGGCCGACGGGACGCCGGAGCAGATCCGCGACAACCCGGACGTGATCAAGGCTTATCTGGGGGAAGCGTGAGCATGCTGAGTTTCGACAAGGTTTCCACCTACTACGGCAAGATCCAGGCGCTGCACGACGTCAGCGTGGAAGTGAAGAAGGGCGAGATCGTCACCCTGATCGGCGCCAACGGCGCCGGCAAGTCGACCCTGCTGATGACGCTCTGCGGCTCGCCGCAGGCGGCCAGCGGCAGCATCCGCTACGAAGGCGAGGAACTGGTCGGCCTGCCCTCCTCCACCATCATGCGCAAGAGCATCGCGGTGGTCCCGGAAGGCCGCCGGGTCTTCTCCCGCCTGACGGTGGAAGAAAACCTGGCGATGGGCGGCTTCTTCACCGACAAGGACGACTACCAGGTGCAGATGGACAAGGTGCTGGAACTCTTCCCGCGCCTGAAGGAACGCTACGAACAGCGCGCCGGGACCATGTCCGGCGGCGAACAGCAGATGCTCGCCATCGGCCGCGCGCTGATGAGCAAGCCAAAGCTGTTGCTGTTGGACGAACCTTCGCTCGGCCTGGCGCCGATCATCATCCAGCAGATCTTCGAGATCATCGAGCAGCTGCGTCGCGAAGGCGTCACCGTGTTCCTCGTCGAGCAGAACGCCAACCAGGCGTTGAAGCTCGCCGATCGCGCCTACGTGCTGGAGAACGGCCGGATCGTCATGCACGACACCGGCGCCGCCCTGCTGACCAACCCGAAGGTGCGCGACGCCTACCTCGGCGGCTGAGCACCGTCCCGCCGGAGACTTCAGCGCATAAAAAAACGGCCCTCACGGGCCGTTTTTTTATGCCGAGGCGTACCGGCTACAGGCCGTAGCGCTCGATAGCGTCCAGGTGCGGCTGGGTGTCGACCTCCGCCGCTTCCGCCAGGCGCAGCCAGCACATGCGGTGCGGCCATTGCCCGGTGGCCTCCTGCAACGCCTGGTGCAGGTCGCGCGGCGCCTGCTGCGCGGGTGTCGCGACGGTGAAGTAGATCGCCCGCAGTTCCTCGCCGCTGCTGGCATCGGTGACCTGGTAGTCGCGGTTGCTGTGCACCCAGACCTTCCAGCCGCGCGCGTCGAGCGTTTCGCGGAAGGCGTCGAAGGCCTCGTCGCCCGGATAGACGCCGTCCACCAGCCAGCTCGGCGAGTAACCACCGCTCTCGAGGACGTGCACCACCGCATAGGTGGGAACGAAACGCTTGCGCTCCTCCTCGTCTTCCGGAGCCGGATAGATCAGGCCGGCGTCGAACACCACCCAGTCACCGACCCGCTGGCTGCGATTGCCCGGCGCGTTCTCGAGGACCCGCGCGGTCACCGGGCCGGTGCGCCGGGCGTAGTAGTCGAGCGCTTCGCCATCCTCGATGTAACGGACGATCACCCAGCCCCAGTCTTCCTCGATCGGTCCGTCGCCGGCGGCGAACTCCATGCCCATGCCGGCAGCGACCTCGCGCAGCATCGTCCAGTCGCGCGCGGCGCTGGCGGCGGTCATCTGGTCCCACTGCACCGACTGCGGCTCCTCCAGCTTGCCGGCCAGACGCTGGTAGGCCAGCGCCGCCTCGGCGAAGCGATCCTGCTCCATCAGCGCCTTACCCAGCAGGCTGTGGGCTCCCAGCGAGCCGGGAGAAATTTCCAGCACCGATTGGCAGGCGCGCTCCAGCTCCGGCCAGTCGTTGAGTTTCTCGGCCAGCTTGACTTCGCTCCACAGCGCGATCAGCGGCACGCTGTCGGCGTAGAGCCGGCCGAGGCGCTTGACCTGGTCGTACTCGCCGCGGGCCAGCAAGGCATTGAGCAGGTAGTAGGCCAGTTGCTGCTCCTCGTCGGTGTGGCGCTCGACGTACTCCCAGAGCAGGTCGATGGCCTCGTCGTCGGCGGAGCAGGCCTGTAGCGCCGAGGCGGCCACTTCGCGCAAGGCGGTGTCGTCGGGCCGCTCGGCCAGCGCCTGGAGCAGCCACTGCACTTCTTTCTCCGGGTTGCGCGGCGCGTCTTCGCTGCCCTGAGCAGCCAGCCAGTCGAGCAACTCCGCAGCCGGCACCGGCAGCTCCTGCTGCTGCGGCGCGGCATCGATCTCCTCCCTCAACCCGGCGAGCAACTGGCTGGCGCCCCGATCGCGCTGCAACTGTTGAGCATGCTGTTCGGCCAGCGCCAGGTGGCGCCTGGCGCTCCATACCGAACCGCGTTGCAACGCGAGGCGGATGGCCTGGCTGGCAACATCGATGACCACCCGGTGCGCGCCCTTCTGCGAGTAGTGTTCGAGCATCTGCTGCAGGCGCCCGCCGAAGTCCCAGGTGTTGCGCTCAGGGGTCCGTTGCAGCAGCAGGTAGACGGCGCGCAGCCAGATCGTACGGTAGCGCGGGGCAATCTCGGAGAACGGCAGCAGCGCCTCCAGGGCCTCCTCGTCGCGCCCCAGCAACGCCAGGCCGTGGGCCTTGTACAGACGCCGTGGCTGGCTGATGTTGTTCCACTCCGCGCCCTCGACCTTCTCCTCCATCTCGCCGATCAGGGCCAGCGCCTGTTCCGCGCGCCCCAGGTTCAGCAGGATCGCCACACGCATCTCCAGGAGGCTGTCGAATACCTCCTCGCCGGCGGCGAGGATCTTCTTCTCCTGTTCGGCCAGGAAGGCCAGGGCATCTTCGCCGCGCCCGTCGTCGAGCAGCGCCTCGGCCTTCTCGTTGCTCAGACAGTGGAAGCAGGCCCAGGTCGGGTCGATCCGCGCCAGGGTCTCGTCGCACACCTCGATGCGTTCCTCCACCCAGCCCGGGCCGTCGACGTTGGCGTAGCACGACGCCAGGTCCTGGGTCACGCAGACCGACTGCGGGCAGGCCTGGGTGTCGTCGCGGTTGGCCAGTTCGAACAGGGAAACGGCGTCGGCCAGGGCGGTCTCACCCTCCAGTTGGTTGCCGACCCGGTTACGCATTTCCCAGTGGCGGACGAAGATTTCCAGCCACGGGTTGTTCAACGTCCGGCTCAGCGCCTTGACCTCCGGCAACAGCGCCTCGGCGCGCTCCACCTCGAGGTCGCAGACGTACGCGGTGAGTTCGTCGATCAGCCGCGCACTCTGCTCCTGGCCGGCCTCACGCAGGTCGGCGCGGAGCTTCTCCACCCAGTTCCAGATATCCATATGCTTCAGTCTCCATCAGGCGTGTTGCGAATTTTCTTATTGCCCCAGCAGGCGCTTCACCGAATCGGCGAGTCCGGCCAGGGCCTGGTTCAGCGAGGTCGCGGGCTGGCCGCGTCCCTGTCCGGCGATGATCACTTTGAACGAGCGCAGCAGCAACGCCGCATGGGCCGCTTCGTCGCGTTCCTCGCCGACGGCCGCGAGCAGCGCCTGCACCGCCGGATTGTCGAGGTTGACGTAGAGCCGGCTCGGCTGGCGATTGTCGAGCTTGCGGGTGAACTGCCGAGCCAGGCGCAACGCCGCGGTGGAAATACGCTTGTCGGCCTCGTCGTCCTCCAGTCGCCGCTTGAGTTCGGCGTCGCGGTCGGGCACCACCACAAGCGGCAATTCCTCGGGGCTGAAGCGGGCGATCACCAGTTGCTCCTCGGCGCCGCCCAGGTGTTCGGCCAGCCAGCCGGTCTCGCGCTCGGGCAGTCGGTCGAGGCGGAACAACTGGCGGTTGCCCTGCTCGGTGCCCAGCTCCACCAGGCGCATCCCCTTGGCCTGCGCCCAGCGACGGAGGAAGGGTACTACCGCATAGCGATTGCCATGGGCCACCGGTACGCCCATGGCACGGAACAGCATTTCCTCGAAGCCGCTGTCGTTGTCCAGCAGCACATGCACCGCTCCGCGCGAAAGGAGTTCGGAAGCCGGGAGGTCGCCCTGGGAGGTGGGTACGCGCAGGCTGTCCATCATCAGCGCGAACAGACGCTCGTCGCACAACGCCGCTCCCAGCAGGGCCTCGTTGTGCCGCAGCAGGACCCGCCGCCAGGCCTCCGGCTGCTGCCGCGCCACCTCGCCGAGCCCGACGATCAGCGCCTCGGCCAGCGCATGCTGGATCGCCGCGTAATGGTCGTCACGCTGCAGGTCCTCGCGGCTGGCGGTGGGCGTCAGGCGGTTCGACTCGATCACCCCGCCGACGAACCCGGCCCAGGACGGCAGCAGGTCGCGGGCGTCATCGTCGAGCAGCATGCCGCGAAGGAATACCGAGAGATTGCGGTTGTCGCTGGTGCCATAGGTGCCGCCGTCCTGGATCCACAGCAGGCCCTGCACGTCGACCCGCTCGTCCGGGCGCACCGGCAGGCAGCAGATCGGTTCGAAGTCATGTTCGAAACGCGCGGCGAACTCCAGGTCGCGGCGCTGCCGTTGCAGCGGGTGCAGCGCGGCGTCGGCGGCCAGCCGCCACGGCGGCGGCTCCGGGTTGATCGACTGGGCGTCGCCGCCGACGTGGATCGGCTCGCGCAGCAGCACGCAGTAGCGTTCGAGGATCTCGCGCAGGCGCGCGGCCTGGGTCAGCGCACTGTATTCGTCCTGCAGTTCGAGGGTGATCTCGGTACCCACCGGGCGCGCCGGCATCGGCGTCACGCTGTATTGCTCGGCGTTGCTGGAGACGTAGCAGAAGCCCAGTTCCGGCTGCTGGTAGGACGTGGTCCGCACGCTGACCCGGCGGGCCAGGACGAAAGCGGAGAGGAAGCCCAGGCCGAACATGCCGATCAGCCCGCTGTCCTCGTGGCCGGACTGGCGCAGTCCACGGGTGTAGCCGACGCCGACGGTGGCCAGGTAGGCGTGGATTTCGTGCTCGGTGAGCCCGGCGCCGGTGTCGACGATGCGCACGGTGTTGCTGGCACTGTCGCCGATCACCTCGATTCGCGACGGCCCTTGCCAGTCGGGCTGCTCCAGGCGGCGACGGAGGATCGAGTCGTGGGCGTTCTGCACCAGCTCGCGCAACGCCACGGTGGGCGTGGAATAGAGGTGCTTGCTGAGCACCGACATCACGCCGTTGAGGTCGACTCCAGCGCGACGGATCTGGGGAGTGTTCGATTGCGGAAAGCTGCTTTGCATGTCCCTATCCAAGCGTTCGATGAATGGCGTCCGCTCGCACGCGAGCGGTCCGGTGCGGGATTCTGCCACGTTCCGTCACGTTCCTTGTGCAACGACGTGCCCGCGATGAGCTTCAGGCCGCATGGAAGCGGCCCGGAGTGCAATAGAGCCGCGTCGCGGCGAAATGTTCAACCCTCCAGGCCGATCAATTGTCGCCGGCTGCGCTCGAACCAGTCGAGCAGGTAATCGGCGAGTACCTGGGTGCGCCGCGGCAGGCCGCCCTGGAACGGATGGACGAGGAACATCGGCGTGCTGCGCGTCTGGTAGTCGCGCAGCAACCAGGCCAGGCGGCCGTCGCCCAGTTCGTCGTGGACCATGTATGACGGCAGCCGGGCGATGCCGGTGCCGGCCAGCGCGGCCTTCTTCAACAGGCTGTAGTGGTTGCTGGCGAGAAAGCCGGCAACCCGTACCCGCTCCAGCCGATGGTGGCGGTGATAGAGCCACTCCTCGTGGCCGCTGTAGTGCGAGTTCAGCAGGCACTCGCGCTCGGCCAGCTCGGCCGGGCGTTGCGGCTCGCCGTGTCGCGCCAGGTAGGCGGGACTGGCGCAGGTGATTTCCTGCAGGACGAACAGCGGCCGCGCCACCAGCCGGGCGTCCTGCTCGACCCCAGAGCGGATCGCCAGGTCGAAGCCCTCGCCAACCAGGTCGCGCAGGCCGTTGTACAGGTCCAGCTCGACGCGCAGCAGCGGATGGCATTCCTGGAAGTCCTCCAGCAGTGCATCGAACAGGGTCTCGCCCAGCGAGACCGGGAGGGTCACCCGCACCCGTCCTTCCGCTCGCTCCTGCAGGCGCGCCACAGCCTGCCGCGCGCGCTCGGCCTGCACCAGCAAGGCCTGCGCCTCGGGCAGCAGCGCGGCGCCGGCGGCGGTCAGCGAAAGACGGCGGGTGGTGCGGTGCAAGAGGGTCACGCCGAGCTTCTGCTCGAGGACGCCAATGCGCTTCGACAGTTGGCCCTTGCTGCAACCGAGACGCTCGGCGGCGCGGGTGAAACTGCCCAGGTCGTGGAGTACGGCGAAGGCGGCGAGATCGTCCAGGTCCTTCACGATTGTTTCCCTATGAAAACGGCAGGTTGTCGATTGACAGGATTATCCATGGCAAAAGCGACTCTACACTGGAAACCACTCACCTTCACTCAACGAGAGGCCTGTATGAAAATCATCCTGATCGGCGCCAGCGGCACCCTTGGCAAGGGTATCGACAAAGAACTCTGCGAGCGCCACGAGATCGTCCGGGTAGGCCACAGCAGCGGCGATTTCCAGGTCGACATCAGCGACTCAGACTCCATTCGCGCCCTGTTCGAGAAAACCGGTCGCTTCGACGCGCTGGTCGCCGCGGTCGGCAAGGTGCACTTCGGCGCCCTGGAGGAAATGGGCGAGGCGCAATACCAGCTCGGCCTGCGCGACAAGCTGATGGGCCAGGTCAACCTGGTACTGCTCGGCCGCGAGTACGCCAACGACGGGGGCTCCTTCACCCTCACCAGCGGCGTGCTCGCCGAGCAGCCGATCCGCTTCGGCAGTTCGGCGAGCATGGTCAACTGCGCCGTCGAGGGCTTCGTCCGCGGCGCAGCCCTGGAGTTGCCGCGCGGCCTGCGCATCAACGCCGTCAGCCCGACCGTGGTCAGCGAGGCGCTGCCCGGCTACGCGCCCTACTTCCGTGGCTTCAAGCCGGTTCCGGCGGCGGACGCCGCGCTGGGTTACGCACGCAGCGTGGAAGGCGCGCAGACCGGCCAGGTGTACCGCATCTGGTAAGCGATATTTCTCAGGAGAGGCGGTCGGCGTAGCAGGTCGGCGAACTGCCCGGCTGCTGGCGGTCCAGCTCCTCCTCGAGGAACTCGGCCAGCACCACGGCATTGTTGTGCTGCTGGTCGTGGGCGCCGTAGAGCAGCGTCAGGGTGCCCTCGCGAGCGCTGTCGAGCAGGCCCCACCAATGTTCCGGGTGCGCCTGCAACTCGGCGCGGTAGTGTTCGCGGAAGCTGTCGAAGAGTGCCGGATCGTGGCAGAACTGCTTGCGCACCTCGTTGGAGGGCGCGACCTCCTTCAGCCAGTCGTCCATGGCCAGGGCTTCCTTGCGGATGCCGCGCGGCCACAGCCGGTCCACCAGTACGCGCCGGCCATCGGCGGGCGACGCCGGTTCGTATACACGCTTGCATTGGATCATCGATCGACTCCCTGGTTGCGATGAAGTCCGATCCGGACTTGAGCTAGGCCCGGACGCTCGGTAACGTGGGCGCATTTTCGATGGAGTCTTCCCTATGCGCCCTGCCCGTCTGCTGGTCTACAGCCTGCTCCCCTTGTTCGCCGCCTGCCAGGTGTGGAAGCCCGAATCGCCGAGCACCAGTGTAGACACCCGCTTCCAGGGCGAACTGGTGAAGATCAACGGCGCGCTGCAATTCCGCCCCTGTACCGAGAAGCGCCTGTTCAGCATCGAGGACGTGGCCAATACCGGCCTGCGCCGCGAAGCCGACAGCCTGTTCGACGACGGCGCCCAGGGCCTGTTCGTCGACCTGCGCGGCACCATGGGACCGGCCAAGGTCCGCGGTACCGACGGCAAGCTGGAGGTCAGCCGACTGTACCGCGTGCAGAACGAGGGCCCCGGCTGCGACGACCCGAACTTCAAGCTGCTGACCTTCGCCGCCAACGGCAACGAACCCTTCTGGAGCGCCAGGGTGAACAACCAGGGCCTGCGCCTGGACCGCCCGGAACACGAGACCCTGGCCTTGCCTTACGTCGCCGAGGAACTGCCGAACGGCAGCACCAGCTATTCCAGCGAGGCGAACGGCAAGAAGGTCGAATTGTGGATCGCCCCGTCGTCCTGCACCGACAGCATGAGCGGCGCCTTCAGCAGCTACTCCGCCGAACTGCGCATCGATGGCGAGACGCTGCGCGGCTGCGCCTATCCGGGCGCACTGGGCAAGTGAAGCGAGGGGCCGCGCAGCGGCGGCCCTTCCCTACAAGAGCAGTCCGGCCTGCTCCAGGCGCCGCCGCAGCGCCGTCAGGCCGCCCTCGTACTCCCAGTAGGCGACGCGCCCGTGGGAGGCGCTGACCAGCAGGTATTTCTCGCTGATCGACTGGATCCGTTCGATGCGCAGCAGTTTCTCGACGAAGCGTTCCTCGCCGATCTGCTCGACGATTTCCCGGTTGTCCGCGTCGTAGCCGTGGACCATGAAGGCGGCGCGCACCTTGAGGCGGATGAAACTCATCGCACGGCTCTGCGCTGGAGGGAAAGATTGCGATGGCACACTGTCGAGCGCCCCGAGCCGTTCGGTCGCCGCGCCGGATCGGCGTAGGTTTCCAGCTCGACGAAGCCGGCCTTGCGCATCATTCCCGCCGACGCCAGGTTCTCTTCGTGACGATCGATATAGACGTCCTCGATGCCTTCGTCGGCCAGTTGGGCCAGCACCGCCTCCAGCAACGCGCTGCCGAGCCCCTGGCCGGCCGCCGCCGGATGCACTACCGCCTCGCAGATGTAGGCCCGCGGCGCATCGGCACGCTGCGGCTGGTAATGGGCGAAATCCTCGGTACGACGGAAGCTGGCGAACCCCAGCAGCCGATCGTCGCGCTCGGCCAGGACGGCACGTACCTCGCCGTCGGCGATGGCTCGCAGATGCGCACGCACCCCCTCCTCCGGCAAATGGTTCCAGGGATTCGGCCCGTGGCGCAGCAACAGGTCGGTCATGGCCTCGATATCGCCGGTTTCGGCAGCTCGCAAACGGTGCATATCCACTCCTTCAAAGTCCAGCCACCAGCAGCCCGTCGGGCAACGCCACGCCCCGCTCGATGCAGGCAGCCAGCGCCTCGACCAGGGGTTCCAGCGCATAGCCCTGCCTGGCCAGCCAGACCGGATCGTAATAGGTGGTCGCATAGCGTTCGCCGCCGTCGCAGAGAATCGCCACCAGCGAACCCTTCTCGCCGGCCGCGACCATTTGCCGTGCGGCCACCAGGGCGCCGATCAGGTTGGTTCCGCTGGAGCCGCCGACCCGCCGCCCCAGGCGTCGGGCCAGGTAATGCATGGCCGCCAGCGACCAGGCGTCCGGCACCTTGACCATCGCGTCGATCACTTCCGGCAGGAAGGACGCCTCGACCCGCGGCCGGCCGATGCCCTCGATCCGCGAACCGCAATCCAGGGTCAGGCCACGGTCGCCGCTGACATAGGCGTCGAAGAACACCGAACGCTCGGCGTCGGCGCAGAGTACCCGGGTGCAGTGCTGGCGATAGCGCACGTAGCGGCCGAGGGTCGCCAGGGTGCCGCCGGTACCGGGGCTGGAGATCAGCCAGGTCGGGGTCGGGTACGGCTCGTGGCGCATCTGCTGGAAGATCGATTCGGCGATGTTGTTGTTCGCCCGCCAGTCGGTGGCGCGCTCGGCATAGGTGAACTGGTCCATGAAATGGCCACCGCTCTCCCGCGCCAGGCGTTCGGACTCGGCGTAGATCTGGGTGGGGTCCTCCACCAGGTGGCTCTGGCCGCCGTAGAAGGCGATCTGGGCGATCTTTTCCTTCGAGGTGCTGGCCGGCATCACGGCGATGAAGGGCAGGCCCAGCAGGCGCGCGAAATAGGCTTCGGAAATCGCCGTGGAACCGCTCGATGCCTCGATCACCGGCGCGGCCGGCCTGAGCCAGCCGTTGCACAGCGCATAGAGGAACAGCGAGCGCGCCAGGCGATGCTTGAGGCTGCCGGTGGGGTGGCTGGACTCGTCCTTGAAGTACAGTTCGACGCCAGGCAGGCCGGGAGTCTCCAGGGGGATCAAATGGGTATCGGCGCTGCGCTGGAAATCCGCTTCGATGATGCGGATCGCCTCGCGGGCCCATTGGCGGTGGTCGACGGTCATGGAAACTCCTTCAGTTCAGGACGCCGGCCGGAGGCGGCGGCGGAGCGCTGCGCCACTGGCTGATGGCGACGCCGATGAAGACCAGGCCGGCAGCGAGCATCTGCGGGCCGTTGAGGGTTTCGCCGAGGAACAGCGCGGCGAATACCAGGGTGAAGACCGGGATCAGGTTGATGAAGCCCGAGGCCTGGCTGGCCGGCAGTCGACCGACGCCGAAGTTGTACAGGCCGTAGGCGCCCACCGTGACCACCACGCCGAGATACACCACCGCCTGGATCCCCAGCGCGCTGGGCTGGCTCGGCAGGTCGGCGCTGGCCAGCGCCAGCGGCAGGAAGAACAGCGTGCCGACGAAGGCCTGCATGGCGGTCAGGGCGAATGCCGAGTAGCGCGCCGAAAGGTGCTTCAGCAACAGGGTATAGCCGGTGGCGCAGAGCATCGCGAGAAGTTCGAAGAAGTTGCCCAGCAGCGGCTGCGGCGCGTGCAGGTCGGGCTCGCCGGCGAGGCTCAGCCAGATCGAACCGAGCACCGCCAGGCCAAAGCCGATCCAGGTCATCCGGCCGATCCGTTCGTGCAGCAGCAACCAGGCCCCCACCGCCACCAGCAACGGCAGCAGCGCGGTGATCATCCCGGCCTGGGCCGCGCTGGTGTATTGCAGGGCGAAGGATTCGCAGAGGAAGTACAGGCAGGGTTCGCAGACGGCCAGGCCGAGCAGGTACTTCCAGTCGCCCGGGCGGTAGTCGATGCGTCCGCGCCAGCGCCAGGCAACGAGGAACACCAGGCTGCCGAGGGCCATGCGACCGAAGATCACCCAGAGCGGCGGCAGTTCGCGGAAAGCGACCTTCAGCACCACGTACGAACTGCCCCACAGCGCCATCGCCAGGATCAGGCAGGCCAGGGCGAACCAGCGCGTCCGAGTCAAGGGAATCTCCACCACGGGCGCCGCCGCGGCGCCGGAAAAAGGACTCCCAGTATAGGCAGCCGGCTAGCTGCGCCGACAGGCACAGAAAGCGGGCAAAACTGTTGCGCCGGGCCTCACTGCTCCCAGGGCTTGCCGCGAGTCTTCTTCTCCAGCGGCAACTGCTGCAGCACCGCGGCCTTGGCCAGCATGTAGGCGCTGACCGGGGCGCTGATGAAGAGGAACAGGCTGATCAGCAATTCGTGCAGGCTGATGCCCGCCTGGCGGTTGGAGAAATAGATCAGCGAGGCGACGATCACCCCGCCGACCCCGAGGGTGGTGGCCTTGGTCGGCCCGTGCAGGCGCATGAAGAAGTCCGGCAGGCGGTACAGGCCGATCGCGCCGATCAGGACGAAGGCGCTGCCCAGCAGGAGGAACGCCGAGACGATGATTTCCAGCCACAGGCTCAGGGGTTCGCCAGTCATTCGATGATGTCTCCGCGCAGCATGTATTTGGCCACCGCCACCGTACCGACGAAGCCGAGCACCGCGATCAGCAGCGCCGCCTCGAAGAACAGGTCGCTGTCGCGCCAGATGCCGTACAGCACCAGCAGGGCGATGGCGTTCACGTAGAGGGTGTCCAGCGCCAGCGCCCGGTCCGGCAGGCACGGCCCCTTGACCAGGCGCGCCAGGGTCAGCAACAGGGCCAGGCCGAGCAGCGCCAGGCACAGCGGGATCACGTAAGCGAGCATGGGAAGATCTCCTTCAGCGGCGCTTCGTAGCGTTGCTTGATCTCGGCGATCAGCGCCGCCTTGTCCGGCACGTCGAGGCCGTGCACCAGCAAGGTCTTGCGGTCGTCGCTGAGGTCCGACGACACCGACCCCGGGGTCAGCGAGACGATGCTCACCAGCACGCTGATGGCGAGGTCGTTCTCCAGCTCGATCGGCACCTCGACGAAGGCCGGACGCAAGCGCTCGATCGGTCCGAGGGTCAGGCGGGCGACCTGGATGTTGGCGACGAGGATGTCCCACATCACCAGCACCAGCAGCTTCAACAGCAGCAACGGATGCCACTCCTGGCTGCGCCCGACCAGCAGGCGGTTGGTCAGCAGCGGAATGCACACGCCGAGGAAGGCGCCGAGCAGCCAGTGGCCGATGGCGAAGGAATCCACCAGCAGCAACCAGACCAGCAACAGCAGGACACTAAGCACGGGATGAGGCAGTACGCGAAGAAGCGGACGCGGCAACGAACGGCTGATCATGCGGCACCTCCGCGGGTGATGATCTGGCGATACAGGTCGAGGTCGTGCAACTGCGCCGCGGTGGCCTGGACGTAGGCCAGCAGCGGCTTCGCGGCGAACACCAGCAACGGGCCGGCGGAGAGCAACAGGATGCAGGCGAACAAGCGGCCGTGGTCCAGTTCGGCGCTACCGAGCACGGTATGCCCGGTGCGCCAGAACAGCGTGCTGCCGGCCCGGCTCAACGCCACCAGCGCCACCAGGCCGCTGCCCAGTACCACGCTCCACAGGGCCAGCGCCTGGCTGCCGGGAGCGACCGACTGCAAAAGCATGACCTTGCCGAAGAACCCCGACAATGGCGGCAGACCGGCAACGGCGATGGCGCCGATGAAGAAAGCCCCGCCGAGCAACCGAGGATTCTGCAACGCCGGGCCCTGGACCAGGTCGCCGGCCTTGTCGCCGCGCTGGCGGGCGACCAGGTCGGCGAGCAGGAACAGGCCACCGGCGATCCAGGTACTGTGCAGCAGGTAGTACAGCGACGCCGCCAGCGCCCGCTCGCTGCCCAACGCCACGCCAGCCAGGAGGGTTCCGGCGGAGACCACCACCAGGTAGGCCAGCAGGCTTTGCAGGGTCCGCGCCGCCAAGGCACCGATCGCGCCCAGGCCAAGGGTCGCCAGGGCCAGCGGCCAGAGCCAGGCCTGCGCCAGGTTGGCCAGCTCGCCGGCGGCATCGCCGAAGACCAGCGTGTAGACCCGCAGGATCGAGTAGATGCCGACCTTGGTCATGATCGCGAACAGCGCCGCCACCGGCGCGCTGGCCGCGGCATAGGCGCGCGGCAGCCAGAAGTACAGCGGCAACAGCGCCGCCTTCAGGGCGAACACCACCAGCAGCAGGAGCCCGGCTGCCGCCAGCAGCGGCGCGCGCTCGGCATCTGCCATGGCGATCTTCTGCGCCATGTCGGCCATGTTCAGGGTGCCGGTGAGGCCATACAGGGTACCCACGGCGATCAGGAAGAACGCCGAGCCGACCAGGTTTAGGATCACGTAGTGCAAGCCCGAGCGCACCCGCTCCGCGCCGCCGCCATGCAGGAGCAACGCGTAGGAGGCGATCAGGAGTATCTCGAAGAACACGAACAGGTTGAACAGGTCGCCGGTCAGGAAGGCGCCGTTGATACCGAGCAGCTGGAACTGGAACAACGCGTGGAAATGCTTGCCCAGGCGGTCGTCGCCACGCAGCGCGTAGATCAGCGCGGCGCTGCCGAGCACCGCGGTGGCCAGCAGCATCAGGGCGGCGAGACGATCGAGCATGAGCACGATGCCGAACGGCGCGGCCCAGTTGCCCAGGGCATAGACGCTCAGGTCACCGCTGGCGGCCGTACGTATCAGCAGCAGGCTCAGGGGGATCAGTGCCAGCGCCGCGAGCAACGACAGGCCGCGCTGCCAGCGCTCGGCCAGCGGCAACAGCAGCAGGCTGCCGGCAAACAGGGGGAGCAGGATCGGCAGGATCAGCCAATGGCTCATGGGCGCGGCTCCTCCTCGTCCGGACGGCCATCTACGTGGTCGCTGCCGAGGTCACCGAGGCCACGCAGGGCCAGGACCACGACAAAGGCGGTCATGGCGAAGCCGATGACGATGGCGGTCAGCACCAGCGCCTGCGGCAACGGATCACCATACTCCCCGGGAGTGCCGATCACCGCGACGCTGCCGCCGAGTCGGCCCATGGCGAACAGAAACAGGTTGACCGCGTAGGAGATCAGCGTGAGACCGAGCACCACCGGGAAAGTCCTCGCCCGCAGCAGCAGGTAGACGCCGCTGGCGGTGAGCAGGCCGAGGGTGATGGCGAACAGGGCTTCCATCAGAGCGCCTCCTCTTGTGCGACGGGTTCAGGCATCAGGCTGAGCTTGCCGAGGTAGGACAGGATCAGCAGCGCGGCACCGACCACGGTGAGGTACACGCCGAGGTCGAACAGCATCGCCGTGGCCAGCTCGATCTCGCCGATCAGCGGCAACTCGAAGTGGCCGAACGCGGAAGTCAGGAACGGATAGCCGAACAGCCAGCTGCCGAGCCCGGTGAGCCCGGCGATCAGCACTCCGGCGCCAGCCATGGCCGCATAGTTCAGCGGCAGGCGCTGCTCGACCCACTGCGAGCCGCTGGCGATGTATTGCAGCACCAGGGCGATGGCAGTCACCAGGCCGGCGATGAAACCTCCGCCCGGCAGGTTGTGGCCGCGCAGGAAGATGAACACCGAGATCAGCAACGCCAGCGGCAGCAGCACCCGCGACAGGGTTTCCAGGATCAGCGGGTGCTTGGCGTGGGCCCAGTTGCGACCCTGCGGGTCGCAGGTCGGCTTGTGCAGGGCGAAACCGGCGAGCATCGCGTAGATGCCGACGCCGGCGATCGCCAGCACGCTGATCTCGCCGAGGGTATCGAAACCACGGAAGTCCACCAGGATGACGTTGACCACGTTGTAGCCGCCGCCCCCGGAGACGCTGTTCTCGACGAAGAATCCGGCGATGCTCTCGTAGGGCCGGGTCAGCACCGCGTAGGCCAGCAGCGCCACCAGCATGCCGACCCCGCCGGCCAGCGCCACGTCGCGCAAGCCGCGCAGGCTGGAGGACTCCGCCGGAGTGCGCGAGGGCAGGAAATACAGCGCCAGCATCAGCAGGACCATGGTCACCACTTCCACCGACAACTGGGTCAGCGCCAGGTCCGGGGCCGAGAAGCGAGCGAAGGCCAGGGCCACCAGCAGGCCGGCGACGCTGAGGATCAATAGCGCGACCAGGCGCATACGATGGAACAGCGCCGTGGCCAGGCCGCTGAAGGCCAGCACCAGCATGCCCAGGGCGGTGATACCGTCCAGCGGGGTCAGGCCGCGCGAGCCGGTCAGCCTCGCCAGCGGTGCCAGCTCGACCGCCACCACGACCAGCGCCGCGCCCAGCAGCCAGGCCAGGTAGCGCTGCAGCGACCCGTTCTCCAGCCAGGCGGTCAGGCGCGCGGCCAGGGCCACCACACGTTGCACCTGCTGCTCGAAGACCAGCTTGGCGTCCACCTCCGGTAACCCGGCGTACCAGTTGAACAGCGGCTTGCGCAGGACATAGACCAGCACACCGCCAACCAGCGCCACCACGCTCATCAGCAATGGCAGGTTGAAACCGTGCCAGATCGCCAGGCTGTATTCCGGCAGTTGCCCGCCAAGGCTGGCACTGGCGGCGGCGGCCAGCAGCGGCGCCACGGTGTAGGCCGGCAGCATGCCGACCAACAGGCAGAGGAACACCAGGATCTCCACCGGTACCTTCATGTAGCGCGGCGGCTCGTGGGGCGGGAACTTCGGCAACCGGGCCGGCTCGCCGTTGAAGAACACGTCGTGGATGAAACGCAGCGAATAGGCCACCGAGAACACGCCGGCCAGGGTCGCCACCGCCGGCACCAGCCAGTTGAAGCTGCCCAGCAGGTTCTGGCTGAGGGTTTCGCCGAAGAACATCTCCTTGCTGAGGAAGCCGTTCAGCAGCGGCACCCCGGCCATCGCCAGGGAGGCGACGATGGCCAGCACCGCGGTATGCGGCAGGTACTTCCACATCCCGTTGATCAGGCGCATGTCGCGGCTGCCGGTCTCGTGGTCGATGATCCCGGCGGCCATGAACAGCGAGGCCTTGAAGGTCGCGTGGTTGATGATGTGGAACACCGCGGCGACGTTCGACAGCGGGGAGTCGAGGCCGAACAGCAGGGTGATCAGGCCCAGGTGGCTGATCGTCGAGTAGGCCAGCAGCCCCTTCAGGTCATGCTGGAACAGTGCCATGCCGGCCCCCAGCAACAGCGTCACCAGGCCGCTCAGGCTGACCAGGTAGAAGAACCACTCGGTGCCGGCCAGCGCCGGATACAGCCGGGCCAGCAGGAATACGCCGGCCTTGACCATGGTCGCCGAGTGCAGGTACGCGGAAACCGGGGTCGGCGCCGCCATCGCGTGGGGCAGCCAGAAATGGAAGGGAAACTGCGCCGACTTGGTGAACACGCCGAGCAGGATCAGTATCAGCACCAGCGGATACAGAGCGTGGGCGCGGATCAGCTCGCCAGCCGCGAGGACCTCGGTGAGTTCGAAGCTGCCGGCGATGTGGCCGAGCAGCAGCACCCCGGCCAGCAGCGCCAGGCCGCCCCCTCCGGTAACGGTCAGGGCCATCCTCGCACCCTTGCGGGCGTCGGAACGGCTGCCCCAGAAGCCGATGAGCAGGAACGAGGACAGGCTGGTCAGCTCCCAGAAGAGCATCATCAGCAAGAGATTTTCCGCGAGCACCACGCCGAGCATGGAGCCCATGAACAGCAGCAGGAAAGCGAAGAAACGCCCCATCGGCTCCTGTTCGGAGAGGTAGTAGCGGGCGTAGAGGATCACCAGCAGGCCGATGCCGAGGATCAGCAGGGCGAAGAGGAAACCGAGGCCGTCCAGGCGCAGGCTGAGGTTGATGCCGATTTCCGGCAGCCAGGAATAGCTGGCGGTCAGGGTCTGCCCGGCGAACACCGTGCCGCGCTGCCCGAGCAACAGGATCAGGCCGATCAGCGGCGCCACGCCGGCGGACGCCGCGCACAAGGTGCGGCCGCCACGCTCGGCAAGCAGGGGCAACAACGCCCCCATGAACGGCAGCGCGATGATCAGCGCCAGAATCATGGGCTACTCCTCTTCGATGGCGGAGCCCCCGGCATGCCTGGCCGGCGGTGCTTCCCCGCGGTTGTCGGTGCGCGGCCGGATCGCCAGCAGCTCGAAGCCCCATCGGCCACCGGCAGGCGCGGCGCGACGGAACTACGATTATCGCAATCTATCGAACGAACGTCATGGATTGAATTATTACAAAATTCAGGCGTTCCGACTGCCGGAAAGCCGAAAAAAACTCTGCAACGGCAACGACTTGAAGCTTAGCAAGACAACGCCGGCAGTGGTTCGGCGCTACAACGAAAACGGCCGGCGAAATGCCGGCCGCGGGATAACGTGGGAAGAATCAGTGGGCGACGCGGCTGGTGCCGTTGACGGTCAGGATGCGCACGCGCTCGCCGACGCGGAAGATCTGGCCCTGGTCGACCTGCTGGACATAGGCGCGGGTGCTGCCGTCGTCTTCGCGCACGGTGATCTCGACGCCCTGGGTGCGCGTCAGGCCTTCTTCGGTAGCCGCGCCCAGCAGGCCGCCAGCGACCGCGCCGATGATGGCCGCGACGTAGCTGCCCTTGCCGCCGCCCACCGCGCTGCCGGCGACACCGCCGACGCCGGCACCGGCGATGGAACCGATCGGGGTCTTGGTGCCTTCGATCTTGACCGGGCGCAAGGCCTGGATGGTGCCCATGCGTACAGTCTGCACGGTACGGGCTTCCTCACGGCTGTAGGTATCGCCGGTGAGGCTGGATTGGCAGCCGCCAAGAGCCAGGGCCATGGCGGTGAAGGAAGCAACGATCAAGGCAGACTTGCGCATAACGGCATCTCCGAAAGGGATAACTGACGAATATTAGACTCTCCCGCAGCCGCTCCTGTCACCTGGCCGGCGCGAGATAATCGAATCGATTCAGCAATGGTACAGGTTCGTTCAGTTTCGACCGAACCCTCCCGCTTTCATCGGCGGGACCGATCGGCTAGGGTGAGCGCCCGCAGAAAGAACAGCCATGGACTATTTCATCATCGTCGTCACCACCGCCGCCGGCCTGTATTTCCACTGGTGGATCTACTGGCGCATCCGCCGCTGGATGGACCGCGACCTGGCGCTGTCATTCGCCGGCGACGACCCGCAAAAGCGTGACTATCTGTTACAGCGACTGGCCGAGGCCAAGGCCAGCAAGGTGAAGCGGCGCGACCTGCCGGCCTGGCTGGAGCGCGCCGCCGCCGACTACCCTTCCCGCGAAGCCTGAGCCAGGCGCCAGAGCCGGGCGATCTGCTCGGCGCGCGCCTCCAGTTCCGCCGCCGCTCCGGCACAGGCCTGCTCCAGGCTGATCGGTCCCGGCGCCAGGCTGAACGCCGCATCGATGCCGGCGTCGTGCAGGCGCTGGTAGCCGTCGCCCAGGCTGCCGGCCAGGGCTACCACGGGAACGCCGGCCTGGCGCGCGATCCGCGCCACGCCCACCGGGGTCTTGCCGTGCAGGCTCTGCGCATCCAGGCGGCCCTCGCCGGTCAGCACCAGGTCGGCACCGACCAGCGCATCGGCCAGCCCGGCCAGCTCCGCCACCAGTTCGATGCCTGGGCGGAAACGCGCGCGGAGGAATGCCCTCGCGGCGAAACCCAGGCCGCCGGCGGCGCCGACGCCCGGCACCCGGCTGAAGTCCTCGCCAAGGGTCGCCGCGACCACCTTGGCGAAGTGCGCCAGGGCGGCATCCAGTTGCGCCACCTGTTCGGCGCTGGCGCCCTTCTGCGGACCGAACACCGCCGACGCGCCGCGCGGCCCGCATAGCGGGTTGTCGACGTCTGCGGCGACTTCCACCGCGACATCCACCAGGCGCGGATCCAGCCCGCCCAGGTCGAGACTGTGCAGGCCAGCCAGCGCGGCGCCGCCGGGCGCCAGTTCCTCGCCGTCGGCAGCCAGGAAACGCACGCCGAGCGCGCCCAGCAGGCCGGCGCCGGCATCGTTGGTAGCGCTGCCGCCGAGGCCGAGGATAATCTTCCGCGCCCCGGCGTCCAGCGCCGCACGGATCAGCTCGCCAGTGCCACGGCTGCTGCTGCGCGTGGCGTCGCGGCGGTCGCGCGGGACCAGGTGCAAGCCGCTGGCGGAAGCCATTTCGATCACTGCGGTGGCGTCGTCCAGCCAGCCCCAGTGCGCCAGGGTCGGCTCACCGAGCGGGCCTTCGACACGGCATTCGCGACGTTCGCCGGCGGTGGCGGCGAGTACCGCATCGACCGTGCCTTCGCCGCCGTCCGCCAGTGGCCGCAGCAACACCTCGGCCTGCGGGAAGACTCGCCGCCAGCCGCGGGCGATAGCCTCGGCGACGTCGGGCGCGGACAGGCTTTCCTTGAACGAATCAGGAGCAATCACGATTTTCATCAGTCACCTCGCAGGGCCGGGAGTCCCCGGCCCCGCTTCAATCAGAGCAGCACAAGGCTGAGCAGCCATACCGCGAGCATACCGGCGATACCCTGGACCAGGGTCGCCAGGGTCTGGGCGCGATAGGCAGTGGATACGGTCATGCGGCTGAACTGTGTGACCACCCAGAAGAAGCTGTCATTGGCGTGGGACACCGTCATCGCTCCGGCACCGATCGCCATGACCGTCAGCACCCGGCCCATCTCGCTGTCCAGGCCGAGCTGCGGCAGCAGCGGAGCGACCAGCGCCGAGGTGGTGACCAGCGCCACGGTGGTCGAGCCCTGTGCGGTCTTCAGCGCGGCCGCCACCACGAACGGCATGAACAGGCCGATGCCCAACGCTGACAGGGTGCTGCCCAGGTAGTCGCCGAGCGGAGTGATCTTCAGCATCGCACCGAAGGCGCCGCCGGCGCCGGTGATCAGCAGGATCGGCGCGGCCGACTGGATGCCTTCCACCACGCGCTCATGGAATTCCTCGCGCTTGCTCTGGCCCTTGAGCAGGGTGCAGGCCAGCGCCAGGCCGACCAGCAGGGCGATCACCGGTTGACCGAGGAAGTTCAGGCAGGCGAACAGTACGCCCTCGCCCAGCGGCTTGCTCGGGAATACCGCGACCGAGCCAAGGCAGATCAACAGGATCGGTACGAAGATCGGCGCGAACGCCTGGGTGGCGCTGGGCAGCTTGCCGTAGCGGGCACGCAGCTCGCTGAAGTCCTCTTCGGTCTGGACGACCTGGCCGTCGTCGACCAGGGGAATGTCCTTGCCGACGAAGCGATTGGCCCACCACATGCCGGCCATCGCGGTGACGAAGGCGACCACCAGGCCGACCACGATCACCAGGCCAAGGCTGGCGTCCAGGCCGAGGTTGCCGGCCGCGGCGATCGGTCCCGGGGTCGGCGGCACGAAGGTGTGGGTGGCGTAGAGACCGGTGGCCAAGGCCACGCTCATGGCGATGGTGGATATCTTCATCCGCGCCGCCAGGGCGTTCTTCAGCGAGTTGAGGATGACGAAGCCGGAATCGCAGAACACCGGGATCGACACCAGGTAGCCGATGATCGACATGGTCAGGGTCGGGAAGCGTTCGCCGAGCAGGCGGATCACGCTTTCCGCCATGGTGATCGCCGCACCGCTGCGCTCGAGGATCACCCCGATGATGGTGCCGAGCACGATGACGATGCCGATGTAGCCGAGGATGCTGCCGAAGCCGCCGGTAACGGTCTTGACGATTTCCGCCGTGGGTACCTGGTAGGCGAAGCCGGCGATCAGCGCGGCCGCCAGCAGGGCGAGGAACGGGTGCAGCTTGAGTCGCGTGGTGGACAGGACGATAAAGGCGATCAACGCCAGCAGGATCAGGACCAGGGTCATGAGCCGCCTCCTTGTTGTTATGGGTGTGGGATGGGCGCCCAGGGGCGGGTCATTTTCGCTCCGTCGGGACCGGACACGCCTTGTGCAACGGCCAGAGGAAGACGGCGCTGGAAGGGGAACATTTTGTGCGACTGCACAGTGAATCGATTGATCGCCCGTTACCCGCGGCGCGGAACGAGCAATTGCAGCCCCAGCAACAATTGCTGGCGGTGCTCCAGGCGAGCGAGATCGAGCCCGCTGATCGAAGCGATGCGCTCCAGTCGGTAGCGCAGGCTGTTGCGATGGATCCCCAGCGCCTGGGCACAGGCCTGGGCGTGCCCGTCATGGGCGCACCAGGACTCCAGGGTAGCGGCCAGCGAACCTTGCGGATCGTGGTCGAGCAACCGCTGCAAGGGCGCCAGCAGCTGCCGCACCTGCCAACTGTCGCGCTGGCTGAACAGCAGGCTGGCGAGGCGGTGTCCGTCCAGGGTCACGACCCGCCGACCGGGCAACCGGCTGCGCGCATAGTCCAGCAGGTCGCGCGCGGCGCAGGCCGAGGCGCGCAGCTCGGCCAGGTCATGCGCCGGGTCGCCGGCACACAGGCGCGCCACGCCCCAGCCGCGCGCGTCGGCGCGCTCCAGCCAGTGCTCGAGCGTATCTGCGTGGGCTACCGGCCGGCACCAGAACACCAGGCGCTCGCCCAGCGCCGCGCTCCAGTGCTCCGCCCGGCCGCCGAGTGCCGCCAGCAGGCGAGCCTGGCAAGGCAGCGGATCGGCATGCTCGGGCAGCTCCAGGAAGACCGCCTGGCGCGGCCAGTGCATGGCCAGCCCCAGGTGTTCGGCATCGGCCGCCAGCGCCCCGAGGCCGTGGCCGGGATCGAGCAACTGGCGCAGCCAGGCTTCGTGACGCTGGCGTTGCCAGTGTCGCTCGTCCTGCATCTGGCGCTGTTCCATGAGCATTTCCGCTGCCATCCGCACCAGCTCGGCATAGGGCCGGACCACCTCCGGCGCGCCGGTGATGCCGAGCACGCCGACCAGCCGCTCGGCGTGCAGCAACGGCAGGTTCACCCCTGGCCGCACCCCGCGCAGGCAGGCGGCGGCCTGCTCGTCGATTTCCACCACCCGCCGGTTGGCCAGCACCAGTTGCGCCCCTTCGTGGCGGGTATGCAGGCGCGATGGATCGCCGCTGCCGATGATCATGCCCTGGGCATCCATCACATTGATGTTGTGCGGCAGGATCGCCATCGCCCGATCGACGATGTGCTGCGCCAGCGTCGAATCCAGTTCGAACATGGAGGACTCAGGGCGCCAGGCGTTCGCGCAGCCAGCCGCCGTCCTGGCGTCGATAGTCGAGACGGTCGTGCAGGCGGCTCGGCCGCCCCTGCCAGAACTCGATGCGCTGCGGCAGGAGACGGTAGCCGCCCCAGTGCTCGGGACAGCTCGGCGGCTGGTCGGCGAAACGCCGCTCGGTGTCCGCGAGCAGCCGTTCCAGCTCGGCGCGATCGGCGATGACCCGGCTCTGCGGCGAGGCCCAGGCGCCCAGGCGACTGCCCAGCGGACGCACCTGGTAGTAGGCGTCGGATTCCTCGGGAGTGACCTTCTCGACGCTGCCTTCGATGCGCACCTGGCGCTCCAGCGCCGGCCAGAAGAAGGTCATGGCCGCCCGCGGATTGGCCGCCAGTTGCCGGCCCTTGGCGCTTTCGTAGTTGGTGAAGAAGGTGAAGCCGCGCTCGTCGAGGCCCTTGAGCAGGAGGATACGGCAATGCGGATAGCCGTCGGCGTCGACGGTGGCCAGGGTCATGGCGTTGGGTTCGACCGGCAGGCGCTCGGTCTTCACCGCGTCGTCGAACCACTGGCGGAACAGGCTGAAGGGATCGCTAGGGGCGTTGGCCTCGCTGAGGCCATCGCGGGTGTACTCGCGGCGCATATCGGCCAGGGACTGGGTCATGGCGCATCTCCAGGGGGAAATGCGCCATAGCTTAACCGCAGACTCCGCCTCGCGCTTGATCCGGGACAATGGCGCCAAGCGCCCTGCCCCGGTTCGGCTCAGTTGCCCTGGGCCAGGGACAGCAGGCTGGCGCGCTGGGTATAGAGCACTTCGACGCGACGGTTCTGGGCGCGGCCGGCGGCGCTGGCGTTGTCCGCGCGCGGCATGTCGGAACCGACCCCCTTCAGGCGCAATTGGTCGCCTTTCAGGCCGCTGAGGCGGAAGATCGCCGCCACCGACTGGGCACGCTCGAAGCTCAGCTTGTCGTTGACCGCCTTGCTGCCGGTGCTGTCGGTATGGCCGAGTACCAGGATACCGCTCTGCGGATCGGCCTGGGCCATCTTGGCGACCTTGCCCAGCGGGTTGAGGGTGATCGGCATCAGCATGGTGTGGCGCTTGGGATTGAACGAGTAGTCGGCGGGGGCGATGACGATCAATGCGTTGTCGCGGCGTTCGAGGGTGAACTCGCTACCGGCGATCGCTTCGCGCAGGGCTTTCTCATGGGCATCCAGCCACTCCTTGGTGACCTTCTGCTGGACCAGTGCCGGCTTGCCCGACGCCTTGCTCGCCGAGCTGGCGCCGAACGGCCACCACCAGGGGTTGGCGGCCTTCGGCTCGGCTGCGGCGGCGACTTCTTTCTTCGCCGCGGCGATCTCGGCCTTCTGCTCCGCAGCCTTGGCGGCTACGTCCCGACCGCCTTCGTCCTTGCCGAACGGCCACCACCAGTGGCTGGAGCCGACATGCTCGGCTTCGGCCTTCTGTTCCGTGGCCTGCTTGGCGACGGTCTGTCCGTCGTCCTTGCCGAACGGCCACCATGAATGGCTGGAAGCCTGCTCGGCCGGAGCCTTGGCTGGCTGCGAGGAAGCGTCCTGGGTCTGGAAATAGCTGCAGCCGGAGGCGGTCATGCAGAGAAGAAGCGTCGAGGTCTTAAGCAGTTTCATACGTCGGGGTCCGTTGGAAGTGAAAGAAGGCGAGCCCGATGGAACATTCGGCTCAACCGCCGGTCACATCGCAGCGATGCCGGAGTCGATCCACTGCCCCGGCAACGCCCTATCTCATACGACGCTTTAGATTGTGTCGCTAAGCCATTATTTGGCAATGAAATTTAGCGTCGAGCCGACAAGCGGTTAAAAGTTAACCAACGGATTACAGACACTCCCCCGCGACACGCGCCAGCTGCTGCGCCCGCGGATCCATCAGCACATACGGCCCCAAGGCGTTGCTGACAAAGGAAAAAGCCAGGTCGCGCTCGGGATCGGCGAAGCCGATCGAGCCACCCGCCCCAGGGTGGCCGAAGGCCTTGGGGCCGAGTCCGTAGGTCGCATTGGCCACGCCCGGTTGGTCGAGCATGGTGCCGAGGCCGAAGCGGGTCCGGGTCAGCAAGGTCCGATCCTCGCCTACCGCGTGTTCGTGGGCCAACTGGCCCAGCAGTTCATCTTCCAGCAAACGTCCCTGCAACAGGCCGCTATAGAAGCCGGCGAGCGCGCGCGCGTTGCCATGGCCATTGGCGGCCGGCTGCTGCATGCGTCGCCATTCCGGCTTGTTGGTGCTGGTGAGGATCGACGGCGGATTGGTGAAGGCACGGGTGGTCAGCGCCAATGGCTCGCTCATCATGGTCTTCAGCATGCGCTGGGCGGCAGCGTCGCCGAGGCTGCCCTTGCTCCGTGCCATGTGGGCGACGCGGCCGAACTGGCTGTCGTCCAGGCCGACATGGAAATCCAGGCCCAGCGGTGCCGCGGTGCGCGCCACGATGGCCTCGCCCGGCTCGCGGCCGTCGACCCGGCGGATCACCTCGCCGAGCAGCCAGCCATAGGTAATCGGTGCATAGCCGTGCGCTTCGCCAGGCGTCCACCAGGGCTCCTCGGCGGCCAGTGCCGTGGTCATCGCCTGCCAGTCGTAGAGTGCCTCGGGCGGCATCTGCTCGCGCAGCGCCGGCAGGCCGGCGCGATGGCAGAGCAACTGGCGCACGCTGATCGCTGCCTTGCCGGCCGCGGCGAACTCGGGCCAGTAGTGTGCCACCGGCGCGTCCAGTTCGAGCTTGCCCTCGGCCACCAGTTGCAGCACGGCAACGGCGGTGAAGGTCTTGGTGCAGGAGAACAGATTGAGGATGGTGTCGCGCTGCCAGGGCTGCTCGCCGTCCTTGTCCGCGACGCCGCCCCAGAGGTCGACCACCGTCTCGCCACCGACCTCCAGGCACAACGCCGCGCCGCGCTCCTGCGGATTGTCGAAAAGCCGGGCGAAGGCCTCGGCAAGCGGGGCGAAACGGCTGTCACAGTGGCCTTGGGGCGTCATGGGCAAGTTCCGGTGGGAAAGTGGTCGGGGCATTCTTCCAGCCCTCGGCGGCCTTGTGAACCCTGACATAAGAGGGGTTCGCCGCAAGCGGGCGGCGGTGAATGCGCGCTCATGAACCGGCTGAATCCTCGCGCGGCGGCAGAGGCTCGACGGCAGGCATGGACCTGGCCATCGCCGACAGTCGCGACAGGGCGGCAAGGTTGCTTCGGCGCACCGTGTCGACGAAGCCGGCGAACGGCAAGCCCGTGATCCCGACCAGGCCGATATGGCCGTTCTCGCCGTCCAGCAGACGCCCGCTGGCCGGTTGGTCGAGGTACTGGAACCAGTGGGCGCCGACGATATACGGACTCTTCAGCGCCGCCTCCAGGAACGTTCGGTAGGAGTCGCCGCGCGCCCGCTCATTGGCCGCCTCGCTGACACCACCCCAGAACGGACCGCGATCCCGCGAGCCGAAGTGGAACTCGCTGATCAGCACCGGCTTGTCCAGCCGCGCCAGCAGGGAGTCGTCCAGGCCCTGCCCGGGCAACGGCGTATAGAGGTTGAAACTGAGGAGGTCGCAATACCGGGCGCAGGAGGTGATCGCCTCGGGAGTGCTGACGGCGAAGCGGCCGCCGAGCAGGAGGTGGTTCGGTGCGTGCCATTGCAGGGCGTCGCGCAGGGTCTTGAAGTAAGCGTCGGCATACAGCCGGAGGAAGGCGCTGTAGTCCTCGGCGATGGCCGGATGCCCCTCGCCCGGCAGCGGAGCCGCGTAGCCCGGCGCCTCCAGGGCCTCCCAGGCGGCCAGCTCGATGCCCCAGGCCTCGGCCAATGCCTCATGGCCCAGGTACTTGGCTTTCAATTGCTTGACGAAGGCGCGCTTCGCCGGACTGTCCATGGACAGCGTCAAGGCTCCGAAAGCGAGGCCGTAGCGCGCCAGGGCCGAGCCGTCGCGCCCGGCCCAGGCCAGTTCGTTGTCGGCGTAGTAGCCGAGCAGCCAGGGATCGTCGCGGTGGTCGCGAGCAGCGATGGCGATGACGCGCTCGGCGGCCATGGCGAAGCGCGGGTCGAAGGGATCGGGCATGGCTCCCCACCAGTCGAAACCGCTGCTGACCGTGGCGTAGTCGCCGGCGATCGACAGCGGCAGGCTGTAGGGCATCCGCGCCTGTGCGGCGAGCGCCGGATCGCTCCAGTTGCCGAGGCTGTTGAAACCCCATGCCGAGAGGCGCTCCAGGGTGCGCTGGCGCCATTCGCCGGCGAGCTGGTCGGCACTCGCCTGGGGAGCGATGCGCTGGCGATTGGCACCGAGGAAATCGAACCAGCGGCCATGCCCGAAGCGCCGCCCGGCCTGCGCGGCGACGCCGCGGCGGTCGTCGCCCTCACCGAAGAATGCGGCCAGCGGCTCACCCTCCGCCGGCAGTTCGGCGAACATCGGCTCGCGTCCTTCGACGTAGGTCCGGCTGCCGTCGGCGGTCACCGCATTAACGCCCAGCGACCAGAACGGATGTCCTTCCGGAGTAACCAGCCACCAGCGCCCGCCACGTTTTTCCGTGCGGAAGAAACCGCTGGCTTCGAACACCGGCCCACCCAGCAGGCCGCCGAAACGGTCGCGCGCCGGTGTCTGCCGTTCCCAGTCGCGGAGCTGTGCGGCCTCGGCCGCATAGGCGCTGCGCAACTGTTCGTCGGAACGAATCTTTTCCGGCCAGTCGGCGCGGCTGTACTGGCCATAGCGATCGATCAGGCCGGTCAGGATGCTCCGCTCCACCGCCCTCCCTGTGCGTATGCCGAAACGTCCGAGCAGGATGCTCTGGGGAGCTTGCGGCGAGCGCAGGGACAGGCTCAGCGCTCCGACCCTGGCGCGGTCCAGCGAGCCCTCCACGCGTGGCGCCAGCAGCACCCGCTGGCCTTCGACCATCTGTGGCATCGGCGGCCCCGCACGCATGCCCAGAGCCTCTGGCGAAACCGCCCGCAACGGCACCAGCAGGGTCTGCGGCGGGCCTGCCGGTAGCTCGATGGATGCCTGCAGCCCCGGCGCGCCCTGCTCGCCCTCGATCGCGACCTCCAGGGTCATGTCCCAGCTCATCGCGTTCTGGATGCGCAGGCTCACGTAGTCCGCTGCGGACCAGTCCCAACGGCCCAGCGCCGGACTCATGCGCAAGGTGGGCCGTTGCGCCGGGCTGAAGGTGACGCGACGGAGAATGTCGCCCTCCGGGGTGGCCTCCGCCGTCGCGCTGGGCAGGTCGGCATCCTCAAGGGTGATGCCGACCACGGCCATTGGCTTGACGAAGTTGAACAGTACCTGCTGGATGTCGCTCGCCGCCAGCGGCGTGGCCACCGCGAGCAGGCCGAGAAGCAGGGGAAGATGCCAACGCGAACGGATCATGAAGCCTGTTTTCCTTAACTCCATCCCGGCCTGGGCAAATGCCGGGAATTCCTGATGCGGCTCGGACGTGAAGGCTGGCGCCCTCCCGCGCAGGCCAGCGCGTCAGGCGATTTCCCGGCGGAACGGCGGCAATGCATTGAGGATAGCCTTGCCGTAGCGCTGGGTGACCACGCGGCGATCCAGCAGGGTGATGGTGCCGCGGTCCTGCTCGGTGCGCAGCAGCCGCCCGCAGGCCTGGACCAACCGCAGCGAGGCGTCTGGCACGGCGATCTCCATGAACGGATTGCCGCCGCGCGCCTCGATCCACTCGGCCAGCGCCGCCTCCACCGGGTCGTCGGGTACCGCGAAGGGAATCTTGGCGATCACCACGTGTTCGCAATAGGCCCCCGGCAGGTCCACGCCTTCGGCGAAACTGGCGAGGCCGAAGAGCACGCTGTCCTCGCCGTCGTCGACTCGCGACTTGTGCTTGTTCAGGGTTTCCTGCTTGGACAGGTTGCCCTGGATGAACACCCGCTTGCGCCAGTCGCGGTCGAGACCGTCGAAGACTTCCTGCATCTGCTTGCGCGAGGAGAACAGCACCAGGCTGCCGCGCGCGCCCTTCACCAGTTCCGGCAGCTCGCGAATGATCGCCGCGGTGTGCTCGGCGGCGTTGCGCGGATCCGCCTTGAGGTCGGGGACCCGCAATACCCCGGCCTCGGCATGGTGGAAGGGGCTCGGCACCACCGCGGTGACCGCGTTGCGCGGCAGGCCCGCGCGCATGCGGTAGCGGTCGAAGGTGCCCAACGCGGTCAGGGTCGCCGAGGTCACCAGCACGCCATAGGCGACGTTCCACAGGTTGCGGCGCAGGGTCTCGGCGGCGAGGATCGGGCTGGCGTTGGCTTCGATGTCGTAGAAGCTGCCGCTCTCGGCGAGGGTCAGCCAGCGCGCCATCGGCGGGCTGTCCTGCGGGTCCTCGCAGGTGAAGGCGGTCCACAGTTCCCAGTTGCCCTGGGCGCGCGCCAAAAGACTACCGAACAGCGGGTACCACTCCTCCGCCTGGTGGCTGGCGATGCCGCCGGCGCCTTCGCCGTCCATCGCCTCCTTGAGGATATCGGTGAGGCGGGTGAACAGGTCGGTCAGCTTGGAGAAGCCTTTCTTCAGCTCGATGCCCATCTCGCGGATATGCTCGGGGACCACCCCGCCGACGAAACGGTGACGCGGCCGCTCGCGACCTTCCATGTCCTCGCCGGCGCGGAAATCGCCGATCTCTTCGCAGGCGGTGAACATGAACTGCTGCTGGGTCTTGATCTCCCGGGCCAGCTCCGGCACCTGTTCGATCAGGCGGCCGAGGTCGCCCGGCAGCGGGTGCTGGGCGAGCAGCTTGGTGAGGTTCTTGGCGATCTGCTCCAGCCAGTCGGCGGTAGCGCGCAGGCGGGTGAAATGGGCGAAATGGCCAATCGCCTTGTCCGGCAGGTGATGGCCCTCGTCGAACACGTAGAGGGTCTCGCGCGGATCGGGCAGGATGGCGCCGCCGCCCAGGGCCAGGTCAGCCAGGACCAGGTCGTGGTTGGTGACGATCACGTCGACCTTGGTCATCCCTTCGCGCGCCTTGTAGAAGGCGCACTGCTGGAAGTTCGGGCAATGTCGGTTGGTGCACTGGCTGTGATCGGTGGTGAGCTGCGCCCAATGCGCGTCGTCGATCGCCTCCGGCCAGCTGTCGCGGTCGCCGTCCCAGCGGTTGCCGGCCAGGCGTTCGATCATCTGGTTGAACAGCTTGCTGCTGGTCTCGTCGACATCGATGTAGAAACCGTCGTCGGCGAACAGTTGCGCCGTCGCGCTCTGCGCCTGGCCTTCCTGCAGCAGCACGTCGAGCTTGGACAGGCACAGGTAGCGCCCGCGGCCCTTGGCCAGGGCGAAGCTGAAGGCCAGCCCGCTGTTGCGCAGCAGGTCGGGAAGATCCTTGTGGACGATCTGCTCCTGCAGGGCGACGGTCGCGGTGGCTATCACCAGGCGCTTGCCACTGGCCTTGGCGCAGGCGATCGCCGCCAGGCTGTAGGCCACGGTCTTGCCGGTACCGGTTCCGGCCTCCACCGCGACCACCGCCGGCTCGCCCTCGCGGTGCCCCTCCTCGTCCTCCTTGATCGCGCCGAGGGCCTTGGCCACTTCGGCGATCATCAGGCGCTGGCCATAGCGAGGCTTCAGCTCCTTGGCTTCGAGAAAGCGGGTGTAGGCACCCTGGATCTGGGACTTGAGTTCGGCGCTGAGCATGGAATTCCTGGGCCCGGCGCGCAGCGGAAGACGAATCCGCCGGCGCGCCATAGCTGGATAAATTTTCAGTGGTTCGACAGGGCGGCTATGATAACGCGCTTCGTCACAACCGCCAGCGGAGATCGCCGAATGACCCCCTACGCCCTCGTCTACGCCCTGCATGTCCTGGCCGCCCTGGTCTGGGTCGGAGGCATGTTCTTCGCCTGGACGATTCTTCGTCCGGCGGCCGTCGCCGCGCTGGAGGCCCCAGCCCGCCTGGGCCTGTGGCTGGAGGTGTTCCGCCGTTTCTTCCATTGGGTCTGGGCTGCGGTGATCCTGCTGCCGATCAGCGGCGTCGGCATGCTGCACCTGAGCTTCAACGGTTTCGCCGGCGCGCCGCGCTACGTACAGGTAATGATGGGGCTCTACGTCGCCATGCTGGCACTGTTCCTGCGGGTGCAGGCGCTGCAAGTGCCGGAACTGCGCCGCGCGGTGCAGGCCCAGGACTGGCCGGCAGGCGGGCAGGCGCTGGGGAAGATCCGCCGCACCGTCGGCTTCAACCTGCTCCTCGGCCTGTTGCTGATAGCCCTGGTAGCGGCACGCCCGAGCCTCTGAACCGGCGAGGCGCCGGAAGCCGTGCTGCCGGCCTCTCCTCAGAAGCGCACGACGTCCAGGCTGCCGTCGCTGCCGTTGGTGCCGTTCGCGCCGTCCTCTCCGCTGCGCCCCGCACGACCGGCATCCACCGAGTAGATCCAGCAACCGGTGGCGTTATCCGCCGCACCCGGTTTGCCGGCCTTGCCTCCAGCGCCGCCGACGCCGCCTTGCAGACGGGTTTGCAAGCGCTCCAGAGGAAAATCGCCCGGCACTTCCAGACGAATCCGACCGCCCGCCCCGCCCGGACCGCCGTCGCTTCCGGATTGGCCGTCGCCACCTTTCAGCGCGCTGCCCCAGAGGCAGCCGGAGGCCTTGCCGGAAGCCCCGTCCAGGCCATCGTAGCCTGGCGCGCCGACGCCACCGCGGGCGTCCAGCAGCAGGCTTTCCACCTCCACCGCCTGCAGGCGCAAGGTCAGGTCGCGGCCGTTACCGGCGCTTTGCCGGAAGGTGCCGGTCGCGCCGGGCGCGGAAATGATGCTGCCATCGGCCAGGTGGCCGCTGACGACTTCGATGCTGATTCGCTCCTCGCCCGGCGCCACGCCGATCCGGGCGTTCTTCGCCATGTGCAGTTCCTCGATGCGCAGGACGCTGACCTCCAGCGGAATCAGCAGGGCGGCATCCTCGCCGATCTCCACTCTGCGCAGGCGCAGCTCCTGGGCCCGCTTGGGCAGGCGCATCACCGAGTTCGCCTGAACCTTCACGGTTCCGCCGATACCCTGCTGGCGTGCCGTCGGCGCCTCGGCCGAAAACGCGGCGCCAGCCCAGGCCAGGGGAACGACCAGGAACAATCCGAGCATGGCCTTACGCATGATCGTCCTCCTTGTCCTGCGGCAACTCGCTGGCCGGGCTCAGCGCCGGCAACGCAAGCATGTGGAAGACCCCGAACAGCAAGACCTGGAGACGGTCCAGCCAGGGATGCGCACGCGCTTTCAGGCGTCCTCCGAGGACGAGAATCTCGATCAGGTGGATCAACAGGATCAGGCCGCCGGCTATCGACAACAGCCAGTTCAGCGGATAGGCGAACGGATGCAGCAGATTGACCAGCACCGCGCCCCAGAACACCAGGGTCACGAGCTTGCCCAGCCCGAGAAACGCTTTCATGGAACTCCCCCCAAGACATCGTGTGCGGGGGAACATACTCGCCAGCCCGCCGCGGCGCCAGCCATGAACGAAAACGGGGGCTTCGACGCCCCCGTTCTGCTCCGCGCCGCCTGCGTCATTCGCGCTTGATGAGGATTTCCACCCGGCGATTCTCGGCCCGCCCTTCGCGAGTCTTGTTGTCGGCGACCGGCTGGCTTTCGCCCAATCCCTGCACGCCGACGATGATGCTCGAAGGCACCCCGGCATCAATCAGATAGTTCGCAACGGCATTCGCGCGCCGTTCCGACAGCTTCTGGTTGTAGGCATCGGAACCGACGCTGTCGGTATGCCCGGTGATACTCAGGCGCGTACTGGCCGCCTCGCCTTTCAGGCGTTCGGCGATGCCGTTGAGCTTCTCGCTGTCGGCGGCGTCCACCTTCGACGAATCGAAGGCGAAGTGCAGGTCGCGCACGACAATGGTTTCTTCCTTGACGACGGGAGGCGGCGGCGCGACTTCCTCGACCGGCTGCGGAGGCGGCGGCGCGACCTGTTCGCCGGCACCGTGCACCCAGCAATAGGCGGCACCGACGCCACCGCCGATCAGGGCGCCCCAGCCGGCCCAGCTGCTGCTTTCGATCGCGCCCAGGCCGGCGCCGGTAACACCACCGACCGCCGCACAGGTCGGCCAGTCGCTTTTCTGCAACCCTGCGCAACCGGTCAGCAAGCCGCTGACCAGAATCAGGGGTAAAGCGGTCCTCGTGATGCTCATTGGAACTCTCCTCGTGGATCGGTTGTAACCGACAAATAGGGAGTAAAGACCCCAGCCGAAAAAAGCGCCAGCACTAGGCCATGCAGGCGCTTCAGGCTAGTCTTGGCGAATCCCAGGAGAGTGTTTTCCCATGAGCGAACCGATTTCTCCCCGCACCCCGCAGCAGGCCCTGGCCGCGTTGCTCGCCCGCTACGCGCCGAAGCGCTTGCTGCTGGTCGGCGCCAGCCGGCTGCCGGCGGTGGAGGCCTTCATCCACAACCATCCCCAGTGCCAACTGGCGCACAGCCCGGCGGCGGCATTGCCCGCCGAACTGGCCGGCCAGCGCTTCGACCTGGCGCTGTTCGTCGATTGCCTGGAACACCTGCCGCAGCGCACCGGTCTGCAGTTGCTCGCGGGCGTGCGCAACCTGAACGCCAGCCGGGTCGCCGTACTGGTCGACCTCGAGGCCAGCGACTGGCAGGCAACCGACTTCTTCGCCCTCGCCATGCAGAACAGCGAACGCTTCCAGCGCGAAGGCCAGACGCTGACCCTGTACACCTACGACCTGTACGAATACAAGCAGGTCCCCGATTGGCTGAACGCCAAGTTCTGGGCCAACCCGGAAAACTTCGGCAAGTACTGGTGGTAACCATGACCCAACCCTCCTGCCCCTGCGGCAGCGGCGACCCGCTCGACGATTGCTGCGGCCGCTATCACCAGGGACATCCCGCGCCTACCGCGGAAGCCCTGATGCGCTCGCGCTACAGCGCCTATGCCCTCGGACTGGTGGACTACCTGCGCGACACCACGCTGCCGGCGCAACAGGCCGGCCTCGATCTCGACGGCATCCGCGCCTGGAGCCACGGCAGCACCTGGCTCGGCCTGGAGGTGGAAAACCACGAGGTGCTCGGCGGCCAGCCGGAGCATGCGCGAGTCACCTTCGTCGCGCGCTGGCACGACGCCGAGGGGGAACATGCCCATCGCGAATGTTCCGGCTTCGTCCAGCGCAACGGTCGCTGGTACTTCCTCGATCCGACCGTGGCCCTGAAACTCGGCCGCAACGACCCCTGCCCCTGCGGCGCCGGCGGCAAGCTGAAGAAATGCTGCGGTCCATGGATCACCTGATGCATTCGCTCGCCAGCTATATCCGCGCCATCCATGCCCTGCCCTCGCCAGTCTCGATAAGCGATGCGCAGGTCGAAGAGCAACAGCGCTGCGAGGACGGCGTCGAGATCCACAGCTGCGAAGCGCTCTACCGTTTCGACAACGGCGTGCGCCTGCGCCAGCACTGCGAGCGCGACCTCCTGCCAAGCAGCGGGGCCTGCGAGGAATGCTGGATCGGCTACGAAGTGCTGGATTCCGCCGGGCGGGAAATCAGCCCACGCTACAAGCACTTCGTCAACGCCTGCCAGGAACGCTTCTGGTTGCGCATGCACGCCTGAGATGCTGCGCCAGGCTGCGCGGTTTGGGCGTTGACGAGCGCTCGGGTAGAATGCGCAGCCTTTTCATCCGGGCCCCATCCCCATGCTGCTGACCGTGCTCTACATCATCGCCATCACCGCCGAAGCCATGACCGGCGCGCTGTCGGCCGGCCGGCGCAGCATGGACCTGTTCGGCGTGGTGCTGATCGCCTGCGTCACCGCCCTGGGCGGCGGCTCGGTACGCGACATGCTGCTGGGCCATTACCCGCTGACCTGGGTCCGTCACCCGGAATACCTGGCGCTGACCGCAGTCGCCGCGCTGGTGACAGTGTTCATCGCGCCGCTGATGCGCCACCTGCGCTCGCTGTTCCTGGTACTCGACGCGGTTGGCCTGGTGGCCTTCACCCTGATCGGCTGCCAGGTCAGCCTGGAAATGGGCCACAGCCTGCTGATCGCGGCGATCAGCGGGGTGATCACCGGGGTGTTCGGCGGCATTCTCCGCGACATCCTGTGCAACGACGTACCCTTGATATTCCGCCGCGAACTCTATGCCAGCGTGTCCTTCGCCAGCGCCTGGTGCTACCTGATCTGCGTGGAGCTGGAACTGCCTTCCGAGCAGGCGATGCTGATCACCCTGTTCAGCGGCTTCCTGTTCCGCCTGCTGGCCATCCGCTTCCACTGGGAAATGCCCAAGTTCGTCTACCAGGACGATTTCGACCACTGAAGCAAGCGCCTGCCCCCTGGCCGACGCGTTCCTCCAACCCCTCGCCTGTCCCCGATGCCACGGCCTCGCGACGCGGTTATCCGCCCCACGCCCTGGCTTGTCGCAGGCCGCTGCCCGCCTCAGTCCTGCAGGCGCAGGTGGCTGGTGTCCGGAGCCGGAGCCGCTGGCTCGGAGCGTGCCTGGCCCATGTCGCTACCGACCGGGGCGACGCTGAAGCGGCTCAGGTCGAGTTTCGGCGCCTCGGCTTCGGCCTTGGCGTCCTGTAGGTCGGCGCCTACCGGAGCCAGGCCGAAATCCGGCGCATCGACCTCGGCGAACGCCGCCATGTAGCCGTCCCGCGGCGCTACCTGCAAGCGTCCGGCGGGCGCGCTGGTACCAGTAGCGGCGCGGGTCTGCGGGGCCTCCACGGGAGTCGTCTGCGCAGGCGGCGGCGCCATGACCACCTCCTCGACCTCCATCTCGGCGACCACGGCGATCGCTCCCGCTCGCTCCAGCACGCTGCGGTATTTTTCCGCGGAGGCGGCATCGAGGTTGTTCTTGATCACCACCCGGCGGCCGGAGAACAGCAGTTCGATACGCTGCGCGTCGGCCTGGAACAGCTTGGCCAGGTTGGCCTTGACCACCTCGGGACGGGCGCCGGCGACCAACTGGCCGGAAAAGGCGATTTCAAAGCGGCTCATTGGCATCTCTCCGAGTGAAGGGCCGCTCGGCATGGCGGCCCTGGCGTTTCGTCGAGCGATTGTACCCATCGACAGCCACGCGTGGAGTGACTGGGTCCGGCAAATCGGCCGGCGGGTCCGTTCAGGTTAGCCGAGCCGGTCACGCCAGCCGACGGGAAGACTTGCACGGGCGTACGCGCTTCTCCATGCTCCCCCGACTGCGCTATGGGAAACATATGGACACAGGCCTGTACCTGAAACATCTTTCCTCTATACAACAATAAGTTGCAGCACAATCACTGCTTGTTAAACTGGGGCGTCTCGGGGGGAATAGCATGAATTACCAGGCGCAAATGATAAGAATTATCAGCCTAATAATGGCGTGGGGAGTTCTCTCCCATCTCTCGGGCTGCAGCTGGATGACCGGCAGCTTCGAAGACCCCGACGTCAAGCTGCTGAAGGTGGAAGTGGTCAAGGCACGCTTGCTGGAACAGGAGTTCGTGATGCGCTTCCGCATCGACAACCCCAACGATTTCAGCCTGCCGGTACGCGGCCTGCAGTACACCGTGCAACTGAACGACATCCAGCTCGCAGAAGGCGAGTCCGGCCAGTGGTTCACGGTTCCCGCCCACGGCCACGAGGTATTCGACGTGCCGGTGCGAACCAATCTCTGGCGCCACATGAAATACATCGTCAAGCTCCTCGAGCGTCCCGAGGAGCCGATCCGCTACCGCCTGCAGGGCGAAGTGAAGACCGGACTGATGTTCGGCCGCAGCGTGCACCTGAGACGAAATGGCGAGATAATTCCCGGCGATTTCATCCCAGAATAGGTCCACCATGAGTCAGGAACCCCACGTACACGGCCCGAACTGCAACCACGACCACGATCATCATCACGATCATGGCCATGGTCATGTCCATGGTCCGCACTGCAACCACAGCCACGAGCCGGTGCGCAATCCGCTCAAGGCCGTAGGCCGCAACGATCCCTGCCCCTGCGGCAGCGAGAAGAAATTCAAGAAGTGCCACGGCGCCTGACCCTTCGCACGCGCCGGCATCCGAAGGCCCGCTGAGCAGCGGGCCTTTTCGTTGGCGCGCCACCAGCCCCGCCGGGGCGTCATGCGCGACAGCGGTTTGCATCGAACCTACGTTCCTGGCGTAGAGTCTTCCGTTCGTAGCCCATCGACGAGCCGGAGACGCACCGATGATCGACCTGTACTACTGGACCACCCCGAACGGCCACAAGATTACTCTTTTCCTGGAAGAAACCGGCCTGCCCTACGCCATCCATCCGATCAACATCAGCCAGGGCGACCAGTTCCAGGCGGATTTCCTGAAGGTGTCGCCGAACAACAAGATTCCCGCCATCGTCGATCGCCAACCGGCCGACGGCGGCGCTCCCCTGTCGCTGTTCGAGTCCGGCGCCATCCTGCTCTATCTCGCGGAAAAGACCGGACGCTTCCTCGCCAAGGACCTGCGCGCGCGCCAGGAAACCCTGCAGTGGCTGTTCTGGCAGATGGGCGGGCTGGGGCCGATGGCCGGGCAGAACCACCATTTCAACCGCTTCGCCCCGGAGAAGATTCCCTACGCCATCGACCGGTACGTCAAGGAAACCGCGCGCCTGTACGGCGTTCTCGAGCAGCGCCTGGCGGACCGCGCCTTCGTCGCCGGCGACGACTACAGCATCGCCGACATGGCCATCTATCCGTGGATCGTCCCGCACCAGTGGCAGGAGCAGGATCTTGCCGACTTCCCGCACCTGCAGCGCTGGTTCGAGAGCATTCGCCAGCGTCCGGCGACGCAACGCGCCTATGCTTTGGTGGAGCGCATCAATCCGCCGAAGTAGCGAGTCCCGAGCCGGCCTGCGGACGTCCTCGCGGACGACCGCAGGCGGAGCTTGCGCAGCCCTGCGCTCCTCACTAACGTAGCGCCTCTCGACGCGACCACTCCCGCAGGAGCCCCCACCCCATGGCCTCGCCAGCCTTCATGCGTTTTCTTCCCCGTTGCGGCGCCGCCGCGGCCTTCGGCACCCTCCTGGGCCTGGCCGGTTGCCAGTCCTGGCTCGACGATCGCTACGCCGACAGCCTGCCGCCGACCTCCGGCGTACAACCGATCAAGGGCCTGGCGCAAAACGTATCGATCCGGCGCAACGCGCTGGGCATGCCACTGATCGAAACCGGCACCTTCCATGACGCGCTGTTCGCCCTGGGCTACGTACACGCCTCCGACCGCCTGAGCCAGATGGTCAGCCTGCGCCTGCTGGCCCAGGGACGGCTGGCCGAGATGGTCGGCCCCGGCGCGCTGGAGATCGACCGTTTCATGCGTACCGTGAACCTGCGCCAGGCCGCGGAGATCCAGTACAGGAACGCCTCGCCGCGCCTGCAACGCTTCTTCGAGGTCTACGCGCGCGGGGTCAACGCCTACCTGTATCGCTATCGCGACAAGCTGCCGATGGACCTGGCCCAGTCCGGCTACCGTCCGGAATACTGGAAGCCCGAGGACTCGGCGCTGGTCTTCGCCCTGCTCAACTTCGGCCTGGCGGTGAACCTGCAGGAAGAAATCGCCTCGCTGACGCTCGCGCAGAAGGTCGGCAGCGACAAGCTGGCCTGGCTGACGCCGACCTATCCCGACGAAAACCTGCCGTTCGACGAGGCGGAAAAGCTCAAGGGCCTGCGCCTGGACGGGCAGGTTCCCGGCCTCGCGGGCGTCGAGGGCGCGGCGCGGCAGGTCGCAGCGCTGAGCATGCTCGGGGTCGCCGCCTCGAACAACTGGGCTATCGCGCCGCAACGCAGCCGCAGCGGCAAGAGCCTGATGGCCAACGACACCCACCTGCCGCTGAGCATGCCGTCGGTGTGGAACTACGTGCAGATCCGCTCGCCCAAGTACCAGGCCGCGGGCGTTTCCATCGCCGGTCTGCCGGGCGTGGTGGCGGGCTTCAACGGCAAGCTGGCCTGGGGCATGACCATGGTCCTGGGCGACAACCAGGATCTCTACCTGGAACAGTTGCGACGCCAGGGCAACCGGCTCTATTACCTGGCCGACGGCAAGTGGCAGCCAACCCGCGAACGCCAGGAAACCTTCTTCATCAAGGGCCAGCGGCCGATCCGCGAGGTCATCCACGAAACCCGCCATGGCCCGCTGCTCAACAGCGCCCTGGGCGAGCGCAAGAACATCCTCCAGCCGCTGCCGCTGAAGAGCGGCTACGGACTGGCCTACCGGAGCATCCAGCAGGAAGCCGACAAGACCCTGGACGGCTTCTTCGACCTGTCGCGGGCCAAGACCATCGAGCAGGCCTTCGACGCCACCCGCGAGATTCGCGCGATGCCGCTGAACATCGTGTTCGCCGACGAAAAGCACATCGGCTGGCAGGTCACCGGACGCTATCCGAACCGCAAGGAAGGTCGTGGCCTGCTGCCCTCCCCTGGCTGGGACGGCCGCTACGACTGGGATGGCTATGCCGACCCGATCCTCCACCCGTCCGACCAGGACCCGCAGCAGGGCTGGCTGGGTACCGCCAACCACCGCACCGTGCAGCCCGGCTACGGCGCCCAGTTGTCCAACTCCTGGTACTACCCGGAGCGCGCCGAGCGCATCGCCCAGCTCGCCGGTGCCAGCAAGAGCCACGACACCCAGAGCATGATCCGCATGCAGTACGACCAGACCTCGCTGTTCGTCGCCAAGCTGCAAGCCATGTTCGACAATCCCGGCATGGCGCTGCCGCTGCGCCAGGCCATCGACGCCTTGCCGGAGGCGCAACGCAGCCGGGCGCGGGAGGCCTACGACCGGCTGATGGCGTTCGACGGCAAGCTGACAGCCAGCTCCAGCGACGCCGCGCTGTACGGCGCCTTCCTCCACGAGAGCGCCAGGCAGATATTCCTCGACGAGCTAGGACCGGAGGACGGCCCTGCCTGGAAAGCCTTCGTCGAGACCGCCAACCTCTCCTACTCGGCGCAAGCCGACCACCTGCTCGGGCGCGACGACAGTCCGTTCTGGGACGATACCCGCACTCCGCAGAAGGAGGACAAGCCGGCAATCCTCGCGCGCAGCCTCGCCGCCGCCGTGGAGTTCTGCGAACAGCGACTGGGGAGCGAGCGCAAGGCCTGGCAATGGGGCAAGCTGCACACCTACGAATGGCAGAGCGACAGCTCGAAAATGGCCCCCTACCTGGGCGCCGGCGAGCGCGCCGGACTCGGCGCGATCAAGGGCTATCTCGATCGCGGACCCTATCCGGCCGGCGGCGACCACACCACGCTGGACGTATCGGCCTACGGCTGGGGCCAGGACTTCGACACTTGGCTGATCCCGGCGATGCGGCTGATCGTCGACTTCGGCCAGAGCGAACCGATGATCGGCGTGAACAGCAGCGGCCAATCCGGCAATCCGGCCAGCCCGCACTACGCCGACGGTATCGACGCCTGGCTCAAGGGGCGCTACGTCAGCTTCCCGTTCCAGCCACAGAACCTCGATCGCGTTTACGGCAACAAGCGGCTGACGCTCACTCCCGCTCGCTGAACGGACGGCGCGGAACTTTCCTCCGCGCCGTGGCTCTGAACAGCCGACTTACTCCATGATCATCTTCAGGGCGTCCTTCCGGACGCCCTTCTTTTATCCCCCTCCCGGAAAGCCTCCGTTTTCTCGAAAGCCCGGGCACGGGATCGAACCGATCTCACTCCTCTCCGGCCTCTTCCACGGGCGCCACCAGCGCCCGGTCCAGCCAGTCCGTCGGCAGGCTCTTGCTGGCGCGGGCACCGAGCAGCTTGAGTTGCTCGCTGCGACTGATCAGGTTGCCACGTCCCTCGGTGAGCTTGTTGCGCGCCGCGGCATAGGCCTTGTCCAGTTGCTGCAGGCGCGAACCGACCTCATCGAGGTCCTGGACGAAGAGCACGAACTTGTCATACAGCGAACCGGCACGTTCGGCGATTTCCCGCGCATTCTGGTTCTGCCGCTCCTGGCGCCAGAGGCTGTCGATTACCCGCAGGGTGGCCAGCAGGGTGGTCGGGCTGACGATCACGATATTCTGCGCGAAGGCGTCCTGGAACAGGTTCGGCTCGGCCTGCAGGGCCGTCGAGAAAGCCGCCTCGATCGGCATGAACAGCAGGACGAAGTCGAGGCTGTGCAATCCTTCCAGGCGTCGATAGTCCTTGCCGGAGAGGCCTTTCACATGGTTGCGCAACGACGTTACGTGCTGCTTCAGCGCCTGCTGGCGCAGCAGATCGTCGTCAGCGGCGATGTACTGCTGGTAGGCCGTGAGACTGACCTTGGCATCCACCACCACCTGCTTGTCGCCGGGCAGGCGGATCAGCACGTCCGGCTGGAAGCGTTCGCCCTCGGCACCCTTCAGGCTGACCTGGGTCTCGTATTCCCGGCCTTTTTCCAGGCCTGCATGCTCGAGCACCCGCTCCAGCACCAGTTCGCCCCAGTTGCCCTGGGTCTTCTGGCCCTTGAGCGCGCGGGTCAGGTTGGTCGCTTCCTCGCCCAGGCGCAGGTTGAGCTGCTGCAGACGCTCCAGTTCCTTGCTCAGGGAGAAACGCTCGCGCGCTTCCTGCTGGTAGCTTTCCTCCACCCGCTTCTCGAACGCCTGGATGCGCTCCTTCAGTGGATCGAGCATCTGCCCCAGGCGCTGCTGGCTGGTCTCGGCGAAACGCTGTTCGCGCTCGTCGAAGATCTTTCCCGCCAGTTCGGCGAACTGTGCCCGCAACTCGTCGCGGGCCGACTGCAGGTCGGTCAGGCGCTGCTGGTGGCTTTCCTGCTGCTCGCGAAGTTCCGCAGCCAGCGCAGCCCGTTCGGAAGCCAGGCGACGCACTTCCTCTTCCCGGCCCTGGCGCTCGCTGGCCCAACGTGCCTCCGCCTGGGACGCCCGTTGCCGCTCCTCCCCCATCAACTCGGCTTCCCGACGCAGCGCGGCGACCTCGCCGGAGAGCCTGGCATGGCGCTCGCCGAGTTGCTGGTAAGCCTCCCTACTGGTCTCCAACTGCGCATTCAGCCCGTCCTGGGCCAGTTGCGCGGTCGCCAGTCGCTCGCCGAGCAAGGCTATCTCGCGCTCCGCCAGGCTGGCCCTTCTCTGTAGCTGCCATGCCAGGCCGGCCAGGGGAATCGCGGCAGCCAGCAGGCCAAGCAACAGGTTCGGTAGATCGACGGGCATGGGGCACTCCAGCGGAAAACGACGCAACACCCGCCTGGCAGGCGCGCGTGCAGCGGATTCTAGGTTCTTGGGAAAAGACCGTCGAGCGAATAGCGCCGCGCCGAACGAGCACTCCGCTTCCGAGCTGTGCGTACCCCATGCGCAGGACATTTCAGATACTTCCATAACGGAAGCCATCGCCCTGCGCCCTTCGCCGCCGGGACATTTCTGCTTCCACGGCATTTTTGTCGCGGCTACAGGGCTTGCCTTGGAGCGTGCGATGTGCTGTCGAGCAAGCGCTTGGGAAATCCACAGATCCTGTGGATAACCCAGTGGAAAAGCCCCTAAAAAACTGCCGAACCCCCGATGGAGTGGGGCTATGGGACAGATTGACGATTTTTTCACCAACTATTTTTATCGTTATTTTTCAATAAGTTACGTTTCAAACATGAAAAATCAAGCGTTTAGAGCCTAACGCTCTCAACCCTTGACAAGCTGCTTTCCATTTGTGCACAAATTTTCGCCGAAGCCTCTTGCCGCCCCATTGCAGGGCAATGCCGTTCGAAATCCTCAGCCACTCTTTCCCTCGGGGCATGCAGGCCAGCCCTGCCCAACCGGCAGGTGGCGGCCTTCAGACGGCGCCCCCGGATCGCTGGCAACCGTGCCCCCTCCACTCACGCCGGATGCGGCAACTTTCCGTCCACCAGGAACAGCTCCCAGGAGAAGATTTTCGGCGACCCCGGCACATGCGCCGGCTTGAAGGCCACGTAACCGGCCGTGGTTTCGCACAGCCAGGGCGTCAGGTTGCGAGGACGCTTTTCGGTGAAGGCCGCGGGCGTGAACAGGGCGACATTGCAGCCGCGCTCCGGGCAACGCGCCGAACGGTATTCGAATGCCTGCACCCCGGCGCTGCGCATGGCAGTTCCCAGTTCCTGGGGAGCGCGGTAGTCGGCGATGTCGGTCAGCGCAGCCTCGTGATCGGAGAAAGGCGGCGCCTGCAGACGCATTCCCCGCTCCACCTTCCAGCCCGCCTCGAACGAAGCGTGCTCGGACAGAATCCTCCCGCTCGGTGGCGGCACCACCATGCCACTCCACAGGACGCAACGGTAATACGCGCTTTCGGCCATGGCCGTTTCCAGCTTCAACGCGGCGTAGAACAGGCTTGGCTCGTGGCGACGGCCAAACCGCGACCCCCAGCGCAAGGGCGGATAACGGAACGGGGTCTTCAACAGGTAATGCAATGGCTCGGCATCCGCCGGCACCGGCGGCTTGCTCGACTCGAGCAGTTCCTCGAGCAACGCCTGTTCTTCCAGGGTGTCGACCAATTGCAGGGTCGCCACCTGCTCCTGGCTCTCCACCAACCGCACCAGGCGCCCCTGGAGCGGTCGGATATGCCGCTCACCCTTGCACTGTCGCCAGATCTCGCTCACCTTCCGCCCCTCGCTTCCTGTGGTGTCGGATGCCAGCGTAGCGGCACCGCAGTCTCCATTCAGCCAGGCTTGTCGCCTCTGGCTGCCAGCCTTTTCCGTGACAGGCGTAGGCCCCCGTACAGGCGCGCCGGGTATCAGACCTTGCCGCGGATCGCATCGAGGTATTCCAGCACATGAACCAGGCCCTGCACCTGTCCCATCAGTGCCAGCGGCTCGCCCGCCAGGTGGTGGTTGGGAGTGCGCAGGAAGTGGCGCATGTCCTCCTGCTGCCCGCCGAACAGGGCATACAGTGCGCGATAGACTCGCACCAGCAGCAGAGCCAGCTCGCCGGTCTTGCTGTCCACCCGCAGGCCCTGGGTCTTCCAGCGGCTGATGGCGCTGCGATCGACGCCGACGATGCCGGCCAGTTCGAGCTGCGTCAGCCCCAATTGCTCGCGCGCGGCCAGGACGGCCTTGGCCAGGACGGCATCGGCGCTGGGACGTTCCTTGATGAGAGCGCTCATGACGACCTCCTCATGTGTGTTTACAACAAACTATCATTATTTTGCTGAAAACACACCTTGATTCGGTCGAGCCTAGAGAACCACGCGCAAGCATTGACCGGCGTGATAGAGAGAAAAACCCATCTCGTAGGCGCAACTGCGCAGCCTGGCCGCGGGGACGGGCTTCATGTCACTGAACGGCAACGGCAATGTCGCTCGCTCGCCGCTCAGCAAGTAGTCGGCGAACGCCTTGCCCACTACCGTACCGGTGGTCACGCCGCGTCCGTTGTAGCCGGTCACCGCCAGCAAGCCTTCCGCAGGCTCGAACAGGCGCATCAGATGATCGGGGGTGAAGGCGATGCAACCCGTCCAGCTGTACTCCCAGTTGACCTGGCCCAGGTCGGGAAAGTAATGGCTCTGGATTCGATCGGCCCATTGCCGCAGGAACCAGGCGGGCTTGTTCGCGCCATTGCCGAGGCTTCCCAGCAACAGGCGACCCTGGGCATCGCGACGAATGCTGCTGAGCACCGTCCTGGTATCCCAGGAACCCTGGCCGTGAGGCAGGATGCGCTCGGCCGCGGCGCCGTGCAGCGGCGCCGAAGCCACCTGGTAGTAGTAGCCGGGAAAGAAGTGCCGCCTCAGGTTGGTCCACTCGCCCTCGGTATAGGCGTTGGAGGCGATCACCACCTGTTCCGCCAGTACCGCCCCCGCGGCGCTGCGCACCGCCCACAGCGCGCCCTGCCGCTCCAGGGCGAGCACCGGCGAGCGCTGGTACAGTTGCCCCCCCCGCTGTACGACGGCGGTAGCCAGTCCACGCGAATAGGCCATGGGATTGAGAGTGCCGGCGCGTCGGTCGAGCAACGCCGCGCTGATTCGCCGGGTGCCGCAGGCCTCGTGGCAAGCCGCGCCGGTCAGCAACTCCAGCGGAGCGCCGCGGCGCGTCCACTGCGCGTGACGGCGTTGCAGATCGGCCACGCCGCTGGCGTTGTGCGACATGTGCAGGGTGCCCTCGCGGCGCAACTGGCAATCGATGCCGAGGCGTTCGATGGTCTCCATCACCAGCGCCGGCGCCCGCCCCAGCACGGCGTTGAGCTTTTCTCCCTGCTCGGCGCCGAGGGTGGCGACCACCTCGTCCGGGGGAATCCAGGTGCCGGCGTTGATCAATCCGACATTACGTCCCGACCCGCCGTGGCCGACCTCGTACGCTTCCAGCACGCACACCGAACGGCCGGCCTCCAGCAGGTGGAGCGCCGCCGAAAGCCCGGTGAAACCGGCGCCGATCACACATACGTCGGCGCGCTGCTCGCCGTTCAGGCTCGCCGCTCCGGACAGGCGAGGCGTAACCACTTCCCACAGACACCGTTGCTGCAAACCGCCCATGCGCGACTCCGCTGCCAGCCTCATTGCCATGCGGCGGGAGCCCGCCGCGCCCCGTTCAATCGAAGGTGATGCCCTGTGCCAGCGGCAGCTCGCGGGAATAGTTGACGGTGTTGGTCTGCCGTCGCATGTAGGCCTTCCAGGCGTCCGAGCCGGACTCGCGACCGCCGCCGGTCTCTTTCTCGCCGCCGAACGCCCCGCCGATTTCCGCCCCGCTGGTGCCGATGTTGACGTTGGCGATCCCGCAGTCACTGCCCGCCGCGCCCTGGAACAGTTCCGCCTCGCGCAGATCGGTGGTGAAGATGCACGACGACAGTCCCTGGGGAACCTCGTTGTTCAGGCGCAGGGCCTCGTCGAAATCGCGGTAGCCGACCACGTACAGGATCGGTGCGAAGGTCTCCGTGCGCACCACTTCGGTCTGTCCCGGCATCTCGACGATGGCCGGCGACACGTAGTAGGCATCCGGATAGCGCTCCTGCAATTGCCGCTCGCCGCCGAACACCCGCCCCCCCTGCTCGCGGGCTCGCGCCAGGGCGTCCTGCATGGCCAGGTAGCTGCGTTCGTCGATCAGCGGCCCGACCAGGTTGCCCTCCAGCGGATGACCGATACGGACCCTGGAATAGGCTGCCTTGAGGCGCTCGACTATCTCGTCCTTCACCGACTCATGGGCAATCAACCGGCGCAAGGTGGTGCAGCGCTGCCCGGCGGTGCCCACCGCGCCGAACAGGATGCCGCGCACCGCCAGGTCGAGGTCAGCGCTTGGCGCCAGGATCATCGCGTTGTTGCCGCCCAGTTCGAGGATGCAGCGAGCGAAACGCGCCGCCACCCGCGGCGCCACTTCGCGCCCCATGCGAGTGCTGCCGGTGGCGCTGACCAGGGCGACGCGACGGTCGTCCACCAGCGCTTCGCCGGCCTGGCGGTCGCCGATCAGCAATTGGCTCAGGTGCGCCGGCGCATCGCCGCCGAAGGCCCGCGCGGCACGCTCGAACAGTGCCTGGCAGGCCAGTGCGGTGAGGGGGGTCTTCTCCGAAGGCTTCCAGACCACGGAATTACCGCAGACCAGCGCCAGCGCGGTATTCCACGACCACACCGCGACTGGGAAGTTGAACGCGCTGATCACGCCTACCACGCCCAGCGGGTGCCAGGTCTCGCGCATGTGGTGGCCGGGACGCTCGGATGCGATGGTAAGACCGTACAACTGGCGCGAGAGGCCCACCGCGAAGTCGCAGATATCGATCATTTCCTGGACTTCGCCGAGGCCTTCCTGGGTGATCTTGCCCGCCTCCCAGGACACCAGTTCGCCGAGTTCGGCCTTGTGCCGACGCAATTCCTCGCCGAACAGCCGCACCAGTTCACCACGGCGCGGCGCCGGCACCTGGCGCCAGGCGCGGAACGCCTGTTCGGCGCGCTCGACCTTGGCGGCAACGGCGGCGCGCCCCTCCAGTGGCACCGCAGCCAGGCGACTGCCGTCGATGGGGGTATGCACGGCAAGCTCGCCATCGCGAAAAGCATTGGGGTCGAGGCCGAGACTGCGCAGCAATCCGTCGATCATGTGAGGTTCTCCTGGCTGTTCGTTTCCGCTCGTTTTAGTCGGTTTGCCCGGTAGCGACAAACGACCTTTATTCGCCACGTCATTCCGAGTTTTCATACTGGCTCCGAGCTGTCGCGATCCGCCGTGTTTCCCGTACCATGCACGCCTTCGCCGGCCAGCCCCCGCCTACCCGATATGGACAAGAAAAAGCTGTTGCGCCTGATCACGGAAAAGCTCGCCGCGGACCTGGAAGTCGCCGTCCGCGCCGCGCAGACCGCCCATGAGACGGCAACCCACGAAGAGAACGTCGCCGAGAACAAGTACGACACCCTCGGCCTGGAAGCGGCCTACCTGGCCGCCGGGCAGTCGCGCCGGGTCGAGGAGATCCGCCAGGCGCTGGGCCTGTACCGCAACCTGGTGCTGCGCGATTTCGACGAGGAACAGGGCATCCAGCTCACCGCGCTGGTCACCCTGCTGAACGCCGACGGCAGCCGGCGAACAGTGTTCCTCGGCCCCGAGGCGGCCGGGCTGAAGATCGATTGCGAAGGTCGCGAGGTGTTGGTCATCACGCCTCGCTCGCCACTGGGCCAGAGCCTGATCGGCAGGCACCCGGGCGACGAGACCGGGGCGAAGGACTTCCCCCTTGCGGTGGAAATCCTCGCCGTCGACTGAGGCTACTGCTGCGGCGCACCGCAGGCGCCGCAGAACTTCGCGCCCGCCGCGAGATCGGCGCTGCAGGCGATACAGCGCAGCGGCGCCAGGGCGCCGCCGCAGCCCTGGCAGAATCGTGCCGTCGCCGCATTCGCGGTGCGGCAGGCGCGACAGGCCATTCCCGCCGCGACTGGCGCCGGCGGATAGCCGCCCTGACCGCGGTGATGACCGCCGCCGTGATGACCACCGCCCTGTCCATGATGACGCCCACCCATCAACAACCGTTCGAAGAACCCCATGGCACAACCCTCTCGTCTGGATCTGACGGCTTCCAGTGAAAAGGCTGTAGCCACTACAGGGTCAATGGCGCGGAAACATCGGGAAACTCAAGTCCGCTTCACCACAGCGGCAACGCGTAGCTGACGATCAGCCGGGTCTCGTCGATGTCGTTGCCGAAATCGCTGCGGAAGGTGCCGTTGCGCAACTTGATCCCCAGGTTCTTCAGCGGCCCCGATTGCACCAGGTAGGCGATATCGGTGTCCCGCTCCCATTCCTTGCCGCGCCCACCGCCGTCCAGAAGGTCGATGTGTTCGCCACGCAGGTAGCGGCTCATGAATGTCAGGCCGGGCAGGCCGATGGCGGCGAAGTCGTAGTCGTAGCGCAACTGCCAGGAGCGCTCGTCCTTGTTGGCGAAATCGCCGATCTGCACGAAGTTGACCAGATACGGATCGGTCCCGGCCAGGTAGGCGAAGCCGCTGTCGCCGGACATGCGCTGGTAGCCGAGGCCGAAGGCGTGGCCACCCAGGCGATAGGTGAAAAGCGCATTCAGCGCGCGATTGTCGACGCGGCTGCCGCCCTCGTCGGTGGAACGCGCCCAGCGGATGTCGGACTTCAGCGACTGGTCATCGGCGAGCTGCAAGAGGTGCTGCACGCCGAGATAATGCTGGCGGTAGAAATCCTCCAGGTTGGCGTAGTGGTAGCTGCTGCTCAAGCGCTCGCTCCAGCGGTAGGTACCACCGGCGAAGTCGAAGCGGTCGCTGCCGGGGTGCCGGCCCGCCAGTACGTTGCGCTTGTTGCCGCGGGTGATGCCGAGGTCTTCGGTGTTGGTCGAGTCGCGCTGCTTGACCTGGCGCAACTGGCCGAACTGCAGCGCCAGCCCGTCGATCTCGTTCACTTCCAGCAGTCCACCCTGGAAGGTTTGCGGGTGCAGGCGCGTGTCGTTGAACTGCACCACCGGCAGCCTGGGCATCAGGCTGCCGATCTTCAGCGTACTGTGCGAGACCCGTAGCTTGGCGGTCAGGCCCAGGCTGGAATAGTCGTGGGCGGCGCGCCGGTCGCTCGTCGAATACGGCAACAGACCACTACCGGATCGCTCTGGCGAGGAGTCCAGCCTGACGCCCAGCAGGCCCAGCGCATCGACGCCCAGGCCGAAGAGCCCCTCGGTGTAGCCGGACTCGTAGCGCAACAGGAAACCCTGCGCCCACTCCTCCGAATAGGACTGGCTGGCGCCGGGCTGGCGATAGTCGCGATTGAAATAGAAATTGCGCAGTTCGAGGCCGGCCTTGCCGTCGGCGAAAAACTCCGCCTGGGCGAACGACGGCAGCAACGCCAGCCCCGCGGCCAGCATCGGAACGGGAAGAATTTTCATTGTTGTTGTCTCTTCGTCGTCAGTGGATAGACACGGCGCCGCGAGCACTCCCTGCCGCGACCGCCGTGGCGGAGCGGATCAGACCCCGGCGAGCATGCCCTCCAGGCGTTGACGCACCAGTTGGCGCGCCTGCTCGACGATGTCCCTGAGCAACTCGGCGCAGGCCGGTTCGTCGTCGATCAGGCCCTGGACCATGCCGGCCGACCAGATCCCCAGGTCGGTATCGCCCTGCCGGTACACCTGGCGACCGCGCTGGCCGCTGACCAGCGCAGCGATATCGGCGTAGCCGGCGCCGCCGCGTGCCTCGATCGCCAGTACTTCCTGGCTGATCGCGTTGCGCGCCACCCGCGCGGTATTGCGCAGGGAACGCATGATCAGGTCGGTGGAACGCTCGTCGGCCGCACGGATCGCTGCCTTCACCGCAGGGTGTATCGGACATTCGCGAGTGGCCAGGAAGCGCGTGCCCATGTTGATCGCGTCGGCGCCCAGCGCCAGCGCCGCGACCAGGCCACGTCCATCGGCGAAACCGCCGGAGGCGATGATCGGCACGCGTAGCCGGTTGGCCGCGGCCGGCAGCAACACCAGGCCGGGGATGTCGTCCTCGCCCGGGTGGCCGGCACACTCGAAGCCGTCGATGGAGACGGCGTCCACGCCCAGTCGCTCGGCCTTGAGCGCATGGCGCACGGCGGTGCACTTGTGGATCACCTTGACGCCGTGTCGACGGAATTCGGCGATGTGCTCGCCGGGGTCGTTGCCGGCGGTTTCGACGACGGGGATTCCCGTCTCGATGATGGCTGCGCGATATTCGGCATAGGGCACCGGCTTCTGCGTCGGCAGCAAGGTCAGGTTGACCCCGAACGGCCGATCGGTCAGCTCGCGGCAGCGGGCAATCTCCGCAGCCAGTGCCTCCGGGCTCGGCTGGGTCAACGCCGACAGCGTCGCCAGGCCACCGGCGTTGGCCACCGCCGCAGCCATCTCGGCACGGCCGACCCACTGCATGCCGCCCTGCATGATCGGGTGTTCGATGCCGAAGGTCTCGGTGAAGCGGGTCCTGAACACGCCCATGGATTGCCTCCTCGGTCAGATCGGGTCCCAGGAGAACACGTCCGGGCTGCGCGCCAGGTCCATGAAGCTGCCGCGCAACGCCGGCATGCCGTGCTCGGCGATGCTCTCCGGGGTCCAGCCGTGCTCGCTATGCACACTGCGCAGCGGCCGGCTCTGGCTCATCAGGAAGAGTTCGTGGTGACGCGCGGCGAACACCTGGCCGGTGACCTCGCGGGCGGCGTCGGACGCCAGGTAGACGGCCAGCGGCGCGTTCTTCTCGGGGGTCATGCGCTGCAGCTTGTCGACGCGGGCCTTCTGCTCCGGGGTTGCGGCCGGGATCGAGTCGGTCATCCGGCTCCAGGCGAACGGCGCGATGCAATTCGAACGCACGTTGTAGCGCTGCATGTCGAGGGCGATGGATTTGCTCAAGGCGACGATGCCCAGCTTGGCCGCGGAATAATTGGCCTGGCCGAAGTTGCCGATCAGCCCGGAAGTGCTGGTCATGTGTACGAAGGCGCCGGCCTGCTGGGTACGGAAGCGTTCGGCGGCGGCCCGGCTGACGAAGAAGCTGCCGTTGAGATGGACATTGATCACCGACAGCCAGTCGTCGGCGCTCATCTTGTGGAAGATCGCATCGCGCAGGATGCCAGCGTTGTTCACCACGATATCCAGACGCCCGAAACCGTCCATGGCGCATTCGACGATACGCCGCGCGCTGTCCCAGTCGGCGACGCTGTCGGTGTTGATCAGACCTTCGCCGCCTCGCTGGCGGATCAGGCCAAGGGTCTCTTCGGCCGGCGAGGCCGACCCGCCCTCGCCCTGTAGCGATACGCCGATATCGTTGATCACCACCCGTGCCCCGGAATCGGCCAGGGCCAGGGCGATCTCGCGGCCGATGCCGCCGCCCGCGCCGGTAACGATCGCGACCTTGCCTTCATTGAGTCTGCTGCTCATGGGTAATCCTCTTCGTCCCGTGGATGTCGTTCGGTTGCGCTCAGCCCGGCAGGCCGAGGACGCTCTTGGCCAGGATGTTGCGCTGGATTTCGTTGCTGCCGCCGTAGATGGTGGTCGGCCGCGACTGGATGAAGATCCCCGCCGGATGCAACTCGGGGTCTTCGGCGAAGGGCTGCAGCAGGGCCGAATCCTCCCCGGCGACCTCCAGGCCCAGCTCGCTGATGCGCTGGAACAGTTCGGACTGGAAGATCTTCAGCATGGATACCTCCGGGCCGAGGCTCTCCCCACGCCGCAGGCGTTCGGCGAAACGCTCGTAGAGCGCCTTGTGGCTGTCCAGGTCCATGCTCAGCGCGGCGAAGCGGCGCGCGAACAGAGGGTCGTGCCACAGTCCCAGGTGCCGGGCCAGGCGCTCCAGGCGCTGGAGGGCGAAGGTGGACTGCTTGGGCGAACCGAGGAAGATCCGCTCGAAACCGAGCAGCGCCTTGGCCATGCTCCAACCCTGGTTGATTTCGCCGACCAGGCTGTCGTAGGGGACCCGCACGTCGTTGAAAAACACTTCGCAGAACTCGCCGTGCAGCTCCAGGTTGAGGATCGGCCGCACCTCGATGCCCGGGCTGTCCATCGGCACCAGCAGGAAGCTGATGCCGTGCTGCGCCTTGGCGCTGCGCTCGGTGCGGACCAGCAGGAAGATCCAGTTGGCCTCCGAGCCCATGGTGGTCCAGGTCTTCTGTCCGTTGATCACCCACTCGCCGTTTTCCAGGCGCGCCTCGGTGCGCAGGCTGGCCAGGTCGGAGCCGGCGTTGGGCTCGCTGTAACCCTGGCACCAGATGTCTTCGCCGCTGAGAATGCGCGGCAGGAAGCGCGCCCGTTGCGCCTCGTCGCCATAGCGGATCAACAATGGGCCGAGCATGGTCACGCCGCTGTCGGGCAGGCGCGCGCAGCCGTACTCCTCCATTTCCTCCATCATGATCAGTTGCTTGCCGGCGCTCAGCCCCATGCCGCCGTACTCCCTGGGCCAGCCGGGACACAGCCAGCCCTGGCGCGACAACAGCAGGTACCACTCGCGGGTTTCCTCGCGCCCCAGGCGACGGGGCGGATTGCGGATGCGCTGCGGATAGTTGGCGGCGATCCACTCACGGACCATCAGGCGAAAGGCGTTGTCATCAAGACTGTCGTAGTCGCTCATCTCAGTTTCCTCTGAATACGGGGGGACGCTTGGCGAGAAAGGCCGCCTTGCCCTCGGCGTGGTCGGCGCTGAGAAACAACTGGCTCTGCAACTCGCCCTCCCGCTCCAGCAATAGGTCAAGGCCCTCGGCGAGCAACGCCTTGGTCATCGCCAGGGGCAACGGCGCCTGCTGCTCCACCCGCCCGGCCAGCTCCAGCGCCATCGCCAAGGCGCCGCCAGCGGCGCAGAGGCGGTCGGCCAGGCCGATGCGCAGTGCCTCCTCGGCCTCTACCACCTGGCCGAACATCAGGATCTGCCGTGCCCGCCCCCAACCGATGCGCGCCGGCAAGGTATGCAACTGGCCGAGGTCGGCGAGCAGCCCGACCTTGCCGAAGCCGGCGGCGAAGCGGGCGCCGGCGCCGCAAACGATGCTGTCGCAGGCCAGCGCCACGGACAGCCCGGCCCCCACCGCCCAGCCCTCGACCGCGGCGATCAGCGGCTTGCCCATGCGCACCATCTGCCGCACCAGCCGCGCGTTGTCCTGCATTCGCGCCCTGCCGGCGGCCAACTCGGTCACCCGCATGTCGCCCAGGTCGCCGCCGGCGCAGAACACCTCTTCGCCACCGGTCAGCAGCACGCTGCGGATCGATAGGTCGCATTCGGCCGCCTCCAGGGCCCGCAGCAATTCCATGCGCAGCGCCGGCGACAGTGCGTTGCGCCGGGCCGGGTTGTCGAAGCGCAGCAGGCGCACCGTGCCGCGCGTTTCCTGCAACAAACCGCTCATCAGGCCACCTCCCGCTGTAGCAGCGCGGCGTAGCGCGCCTTGTGGAACGCCAGCGAGCCGTGGGCATTGAGCAGTACCATGGCGCGGCGCAGGAACAGGCCGATGTCCGCCTCGTCGGTGTAGCCGATGCCGCCGTGCAACTGGATGGCCTGGCGGGTCACCAGCAGAGCCGCTTCCGAGGCCCGTACCCGTGCGCTGGAAACCTGCCGCTGGCGCTCGCTTTCCGACGCCCCGGCATCGATCGCGGCGGCGGCCTGCTCGACCATGGCGCGCGACAGTTCGATCTGGATCCTCAGGTCGACCATGCGGTGCTGCAGCGCCTGGAAACTACCGATCTCGCGGCCGAACTGGCGACGTACCTTGAGGTACTCCAGGGTTCGCTCGAAGGCGCCATCCATCAGTCCGACCAGATAGGCAGCGCAGGCCAGCGCTGCCTCGTCCAGAACCTGTTCCGTTACCTCGCCGGACAACCACCGTGCCGGCGCATCGCGGAAACGCAGGCGCGCCAGGTGAGCGCCATCCTGGGTCGCCTCGCAGAGCAGTTCCACGCCATCGGCATCGCGCTCGACCAGCGCCAGGCCCTGCTCGCAGGCCACCAGCCAGGCATCGGCGGCACCAGCCAGATGTACGTGAGCGACTTCGCCGTGCAACCGCCCTTGCTGCATACGAGGGCGTCGCCGCCCATCGCGGTAGGCGATGCCCGCCGGCAGGACCAGCCGCTCAGCGGCCAGCAACGCAACGCGCTCGTCTTCCGGCAGCAGCGGCGCCACCAGCCCGGCCTCGATCAGCGGCTCGGGCAGCAGGCCGCGCCCCAGCGCCTCCAGCAACGCCGCGTATTCGCTCATGCCCAGGCCGCTGCCGCCCAACGCTTCATCCAGGCGCAGCGCCGGCCAGCCCATGGCGCAGACCTCGCGCCAGGCCTGGCGGTCCACCCCGCTACCGGTGAAACGACCGCGGCGCACGCGGGTCAGGTCGCCGTCGCGTGGCACCAGCGAAGCCGCGCTGTCGCGGATCATCCGCAGACGCTGCTCGCGCTCGCCGGCCCACTCGTCTTGCTCACTCATCTGTTCGCCCTCCTGTCGATACGCCGTCCGCCCGTCCGTCATCTGCACGGGAGGCGCCGGCTTGTCCGCGCGGAGCGACCGCGCAGGCCGTGGTCCGGACGCGCGACGGATGGCTCCGCTGCCGCGCCGCCGGAACTCCGCTACGGCTTAGCCGCGCGGTACCTGAAGCTGCCCGAGGCCATGGCGATGACCTCGCCGTCCTCGTTGCAGATTTCCGCCGTGCAGAAGCAGATCGTGCGGGTCCGCCGCACCACCCTGCCAACCGCACGAAGCTCGCCGCGGGCGCTCCCCATGAAGTGGGTAGCCATGTCGATGGTCACCATCGAGCAGTCCGGCAGGCAGGCACGGATCGCCTGGGCCATGGCGGCGTCCAGCACCGACATCAACACCCCGCCATGGAACTGTTGCAGGTAGTTCATCAGTTCCGGGCGATGCCCCAGGCGCACCCGCGCCACCCCGTCGGCATCGGTCCAGCGCTCGAGGCCGATGAACTCCTGGAAGCTGGCGGGCCGCTGCTCCGCCGCTGGCTGTCGTGGAAAAGAACTCATGGATGTGCACTCCTGCCGCAGGATCAGGCCTTGGCCGCGCTCCGCTCGGCGGTATTCCCGGCACTGCCCGGCGCTTGCCGTCGGGAAGCGCTCTCGGCATCGCGGGACTCGCGGTTCGGGTCGTAGAGCCGGTCCGCAATGAACAGCGCCGGGATCAGCCCGGTGAGCACGTAGGTGATGCCCATCACCAGGAAACCCGCGCCGATCGACACGTGGGTGGCCAGCAGGCCGATGCCGGCGGGCGCCACCGCCGCGCCGATACGACCCAGGTTGTAGGCGGTGCCCACCGCCGAGCCGCGGACGCGGGTGGAGAAGCTCTCGGTCATGTAGGTGGCCAGCACCCCGACCGGAACGCCGTAGATGAAGCCGAAGGTGATGAGGATCCAGAGGATGTTGGAAGGCGAGTGGTAGAACACGATCAACGGCATGAAGGCGGCGCTGCCGATGGCCCCGGCGGCGAAGGTCAGGCGCCGGCCGAAGAGATCGGCGCAGACGCCGGCGGCGACCTTGCCAAGGATCATCGCACTGTAGGTGCCGACCATGTAGCCGGTCATCGACTTGAAGTTCATCCCCAACTCGCTCTCCAGGTAGGACGGCATCCAGTTGTTGGTGCCGTAGTAGCCGAACAGCAGGAAGCAGGAGGTGAGGCTCCAGAGCAGGAACATGCCGCGCGTTTCCGGATCGCCCAGCATCCGTCCCAGCGGGCCGGCGCCGCCAGCCTCGGCGTGGCTCTGCGGAGCCGCGCCGGGACGCTGGCGCCCGGCCTGGGCCGCGAGCCAGGACGGCGACTCCGGCACCCAGGGCCGCAGGGCCAGGCAGACCAGCGCCGGCGCCACGGCGGTGAAGAACAAGACGCGCCAGCCGAACTCGGGGATGATCTGCCCCGCCAGCAGGGTCGCCACCAGGTAGCCCACGGTCCAGCCGGCCTGCATGGCGGCGAGGATGGTGGTGCGGTACCTGGTTCCGACGCACTCGGACATCAGGATGTTGCAGGCGACGAACAGCGAGCCGAGGCCGAGCGAGGCGACGAAGCGGATCAGCGCGAACTGCCAGTAGTTCTGGGTCAGCCCCAGCAACGCGGTACCGATGGAGAACAGCACGATGGTCCAGGTCACCACTCGCACCCGGCCGAAGCGGTCGCAGCACCAGCCGCCATAGATGCCGCCGACGGCCATGCCGGCGAGAGTCAGGCTGCCGAGGGAGCCGGCTTCGAAGTTGCTCAGGCCGAATTCGGCCTTCAGGCTGTTGAGGCTGTAGGCCAGGAACATCAGGTCGACGCCGTCGGCGAGCAGGCCGAGGAAGCAGAAGACGAAGGCGATCAGCATGGTGCGCCGGGAAATGGCCGGCGCCGGGTTCGGGGAAAGCGCGGTTGCATTCATTATTCTTGTTCTCGCAAGCAGGATTTCGGTTGATCTTCACGGCAGCCCGACGGTCGTTCCCTCGCGCCGCCGCCCTTCGCTTCAGTCCGGCCGCTCTGGCGGCGGACCTACCCGGCCGTTGTCCAGCACCACCACATCGCGCTCGACGACGCGAGTGCGGAACGAGCCGTCGCTCCACATCTCGGTACGCAAGGTCTCGCCGGGAAACACCGGAGCCGAGAAACGCACCTGCAGATGTCCCAGTTGCCCCGCGCGGTAGTCGGCGAGCCCGCGCAACACCGCGTGGAATGCCACGCCGAGGGTGCACAGGCCATGCAGGATCGGCCGCGGGAAGCCGGCCCGCAGCGCTGCCGCGGGCTCCGCGTGGAGCGGGTTGTCGTCGCCGTTGAGGCGGTAGTACAGGGCCTGCTCCGGACGGGTCGGCAGGTCGAGTCGCAGGTCGGGTGTCCGTTCAGGCAAGCGATGCGGCGTTTCCGGCACCTGCCGGGAACCACCGAAGCCGCCGTCGCCGCGAAGGAAGGTGGTGCTGCGGGCGACAGCCAGCACCTCGCCGCTGAGCGCGTCGCTGAGCACCTTCTCGCTGTAGAGCAGCGCGCCCTTGTCGGCGCCCTTGTCTACCAGACCGGTGACCCGGGTCCGACCGATCACCTCGCCTTCCGCCGGCAACGGCCGCCGCCACTCCAGGCGCTGCTCGCCGTGAACCAGGCGCAGCGCGTCCACGCCAGTCGCCGGATTGCCCAGCCAGAAGCCCGGATGACCGAGCACCAGGGCCATGCACGGCAATGCCTGGAGATCGCGGCACGGATCGACGTAGACCAGTTGGCGCTCGTCCAGCGGGTCGCCGCCCAGACCGAGGGTCAATGCATAGAAGGCGCTGTCGCGCCGGCTGTAGCGCTGGCGTACTTCGGGGATCGGGTAGTTCAGGAGCACCTCAGGATCGAGCGCCATCGGCCACCTCCTCGACTTCCAGCACCGCATCCACCGCCCAGGCGCCCTGGCCCTCCGGCAAGGCGATGACCGGGTTGAGGTCCACCGAGCGCAAGCGCTCTCCCGCCTCCCAGGCGAACCGCGAGAGATTCGACAGCAGCCGTGCCAGCGCCGCGACGTCGGCCCGCGGCCGGCCACGCGCGCCGAGCAGGAGCGGCGCGCCTCTGATGCTACGGATCATCGCCTCGGCTTCGTCGACCTCGAACGGGCAGCGGCGGAACACCACGTCCTGCAGCACCTCGACGAAGATCCCGCCCAGGCCGAACAGCGCCACCGGGCCGAACAGCGGATCGCGCTGGATCCCCATGAAGCACTCCACCCCACCCTGCAGCTGACGCGCCACCAGGACGCCATCGAGACGCGCCTGCGGCGCCTTCTCGGCGGCCCGGCGCAGGAGCAGTTGGAAACCGGCGCGTACCGCGTCCGCATCGCTTACGCCAAGCAGCACGCCGCCGATTTCCGACTTGTGCTGGATGTCCGCCGAGGCGAGCTTCAGCACCACCGGGTATCCGATGCCCTCGGCGAAGGCAACCGCCTCTTCGGCACTGCCCAGCACCGCCTCGGCGGCGGACTCGATACCGGCGCGCGCCAGCAGGCGCTTGGCCTCGGCTTCGCCGGGCGTGGAGGCGGGCAACTGTAGCCCGCCGGCAGGCCGGCGCAGGCGCAACGGCCGGGCGAAGGCTTCGCCGAGCCGCCCCATGGCCTGGATCGCCACTACCGCCCGGGTGGGGTCTTCGAACAGTGCGAAGCCGGCCTCCTCGTAGGGTGCCAGCTCCTCCCCCTCACCCATCACCGAGACCACGAACAGACGCTCGGGATAAGCCTCCTTGATCCGCCGGAACTGCTCGGCCAGACGCGCGCCGATGGAGGCGGCGGTGCCGGCCTGGGTGAAGAAGGCGAGCAGCGAACGGTAGCCACCGTCGACCACCATCGACTCGGTAAAGTCGCGCACCAGCGTCAGGTCGTTCAGGGCCTGCGCGGTGCAGTCCACCGGGTTGATCGGCGAAGCGAAGGACAGCCGTGCCTTCAGCCGCTCCTGGGCCATGTCCGGCATCGGCGGCATCGGCAGGCCGACTTCCTCGGCGACATCGCTGACGATGATCCCGGCGCCGCCGCTGACGGTGATCATGCCGAGGCTGTTGCCCACCGGATAGATACGCCGGGTGGCGAGGTAGGCGATGTCCATCAGTTCCTCGGTGGTCCTGGCGCGGATCACCGCATAGTCGCCCAGCACGGCGTTCAGCACCTTGTCGTCGCCGGCCAGCGAAGCGGTGTGGGACAGCGCCGCGCGGCTACCCAGGGCGCTGCGCCCGACCTTGTGCAGGATCACCGGCTTGCCGGCGCGATGCGCGGCCTCCAGGGCGGCGAGGAAGCTGTCGACGTTGCGGATGGATTCGGCGTAGGCCATCACCACGTCGATCTCCGGCGACTCCACCAGCCAGCCGATGCTGTCGCCCAGGGTGACGTCGGCCTCGTTACCGGTGGCCACGCAGATAGGGGTTCCCAGGCGGCGCTGGCGCGCCATGCCGAGCAGGTGCGCGCCGTAGGCGCCGGACTGGGTGGCGATGCCTACCCGGCCGGGCAGCGGTACGCCACGTTCCAGGCTGGTGGAGAAGAACGCGTAGTAACCGAGGTTACTGTTGAACGCGCCCAGCGCATTCGGACCGAGCAGACGCATACCGTACTCGCGGGCAGCGGCTACCACCGCATCCTGCATCGCCGCGCCGGCCTCGCCGACCTCGCTGAATCCGGAAGAGAACACGATGGCACTGCGCGCCCCCTGGCGGCCCAGTGCCCGGACGGTCTCCAGCACCTGAGGCGCAGGCACCGCGACAATGGCCGCGTCCGGTGCCTGCGGCAGCTCCGCGACGCTGGCGAAGGCCGGTAGCCCCTGGATTTCAGCACGGTTCGGATTGACCGGGAGGATTTGCCCGGCATAGCCATGGCGCAGCATGTAGGCGATGGGTCGGCCACCGATGCGGGTCGGGTCGCTGGAAGCGCCGATCACCGCGACCGAGCGTGGTTCGATCAATGGAGTAAGACTGGCGAAACGGGGAGCGTCGATGAGCTGTTGCGAGTGGTTCGCTGACATGGGTTCACCTGATCCGTTTGTCTGTGGCCGGCACGACAACCTTCTCGCGGGCGAGCGCGCCCGCGGGACGCCGCCACGGCAGCGCCCGGAAGGCCTGTCGGCCAGGGGTCTAGAGCGTGTCGCCGGTACCGAGCAACGCGGTTACCTGGCTGGACAGCGTGCCGCCGTTGCCGTGCAGCAACGCCACGTCGGCCTTGGCCAACTGCCGCTCGCCGGCCTGGCGGCGGAGCTGGGTCACCGCCTCGATGATCAGGAACATCCCGTACATCCCCGGATGCACGCAGGACAGCCCGCCACCGTTGGTGTTCACCGCCAGCTCGCCGCCGGGCGCGATGCGTCCGCCCTGGACGAATGGGCCGCCCTCGCCCTTGGCGCAGAATCCCAGGTCCTCGAGGAACAGCAGGGTGTTGATGGTAAAGGCGTCGTAGAGCATCACCAGGTCGATGTCGGCGTGCCGCACACCGGCCATCTGCATGGCTCGCGGAGCGCTTTCCGAGGCCGCCGTCACGGTGAGGTCGGGCATCGACACGATCGAGCGATGCCACTGCGCTCCGGCCGCGCCAAGGAAGTACACCGGCGCATTGGGCAAGTCGCGGGCGCGCTCGGCGCGCACTACCACGCAGGCGCCGCCGCCGTCGGTGACCAGGCAGCAGTCGGCGGCGCTCAGCGGGTCGCTGACCATCCGCGCGGCAAGGACGTCATCGACGCTCAACGGTCCGCGGGCGAACGCCTCGGGATTCAGGTTGGCCCATTGCCGGGCAGAGACCGCCACCTCGGCGAGCTGCTCGCGTGTGGTGCCGTACTGGTGCATGTGCCGGCTGGCCGCCAGGGCATAGGCGGTGATCGGGTGGCGCGGCTTGTAGGGCGTCTCGTGCCATTGTGGCTCGCTCATCGATACCAGGCGGCCGCCGGCGGTTCGCTGGTTGGAGCCGTAGCAGATCAGCGCAGCGTCGCAGAGACCGGCCTCCAGTGCCAAAGTGGCCTGCAGCAGGTGCAGCTCGAAACTGGAGCCGCCAATATTGGTGCCATCCACGAATTTCGGGCGGATGCCGAGGTATTCGGCGACCGACAAGGTGGGAAAGGCATGGGAGCTGGTGGCGGCGAAGATCGCGTCGATGTCGGAAAGCTTCAGGCCGGCATCGGCAATGGCCTTGAGCGACGCCTGGCCGAGCAGTTCGATGGCGCTGTAGCCCGGCGCCTCGCCGACGCCGGCGCTACCGATGCCGACGATGGCGGTCTTGCCACGGACGGCTGCGCTCATGGTCGTCCCTCCTGGTGGGGAACGAACACCACGACATTGGCACCATCCTGCTCGACGATGCGCGCCTGCACACGGGTGCCGATCGGCAGGCTCTGGTGCCCGTCGATCCGCGACATCATGCGCACGCCCTCGTCCAGGTCGACCAGCGCGACATTGTGATTGCCGCCGCGGGAGCGATTGACAGTGATCGCGTAGAGCGTACCCAGGCCGCTGGCGGGAACCCACTCGAGATCAGTCTCGCCGCTACCCGGCACCAACTGGCGCGGGTAGAACACATGGCGACCGCTGGAACGGCTGCGCTGCAACATGAAACGGCCCTGGGCGAGAAACGCAAGGTACTGCGCCTCAGGTCCCGGAGTACTGCCATCGGGAAGATCTGCCACGAGGTTTCTCCTTTGTTCTTGTCGACCTTTGCTGCAAAGTGCATCGCGCTGGACGCCGAACCGGATACTGCTTCCGCCCCCGGTTGTACGTTCCGGAAGGCCAGAATATATTCACTATCGTGAATGTCAATCACAATACTGAATGAAAAGAGGAAAAATGACCAAGGACGCCACAACCAAAGGCACCAGCAGCAAAGATGTCGGCGCGGTAGTGAACGCCATTCAGATACTTCGCCACCTGGCCCACGCCGACGGACCGCAAGGCGTGGCCGCCATCGCTCGCGCCACCGGTATCAGCCCGAGCAGCGCCTTCAATATCCTGCGCACCCTGAGCAACGAACGACTGACCTCCTTCGACGTTGCGGGCAAGACCTACCAACTGGGCCTTGGCCTGTCGGAACTGGCCGTAGGATTCGTCGGACGCAGCTATGCCGACCTGATCCAGCCAGAGCTGGAGCGACTAAGCCTTGCCCACCACATCCTCATCGCCCTGTGGCAAGTCACCGACGATGCGCACATCCGCGTCATCGCCCTTGCCGCGCCGCCCGTCGCCCACGTCAACGTCGCCGTCGGCACGCGCCTGCCGGAACTGGTCGGCGCCGCCGGGCGTTGCATTGCCGGCCTGCGCGAACTGCCGGAGGACGAACTGCGCCGCCGACTGACCCGCGTGCGCTGGGAAAATCCGCCGAGCTTCGAGCGCTACCAGGCCGAAGCGACCGAGGCCGTCGAGCGCGGCTGGGCTATCGACCAGGAACACCTTTACCGCGGCGTGAGCATGGTCGCCAGCGCCATCACCGACCGCGACGGACAACCGCGCTTCGCCATCTCCGCGATCGGCATCAGCGCCCAGCACCAGCCCGACGACCTGGAACGGATCGGCACCAGCCTGCGGGATACCGCGCGCTTCGTGAGCCGCGCGCTATTTCCCCAGGGCGAGGCACTGAAGGGGAAATCCTGAAATGACATTCAACCCACTGAAAGATTAGCCGGCCCGCCGTTATCGACCCGCGACGTCGGTACCACCTTTCAACCCGAGGACCGGCAGATAACGGAGGAAGCGCCAGAATCGCTTCAGCGTCACCCGGTCCCACGCCCGCAGCGGCACCGAGCGGAACAGCTGCCAGGCATATCGCCCATCCTGGACAACAGCCTTCTTCAGCGCCTTGTTCAGGATCAGTTGCCGGGCCCGGCGATAATTCGGGTGAGCCCGATAAGGCTCGATGGCTTGCATATCCGCCTCGTAATTGAGCTTGTACCTGCCGGACAGACCGCTTCCATGCCGACGATAACGCCCCATGTAGGCCGGTAGTCGATGAATTTCATAGCCCTGCGCCGCGATCCTGAGGGTGATCTGGAAATCCTGCACGCGAATCGACGGGTCGAAGAAATCCGCCCGCTTCATCGCGTCCATGCGGTAGAGCGCCGTAAGCGGCATGACCACCAGGGTCTCGGCCAATGCTGCATCGAACCCCCAACGCTCCACACAACCCTCGCTGAAACCGTCTCGCGCCACTTCGTTACCGGCACTGTCGATACAGATATTGAAACCGCCCACGCACCCGACCTCGGGGTGCGCAAGCAAGTAGTCGACGCGCGTGTCGAGCGCTCCAGGCAGGACAATGTCGTCGAGGTCGGGAGTCATCACGAACTCCCCCCGCGCATGACGCAAACCGTGATTGAGCGCATCGCTCACCCCTCGGTTAGCCTGGCGGTAGAGCTGGAAACCGTGACGCTCGCGGAGCATGGCGAGACGCTCATAGGTGTCGTCCGTGGATCCGTCATCCACCACGATCAACTCGAGATTGGGATAGCCCTGCGCGTAGATGCTGGCAATCGCCTCGTCCAGATACTTCGAGATATTGAAACAGGCGCAAACGACGGAAACGAGCGGTCGCATTTCTTCCTCCCCAGCCCCGGCTCCGGGACTCGGCACAAACCGATAACCTGGCTGTCCGCTGGAAGGAAACCGTGCCATGCAGCTCGGCCACACATCCGCGGCGCCTTCAAGCGCCGGGATACTAAGAAGAACCGCCCCGACCATCGAAACCGGCAGGTCGCCCGACCCGGCGCTCGAAGGACAGAAAATCGGAAGCAATGGAGAAATGCGCGCTCAGCGCACCCACGAAACCCAGACAGAGCGGGACGACCACCCAGAGGAGAAGGAAGGACAGAACGAAGGAAGGGCCCGCAGCATTCCTAGGAGAACTGCACGACCTGGCCAATACCCGAAACCATGGCACGGCTTTCTCGCCCGCCCCGCAGAGGGGACGCCCGAACGCTCGCCAGAAAAGACAAAGCCCCTGGAACGCCAGGCATTCCAGGGGCTTTGCTCATATGTAATGGCGGAGAGATAGGGATTTGAACCCGTTTTGGGGCGTGGTCGTTGATGGCCTTTTTTGGCCAATACCGCCGAAACCGGGGTGTCCCGCAGAGCCATTTAGTTCATTGATGGCGAGTAGCGGCAAGTGATTTCGACACTTTTTCGACTCGTACAGAGGGGCGATCTTGCTAGGCTAGGCGCGTCTAGGCCGGCTTCGAAGGGACGGCTTGGTGTCTTCAAGGACTGATTAGGCGACGAACCCATGCGGTCACTCCAGGATATCTTCTCGGAAATTGCGACAGTGCCCGACTTCTTCGAGCACCAGATTGACTCCGTCCACTACCGAAATGGCTGGGGCGATTCTCCGCTGCATGTCGTCAGCTGCTGGGGTGACTGCGAAGCCATACGCGTTCTTGTCACCGCCGGAGCTGATATCAACCTGCCTGGAGAGACGGGCTTTACTCCACTTCATTGTGCTGTAGAGCAGGACCACTCTGGGGCCGTAGCATTGCTTCTCGAACTCGGTGCCGAAATCATCTAGGATGCCAATGGGCAAACACCTGTTGATCTGGCAATTTCGCTAAGCCATGGCGGTGCACTAGAAGTACTAAATGGGTTGTCGAAGGCTTGAATGGAAAAATATAAGGAAGTTAGAGTTCCATGGCAAATGGTAAAACTAGAAATCAACACTACGTCCCTCAGTTCTTGCTAAAGGGATTTGATCTAAAAAACAGTGCGTCGCCCAAGGTCCATATATTTGATATCAGTAAAGGCGTCGTGCGCTTTAACCAATCTGTGAGCGAGGTGTTTTCACAAAATTATTTCTATGACAAAGAGAATGAGATTGAAAACTTTCTTTCGCTAAATATTGAGGCGCCTGCATCTTCTCTAATAAATGAGTTCAGGAGCAATAACTTCGAAAGGCTAAATAATAATAATTCTGCGTTGATAAAATTCTTATGCTGCCAGCATGAACGAACTGTTGAGGCAAGGGATGACGCGCTGCGCTTTATTAATGCGCACTTTAAACAAATAGTTGCTGATATAGCCAGGTTGAACGAATGGCCGAGCGCCGATTTGGAAGGAATCAAGATAGAGCCATCGAATAAAGACTCTATGCGCTCTTTTGTTTCCACTAGAGCTCTTTCTGGAGTTATCGACTCGGTAGGCATGGATGATCTTAGGTTTCATGTGTTGCTGAATGAAACCGAGAGAGATCTTGTGATTTCAGATCACCCTGTAAGTCGATATAATTGGCTATATCGAAACTTGAAGGACGGCCGGGTTGGTAGCATGCTCGCCAAGGGGGTTCAGATGTACCTCCCGTTGTCGCCAAAGATTTGCCTTTGCGCATATGACCCCCAAGTATACAAGTTTGGCTCAAGATCCTCGGACGTATCATTCGTAACTCTTGACAAGGATATTGATTGGCTAAATCAGCTGCAAGTTAGAAATTCGCACTCATTCTTGGCCTTTTCGTCGGTTAACATGGAAGGATACATTAAGGAGCTAAAAGACGCTTATCATGGAAAGAGGATATATATTAGAGAGAGTCTTCATTTGGGGCAAAAGCAAACTCTCGGTGGCGAGATTAAGACCTCTCACTTGGTATATACCAATCAGGTTCGGTTAAGTGTGAGGCCTGACTTCTTTAAGATACTAAAAAAGGCACGAACTTATGAAGGTGTTTTTCAAGATCGTTGCCCAGAGACCTCAGAGAAGCTCAGGATGCTCAAGAGGAAAATAACGACAGATAAAATAGGCAGCGCTTAAATGAGGCTGGCTTATCTTTAAGATCTAAACCTGACCGATAAACCTGGGGTGGTGTAAAAATAAATCTGCCTCCCTTTCTCCCATTAGTTTCGACCACTTTCCTAAGCTTCGTGTTGGATGTTTGGAGACTAGCGCGACTGAGGTTATTTTCCTTTCAGCGTCTATTCTCACTCTCGGTGATTGGGTGAACCCCCATAGATTCTGGTAAGTCCTCAAGAAGCTCCTTTGAATAGTATTCAAGAATTATTTCACCCTTTGTTAGCCTCTCGGTCCAATATCTACCTGATAGCTTAAGTTCTGGTTTTTCAATTATTTGGAATACAGCGCTTCCATCATGGGGTGTGCTTCTTTCGCTCAGGCTTATTCTCGGTTTACTGGTGTAAGAGTATGAGAGTTTCTTTATTTGCCGATCAGGGTCAATTAGGAAGCCTTCAGAGTACGAGGAGCTTTCCATCTCACTGGTTCGCATTAAGTAACTGGCGTGAGAAAAAGTTTGGCTGACAGTTAACATTACAGGGATAGGGGGCGGCTTTTGACCCGCTTGTGGATCTCTCCAGTCGGAATAAATATAACCTATCCAAGTTCCGCTCAAATCTGGGAAGGGAACAAGCCATCCTCTAAATATTCTGAGCTTCCATCCCCACTTAACAAATATGGCGATTGCGATCAGATCAATGCTCACGACTTTGGGGATGAGCCCAAAGAAATCCTTTACCTTCGAGAGGTTTAGATCGTTGAAATAGGCCAAAGAAAACCAGGCTAATGCTGAAAACCCTATAAGTAGATATAGATTGTTTTTAAGAGTAGCGTTTTTCATTATTCCAACCCCAAATGATTCCATGCCGCATTAGCAAACTCGCGACCATCATTACGTGTCCATTTTTGCCCCGAGTGGAATAAATAGAAACACTCGTTTACCTCAATCCATCTGCTTGTTTCCGGCTCTGCTCCTTCGAGATTGCTCCAGATATGAATTAATATTTCACGAATGCACTCCGTCCACGTAGGATAGCTGAATAGGGAGTTGGGGCAGTTGTATGCCAGGCACTCCATGAAATATGATGGTAATTCACGAAACTTCCCGTTTTCTGCCATTTCATTCTCTAGGCGCTTCAGTATGCGTGCGATTTTTTTGTATGCGTAATTTGTTGATTTGTTCTTTGCTACTCCGTTATTCAGCTGTTGTACTGGATAATTCACAATGTTGCTATTGTCAGTCTTGAATATCTTCGTCCCTGATCGCGAGCCTTGCTCCATGTAGTATATATAGCTGAAGCATGGGACGACGTCGGCGTCGACGCGGGCGGAATTTGAATTTATCTGTATTGCAGTTGTCCCTGAGTCATCTACATGATCTGGGAACTTTGCTTTCAATGCGGAAACAAGTTCGCTTCTGAGCTTTGCGGGCGTCCATATTCCAGTGTATGGATTTCCGGGCGTATGGATCCCTTTTTTTTCCTCCTCCCAGTAACGGACGTCGGTACATTCAACTGCAATGTCGACATCGCTATCCGAGCGAACATTTGTGTTATTTGCGTAAGACCCCTTTACAAATATATTTAGAGAGCAATCATCGAAGGCGGCGTGGGCATTAATAGCTTCCCGTATCATTCTTTCGGTTCTGTCTTGCTTGTCTTGTTCCGTGGCGCTGGAGGGCCCGATCCATCCGGCTAGTTTTTCTTCTAGGCTCATTTTATTTTCCTTAATAAAATAAAGTTAAGCTCAACGCTTTGTTTAATCCTGCTCGGATTGTTGGGAGTAGTTAATTTTCACAGGATTCGGCTTTCTTTTTTGCCGTTCGCTCAGATGGGTTTTGCTGGTGTTGTTGCCACCAGAACTGACACTGGGATGATTGGAAGCGCTTTTCCTGTTCCGCTCGGGCCTGATCTGCCTGCAACTGAGCACGCTGTTCAGCGCGCCGCTGTTCTCTGGACTCTTCCTCGGCCTCTATACGGTGCTGCATCTCTGCTTGAGCGCGTCTGGAGTCTTGCTCGGCTTGCTGCAAGGACTGCTGCATGTAGGCGGCAGCTTCGTTGAGCGCGGACTTGATCCGCTGTTCCTGGATGTAGTCGTAGAGAAGCTTCCCACCCCATAGGCCGCCGACGATGATGATGGCGGCTAGGATGATGGCGTGGCTGGGGTCCATGGGCGTGTGGGTGTGGCGAAGTGGTACGGCTCTTCGGCCTCGACGCTCGTTGCGATCGTCGATTTCCTCGTCCATGTCGAAACTCAGGCTTTTGAGTTGTTCGTCAGTCTCGCGCTTTTCCATGCACGTCCCGTCCCTGCTTCCTGAAAGGCTGTCTGATCACGAGAGCGTCAGACCTTGCCTCTTCTTTTTCCACTATCTCTCGGCCGCTGGAGCGCCATGCGTACCAGCGTTTGCTCACTTCAGTGGTGAGCGTCACCCCGCGCCTTGATTGGCCAAATTTTGATTCGCGTCTTCGTAGTCGGGGCTGGTCTGCCCCACCTCTGGCATCACTTCGCCTGTCAGCAACCACCAACGGAACTGCGGGAAAACCTTCGCGATTGCCAGAATTTCCTCTTCCTTGATTTCCCTGTTCTTGGACGGGTTTTTCAGGTTGCTCCAGGTGTAGCGGCTGATACCCGTTAGTTCCTCGAGCTTAGGAAGCCGGATATCGGACCACGACAGAATGGTTATGACGCGCTGTTTAATCATTGCCAATTCATCTAAATGAACTCTAGTCAAATCGACTTGAGCTGAATATGCTTCATTCCAGCTAGAGTCAATCTGACTTTAGCTGTTGCCAGTATTGACCAGCATAGTGCAGCAAAGGCCATGAATGTAGAAGGACTCAACCTGTCTCAAAAAGACCTTTCTGGTCCGCCTCCGGTGATGCCTTGGAGAGAGTTCGCCGACTGGATTCGCATGGGCGACCGCCATGACGTTGTCTGGGGATGGATTCGCAACGGCTACATCCCTCACGAGAAGGTCGGCAAGCACGTGCTGGTAAACGTCGCATTGTTCACCAGCCAGCTTATGGAAAAGGAGATGCCCCTATGAGCGAACACCAATCGAGCCCCGACATTTGCACCATCCCCGCCTTCGCCGAGATGTGCGGCGTGAGTATTGAAGAAGCTGAGGAATGGGTGCGTAACGGCACCATCCCCAGCGCCACCATGGGGGAAATGCAGGTGGTGAACATGGTCCGCTTCCGAGCTGAGCTGCTCAGAGGCAAAGAGAGTTTCGAAGCGGGGGACTACGCCAATGACTAGCAACCGTGTCTCCCTGGATACCGAAAGCGCCCTGACCTATCTGGGGCAAACCGTCCTCTTCGAATTGGTATGGGAACAAGACCCTGAGCCACTCTGGTGCCTTCTTCATGTCGTCGGCGTCGTCCTGGCACTCGAAGGCGTTAACAGTGATCCCTACTTCCTCGTCGTCGCGGCCAACGGCGAGGGGCACTACCCGAACGAATTGTTCTGGTCTGACATTCGCACGATCCGGGTGATGCGGCACCGCGACCGGCATGGTTCCGGCAACGTACTGGACCGCATCGCCCACCCTAACGATCCGCGCTCAAGGGCCGCGCTCCCGGCTCGTCGGAACAGCCCCACCGTTCCGGCGAACGGAAGCACGGGCGCAGCGAACCCTTGAACGCATGCCCGTCACCAGCCTCGGCCGGTGAGCGTGGGGCAGCTTCTCCGCCCCGCGCTCTCGAGCCCTCGGCGGCAAGAGCGGGATGACAAGGGCAGAGCCCTTGGTGTTGGGCGATGCCGGTCGTGCATATCCGAGCGGAGTGAATGGACTTAATTGGATAGTGTTGGACTACGTTTTCGGCCCCATTCGCCTTCGGCATAGCCCCGTTTCAGCACCTGATTTTGTGGTGAGATAACTACAGCGGCGCGCCCTAGAGCCCCGTTCCAAAGCCTCTCAACTCCACTATTTCCGAACGCTGAATCACTGGCGCGAGCGCCTGCATTCCAGCGACGGGCACGCTCATGCCCAGGAAATGCAAACGAGGAAAACGCGATGAGCCTAGAGGGACTGATCAACGTCGTTGCTCTCGTGCTGACGGCCTACCTCCTGGGCGGCGGCGCTCAGCTCAAGCAACCCATCATCCCTTCCTGCTGGATCAGTCCGGTGCAGCTGGAGTGCTGGACGTTCGTCGCGACGCCGGCCGGGAGCGCCAGGCACGAGCGGTAGGCCGAAGGCGCGGCGACGTCCCTGTAACACGTCTAACAAAACACATTCCGAAATGGACATTAATGGATAACGTTGGAGAATTCAGATGGCAAAGTTCAGTGATCAGCGTCGACTGCTAGTTCAACCTGACGGTCAAATCATCGAGTCACCGCGTGGCCGCCTCTTCATCGACGCCTACACGGCGAAAATGACCGACCTTTCCGGGGTGCGCGTTTTGCGCTGCGGCGTGGATACCGTCCGCCAGTTGTACAACGGACTGATTCGTCCCGAAGTCATCGCGCTGTTCGACTCCCAGGAACCTATCGTCGAGTTCGCCGGCTACGAGTGGTCCAAGGGGCGTATCGGGCGAGATTCCGGGTATCAGTTCCGCCTGCAGAACGCAGACCTCGGCCTGATCCTGCTGATCAAGAATCACAACATGAAGCTGGAGAGCATCGGCTCTCACCTCAAGATTGAGGTTTCGCCACATGCGATTGATGGCGTGGCTCCGAAGGCGCTCCAGGGACTCATGGATTCCCTCGCCGCGGCGGTGATGACTCACTGCGAACCCAATCAGTGTGCTGTCCACATCGCCCTGGATGTGCAGGGATGGGCACCGAAAGAAAACATCGTGGATCGCATGTACTGCCGATCCAATCGGGTACGCCAGATCAGCGGCATCGACCGCATCGAGTTCAACGGTAACGCCTCGGTCTACGGTCGCGGTGAGACCTACATGTTCGGCTCGCCGACAGGCATTCAGCTGGCGGTCTACAACAAGTCGCTACAGGCCCGCGCTACTGACAAGCTCGACTACTGGAACGCCGTCTGGTCGACCCACAACGGCAATCCGTTTGGTGACACCGACGCAGGCTACAACCCCAAGCAACCGGTCTGGCGTATCGAGTTTCGCTACCACCACACCATCATCAATCAGTTCGCTCAGGGCTCCGTGAAAGCCTCTGGTGGCGTGATTGGCACCCGGACCTATGAAGGTATCTCCCAGCACCTCGATCACCTCTGGGTGTATGGCTGCGAGGCTTACCGGCTGCTTGGCCTGCGTACTCAGCATGACCCGTTCTGGACGCTGATCATGCAAGACGTGAAGGTCCAGGTAGAGGCCGACCCGCTCATCGAGCGTGTCGAATATCGGCGCTATCGCAAGACGGCCATGGGCTTCTCCGGCAAGAACTGTGAGATGTTCCTGGGCCAGTTCATCAGCCTGATTGCACGCGAGCGTATCCCCGCAAAAAAGGCGATTGAGTCCGCCTACAGCCTCGAATTCTGGCACGTGATCGAAGACCACTACTTAGCGAAGGGTTGGACTCGGCGGGACCTCGAAAAGCACATCAAGAACCTGATCTCAGACCGCTATTTGCGAAGGGGATATGCCGTCTGATGAGCATCACCAAGCTCGATGATGGCCGGTGGTTCGTCGACGTCGAACCGATTAAGGGGAAGCGCTTCCGCAAGCGATTCAAGACCAAGGGCGAGGCTCAACGCTACGAAGCCACAGTTCGGCAGAAGTGCATTGAGAACCCAGCTTGGTCGGCTAAGCCCAAAGATAGGCGGAGTGTAGTGGTCAACCCATCCCGGACAGTGGGTTGAGTTTTTCTTCGGCCACCGC
>ERZ1673730.79-NODE-79-length-160829-cov-14.299849_pt1 | contig 160829 bp, 132 predicted proteins | sample MGYA00580200_ERZ1673730 | MGnify/ENA primary metagenome ERZ1673730 (study PRJEB41218, sample SAMN15661761) | gut metagenome | host: Homo sapiens | place: Canada: London | collected 2015-08-20/2019-03-30 | study: EMG produced TPA metagenomics assembly of... | reverse complement strand
CCCCGACTTTGTCGGGCGGCGGACCCCGCAGAGCGCAAGCCCTGCGGGGTTCGTGCGCTGCGGAGAGACAGAGCGCGGAAAAGTTCAAAAATAATGGGTAAAAACTTCAAATTCTTATATACTTGCTATGAAATGCGGTGCATAGTATAATGAATCGTTAAGAACAGCCGCAGTTCGGCGGCGTTGATACGGAATAACTGATGATTAAAATAAATGACGTTAAATATTCATACGAGAACTCCGAAACGGAGGCTCTCCGCGGGGTCAGCATAAGCATTGCGGACGGTGAGTTTGTTGCAATTGTCGGGCATAACGGCAGCGGTAAATCAACCCTTGCAAAAATGCTCAATGCATTGCAGCTGCCGTCGTCCGGCAGCGTGACTGTGTTCGGAATGGACACGGCGGATGAGTCAAAAACGCTTGATATACGCAAAAAAGTCGGTATGGTTTTTCAAAATCCCGATAATCAGATTGTGACGACAGTGGTTGAGGAGGATGTCGGATTCGGTCCGGAAAATCTTGGCGTACCCACGGAAGAAATCCTGCGCCGCGTTCACGATGCACTTGAGGCTGTGGACATGCTTGATTACGCAAAATCCGCGCCGCATATGCTTTCGGGCGGGCAGAAACAGCGCATTGCAATTGCGGGGATGCTTGCAATTGAGCCGCAGGTACTCGTTCTTGATGAAGCAACGGCGATGCTTGACCCGCTCGGACGGAAGGATATCCTTCGAATTGTTAAAGACTTAAACCGCAAAAAGGGTATTACGGTGATTATGATAACACAATACATGGAGGAGGCAGTGATTGCGGACCGCGTGATTGTGATGAATGAAGGCCTTGTTGCGTTTGAGGGCACACCGGCGGAGGTGTTCAGGCGCGGTACGGAATTGCGAAAAATAAATCTGGACGTTCCGCCGATGGTTGAGCTGCGCGATGACCTTGCGGCAAGCGGCATCATCAAGCCCTGCAATGCAATGACCGTTGAGGAGATGGCAAACGAATTATGCCCATTATTATTGAAAATCTGACCCATACATATATGCCCGGCAGCGTAACTCAGTTCACCGCGCTGTACGATATTAACCTTACCGTTGAAGACGGCGAGTTTTTCGGCATCATCGGGCACACCGGCAGCGGCAAATCAACGCTTATTCAGCAGCTGAACGGTCTGATTCAGCCCACAAGCGGAAGAGTTATTGTTGACGGCTTTGACATGAACGAAAAAAAACAGCGAGCCGCAGGAAGAAAGCTTGTCGGCATGGTTTTTCAGTATCCGGACTATCAGCTTTTTGACAGCACGGTTTATGATGATATTTGCTTCGGCTTAAAAAACTTAAAACTTCCGGAAGAGGAAATACGCACTCGTGCATATGAGGCAATGGAGCTTGTGGGGCTTGATACAAAGCAGGATGCGGAAAAATCGCCCTTTGAGCTTTCGGGCGGGAAAAAACGCCGTGCCGCACTGGCGGGCATTATTGCGATGCGCCCCAAATACTTGGTTATGGATGAACCTATGGCGGGGCTTGATCCCAGCGGCCGCAGGGAAGTTATGAAAACTATCGAGGGTTTGCGCGCAGAATTGGGCTGCTCCGTGATAATGGTCAGTCACTCAATGGAGGATGTTGCCCGCTCCGCTGAGCGCATTGCGGTGTTGAATAACGGCAAAGTATACGCAGTCGGCACGCCGACGGAGATTTTCTCCCGCACGGCGGAGCTTGCTTCAATCGGCCTTGACACGCCGGCAACCGCGCAGCTTGTTGAAAAACTCCGCGGTATGGGCTGTAAAATTCCGGATGGACTGTACACAAACGAAAAGTTCGAAAAGTGGCTGAAAGAGGTATTGCATAATGCTTAAAGATATTACTTTGGGGCAATACATTCCCGGCAATTCCGTCGTTCACAGGCTTGATCCGCGAACAAAGATTTTGCTGATGATTGCATATATCGTTGCGGTGTTTATAGTTAAACGAATTGAAATGTTTATACCTGTGATCCTGTTCACGGTGCTTATAACGGTGCTTGCAAAAGTTCCTGCGAACTATATGCTGAAAGCTCTTAAGCCCATGCGGCTGCTGCTGCCGCTGATGTTTGTTATGAACCTGTTTCTTATCAAAACAGGGAAGACGATTGTTGATTGGTGGATTATTCACATATATGCGGACGGTCTGACAAATGCTGTTTTTGTCGTTCTGCGTCTTGCAACGCTTGTTTGCGGCACGAGTCTTCTGACGCTTACAACAACGCCCATCGCACTTACGGACGGGCTTGAAAAACTGCTTTCACCGCTCAAAATTATCAAGTTTCCCGCACATGAACTTGCAATGATGATGACGGTTGCGCTGCGCTTTATTCCGACGCTTATTGAGGAAGCGGATAAAATCACAAAGGCGCAGCTTGCACGCGGTGCAGATTTTGAAAGCGGCAATGTTTTTAAACGTGCAAAGTCAATGCTGCCGATTTTGATACCGCTGTTTGTCAACTCATTTCGCCGTGCCGATGAACTTGCAATGGCAATGGAAAGCCGTTGTTATCACGGAGGCGAAGGGCGGACGCGGATGCGCGTGCTCAAATTTCATATGGGAGATCTTGCTGCGGTCATTATCTTTGCGGCATTTATCACAGCCGTTGCGCTTGCACAAAGATTTTTGCCTGCTGTAAAACTCTTCTGATTTAACTTAACTGATTGGAGATATTTGCGGGGATGAAGAACCATTTAAGAAAAAGTCCCGGAAATGTACCGGACGGTCACCAAAAAATCGAACCGAAAACGGCGCGGACGTTGCTTGTTATTGCTGCCGCACTGCTTATCATTGCACTTGCCTGGCGGTTTTTTCTCGAAAAAAACAGTTTTTCGGGCGGCATTGTGCGCAGCCTTGCCCAACACGGCTGCAATATCGAGGCGGATGAGCTTTATAAACACAATTTCGCCAAAAACACCTCAATTCGCGCACTTGTCGGTGACACGGATATGACACGCGCTGCGGATGTTTCCCGCGAATGCGGATTTGATGCCGACATTGACAAAACAGGGGATGTTTACGTTCTGCTTGCCAATCTTGGTGATGAACAGGTGCTGACGGTTTATGTTGTTGATGAAACGATTCAGCTTGCCTTCATTCAAATTCCGAATTCGGACTCCGTGCTCCCGATTTCGGCTTGCGGCGATGCAGAGCCGACATCGACTGCTGCTTGAACCGTGTGAAATATATTGAACCGAAATCGAAAAAAAGTGTTGACATCGGCTGAAAATTGCGTATAATATTAATGTTCAAGCAGAAGCCGCCCGCTTCTCACTTGCCGCAGGTATTTATGCAGGCAGAGTAACGGCAACAAATATATTCTATTTGTGCGTGCGCGGTGCTTAGGCAGCGCGTTTTTTGTTTGAATAATTCTTTCAAGGTGGTGAAACCCATAGCAACTCAGGAATTGTTGATCAATGAGGAGATCCGTGACAAAGAGGTTCGACTCATCGACGAAAAAGGCGAACAGCTTGGTATTGTCAAGATTGAACATGCGTTGAGAATCGCAGACGAAAAGGAACTCGATCTTGTTAAGATAGTTCCCAACGCAAACCCGCCCGTCTGCAAAATCATGGATTACGGCAAGGCTCGTTTTGAGCAGATCAAGCGCGAAAAGGAACAGCGCAGAAATCAAACCGTTGTCGAAACAAAGGAGATCCGTCTCTCTTCAACTATCGATACGCACGACATGGAGGTCAAGGCCAAGGCGTGTGTCAAGTTCCTGAAGAGCGGAAATAAGGTCAAGGCTTCCATCCGCTTCCGCGGCAGACAGATAAGCCACGGCAGCGTCGGTCTCGATGTTATGAACGCATTCTATGAGATGGTTCGGGATTATGCCGTGATAGAACGCCCGGCAAAGCAGGAAGGGCGCAACATGGCAATGATTTTGGCTCCCAAACCCGCAGCAAAGAACTGATTATTTTTTAGGAGGAATTCCCATGCCGAAAATTAAGACCCATAGGGGCGCCGCAAAGCGTTTCAGCTTCACCAAGAGCGGCAAAATCAAAAGGGGCAAGGCTTATAAGAGCCATATCCTTACCAAGAAAACTACGAAGCGCACCCGCAACCTTCGCAAGATCGGCTACATCGCTGAGGAAGAAGTTTCCAAGATTAGCAAGCTGATCCCCTACAAGAGATAAGGAGGATTATTCACAATGGCAAGGATTAAAAGAGCAGTAAACGCAGTTAAAAAGCGTCGTAAAGTTTTTAAACTCTCCAAGGGCTACTACGGAGCAAAGAGCAAACTCTATCGTGCGGCAAGCCAGCAGGTCATGAAGTCCATGGCTTATGCCTATGTCGGCCGTAAGCTCAAAAAGAGGGAGTACCGCAAGCTTTGGATCGCTCGTATCAATGCGGGCGCAAGGATCTGCGGAACCAACTATTCCAACCTCATCCACGGCCTCAAGGTTGCCGGTGTTGATGTGAACCGCAAGGTTCTCGCCGACCTCGCAATCAGCGACATGAACGCATTCAACCAGCTCGTTCAGGTTGCAAACAAGGCTCTGAATGCATAAGTTTATCCGTTTGGCGGCATAAACATTATTCATGAAACGAATATCGTGCGCGGCTCGCAAGGGCCGCGCATTTTTGTTTTGACCTCAGAATACGAAGATTCAGCTCCGATTTTCTGCCTTGCAGCAGAAAGCAGCATCAGCTGAGACAGCTCTTGACAGAAGTCAGGAAGTTCCCGAAAGAGGGAAGCGGCTGACACGTTAAGGCCCGCATAGTGAGAAGTGTACCGGAGCCGCTTTATATAAAACGAACCCGGGCAGCATTTATTCGAAGCTGCCCGGGTTATTTTTGTGCATTAAAACGCGGATTCGGGTTTGTTCGGTGCGCTTTTAATGCGGGTTAATGATCTGCATGTGCTCGACTCAAATTCCGAGAGCCGTCCGCAGAATGATCTGAGCGTCCACAACGTTAACGCACATATCCTCATTGATATCGGCCGCAGCAAGCTGCACTTCGCTCGGCGTGACAAGCTCCATTGCAATTCGGAGAGTCAGGAGAGCATCGGTGATTGTGACACTTCCGTCCGCATCAACGTCGCCCGCGGTGATTGCAATGCTGTACTGCGCAACAACGATGGTTTCTTCGGTAATGCAGGAGGTATCCGCACTCCAGCCGATAAAGTTGTAGTACTCACGCACGGGTTCTTCGGGAAGTTCCGCTGCCTGTCCGTAGGCAACGAGCTGACGTGAAATCGTGCTTCCGTCCCAATCAACAAATACGACAAGGTAACGGTTGATTTCATACTGAGCGGTTGTCGTAACATCGGATGTGATGTTGGTAAGACTTGCATCCCAACCGATGAAGGTGTAGCCCGTTCTCTCGGGAGAGGGTATCTGCGCTGCGCTTTCGCCGTGAAGAACGGTTTCACTGCCGAGTTCTGTTCCGTCCCAATCAAGGAAAGTGACGGTGTAGGAATTGCGGGCATATTGCGCCGCAACGGTCATGCTGCAGGATACGCTTTCGAAATCATTATCCCAACCCGTGAAAGTATAGCCTTCGTGCGCGGGGGCTTCGGGAGCAGCGGCGGCGTTTCCGTATTCAACAACCTGCTCGGAGAGCGTGCTGCCGGTAAGCCCGTCAATGAATGTTACGAGATAACTGTTGACGGAATATTCGGCGGTAACGGTGATATCGTCGGTGATGAATTCGCCGTTGTCATCATAGCGAACGAAGGTGTATCCGTCGTGAATCGGTGCTTCGGGAAGAACGGCGTTCTCGCATTCGTTTACGCTTGCGGTGCTTATGATGTCTCCGGTGAGTCCGTCAACAAATGTGACGGTGTAGGTGTTGACATCCTCATTAACAGTGTGTTTGAAGAGCCTTACGGGGGTGTAGGCACTGTCCGTACGTTCGAAAATATCGAAACCTGCACTGAAGCCGGAAGCCGATACGCCGAACGAGAGGTAATTGTAGCCGTTGGCACCTGCATCGTTATGGCTGAGTCCGCCGTTGTTGTCCCAATTCCAAACCACATCGGTTTCGGTGCGAAGGCCGAGCCATGCATAACCCTGTGAGTAAATTGTGGACAGCAGCCTGCCGCTTGCAATATGGGTGACTGTCTGCGCATCTTCTGCGGAGAAGCTCCATTCGAAATTCGCAAGTCCGTCGTTCACGATAACAGCATTGCCGTTAACGGAGCTGACTTGCACCTGCTGACCATTCAGACCGACTTCGCCGCCGATATGCGCCTGACTGCTCATGATATAGGTGCTGCCGTTGTAATCTGCGGCAATGAGGTAGGCTTCGCCGGGAACAATGGTATCCGTTTCGACATATGTCTTGCCGACAGGGATATTCCTGCGGTATTTTGCGGTGAATGTGATATCTTCTGAAACTTTATGGCCGCTCACAACCTTGTCAAAGCCCCAGAACAGGTGATCGCTGTCGGGTGTGATTTCGGGAATGTCGGCATCGGTAAGCACGGTTCCCTTTTCAAGCACAAGCCTTGCGGGACCGTTTACCGTGCCGTATTCACCTGCATCGAACATTACGATTGCATACTTTTCATCATCCGATTCAACAACGGTGATTTGAACGGAATCGGAGATGTTGAAGCTGTTCGTTGCCGTAACGGTTGCGGTGCCGGGGGCATTTGCGGTGATAACGGCATGATTGTCATCGCTCTCAACGATGCTGACAATATCGGAATCGGAGCTTGTCCATGTAAGCGGGCAAATAATCTCAGTGTCCGTATAGGAAGTATCGAATGCATAGAGCTGATTGATTGTCAGGCTGTCGCCGACAACAAGGGTTGCATCTTCCCTGTCCAGCTCAACCATATCCTCTTTGTTGTCCATGCTGACGTAAACATAGTTATAGTTGCCTGCATAGTCCATTGTTCTTGAAACGAAATCGGTTGCCGCATTGGAGAACCCGAGAGTCACGTTAGCTGTGCGTCCCGCGGGTTCATATCCGCCGTAGGTCACCTTATACTTGGCATATGCGCCGGTGTTAAGGTTGGCAAAGATTTCGGTGTAGTCAACGAAACGATTTTCGTTTATCTGATTCTGAACATAGTACTTTGCGCCGGAAACATAGAGCTTGACGGCGGTGATGGGGGCTTCCGTGTCGCATGTTACGGGGAATTCCCAACTGTCAATGCGCGTGTTGTCCTCAATGTCCGCAACAGCCTCAATGCGTACGATAACGGTTTGATTGTTTGCAAGCGTTGACCAGTCAAAATCAAGTTCATGACCGGAATACATACCCGCGCTTATGATATCGTCATGAATTGAATTGTAGTAGGTTTTGGGAACATAGCCCATATCCTTGCGATAGAGTTCCTCACCGGTTTCGCGGTCGGTGATGATATAGCGATATTCCTTAACATTTCTGTAAAGGCCGGTGACAACTTCAAGAAAATCGCGAATGCCGTCGCCGTTGGGAGAGATTGCATTGCGCTCATCCCAATACATCATTTGTGAACCTATCTGAATGCCGTAAGGCGTTTGACCGTTGCCCGAACGGGTATCGCCGAGGAACCATGTCTCATTGTTGAGCTCGTCATATGTATAGACGGTGTTGGCAATAAGCGTGGTGTTTGCGGGATAATCCTCACTGGGCCAATCATAGAAGAAATTCTCTTCAATCGCAGGTGCATCGCGCCAGTCGCCGTAGAATGCAAGGTAAGGAGCCGAAATGCTTTCCCCGCCGACTTCGTCAAGAGTGATGAAGCCTTCAACGTATATGCCGTTCTCAAAGTATTTTTCAATATACTTGATGTCCCTCGCGGAAAGGGTCACGGTAACGGTGACGGAGACGGAAGAACCGGCGGCAACAGTCACGGTTTCGGGAGCATCGATGTTTGATTCAAGTTCGTACTCAAACTGTTCCATGAGGTACTCATAGGTGTGGTCGGGGTTTACCCTGCCGCAAACGGCACTTTCGGTCAATGCGCTGACGCTGAGATTATAGACCTTTGTTTCGTTGGTGATGTTGACAACATCGAAAGTCATTGTGTAGCATCCCGTGCGCGCCCTGTCATCACCGAGTTCAAACTTGGACTTATCAGTGCCTGCAACATTGATATATGCGCCGACGGAGACCGCTTTTCCCGCATCAACAAGGCCGGCACCCTGCACACGGGGCGAGAAAGGAAGGCCGCTGTCGGTATCGGTGACGGGCGATGCGCTGCTCATCATAAGTTTGTCAACCGCTGCCGCAAGTTCCCTGCCGCCGAGGTTGGTTGTTGATTTGAGATACTGACGAACAAGAACGCTGATGCCCGCAATTGCGGGGGAAGCCATGCTTGTGCCGCTGGAAATTGCGATTGAGCCGTTTTTGTATGCGGAAACAACGCTGCCTCCGATCGCCGTAATGTCGGGCTTGAGGGTAAGTTCATTGGTTGCACCCCAGCTGGAGAAGGGGGAAATCTGATTTCCGTCGGGGCGGGTCACCCAATAGGACTGCACATGGATGGTATCGGGTATGATACTGTTGGCAAGGTTGTTGCCGTAGAAATATGCCATGCCCACGGTCGGGATGGTGTATTCATCATGGGTCGTGTCGGGAATTTTGAAATTGCCCGCAGCATTGGTTGCGGGATAGAGAATCAGGCCGACTGCCCCGTGGGACTGTGCAATCCTTCCCTGTTCGTTGATGGAAAGTTCCGCGCTGAGCTTTGCAAGAACAAGCTTGCCCGAAACATCAACGCCTTCGTAATCCGTTTCCGCACCGGTATCAAGACTTACATATTCCCAGTCTCCGCCGAGCTTTGCGCCGAATCTGTATGCATAGGGAGATTTGTCGGAGAACTGATAATTATATCTGTTTGCGCCGACGCTGAAGGTGAAGTAATCGAGTTTGCTTGCAAAGCCTGCCAAATAGGTGCTGTTGTCGGCACTTGCAACGCTTATCGGGGCGTCGAAAGTTGCGGGCATGCTGAGAACACCGATATCGGGGTTGCCGGCAAGGCCGAGGTCGTTGTTCCAAAGGCTCTTGTTGGTGCTGTTTGCATCGTTTCCTGCTGCAACCGCAACGTTTATGCCGGCGTCAAGGGCGGCATTGAACACGGCGGTTATTTCGGGATAACCTGTAACGGAGCCGCAGCTTGTGCCGAGGCTGAGGTTTGCAGCGTCAACGCCCAAAAGTATTGCGTCTTCAAGCGCGGCGGTAACATCCGTCATGCTTGCTCCGCCGTTTGTGTCGAAAACTTTCATAACAACAAGCTGCGCATCGGGAGCAACGCCGACGTTCTTGATGTTATAGGTGTTTATCAGGTTGGCAGTCGTTGCGCCTGCAACAATGCCCGCAACGTGAGAACCGTGTCCCATTGTGTCGGTTGAATCCGCATCGCCGTCGGCGTAGTCGAACTGGAACGGAATCTTTGCGGCGGAATAAAGCTGCTCCGCAGTGACTCCGGGAACGATTTGAGAAACATGAAGGTTCGATTCCGCCAAAATTTCCGCAACCTTCTCAGACGTCATAGACGGGTTTTCGGGTTGAACGGAGAACATTGCATGAGTGAGGTCAATGCCGGTATCGATTACGGCAACGGTCATGCCTTCGCCCGTATAACCTGCAAGCCATGCGGCTTCGGTATTCATATCGCTGTTGGCATTCTGCATCTTGGGATTGCAGCCGCCTTCGGCAAGAATGCCGATTGTTCCGTAATCATCGGAGGAGAGAACTTCGATGTTATCGCTGCTGATGCTGAATGAAGGAGCAACAAAGGCATATTTAACGCCGGGCAGCTTGTTGACAGCCTTGAGCTCGCCGTATTTCATCTGTGCGCCGAATCCGTTGAGAAGGAGTGTGAAGTCATATTTCACCTTAAAGGATTTGCTGACACTGCCGATTTCGGATTCAAGCTTTGAATGCTGCAAATGAAGCTTTTCGGAAGCGTTCAGTGCGGCCTTTGTCAGCCCGCCGAGTTCCAGTCCGTAAAGTTCGTAAACGCTTTTTCCGTCAAGCACGACCATAACATCAACAAGTTCGTCATCGTCATACATTGCGGAGGGGCATTTTACCTGCGCAGCTTCGGCAACATCGTCGTTGAATTCGGCAAATGCCGCCGTGATGCTGTTGACCGTATTCTGTGACGAATATGTGCGGACGGTATAGGAATTGCCGTTTTCATCGTAAACGGTTTCAACCTTATCCGGTTCAAAATTCATCAGATCGGCAAAATTTACCTGTTCGCTTTGAGCACCGGTTTCCGCATTGATCCAAACGTCGGAGTCAGCGGTAAAGGTAAACCCGTCGTCAAAGCTTGACTCGAAGGTTTCGCCCTTTTTAAGGTAGATCCATTGTTCATCATCAGAACTGTTTACAACAGTTCCGCCGGATTGTTCAGCAGCAAATGAATTGCTGCCGGCAAATGGTTTGCCGTTGGTTCGTGACGTTCCGGCAAGCGAAATCGCCGTCGGCACGATCAGCGTGAAAAGCATCATCGCGGCAATAAAGGCCGAGAGGAGCTTCTTCCGAGAGTTCAAAAGCATGTTCAATATGCCTCCTTAAAATGATGGTGACTATATTATACCAAGCATCCATATGACTGTCAATACATCCATAAAAAGAAAAATCAATACAAACGTATGGCAAAAATCGGGATAAATGGCTTCGGCGATATTGACAAAGGTCGGGAAAGGGTGGTAAACTAACTTGAACGGTGCTGCAAAAACAGGCAGCATTACTGTAGAAAAGGATAATAATATGCTTATTAACAGAAAAATCAATCCCCTGCTGGAAGCCTTGCAGTATTACAATCGAAGAGTGAACGGAACCTCGGTATCAGACACAATGATTAGGTTGGAAAATGCATATCCGGAGCGTGTTCATGAAATTCATTCAACCGTTGCACCGATTCTTGATCTTGACAATCTGCTGTCCGCCGAGCTTGTTCCGGATATGGACAGGCTGAACTTCTTTTTTAAGCAGTTCGAAGGGGTGAACGGCGCGGACAGCATAGGAACGTCTGCCGCATCCATAATCTTTTTTGAAGAAGCTTATAAGAATTTTGATGCTGCCGATGAGCTGTTTGAACATATGAGCAAATTTTCCCGTGCGGAGATACGCTCAAAACTCCGCACCGCATTCGGCAACTACACAACCATACAGCCCAAAGCGGAGCTTTCGTTGGAGGAATTTTGGGATTTTACCGAGTCCTGCCCTTTCCCCGATGAAACAAAGTGGAGAATACTTGACACATACCGGCATTATTCTGAATATGTGTCGGAACTTTCGCACATCCTCGGTCCCGCAATGGACATTATAATCAGCCATTCGGAAAGGTTCGGCGATGCGCTTGAAAACTTTGCGGAACCGAATGACGAAGGACTTGACATTTATGACTATGTGCGTTCAATAATCAGCGTTGATATAACAGCATATCAAAATGTGCTTGTGTATCCGACCGTGATGGGGTTCAATTCCATGCTGCTGCTGTTCCCCGATTATGATGACGGCTCGGAGCCGCTTATAATTTACCTTGGAATACTGATGAAGAACCTGCGGCAGGAGAGCGTATCGATAGATATGGGCAGCCTCATTCGTCAGATAAAGTCCCTCGGGGATCAATCACGGCTTGAGATGCTTTGCAGCATAAAGGATAAACCCACATACGGGCAGGAACTTTCAAACAAATTTTCCGTATCGTCAACGACTGTGTATCATCATATGAATAAGCTCATTGTTGCCGGCCTTGTGGACAGCACCCTTGACGGCAACAAGGTCTATTTCACAATGAACAGAGCCAATGTGGTTACATTCATAAGCCGACTGTGTACCCTGCTTCTCGATTGCGATATGAAAGATGTTTCGATGAATCTTTGACGGGTATAGTTTGCGATGCCGCCGAAAATGACGAATCGCATCATCGAATACCGACTGAAGCGGCAAGCGAAATTAAAAGTGAACAGTGACTGAATCAAAACAAAAGAACTCCGAACGCGCAAGGCCGAAAACATGCATCGGCAAACGCATTCGGAGTTTTTGAATATTACGTTTAAATATTCTTTAGCCGGAGTTTGTTCAATCAAAACTGCCCGAAAACATTTTTTTCGCTGCGCCCGGTGAATTTCCGCCGCAGCCTGCCGAATCCCGCAGCAAGCGGGGGGCGTTGCTCAATCGGGAATCAGCAGTGCCGTTCAATCCTGCATTTTGGGAACAACTATCGTGCCGTCGGCAAGCATGTATATAACCTTCGCAAGGTCGCCGCTGCCCTGAAGAGTGACTTTATAGGCCTGCCTGTCGGACAGCAGTGCATGGGTCACGGACTGAATCGTATAACCGGGATATTCTTTTTCGACTGCGGAACGAATTTCCGGAACGTCCTCGGGTTTGACAACTTTGCCTTCCCGAAAATCGGCAATCTGCCCGCTGCCGTCCTCGGTGGGCTTTTCACTGTCGGGTGCATCGGTTCCTGCGGGTGAATCAGTGCCGGGTTCGGCCGTGTTCATGCCGTCGGTCGTGCGGGCATCCGTTGCAGCAGGAGTTGTGTTCAGCTCCGTCGTGCCGGGCGCGGTTGCGGTGTTCTGCGGACGCGGCGTGGGCTTATTGCTGTTGCCGCCGCATGCGGTGCAGCAGAGAACGATGCAAAGCACTGAAAGGACTGCTGCAATAAGCTTTCGAAATTTTCGTGAATGATTCATTCTTTCCTCCGAAAATGCCGTTTTACGGCAAGATGAGCGGGCAGCAATGCACTGCCTGCCGAATCATATTCTTGCCGAAAATGCGGAGCATTATTCCAAGCGGAAAGAAAATGCGAAAACGCATTGCGAAATATCCGATTCCGAATTTTAAAATACAAATTCAATTTTTGAATCGGAACGGCGAACAATTTGCTTTTGCGGTCAAAAGTCCGGGCAGGTTCCTGCCCTTTCGCAAAAAAAACGGAGCTGTCCGACGCTGCACATCAGTTTTTGCCGCCGGAAGGAATATACGGCGCAATGGAGCCCGCAACGGCATTAATGGGCATGGTTTGAAGCAGAACCTTGCCCGGTCCCGTCACAACGGTGTTGAAAAAGCCTTCTCCGCCGAAGAGCACATTTTTGACTCCGCGGACGGATTGAATATCCATTGTGCAGGTCGCACTCATTGCGGCAAGATAGCCGGTGTCTACAACGATGGACTGCCCGGGTCGGAGGTCGTATTCAACCGCATGGCCGTCAATTTCTATGAAAGCTTTGCCGAAACCGCTGAGTTTCTGCATTATGAAGCCCTCACCGCCGAACAGCCCTGCGCCGAAACGCTTTTGAAAATGGACGGAGAGCTCAACCGTGCTTTCGCTTGCAAGGAAGCCGCTCTTTTGAACGATGAGCGGGTTGTTGGGTGTGATGTCAAAGCAGCGCACCGAGCCGGGGAAGCTTGACGCGAATGCGATGGTGCCCGTGCCGCCGACGGCCGTGTAGCGATTTTGGAACATAGACTCGCCGGAAAACATCCTGCCGAAAACTTTGCCGATGCCCCCGTTGGAAGTGGTTTCCATTTTCATATTCGGGCTCATCCAGCACATGCTGCCGCGTTCGGTTATCATGCTTTCATCTGCGTTGAGCGTGCAGACAACTGCAGGGAAGGGTTCGCCGATAATGTTATAATTCATGGTAAAAGACCTTTCTGCTTAATTTATTAATTTAACACTTTTATTTCCGGTGCTTCCGGCAGCATACCGCAAAAAGCGGAATCTGCTGTGATAAAAGCATAACATATATTCGAAAAGCTTGCAAGTATCTTTTCGGGGATGTATAATATTATTTGAGAAAATAAGGAAGAATCACCCGCGCGGCTCTGCTTTTCGGAATCTGCAACCCTTGCGGGAAATGAAACACAGTGCCCGGTGCGGCGGCACGGCCGAAAACGACGGTGAGCTTCCTGCTGAAAAGGAGAAAATAAATGAGCAATACAAAGGTTTGTTACCCCGCGGTGGAGCAGTTTATCGATAACAATAAGGATGCGCTTGTTCGCTCCGTTCAGGAAATCGTCCGTTTTCCGAGTGTTGAAGCCCCTGCGGCAGGTCCCGGAGCACCCTTCGGAGAGGCGGTTCGCGGCGCGCTTGAAAACGCATTGAATCTCGGTAAATCATTCGGCTTTGAAACCACGAATCTTGACGGCTACGCGGGCTGCATAGACTACGGCTGCGGAGAAGAGATGCTCGGCGTTGTTGCGCATGTTGACGTTGTTCCCGAGGGCGAAGGCTGGATTCATCCGCCTTATGCTGCGGAAATTGCGGACGGCAGGATTTACGGCCGAGGCACAATGGACGACAAAGGTCCCGCCGTGTGTGCGATTTATGCACTTGCCGCAATCAAGGCAGCCGGCATTCCCATGCGCCGCCGTGTCCGAATCATTCTCGGTACGAATGAAGAAACGGGCTGGGGCTGCATGGATCACTATCGCAAGGTTGCGGAGATTCCGACGCTGACTTTCTCACCCGATGCGGATTATCCCGTTGTTAATTCCGAAAAAGGCATTTATCATGCCACGATGCGCTGCAATGCAAAAACAAATATCCGCATTAACGGCGGCACGCGCGCAAACGTTGTCTGCGGCAAGGTGAAGGCGTTTGTTCCGGTTGAAATTACGGAGGTTGAAAAGCACGTCAGCGGCATTCTTGCAAAGGGCTTCGGCGTTGAGCTTGAAGCACTTGCAAACGGAACGGAAATCACAGTTATCGGCCTTGATGCACACGGTTCAATGCCCGAACTCGGCAAAAATGCAATGCAGGCAGCTTTTGCAATGCTTGCGGAACTCCCGCTCACGGGCGAGGACAAACGCGTTATCGACATTCTTCACAACAGGTTCGGATTTGACATGCACGGCGAAAGCATCGGTCTGGATGTTTCCGACGCAAGCGGCAGGCTGAGCATGAATCCGGGCGTTATCGCTTGGGACGATGACGGATTCGAAATTTCAATCGATTTCCGCTACCCCATCTCCCTTGACGTGAACGAAGTCCGTTCAAAACTCAAAGCGGCGCTTGCGGAGTTCAACCCCGTATGCACGCATGAAAAGCAGCAGGACGGCCATTATATCCCTGCCGACAGCGAGCTTGTGAGCAAACTTTTGAAGGTTTATGCCGACAGGACGGGCGAATATAAGGGACCCCTTGCAATCGGCGGCGGAACTTATGCGCGCGCATTCCCCAATGCGGTTGCGTTCGGCAGCGAACAGCCCGGAATTTCGGGCCCCGTGCATATGCCCAATGAATTCATCGGCATTGACGAGCTGATGTTCAACGCTCATATGATAGCGGATGCAATAATCGCGCTTGCCTGCGAGGAATAAAACAGTCGGTGCTTTCGGCGTTGGCGGAATAAATCGTAAACAAACCCGCAAATTCAAACAGCACACGCGGTGTTCGATATAAATGCGGACACCGCGCCCCATTAAAAAACAGAAGAAAACAAGGAGAAAAAAATGAATTCAGAATGGTCATTGGATGAACTCTATAAAGGCTTTGACGACCCGAAGTTCGCTGCGGATCTTGCAAAATACGACGAAATGATTGCAAAAATAAACGAGTTTGCAGCCAAAATTTCCGACATGCAGCCGCTCGACGCTCTGAAAACCTATATTGCCGGCAGCGAAAGCTCAATGCAGCTTTTAACGGACATGTATTCATATGCCATGCTGCGTTCCTCCGTGAACACAAAGGACACTGAGGCGGCAAGCATCAGCGGCAGACTTATGGCAAAGATGAGTGCAACAACAAAGGCGGAAACGATAATCAAAAAGTTCATTTCCGAAATTCCGAACCTTGATGAGCTTATCGAGTCCGATCCTGTGCTGAAGGAATACGAATTCCTGCTTAAAAACATCCGTGCGGATCAAAAACATACCATGAGCGATGAATGCGAAGAAGTCGCCGCACTTTACAACATCAGCGGGGCAAGCGCATGGAGCGATCTGCACAGCTATCTGACGTCCTCCGTGACTGCGGATTTCCGCGGCGAAAAACTTACCCTTTCTTCCGTGCGCAACCTTGCATATTCCGCTGACCCGGCGGTTCGAAAGGAAGCATACGAGGCGGAACTTGCCTGCTATGAGAAAATTCGGGATTCTGTTGCATTTTCGCTCAACAGCATCAAACTTGAAGTTATCAACAACGCACGTCTGCGCGGGTTTGAGTCGCCTTTGGCACAAACTCTGTATAATTCCCGCATGACGCGCAAAACCCTTGATGCGCTCATGGCGGCAATGGACGAACATTTGGATATTTTCCGCCGCTACCTGAGGCTCAAGGGCGAAGTCCTGGGTCATAAAAACGGGATTCCGTGGTACGATATGTTTGCGCCCATGGGCACAAACACCAAAAAATATACCGTTGAGGAGGCAAAGGCATATCTGCTGAAAATCTTCCGCGGCTTTGATAATGACCTTGCAAATATGGTTGAGCGTGCGTTTGATGAGGCATGGATCGATTTCTATCCCCGCGAGGGAAAGGTCGGCGGTGCATTCTGCGCAAATCTGGACGGACACAACCAGAGCCGCGTGCTGACGAATTTTGACGGCTCGTTCTCCGACATCGTAACGCTGGCACATGAACTCGGTCATGCGTTCCATAATCTCAACATCGCCGGGCACCGTCCGCTGAACAACGATTATTCAATGCCCGTCGCGGAAACGGCATCCACGTTCAACGAGAACGTTATCATGAACGCCGCCATTGAAGCAGCGGAAACCGATGAGGAGAAACTCTTCCTTATCGAAAGCCAGCTTCAGGACGCCGCTCAGATAATGTGCGATATTTACTCACGCTATCTGTTCGAAACTTCCGTTTTCGAAAACCGTGAAAATGATTTCATGCCCGCGGACAGGCTTTGCGAACTGATGCTTGATGCCCAGCGCAGGGCATACGGCAACGGACTTGACCCCGAAACGCTGCATCCGTACATGTGGCTCTGCAAAGGGCATTATTACAGTACCCTCTCGTTCTATAATTTCCCGTATGCTTTCGGCGGACTGTTTGCAAGGGGACTTTATGAAAAGTACATGCAGGAGGGCGCGGCATTTGTTCCCGTTTACCGCAAGCTGCTCTATGCAACCCCGGTATGCACCGTTGAGGATACCGCAAAAGTTGCCGGAATTGACCTTACGGATAAGAAATTCTGGGAAAACAGCATGCTTTCCTACAGGCACAATGTTGACGAATTCGAACGGCTTTCCAAAAAACTGAATAAATAAGCACGGATCATCTATCGGCTTACAGGCTTATTGACGAACGGCAGGATGACTCGCATGATTGCGGAACGTCCTGCCGTTTTTTGTTTTCCGCACGGACAGAATGAATATATTGTGTTGTCGGGACCGCTTCTAAACGAACAGAAGCAGCTTGTCGCCGTCCTTAAAAGGTTCTGCGGAGTCCGGATTCAGTTCGCGTACACGCTGCGACGGAACACCGAAACGTTTTCCGATGTCAAAAGCATCCTCACCCACACATGCATTGCAAAGAATAATGCCCGTGCTTTTTCCGCCGGCGTCGTTGGAATTATCGGTTTCCGCAACGCCTGCAACGGCTGAAACGGCGGATTCGCTGAAATATTCTGCCGAAACATCGAGATTGTAGGAAACCTGTGCCGTGCGCCCGCTGCCGCCGGATATGCTTGCCGAGGCGTTCAGTCGAAGCTGAGCAAAGTTTGCTTCCGAAGGTGCGGCCATGCGAAGCACGAAGGGAACATCATCGCTGAAACTGTAGATCCTGTTGCTGCTGCTGCGATATATGATACGCGTGAACAGCAGTCCCTCAACGGTCATGGTTGAATCTTCAATTGAAACATTTGTTGCGATCGGGCGCGCCGCCGCGTTCAATGCGGCAAAAATATCGGCCATTCCGTCCGGAACGGACAGATTTTCGCGCAGCGAATGCTGCGCAAACGAGCCGCCGCAGGCATTTGCAACGGTCATTTTTTCGTACATGCAGCTGAAATTCAGTGACGGCGAATAAGCGTCCGTCGGAATGTCAATAACGGAGCGGCGAATGCCGAAAATGCGGAAGTCAATATCCGCATCGAATGCCAGAAGGGAAAACTCCGTGCCGAGTGCGCGCAGGCTGACGTTTTTAAGCTCCGCAACGGTATAAATCTCATCCGCACCGACTGCGGCCGAAAGGCTTTCGCGGAACGGAACGCCGCGAGTCAGCTGCATCAATTCGCCGTCGGAAGTTTTCAGCAGCGCATTCAGTGTTATTATGCCGCTGACGGATGTGCCGCCGTTTTCAATGGCCGTGTCGCGCACGGAGATTTGCGCCGAGAATGAAAGCACGCTGTCCGCACCTTCGCTGCTCAGCTCTTCCGAAAAACGTATTGTTTCGCTTCCGATTTCAACACGACGCGCTGTTCTGCACTGCATTGATTTGATTTCCATATCGGCCACTCCCGAAACTCCGGATAAAACGCGAACGGGCGCCGCCGATGTAACTATGAAGTCAATATTCACATTTGCGCTGAAAGCTGCCGCACCGTCCGCTGCAAGCCGCATATCCAGCACAGCCACGGCGGGGAGTGCATTTGAAAGCATTCCGGCGGCAAAATCCGCATTCTCCGTGCAGTGGGAAAACGGTATTTCGCCGACAAAGGCAAATGTGTCGCCTGTTTCGTCCGCTGCGGCAATTGTGATGCAGAGTCGACCTTCGAAATTCAGCTTCCCGGTTTCTGTTTTGCAGTTTGAAATTTCAACTTCGGCGGAACAGTCAAGCAATTCCGCTGCGCGGCATCCGCCGGGCGGCGGGATGCTGCCGGCAACTTCAACCTGTTCCGTGCTCCTGTGAATCAGTCGGAGCACGCTGAGATCATTCCATAACAATTCCATGTCGTTCACCTTTCATGTGTTTTTTGCTGCTTTTATAAAAGAATACTCGCTGTTTTACGCAGATATGCCGTGATTGGGAAAGAAAGTCGGAACGAGAGTGCGGCCTGCTTTGCAAACAGGAGGGGAAAACACTCGTTCGACACAATGCTTATTTTTATGAATTGGATGCAGACGCGGAAAGAATTTACACATGCCTATATGAAATATTTGTAGGTTATCCATGCAAAAAAACGGGAAGTTATCCACATTATCCACAAGGTTATCCGCTTTTGGGGCTGAACAGGCAGTTTTTTATGTTGATAACAGGTGTGACTCAATTTGAAATATGAACAAATTATATTGTGAAACGCACTTGACATTTGTCAAGAGGCGCATATGCTGTAAATTAATTTCAACATATATAAACGCGAATAGAACATATATCAAACAGCAGACAAACCGGAGCAGCAAAAATGCGGCGAACCGCGGTCGGAGGTTAACACGGTCGCCGCAAGGAGTGGGGGGAACAGGTTAATAAACATCGGAAAAGTCTGCCCTGTCGGGTGCGATTCCCTGCGCCGCTGCTTCAGCGGACTTTGGTTATTTTTGCAGCGGGAGTCATTCGGCGGCAGCGTGGGCAAGCACCGTGTCGCGTCCGTCCTCAATTATCAGCTTGTCCGCAACAAGTGCAACAAATTCTCCGTTGGTGGGCTTATCGTTTTTTCCGTATACGTTAAATCCGAAGAGTTTGTTGATGTTTTCGATCTTGCCGCGTGTCCAGCTTACCTCAATTGCGTGACGAATTGCGCGTTCAACTTTGCTCGGGGTCGTGTTGAACCGTTTTGCAATGCCGGGGTAAAGCTCCTTGGTGATTTTGCTGATAAGCTCGGGTTTATAATAGACCATGCGAATTGCTTCGCGGAGAAAATGGTATCCCTTAATATGAGCGGGAATGCCGACGGAGAGGAAAACGGAGGTGATTTTTTCATCAAGGCTTTTGACTGCGGAAGGCGGTGCAAAACCGATGTCGCGTTCGTTGACACAGGTTTCAAGCAAATCGCGCATCCTGCGATACAGGAATTCAGGTTCCACCGGCTTAAGCATGACATAGCCGGCACCTTTGGCGAATGAACGCTGAAGCAGGTTGTCATTCCGCATGTACGAAACAACGATGATTACCGATGGTCGGTGCGCCGACTCAATACGGAGCTGATCCAAAAGATCCAGCCCGTCCAGTTTCGGCATTACCAATTCCGTGATAAGAACGTCAAAATGTTCTTCACGCATCTTTTCAAGAGCGGCCTGCCCGTCCGTCGCTTCTTCAACGCGGATAATTTCTTTGTCCGTTCGGAAGAATTCTGCGGTTGTGTGACGGAACTGAGCGTTCCCGTCCGCGATGATAACCCTGTATTCTGACATTGTCATGTCCTCCTCGGTGTTTTTTTGTTATGGTTGAATTATACCGCAGAAAAACGCACATTTCCACCAAAAAGTTTGTATTCTTTTGCGTTAAAAAAGAATATGACTTGTGCAATTTTGTATCCGTTCCGCAAAAGAAATTGAAATTGCGAACTTTTTTTAATTGTTTCAACCGTTTTGAAATCCAAAATGCATAAAAAAACGACCCTGCGCTGCAAAAAAAGCCGAGTATATATGGGGTTTTTGTGTCGATTCAATAAAAAGCAATGCGAAAACCAAAAAGGAAGAACGAAGCGGGAAGGTCGGGACAGTCGAAAAAGCGGATTTGAAATTAATATAAAAATCGCTCGCATTGTTACAAACGGTGCGGTAAATGAGCTGTGTCGGATTTGGTCAAACAAAAAAATTCACAGACTTGGCAATGCTTATGCCTGAAGTGCAGCAAAAATAAACATTCAAACAGCAAAAATATTAAACAATATCAAAATAATTTTACAAATTCTTTACATTTACCCCGTTGACTCGGCGCAAATGCGGTTGTAACATGTTATTTGTCCCATTTTGCGCAAAAGCGCGGGGCAGGATATAACGACGCAAATATTGCCGCCGATGCCGCGGGGAAACGGCACGGCGTGCTGATTCGGAGGAATGTATGACATTTTTTGACGTGCTGTCTTTGGTTGGCGGCATTGCTCTGTTCCTTTACGGAATGGATGTTTTGGGCAAATCCCTTGAAAAAGCAGCGGGAAGTCAGCTCAAAAGCATACTGTCAAAACTTACCAACAGCACAATAAAGGGACTGCTGCTCGGCGTTGCCGTCACGGCAGTCATCCAATCATCCGCGGCAACAACGGTAATGGTTGTCGGCTTTGTAAACTCGGGACTTATGCAGCTTGGGCAGGCTGTCGGCGTTATTATGGGTGCAAACATCGGAACGACCGTCACGGCATGGATTCTCAGCCTTAACGGCATAAGCGGCAGCAGCTTTTTTATTCAGCTTCTGAATCCGATGAGCTTCACGCCGATTCTTGCCATCATAGGCGTTGCACTTCAAATGTTTTCAAAGCGCGAACGCAGGCGCAACATCGGTTCGGTCATGATCGGCTTTGCCGTGCTGATGTTCGGCATGAATATAATGAGCGAAAGCGTTGAACCGCTCAAAAATGTGCCCGAATTCACAAACCTATTCGTAATTTTCGGAAAAAATCCGATTCTTTCGATAATTGTCGGCTGCATTTTGACGGCAATAATTCAAAGCTCTTCCGCCTCGGTAGGCATTTTGCAGGCTCTTTCGGCAACCGGTGCGGTCACATTCGGCAGTGCGATACCGATAATCATGGGTCAGCATATCGGCACATGCATAACCGCGATGATTGCCGCGATCGGAACAACCAAAAACGCAAGAAGAGCATCGTTTATTCATCTGTACTTTAATGTAATCGGAACAATTATCTGCACGATTGTTTTCTACACGCTGAACGCAGTCCTGAAGTTCGATTTTATGGATAAAACGATCGACACGTTTCAGATTGCGATTGTGCACACGCTGTTCAGCGTGATTTACACGCTGATGCTGCTGCCGTTCGGAAAACAGCTTGAAAGGCTTGCGGTGCTGTCCATTCCCGATTCAAAGGATGATCCGCAGCCGGTCATGCTTGACGAAAGGCTGCTTGCAACACCCGCAATTGCGGTTGAACAAACGCGTGTACTTGCGGCGGATATGGCGAAGCTTGTGCGGAAAAGCGTTCAGGCTGCAATTGCGCTGCTCGGGAACTACAGCGAAAAAGGCTATAATGAGGTTGCAAAGCTTGAAAAAGAGGCCGATAATTACGAAGATGAAATCGGCACATACCTTGTAAAAGTTTCTATGCAGGAGCTTTCGGATGCGGACAGCCGCGATGTTACAAAAATTCTGCATTCAATAACGGATTTTGAACGCATAAGCGACCATGCGCTGAACATTGCTCAGAGTGCACGCGAAATGGCGGAAAAGAAATTGAATTTTTCGCCCGCGGCGCAGGCGGAGCTTAAGGTTATGACGGGCGCGATCGATGAGATCGTCGGCATAGCAATCGGGGGGTTTGTTTCCGATTCCGCGGATGCCGCAAGGCGTGTTGAGCCGCTTGAAGAGGTTGTTGACGAGCTTAACACAAACATTCGCGCCGCGCATATCAAACGGCTTAAGGACGGCGAATGCACCATTGAGCTGGGATTTGTTTTGAATGATATTCTTGCAAATTTCGAGCGAATAAGCGATCACTGTTCGAATATTGCCGTTTGCAAACTGGAGCTTGTTGAGGGCATGATGGATGCACATGCGTATCTGCATAATCTCAAAAACACAAACAATGAAGAGTTTGTGAAAAGCTATAACGAATACAGAGAAAAGTATGCTTTGAAAAATACGCCTTGAAGGAAACGGGAAACGGATTTCAAGGATTAGCATTTGACAACACCGCCTGCAGCGAAAACTCTGCGGGCGTGTTTGTGTTTAAGGGGAATCTTGCTTCGGACGCCTTGCAAAAATGTTGTTAAAAGGCTATAATTTAACGCGAAACAGTGTTTCCGCAAAGTCGGACGGAAAGAGGAATGAATGATATATATCGTTGAAGATGATGAGAATATAGGGCAAATGGAATGCTATGCCTTGAAAAACAGCGGTTTCGGTACGGAGCTTTTTGAGGATTCCGAAAGCTTTTTTTCAGCTGTTGCAAGGCGTCTTCCCACGCTTGTGATATTGGATCTCATGCTGCCGGGCGAGGACGGATTGACAATTTTGCGCCGACTGAGGGATTCCGCCGAAACAAGAAAGATTCCGATAATAATTGTGAGTGCAAAGTCAGGCGAAGCGGATGCGGTACGCGGGCTGGACAGCGGAGCCGATGATTACATAACAAAACCTTTCGGCGTTTCGGAATTGATTTCAAGGGTCAAAGCCGTTTTACGCAGAACAGACGGAACGGCTCCGAATAATTACAGTGTCGGCGGCATTTCGTTGGATGACGGGCGAAGGCTTGTGTGCGCTGAAGGACGGCAATGCGCACTGACATATACCGAATATGAGCTGCTTAAAGCTCTGGTTTCCAACTGCGGAATGGTACTGAGCCGCGAAAAGCTGATGGTTCTTGTTTGGGGAACCGATTTTGCGGGTGAAAGCCGAACAGTGGACGTTCACGTCAAAACACTTCGGCAAAAGCTCGGTTCATGCGGAGATCTGATAAAAACTGTTCGAAACGTCGGGTATAAAATAGAAATGCAATGACAAAGAAAATCTACAATCAATGTATACCGTTTATTCTTATTGTGCTTTTGTCGGCGTTTGCAGCCGGAAGCATTTTCGGTGCTGCATCCGCATTATCGGAGCGGGAAGCAGGCGCGGAAACGCTTGCATGTTCCGCAAAGGAAATCTATGATTCAACCGGAGAAATTCATCGGTTAAGGGCATTTGCTCAAAAGGGCTGCATTGCGCTTGTTTCGGAAGATATGCAGCGGGTTAAAGCGGTGAATGCGGCGGGAAATGCGGAGAGCGTTTCGATTGACGATTTAAAAAGCGGCAGCAATTCTGCGCTTTGCTGTTTCGCAGGCAAAACCATCGAACGTTTGAGGATGAAGCTCGATGAGAAAAAGGGTCGGACAGCAACCCTGCTTTGCAAACGGAACGGCTCTTCTTTTAATTTGAATTCCTGCACGATAACAAGGCTTAACAACGGGGAGTATTTGCTTTTGTCCGTACACGGCGGCGATTCCGCAGCAAAACACTTCCTTTGCGCGGGGGCTTCACTGCTTGCGCTCGCCGTATGCGCAGCGTTGTTTGCAATAAATCTTTCAAAACGAATTACAAAAACGCTTATCACTCCGCTTCAGGGCATTGCGGAACATGCGGAAGGCAGCGAGTTTGCGGTTCCGTTTGACGAGCTGAAGCCCTTTGTTGAAACCCTGAAGCAGCGTCAGGCAGCAAAAAACAATATGGAACAGATGCGGCAGGAATTCACGGCAAATGTTTCGCATGAGCTGAAAACCCCGCTCACAAGCATTTCCGGCTATGCCGAAATGATTGCCACCGGCATTGCAAAGGAAGAGGATGTTCAAAACTTTGCGCGGCGCATTCATTCGGAATCCTCCCGTCTGCTGTCGTTGATTGCGGACATAATTCAGCTCAGCGAACTGGATTACATTGAGGGACGTGATGATTTTGAAAACGTTGATTTGCTTGACTTGGCACATGCGACCGAAAACAGCCTTGCTCCCGGAGCGGAAAAATACGGAATTGTGATTTCCGTTGAGGGTGAGCATTTTCAAACGTTCGGATGCCGCAGCCAGCTTGAGGAATTAATTTATAACTTGTGCGATAATGCAATTCGGTACAATAAACGGAACGGAAAGGTTTCGGTAACTGTTTTCGGCAGCGAGGGACGGCCCGCAATTTCCGTTGAGGACACGGGCATAGGCATACCGGAGGATAAGCTTGACCGCGTTTTTGAACGCTTTTTCCGCGTTGATAAGGGGCGCAGCAAGCGCACGGGCGGAACGGGACTCGGTCTTGCGATCGTCAAACATATTGCACTGCGTCACGGAGCTCAAATCTCAATTTCGAGTGAATTGGGAAAGGGAACAAAGATTACCGTTGTTTTTGAAGAGAACAAAGGCGAAAATTCCGATTAAGACATAAATAATTTCAACAAAAAACAGGGCTTTGCCGTTTCATTCGCAGCTAAGCCCTGTTTTTATTCGGTATAAAGATTTATTCTTTCAGAAAAATCCGTTTTATGCTTTCAGCATAAAACTTTATTCTTTCTGAAAAAATCCGTTTTATGCTTTCAGCATAAAGATTTATCTCTTCGTGATAAATCCACTTTAAGCTTTCAGCATAAAGATTTAACTCTTCGCGATAAATCCCTTTATGCTTTCAGCATAAAGGCATGGTAAGCCTTAACTGCTTCGTACAGGTCGGCCTTGGAGATGATTTCCCACGGAGCATGCATGGACAGCACTGCAACGCCGCTGTCGATGACTTCCATGCCGTAATTGGCGCAGATGTAAGCGATGGTGCCGCCGCCGCCCTGATCGACTTTGCCGAGTTCGGCAGTCTGGAAGTTGACGTTTGCGTCATCCATCAGCCTGCGGAGCTTGCCCATGTATTCGGCGTTGGCGTCGTTGGAACCGCCCTTGCCGCCGGAACCGGTGTACTTATTGAAGCAAACGCCCCTGCCGAGGTATGCCGAATTCTTGCGTTCAAATACGCCTGCAAAATTGGGGTCATAGCCCGCGCTGACATCGCAGCTGAGCATACGGCAGGCGGTGAGTGCGCGGCGAACGAGCAGGTCGGAGTATTCGCCTGTTGCATTTACAAGCTCTGCAACAGCGTTTTCGAAATATTTGCCGTACATACCGGTTGCGCCGACGGAGCCGATTTCTTCCTTGTCGGCAAGCAGGCAGCAGCAGGTGTATTCGGGCGTTTCGTCAATGCTGAGGATCGCATTGACGGAAGCATATGCGCAAACGCGGTCATCGTGGCCGTAACCTATGATCATGCTGCGGTCAAGACCGAAATCGCGTGCTGCACCGGCGGGAACAACTTCCAGTTCGGCGGAGAGGAAGTCCTCTTCTTCGATATCGTATTTTTCTTTGAGCAGAGCAAGAACAGCAGCTTTGACGGGCTCTTTTTCTTCATCGTTGAGGGGTTTGCTGCCGATGATGATGTTCAGCTCTTCGCCTTCGATAACAACGGAACCCTTTTTGCTCATCTGATCGCGGCTGAGGTGAGGAAGCAGGTCGGAAATGCCGATGACGGGATCGGAGGGATCTTCACCGACAACGATGTTAACAAGCGTGCCGTCCTTCTTTGCAACAACGCCGTGCATTGCAAGGGGCATTGCAACCCACTGATACTTTTTGATACCGCCGTAGTAATGCGTGTCGAGATATGCAAAATCGGTGTCCTCATAGAGGGGATTCTGCTTAAGGTCAATGCGGGGGGAGTCAATATGAGCACCGACGATGTTCAGACCCTTGAAAATGGGCTGTTTGCCGATTTTGAAAAGCATGAGCGCTTTGCCCATGAAGTCGGAATAGACGCAGTCGCCGGGGTTGAGCTTTTCGCCGTTTGCAATGACGGTGTTAAGGTTGCGATAACCCTTTGCTTTTGCCATTTCAACAGTCTGTGCAACGCATTCGCGCTCGGTTTTGCCGTTGTCAAGGAACTTGACGTATTCGGCGGAGATTGCGTTGAGCTTTGAAATATCTTCTTCGGAATAGGTTTTCCAAGCATTCTTTCTTTCCATAGAAACAATTTATCCTCCGTTTTTTGATTGGGTAAACGCCGGTTTAAGGGCTTTGCGCAAAACATTCGGAACATTTTGCACAAAGCGCGGTTTAATCACCGTTCACCTGAGAGCAACTTTGCGCCGCCCGTTCCCGTCAACGGGCAAAGGCGGCGGGGATGCCTCTGTTTTCAAGCAATATGGTAACATTTTTGAAGAAAATATTCAATACCCGGACGTAAATTTTTTGAAACATATCGGGTGTCGTGTGTACTTTTTTTCGCCGAACGGACAAACGGCGGATTTTGAGCCGAAATCGTTACAACGGGAGCTTGCAAAGTTCTTCAGTCGGATGTATAATAGCGTTTACGGAACCATTCGAATTAGATTAGATTCCGAAAAAATTTTTCATTTTGAAAGGAGAATCTTATGAAAAGATTTATTGCGGCAATGACGGCGGTTATCATGCTGCTGGCACTTGCCTGCACACCTGCGCTTGCACTGAGCGTTTGCGACGCAGCATTGGACGCAGCACTGAACGTTCCCGACGGAAACATTCAGTTCGTTACGGAGGGCGAGTATCCTTGGACTGTTGACGGTGCGAACGGTTGGGCAAAAAGCACCAACTTCCAAGTCAGCAGTTCCGAATCCACCGTCACGGCAACAGTCACGGCGGAAGAGGGCGATATCGTTTCCTTTGACTACAAAGTCAGCAGCGAAGCACGCTATGACAAACTCGTTTTCTCTATCGACGGCAACCCTGTTGCTTCAAGCCCCTGGACTTTCTTCTCCGGCGAAATTGACTGGACGAATGTAAGCTATGCACTCACCGCCGGCGAGCATGTTCTCAGCTGGAGTTATCAGAAGGACAGCAGTTCCAACAGCCATGACGACACCGCCTACCTTGACAATGTTTATGTCGGTGCTCCCGTTGCGCCCGAAAGCCTTGAACTGACTCCGAGTCTGACGGTGCAGACTCAGCGCCGCGCGCAGCTCAACTGGACGGTTCTTCCCGAGAATGCGTACAACAAGGAAGTTACCTTTGCTTCCGCGGATGAAAGCATTGCGGTCGTTGATGCAAACGGACTCGTGACCGGCGTTTCCGTCGGACAGACCGTTATAACCGCAGCCACCGTTGACGGCGGAATCACCGCCGAGTGTGCGGTCACCGTTGAACAGGGTCCTGCGGCTGTAACGCTGAACGGCTTCTTCTCCTCAAAATGGTACAGCTTCATCGATGCGGATCCCGCTGCCGCTTCCGAGCTGCCCTATACAATGACTGCAAATGTCACCGCTGCCGAGTTTGCGGGCGGCTATGTTTACGGCTATATGACAAAGGATTATTTCATCCTTAACCCCGAAACGGGTGAAGTTACCTACCCTGCGATGAACACCGGCGATGTTACGATTCACGATATGGCATATGACCACAGCGCACAGAAAATGTACGCAATCGGCACGGGTGCCGCTTCCGGCAAATTCCTTTACACCGTTGATATTTCAACCGGTGCGGTCACGGAAATTGCACAGATTGTGTGCGGCAGTGAAACACCCATGACGCTTGCGATTTCAACCGACGGCACGGCATATGTTCTTACCGAAAGCTACTCAAATGCAAGCAAACTGTACAGCATCGACCTGCAAACAGGTGTCGGCACGCTTATCGGCAGCACGGGTTTCGGTCACAAACGCTTCCAGTCCATGGCATATGATCACAACACGAACCAGCTCTTCTGGGCAAGGTTCTCCGATTACGGTAACGGCGGCCTTGCCGTTATTGACACGGCAACCGGCGCGGCAACGGACCTCGGCATGATAAACGGTTCGGCGGTGCTCGTTTGCGGTCTTTATATTGCAAATAACCTTCCCGTCGGTTCCGTTATCGGCGATGAATGCACCGTAACTTTTGTTGACGGATTGTTAGGTGAAACGATTTCGACGGCAACCGTTGACAAGGGCAGCGTACTCACTGCGGCTGACTTCCCCACCGTTCCCGCACACGAGGGCTATGCCTTCACGGGTTGGGATTACAACGGTGCGGCAGTCAACGCAAACATCATTGTGACTGCAAATTATTTCGATATCACCAAAGCTTCCGTAACGCTCCGCGTTATTGACGAAGTGTATCTTGACGGTTCCGGCTTCCAGATGCTGCTTGATGCCGATGCTGTTGAATACGGCGTCGGCATTCCCGAAACGGGTGATGTCCTGGCTTACGGCGCAGAAGGCGCGGAAGAGCTTTATTCACGCTTTGAGTATAAGCTCCCTGAGAATGCGGACGGCAACTTCATGACCGAAGAGGATATCATCTTCAACGGCGAAAGCGTCACCGTAAGCATTCCCGCAGGCACATACGACTGGTGCATTGCAAACCCGCGTTATTGGCATGATGACGGCCCTCAGATCGGCCTTGTCAGCGATATAGGCACGGCGCACGGCAGAAATGACGACTATGTTTTTGAAGCAGGCAAGAGCTATGTGTTCACGGTTTATCGTTACGGTGAACTCGGTGCGGTCGATGTTGAGATCACCGATTACAATTCCCAGCCCGGTACGGCAGGCGATGTTGACGGCAACGGCGTTGTCGAAACTGCGGATGCACTGCTTGCACTGCGCGGGGCAATGGGTCTTGACGCACTCACGCCCGAACAGGCAGAGCGTGCGGATATGGACGGCAACGGTGTTGTTGACACGGTTGACGCGCTTGCAATTCTTCGCCGCGCAATACTTAACGGCTGAGTTCGGCAGCTGAATTAATCGGCAGCCGAGCTTCACGGCTTTGAAACTGTGTTCGGCGCACTCGGTTCGGGTGCGTCGAATTCTTTTAAACAAAACATATTGATGAGAACATCAATGCCTATAAAAAATTGATGAAACGATGAATAACAAAGGAGCCTGAAATGTCCGTTGAAGTTGAAAGAGAAATGCTGAATGCGATATTTGCCGCGCGCGATGAAGAATATGCGGATTTTACGGCAAAGCTGATTCCGAACGTTCCGCGGGAAAGCATTATCGGCGTGCGCACGCCGCAGCTCCGCAGCATTGCAAAACGGTTCTGGAAAAATGCGGGAATTAACGAATTTCTTTCCGCACTGCCGCATGAATATCACGAACAGAACCTTGTTCATGCATACATTGCGGAGAGCATAGGGGATTTTGATTCCGCCGTAAAAACGATTGAAGCGTTCCTTCCGTATGTAACAAACTGGGCTGTTTGCGACAGCATGACTCCGCGCATTTTTGCAAAGCATACCGGGGAGCTTTTGCCGATAATCAAAAAATGGCTGCAATCGGCACATCCTTACACGGTGCGTTTCGGGCTGCGGATGCTGATGTGTTTTTACCTTGAAAAAGAGTTTGCTTCCGAAATCAATGCCCTTGCCGCCTCCGTATGTTCGGAAGAATACTATGTGAATATGATGCAGGCATGGTATTTTGCAACTGCGCTTGCAAAGCAATACGATTCGACCGTTCCCTTTGTTGAAGAACACAGGCTTTCCCCGTGGGTGCACAACAAAACGATTCAGAAGGCGGTTGAGAGTTTTCGCATAACGGCGGAACAGAAGGCGCATCTTAAAACGCTGCGGCTGAATTTGCGCCGCAAGGGTGCGAAGCACGAACCCGTTTCAACTTCAAAAAGCGACAGCAACGAATCAAAGCGGATTGAAGTTGTTGCTGCAATCATTGAAAAGGATGGTAAAATTCTCATCTGTCGGCGTGCGGAAAACAAAACCCGTGCGCTGAAATGGGAATTTCCGGGCGGAAAAATCGAACCCGGGGAAACTCCGGAACAAGCCGTGCTGCGTGAATGCCGCGAAGAATTGGACGTCGATCTTTGCGTAAAGGGCGAATTTATGCGCGTTTTGCATTCATATCCGGATATTGAAATTCAGCTCACAGTGTTCCGAACAGCGATCATCGGCAGCGACCCGCGCTGCATTGAACATAAAGAAATTCGTTTTGTTTACCCGTCGGAACTTGCAGACTTCGAGCTTTGTCCCGCCGATATCACGGTTGCGGAAAAAATTATTTCGGAAGCGCATATTTTTTGAACGAAAGCATGTATGCGGGGGGGAAAAAAACAGAAACGGTGTTTAAAACCAACCGATAATAAACCGACGGAAATTGACCGTGAGCAGAAGTTGAAACAAGCAAACATGCCCCCGAAAGAATCGATCTTTCAGGGGCATGTTTGCGGATTATGCTGCGATAAACAGCAGAAAACATTTTGATTACGGACTGTTTTCGAAATGTTTTATATTTTGTCAAGCATCAGCAAACGGTAGTGCCTGCCTTGCCCTCAAGAGCTTCAACCGCCTTGTCGAGGGAAGTGATGATGGCCTTCCTGCCGGGCTTGCTTTCAACGAACTTGACGGCAGCTTCAACCTTGGGCAGCATGGAGCCGGGTGCGAAATGCCCTTCCGCCATATAGCGGCGAGCCTCTTCAACGGTCATGGTTGCGAGGGATTTTTGTTCGGGTTTGCCGAAATTGATGCAAACCTGTTCAACAGCGGTCAGGATGACGAGTGCATCGGCATCGATGTCCTCTGCGAGGCGTTCTGATGCAAGATCCTTGTCGATAACGGCTGCCGTGCCGATATAGTTGCCGTTTTCGTCCTTAATTACGGGGATTCCGCCGCCGCCGACGGTGATGGCGATGAAGCCGCCGTTCATAAGGCATTTCACGGCGTCAAGCTCAACGATTTCAACCGGCATGGGGGAAGCAACAACCCTGCGCCAACCCCTGCCGGCATCTTCCTTCATGGTGTAGCCTTTTTCGGCTTCAAGCTTGCGGGCTTCGTCTTCGGTATAGAAGGGGCCGATGGGTTTTGAGGGTGCTTTGAACTTCGGGTCATCCTTATCAACAACAACCTGCGTAACAACAGTCACAACGCGCTTTCCGTTTTTACGGGCGCGGAGGACTTTCTCAAGCCCTTGCTGCATGTGGTAGCCAATGTAGCCCTGGCTCATTGCACCGCAAACGTCAAAGGGCATTGCGGGGGTGACGGCGGAAGCATATTCGTTCTGGAGCACGATCCTGCCGACCTGCGGGCCGTTGCCGTGCGCAAGAACGACATCATAGCCGCTTTCGATGATGTCTGCGATGTATTCGGAAGTTTTTTCAACAACTTCAAGCTGGGACTCTGCGGTTGCGGGCTTGCCTGCTTCCTGCAATGCATTGCCGCCCAGTGCAATAACGATTCGTTTCATTTTTTGTTTCTCCAAAGAAAAATAATGCGGCGAACATTGCGCCAAAGTCAATTATGCCAAATATCTCGCAGAATGTCAACAACTTTTTGAATTTTCCTGCTGAAAAATCAAAAACTTATGCAAACAGGTATTCATTCGTCCGCATTTTCGCCGAAAAGAGCCTTAACGGCGCCGCACATTCTTCCGATGTTTCTGCTGCCCGCGGAATAATCAACCTTCCGTTTTCCTGTCGGAGTTCAATTGCAACTGCGCAATACAGGGAAAATCATCGCACGGGACTCAGGGCTGATTGCGGCTTTTTGATTTTCGACAGCCCCTTGTCTTGCTCGGAAAATTGTTTTTTCTACTTAACTTCGGTCGGCCTGTGCTCCACAACATACTGTTTGTGTCTCAGCTTTTTCAATATTTTCTGTTGTTACTTATAATCCGTTGCCTCAAAGGCATCATTTGAGTAGAATATTATAATGAATGATGTCGAATTTTATGGGAGGGGTGAGCTTCTTTGGATATTCAACAATCTTTCGGATTGAAGGTCCAACAATTACGAAAAGCAACCGGAATGAGTCAAGAGAAGTTTGCACTGTCTATTGATATGGATAGAACTTATCTTGCTTCTGTAGAAGCAGGAAAGAGAAACATCTCTATAAATAATATTAAGAAAATCGCCGATGGGTTGAGTATTACAATTAGCGAATTGTTTGTTGGCGTTGAAATACTCAACGAAGATAGAGCGGTCTAAAAGAAAGGTTTTCTTTTGTATTATTTTGGCGTTTGTTATCGGCAAAAAATAATGTTACAAACGGAGGAATAGACAATGTCTGATTTTATCATATCCAGCTTTTACGAAAAGATGGCAGATGTTAAATTTGATGCCTATGGAATACTTGATTCCGCCAACAAGATTCATACTTTAGGAACCGACTCCAAGATTATCGGTAGAATTTTCGAAATGTTTGCTCAGCCAATTCTTGAGCAAATCGCATCCGAAAATGGATACAGCTTAAAAACACCAGAGTCTCAAACGGTGTATCCTGATTTTGTTATGATGAAATCCGAACACTCAAAAGAAAAGATTGCAATTGATATTAAAACAACATACATAGATACTAACCAGTCTAATATCAAGTTTACACTGGGTTCGTTCGGTTCGTATATGCGTAACAACACCAAGAACATCGAGTATAAGTATACAGATTATTCTAAGCACTATGTAATTGGATTCGTTTACAAAAGAAACGACGCAGCCCAAGAAAGCCGTGTTTACGAATACGAAAATCGTTCCCAGATTGCATTCCCTTACTGCGATGTAAAGTATTTTATCCAAGAGAAGTACAAAATTGCTGGCGATAAGCCCGGATCCGGCAACACTGAAAATATCGGTTCCTTCTCCACTAAAAGATTTGCCGACCTGAAAGAAGGTCGAGGACCTTTTAGCGAATTAGGTCAGGATGCTTTCGATATTTACTGGAAGTATTACCCCAAGTATCGTGCACAAGAGCAAGCGTACACATCGCTTGAGGGGTTTATTCAATGGTTGCCTAATAACATTGAAACAATTGAGCTTCTTCATGATTTTGATTCAGCCGAAGTTCTTCGTAAGGTTAATGCATACAAAAAAGCCCATAGAAGATAAAAATAGAGGAGAGCTGTCAGCTCTCCTCAATTTTTATCTCTTAATTGCCAGAACTTCAATCATTGGATGTCTGTTGCTTTCTTTGGCTCCAATGTGGTAAAAATGATCCTGCTCGTACCATATAAAATCAGACCAGTGTCCAAACAAGTGGTCATTTCTCCGAAACTCGTTTTCTTTCCACATCGACAGGCAAACATTTGCAGGTGTACTATGTGCATACTCGGCTAACTGAATTGCTTCGTCTTCTGGCCACTCGCCAACATATGAAGTGTCTCTACCAATGTAAGGTGGGTCAAGATAAATATAATCATTCTCCGTAGCGCCATCAAAAGCCTCTTGCCAAGGACAACATCTGAATGTCCAATCTTTGTCTTGCATTATACTGGCTACATTGGCTACTTGGTTGCAAATCTTTGTAACATATGCTTTTGCAAATCTATTTGGTTTTTGGCAAAACGGAACATTAAATTGACCGTGACGGTTAAAACGAATCATGCCGTTAAAATCCGACCTGTTGAGAAACAAAAAATATAGCGGATCACCATTTTGATTGAACTTATCTCTCATTTCCTTGTAATAACTTGCACCTTGTTGCTCTAATTTCTCTCCATGGAACTCAAGAAACTCTCTCACAATCCGGTTTGTAAGAGTTCCATCTTGTATTCCTTGATACAAAGCAATTATATACTGATTTTTATCGCAAAGGATGGCTTTTTGCGGAGCCATGTTAAAAGCAACAACCCCTGTTCCGACAAAAGGTTCAATCCAAACTCCGTCCGTATTTCTTTCAACTTTTTCTTTAATAAAGGGAACAATTTTAGTCTTAATCCCTTGGCATTTTATAGGAGGTACAATCACCTTGCTGTTATCCATTTTACTTCCTCCATCAAAAAGAGCTCTTTCCACTCTTTATCCATTCATCTAATTCAGATGCCTTGAATTTCCATTGGCGCCCTATCTTGTGTGCCGGAATACCCGAATCAGGTTTTTTATCCAATTTATTACAGAGTCCTTATTTACACCAAGGTAGTTAGCGACTTATTCTATTCCTATCCACTTGTCGTTTAACACTTCTCCCATGATTTGATGCCTCCTTTTAGTTTATTATAGCAGCTTTAGATATGAAAATCAAGCAATAGATATGAATAAGGCATTCTTCTCCGAATGAACCGTTCGATCCAAGTTGAAGGTGCTTTCGGCGTTTTAAAACAGGATTACGGGTTCGAAAGATTCCTCACCCGAGGGAAGACCAACAACGAAACCCGCCTTTTTATCCTCGCAATAGCGTTCAATATCCGAAAACTGTGCAGTCGGCTTGCTGACGGACGATTCGGGAAAGCACTGTTTGAACCGAAAACAGCCTGAAATAACCTTCCGAGAACAACAAAACTTGAGCAGGTCTGTTTGCCGTACACAAAAATCACGCTTTCTGCATGAGCCGGCTTCTCTTGAGCCGAAAAATGTAATGTTCGGCACTCCACGGATTGCCCTCCTAAAAAAGAAAGGTGCTGCTGCAAATATGACTTGATTTTGCAACAGCACCTTTTCTTTGGCAGGGGTACTAAGGCTCGAACTCAGAAGAACGGTTTTGGAGACCGCTATGTTACCATTACATCATACCCCTAAGGCTTGATAAGTTTATCACACTTCGGGGCATTTGTCAACAGTTTTTTTAAAAACTCTTAATAATTAAGAAACATCATTGTTGTCTTGGTTCGGATCGTCAACGGCGACGGGTTCAACGGGCTTTTCCTTTGCGGATTGTTTATACTTCTCGTTAATGTTTTTAATATGCTGTTGTTTTACGGATTCATCAACAGCAGCTAACGGGGCAAGCTTTTCGAAAATTGCATCGATCTGTTCAACGGAAAGCTGATTTCCCTTTTCTGCATAGTTTTTCTGAATTCGTGAAAGCACATCGGCGCGGTGGATGACGACAGTGTGCGTTTTTTCAAGCTTGACATTCTTCAATTCACAACGATCACTGAATAAAACGTATGAATATATAGGAAGGTCGTCAGAAGCAAGAAAAGCTTTGAGCTGCTTGATATGCCCTGCGTTTTGCATTATCGGGTTAAAAAAACGCGACTTTTGAGATTTACCCTTCCCGGAGGGCAGAGTTTGGGTCCAAAAGGTCTGCGACTCGTTCCCGAATATCCAACCGCTGTAATTTTTTGATTCAAAAACATAGATTCCGGATTCGTGAAGAAGAATGACATCAACTTCGGTCGTTTCTCCGTCGGCCTTGGGAAGATAACAATTAAAGATGAACTTTTTGTAGCCGTTGAGCGGAGCAATGCATTGATACGTAAAGTACTCTCCGATAAGCCCTATATCTTGCATTACTTTGTTGAATGGATTCCCTGTTTGAACAAAATATAAAGTTTTTTCGTATTTCTTTTTCTTATAAAGATTGATACAGCCTGCTGCGGCGAAAAGAACAACGATGATTGTAATAAAAATAATTGCTATTGCTTTCATGGTATACTCCTGACAGTGCTTTGAATCGTTAATCAATCAATGGCTGCGGACGGACTGCGCACATGCAGTGTACACAATCCGCCCAAGGGTTAAATGCTGTTTATTCCCCAAACTCCTCTGCGCATTTTTTAAGCATGCTTCTTATCGGCAGTCCGTAGGGACAGCGGGGTTCGCATTTGCCGCAGCCGATACATGCGCTTGCTTTTACGGGGAGGGTTTTGTAGCGGCCTTTTGCCCAATCGGCAAGCCCGTAGCGTTCGAGATAGCCTGCAAAAAGGAACACATTCGGGATGCTGATGCCGACGGTGCAGGGAGCGCAATAGTTGCAGCGGCGGCAGAAATTGCCCGTCAGTTCGGAACGGATTTTTGCTATCTCGGCATTTTCCTCATCGGTAAGGGGTGAAGTGTCGGAACCGGCGGCGGAATTTGTTTGAACTTCCTCTGCGCAGTACATGCCGGGGATCGCGACGGTTACAAGCTCGTTTGCGGCAAGGTAACGCATTGCAATGCGTCCGTCTTCAATTGCACCGCCCGCCATGGGTTTCATTGCGATAAACCCGATGTTTTTGTCTCGGCATTTTTGCAGCAGGGGTTCGCACTGGCTTTCAACAATGTTATAAGGGAACATGATCGTTTCAACCCAGTCAAGCTCAAGCGCACGTTCGAAAACCGTCAGCGAGTGTGCGGTGATGCCGATATGCCCGATTTTGCCCGCATCGCGTGCCGCAAAAAGTGCCTCCAATGCGCCGCCCGCACCGATTACGGTGTCAAGCTGTTCCATGCTTGGGTTGTGTACCTGATACAGGTCGATATAGTCGGTGCGGAGGTTGCGGAGGCTTGTTTCAATGTCTGCCTCCATTGCTTCGCGTGTGCGTGCCATGCTCTTTGTTGCAAGAACGAACTTGTCACGCCGTCCGTCGATTGCGCCGCCGATGTATTCTTCGCTGACGGTGTAGCCGCGTGCCGTGTCGATATAGTTTATTCCGCATTCAACAAGGGCGTCGATAAGCGGCTTTGCCTTTTCCGCATCGATGCGCTGAATGGGGATGCCGCCGAAACCGACGCGGGAAATCTTAAGCCCGGTTTTGCCGAGTGTTACATACTGCATGAGTGTACCCTCCGAATTTGTATTAATTATTGCTTTTTAAAGTTAAATTCACTCCGCCGCATACCGTGCGGATGCGGATTCCGTTTACGATATTATAAGCTTTTTTTCGCAAAAAAGCAAATTAATAAGAGCGTTTCAAAAAAGAGAACGGACGGGCCGCGCACTTTGATGCCGCAGTGTGTCAATTCCGCAACATTGTTCCGTATTCGCTTGACATTATGTCCGGCGGGGGTATAATATAGATTAAAGACAACGCTCGAAAGGAGACAGTGTTTTTAATATGCAAAAAGTTACACACAGCGAATACATTGCGCAAAAGAAGCCGCTTGCGAAGCAGCTTCTTGCAAAGCTGAACGAAAAATACCAATATGCATCCGTGCTCATCACCGATAATTATGAAAAAGGTTATCGTGCATCGCGAAGCGGCGTTGCAATTTCCGCAACAAACGCATTCGGCGGCAAGGGCATGATCGTGAAGGTCTATGACGGCAAAGGCTATGCCGAATACAGCACAAACGAGATCACGGCAGAAAACCTGCCCGAAATTGAAAGAGAAATCGAGCAGCAGCTCATGAATCCCGCAAACTTCATTCCCGAAGGAACCGAAGAAGCGGAGTACAAATGCATCAGCGATGAGCCCTGCACGCTTTGCGAGGCAACGGATTACGAAATTCATCCCCGCGAGGTCGGCGACGAAAAGTTGATTGAAACCGTGACCGCGCTGCGCGAAAAGGCTGTTAAAGCCGATGAACGCATTCTTGACGCAATAGCGGGCTTCAACTATCAGGAATATCACAAGCTCTTCCTTTCCGCAAACCGTGAGCTTGAACAGTCCGTGCTCTATTCAACGGGCATCATGGCTCTTGTTGCGGCAAAGGGTGAGGAAATCAAGCAGAGCTTCCGCGGATTCTCCAACCTCGGCGGTGCGGAGCTGCTTGATAAAATGGAGTCTGCAATTCCGCAGTGCGTAAAGACCGTTACGGATCTTTTGAATGCCGAACCTATGGAACCCGGCACTTATGAATGCATCTGCACACCCGAAGTCACGGGCATGATCGTTCATGAAGCGTTCGGTCACGGCGTTGAAATGGATATGTTCGTTAAGGACAGAGCTCTTGCACAGTCCTATATCGGCAAGCAGGTAGCATCCCCGCTCGTTACCATGCACGACGGCTGCGCTCAGCGCGAGGTTGCAACCTATTTCTTTGATGATGAAGGCACCCTGTCTCACGACACCGTTATCATTGACAAGGGCATTCTTAAAGCAGGCATCAGCGATGCGCAGTCCGCAATGTTCCTTGGCACCGTACCCACCGGCAACGGCAGGCGCGAGAGCTATGAGCGCAAGGCGTATACGCGCATGACGAACACCTATTTCGAACCCGGCAGCGATAAAGTTGAAGACATGATCGCTTCCGTAAAATACGGAATGCTGCTTGAAGAACCCAGCTCCGGCATGGAAGACCCCAAAAACTGGGGCATTCAGTGCATGGTCAACTTTGCAAGGGAAATCAAGGACGGCAAGCTGACAGGCAGGATCTTTTCCCCTGTCGTGCTGACGGGCTATGTTCCCGACCTGCTCAAGTCCATCACGATGATGAGCGACAATATCGAACTCGGCGGCTGCGGAGCATGCGGCAAGGGCTACAAAGAATGGGTCAAAGTTTCGGACGGCGGTCCCTACATCAAGGCGACGATTCGTTTGGGCTGATGAAGTTCGGAAAGAATTTTGATTCGAAAGGATGCTTTTATTATGATAGATATTATTAAAAACGCATTAAAAGAAGCTGAAATCAAAACGTGGCGCATCAACGAAAAAAAAGAACACACTGCGGAAGTTTTCTTTATTCGCCGCAGGCAGGATATGCGCCGCATCAGGGATACCCATAAATACAACGTTGAAGTATTCTGCGATTACGAAAAGGACGGCAAGCCGATGCGCGGCAGGTCACAGGTCACCATTGTGCCGTCCCAGTCGGAGCAGGAAGTTCTGACCCTCCTTAAGGAAGCGAAACATGCGGCGTCTTTTGCGGGCAACCCGTATTATGAACTGCCTGAAAAACAGGCTTGTGAACCCATTGCGGCTGAGGGCAGCCTTGCGGAGGTTTCGGCTGAAGAGGCGGCAAAGCGTTTTGCTGCGGCATTGTTTGCGGCGGATAACGACCCGCGTGCATTCGTGAACTCGGCGGAGATTTTCTCAAAGCAGGTCAAAACCCGTATCCTCGGCGATAACGGAACGGACGTTTGCTATTATAAAAACGATGTTGACGGCGAATTCGTCGTTCAGTGCAAGGAACCCGAGGATGTTGAAGTTTATCATGCATTCGGCTACGACAATCTGAATTGCGATGCGCTGCGCGAAAAGGTCACAACCGCGCTCCGCGAGGTGGCGGACAGGGCAATTGCCCGTGCGGAACTGCCGAGCGGAACTTACAACCTGATTCTCTCGGGCGAAAATGCGGCGGAAGTGCTTTCCTATTACATTGCGCGCAGCAGTGCGGGAATGGTCTATCCCGGGTATTCAACATGGAAGGTCGGAACGGATGTCCAGCCCGAGATGAAAGACGGTGAAAGGCTCAACATGACCCTTCGCGCAAAGGTTCCCTTCAGCAGTGAAGCGATTCCCATGAAGGATCGCTCCGTGATTGCCGACGGCAAGGTTGAAACTTTGCACGGCGGCGCAAGAATGAGTTATTATCTCGGCATTGAGCCCACGGGCGATTATTCCGCATACAGCTGCGAAAACGGCAGTGTTTCGTTTGAAGAAATGAAAAAAGAACCTTACCTTTACGCCGTTACATTCTCGGATTTCCAGATGGACACAATGTCCGGACATTTCGGCGGAGAAATTCGCCTTGCGTACCTTTTCGACGGCGAACGCGTTCGCATCGTGACCGGCGGTTCGGTAAACGGCAGCATCAATGCCTGCAGCGGCGGGATGAAGTTCACAACCGAACGCTACGACAGCAAGAACTACAGCGGACCGTTTGCGGTTATGCTTCCCGGCGTCCGCGTTGCGGGTTCGCTTGCCGAGCAGAAATAAATAACTCAGCTGCGAAAGTACTTTATTAACGGAATAAAGCAGAAAAATGCGGCACTCGCTGTTGTTCGGCGGGTGCCGATATTTTAACTGGAGTACCAATTGTATGAGTATTAACATTGAAAAAAACAGAAAGCTTGCTTTGGTGGTTGACATGTACGGATGTCCGAACCGATGCAGGCATTGCTGGCTCGGCCGATTGCCGAATATTCCGCCGGAAAACGGTGCAGACGAAATGCTTGTGAACAGCTTTCGCCCGCACTTTGAACAAATTGAATATTACAGCTGGCTTCGCGAACCGGATTTTTGCGGGGAATACAGAGCGCGCTGGGAACGCGACAAGGCGTTGAGCGTTAATTGCGAACCGCAAAGGTTTGAGCTTGCAAGTTTTTGGCGGCTCGTCAGAGATGGGGAGTATGCAAAGTTCCTCCGTGAAGTCGGCGTAAAAGTCGTTCAGCTCACATTCTTCGGCGGAGAGGAAACGACGGATAGATATATCGGCAGGAAAGGTGCGTATTCGGAATTGCTGAAAGCGACGGAAATTCTGCTGCAAAACGGCATTGCACCGCGTTGGCAGGCGTTTATAAATGCAGAGAACAAGGATGAAGTTGCGGAACTTCCGAAACTTGCCGAAAAGCTGAAACTTGCCGAACGCTGCCGGCAGATCGGGCAGAATTTTAAATTCTTTGTTCATGCGGGAAGCTGCGACGGTGAAAATCGCAAGCTCTATCCGATTCGAATTATCAAGAGTGACATCCCGCAATGCCTCGTGCCGTACTATTGGCAGTATGAAGAATTGCGCACCGAAGCGGAATGCGTTGAAAGTCTGCTGAAGCGCAGCGAGAATCCGGATTATTCCAACGGAGATTTCATTGTTCTCAATATTACGAATAACTTTGACATTTGGTATAATTACACGCACATGTCTCCTGAATGGAGAATCGGAAACCTGAAAATTGACGGTATCGAGGAAATAATGCGCCGTATTAACGAAGAAGACACTTTTGCACAGCGCGAAGCAAGGAAAATCACGTTTGCGGAGCTTGCGGAACGGTACGGCGATGCAGCCTCGGAACGTGCATTTTCCATCGGTGACTATGAATCCTATCTGTTTAATAAACACCTCGAACAGAAATATTCGGATTAAGTCGAAATATTCAGCAAGGAACCGAAGAATTTTTGACTTTATTTCCCGGGAAATTGAGCCGATCGGGTCGGACGGAATAATTATTTCCCGGGAAATTGATTCCGTTTACGTCGGTTTATGAAATGATGAAGGGCATTTCCGACAGGTTAGGAGATGCCCTTTTGAAATAATTCAATATGAAGTTGAATAATAAATTTACAAACTCTCAAAAATATCGGTTCCGCTGCGCATTAGCCACGAACGCAGTACCGCAGAAAGAATCATGTTCAGTGCAAAAAACAGCATGAGGTAAAGCTCCGCTCCGAGTGCATGTGCACCGAGAAACCAACCGGCCCCGAACAGCAATACGTACAGCCACCCGCCGAAAAGAGCGAACATCACGCTTGAACTCTGTTTTATGGGCGTGATTTCGGTCGTCCAATTCAAATTCGGCTTTTTGAGATCAAGGAACAACCCGAATTCGGCAAGAAGAACAACGAGGGAAAGACATGCAAGGCTTACCGCAATCGATGAACCTATCGGCACGGCAAATGCGATACATATGCAGATCGCGGCGAAAAGCACCGAAATTCCGGACAGCAGGAGCTGCATTGCAAGCTTTGCACGGAGGATCTGCTGCGTGGTTACGGGCATTGAACGCAGAATCCAAAGCGTTTTTCCTTCCAAAGAGACGGACGGCGCAGTCATATCGTTCATTGTGGACACAAGGCAGACGGCGGCGGCAGCAAGTATCGCAACCGTTCCCGTGTCGCTGCCGAAAAGCTCAAACAGCATTGAACGAAGAACTACGCCCCTGATGAGAAGCAGAATGCCTGCAATGGGCATGATTATAACGCCAAAACCGCAATTGAGCATATATGCAGGGCTTGCGGTGAATCGGCTAAACTCACGTTTGAGCAAGGCGGAAAAAACGCCGCTTGCCTTTTGTCGTGCATTACGATTATACTTTGCGGTTACGGTATCGGAAGAAGCGGTTGCAAGCTTTAAAAAACTCTTCGACATAACATAAAATGTAAGCAATGCAAGCGCGGCTGTGCCGAATACGGGCAGCGGAGCGGAAACAAGGTTTCCCGCCGACATCCGCCCGAAAAGGTAAACAGGATAAGCAAAGTTTTTGACGCCTGCCCCTATTGCGCCGGCATATTGCGTAAACTGCATTAAAAGGGTCGTGATATTGTTTACAACATAATAATACCCGCCGATAAACACAAGCGATATTATAACCGTGAGGAAGCTTTTCCGTTTCAGCTTGGAGGCGATTTTTGCAACCACCCAACCCAATGCGCAGGACAGAACAAAAGCGAAGACGGAGATTGACAGCATTCCGAGAATGCAGCCCAAAAGCGTGCCGACGGAGAAATCAATGCAGAGGTAAACTATCGCTGCCGGAACGAACACAACCGCCGAGAACATCAGTCCCATAAGGTAGACGCCCAGCAGCCGAGAAAGCAGAATGCTTCCGACGGGCACGGGAAGGGAGAGCAAAAGGTCGTTGTCGTTTGCTTTGTAGAGCGCGGCATAGGTGTTGAACACACTGCCGAAAACGCCGAACATCAGCCCGATTATGCCGAACAATGCAAAATAGAGCCAGTCGAACCCGGCGGCACGGAGCGGGTTTGCAAGCTGATAAGCGCAAAATGCGAACATTCCGCCCAGCACGCAGACCATAAGAAGGGCATACAGCACGATGAACGCGGCGGATGCGAACTTTGAACGGCTTTTGCCCTTTTTGGGGTCATAGAAAAAGCTTCGGTTGAGTTCATAGAGCTGCCGTTTAAGAAGAATTTTAAGCATAAGTGCGCCTCCGAAGTTTATTCGGCTTCAAGCTCGAGAAAAACGGATTCAAGACTTTCATCGCCTTTGACCTCGTCCATGGTTCCGGAACGGATGAGCCTGCCGCCTTTGATGATCGCAACCTTATCACAAAGCTTTTCCGCAACTTCAAGCACATGGGTCGAAAAGAAGATCGCACCGCCGTCATTGCAGACTTCCCGCATCAGTCCTTTCAAAGTATGCGCTGCTTTGGGATCGAGCCCGACAAAAGGCTCGTCCATAATGATAAGCTTCGGAGAGTGTATCCAAGCTGCGATAACGGCAAGTTTTTGTTTCATGCCGTGGGAATAGGATGAAACAGGCTGCGCAAGCGAGGCGGTGAGCTCAAACATGTCCGCATATTTATTGATGCGCTGTACCCGCTCCTCCGCTCCGATGCCGAAAATATCCGCGATGAAGTTGAGATATTTGATGCCTGTCATAAACTCATACATGTCGGGATTGTCCGGAATATAGGCGATGAGTTTTTTGCAGGTCAGGGGGTCCTTCCGAACGGAAGTGCCGTTCACAAGTATTTCGCCTGCATCAAACTGAAGGATTCCGACGCAGCTTTTGAGTGTTGTTGTTTTGCCTGCGCCGTTATGGCCGATAAAGCCGTAAATCTCACCCGGTGCAATGTGCAGAGAAAGGTCGTCAACCGCCTTTTTGCTGCCGTAAGTTTTTGTTAAGTGTTTGATATTAAGCATATTTTCCTTCCTTATAAAAACACATGAAATGACACATGAAATATTGTGTCGGTTTTTTAGGATAACACAGTTTAAAGATAGCCGGTTCCGCAAAAGCTGTTCGGTCGGGGCGTTTCCGTTTGTTGCTCACCGTTCGCGATGACCGCCGCTGCATTATCCGTGCGCATCGCGCCGGAGGTTGAATGAAAAATTCGAAAAAATCTGCTTTATAATTTCAGTGCAATAACCGGTGCTTGATCATTGCGAATATTTTTTTCGCCGGTTCACACCACATAGTATATTCAGCAGAACAAACAGCGCGACGAGCAGAACCGTTCCCCCGCAAAGGACGGCGAACATTGCCGGAAGGCTAACATCCGTTCCGAAAAAGCTGAGCCTGCAATCGATGGATTTCTTAATTACGTCAATAACTTCGGGGGCAAGACCCGCATCCGCTGCCGCGGAGAACGCACCGCGGAGGGCATGATTGCGAATAAGGCTTGTTCCGTATGTTCCGGGCAGAAACATAAGGATGTGCTGCAAGCCGGAGCTGAATTGTGCGATCGGCATATATGCGCCGCAGATAAAACCGTAACCCGAGCTTACGATCGTGCCGACAGCGGAAACCTGCCCCTGAGTCGTCAGAAAACGGTTCACAATGCTTGAAAGTGCAGTGCCGAAAAGCACAAGCAGAACAATGTCCGCAAACAGCAGCATCACGTCGGCAAAGGAAAGATACCAGCCGACCTTTGCAAGATAGATAAATCCCGCACCTGCCGCAATAAGGCAGACAAGCAGCGTTGAAGCAAAAGTTGCAAGATAATAGCTCAGCGCAAGCGTGGACTTTTTGACGGGGGAAACGGTAAGATCCCGTCTTGCACCCGTGACCTTGTCCAAAACCATGGTCATGTTGCAGCAAAATGATACCGTGATGCAGCTTACCGCAAGCAGGGATGAAACCAACTGCCCGCCGACAATGCCGCCGATGAGCTTTTCCGCAGCGGGGAAACCCTCCGGAAGAGCGGAAATAAAGCTGTCGCGATACACATTTGCAAGAAATGCGGCATAAAGCACCAAAAGGATAACAGGCGTTATCAGCGAGGCAAAGAACATGCCTTTATCCTTGAAAAAAAGTTTGCAATTGCGAATAAAAAGATTGTAACAACCTGTCATGATTCAACACCTCCGGAAAGCTTTTTGCCCGTTGCGGCAAGGAACACATCGTCCATTCCGCCTTTTTTGATTTCGTAATCGATGAACAGTTCGGGATGTTTCAAAATCAACTGCGTTGCTTCCGCCGTGTTTTTTACGGCAATGCGAATGCCGTCGCGTGTGGATTCAACTCTGTATTCGCCGAGAGCGGCGGCTTTTTCGGGCGTGACGCCGTAAAGCGTTATGAAATCACCTGTGAACCTGTTTTTCAGCTCCAGCGGTGTGCCTTCAGCAGCAATGCTGCCGGAATCTAATATTACAACGTAGTCTGCATCGGCGGCTTCTTCCATATAGTGAGTGGTCAGAAACACCGTAAGTCCGTGTTCGGCACGAAGCTGCATAACAACGCTCCAAAGAAGGAGGCGCGTCTGCGGGTCCAGTCCGGTCGTGGGCTCGTCAAGAATAAGAATCTCGGGTTCGTGCAAAAGCGCACGCGCAATGTCAATTCGCCGCCGCTGCCCGCCGGAGAGCTTGCCGACGGTTCGGTTCAGAAGATCACCGAAATCGAGAAGTTCCGAAAGCTCCGAAAGTCTTTTTTTGAACGCTTTTCCGTTGATGCCGTACAGTGCGGCTCGACTGCGGAGGTTTTCCCGAACGGTCAATGCCTGATCCAGCACGGAATTTTGAAAAACAACGCCGAGTTTTCGGGAAACGTGCTCAAAATCCCGCTCCGCATCCATGCCCAAAATCGTGACGCTGCCGCCGTCCCGTCGGAGCTGCCCCGAGATTATGGAGATGGTTGTGGATTTGCCCGCTCCGTTAACACCGAGAAAGGCAAAAAGTTCACCTCGGCATACACGGAACGAAAGGTCTCGAACGGCCTTTATCTCTCCGAAAGCTTTATTCAGTCCGTCAATGCGGATGATCTCGCGCTCGGCCGAAGCGGAGCGTTCACCGCACAGGTTGTCATATTGTGTGTTACTCATTAACATTTCCTCCGTTTTACTTCTTGCCGTGTTTTGAAGATGCAGCGGGAAGCGCATTCAAAAAAGCCGAAAGTGCAGCAAAGATAACGCCCGCAACGGGCCAGATGACCCATGATGTTTTGGGATTGCCGCCCTTTATACCGAATCTTATCAGCAGATAAACCGCGGTCACAATCAGCCAATAGCAGGAAGATATGCAGCTTACGAGTCCGCTTTTTTCCTTCTTTACACGGGTGTAGTCGCCCTCTTCAAGAAGTTTGTCAATGGCAGAATTATATGTTCCCCCGAGCACGAATGCGGCACTGCCGATGCCTGCAATAACAAGCGTAAGACTTACCGCCGCAGCGGGAGCAAAATCCGCATTTTCAAAGCAGACGGAAACAAAAATCGGAACCACCGAAAGAATACAGAGCATTGTCCCGATGATATTGAGCCTTGAGGAGGTGTGCGCAAATGCAGCTTTGCGTTCGCGCAGCATACCGGCCACGCCGTATTCCGTTTCAAACGGTTCTTTTGCAAGAAATTCATATTCCTTTGCCTTTGCGCCGGCTGAAATAAAAAGCAGGACACCGATTGCGGCAAGCAGAATCAAGGCACAAAGACCGATGCCGCAGGCAAGGTTTTCGCTGATATTAATAACACGACTGTCGCTCATTGCGGCAAGAAAAATCAAAGGTGCGGGCGAAATAACGCAAAGAAAAGCTGCAAGCGCAATTCGCGGCGCAGAAACACGGCGAAGCTCAAGATAGGCAGAGGCCTGTTCCATTGTGACGGTGCGAAGCGGAGGCTCGGCACTGTCGTCGGAGGATTGAAAGGAAGGTTCGCATTCCTCGATTTCATCTTTAAGAAGGTAATCGGTTGAAACACCGAAAATGCGGCTCAGCCGAAGAACTTTGTCAATATCGGGTACGGACTGTGCACCCTCCCATTTTGAAACGGATTGACGCGAAACTCCAAGCTTTTCCGCAAGGTCCTCCTGTGACCAGCCCGCCTTTTTACGAAGATTGATGATTTTGTCTGCAAGTATCATTGCTGTGACCGTTCCCTTCCGTTTAACTTTTTCCGCCGCCTGTTCGCGGGCGGGTTTAATGCCGTAATGATACGCTTTTTTGCCGTTGCGGGCAATAAAGGGAGGCGGGCAATTTGTCAACCCGTGGCTGCGATATGCGCAACTGAGACGATTTTTGCCGTAGATACGGAAAAATTCCCATCACGAGAAAACCGCACTCCGTTCCGCTCCCGAAACAGGGGGATTCAGGGTGTGAACGGAAAAATATTTGATAACTGCAATTGCGCAATATCGGTTTTCAGTATAGCTTTGTTGAAAGTCGTTGTCAATATGGTTTGAAACAATATATGCGGCAGCCGTAAATTTGCCGTCCGATGCCGCTAAATTTCCATATTTTTTGTTTCCGAAAAAACATGAACACTTTGCCCGGGTTGAATTGTTCGGATTCCGGGCAGAGGAGCATTGCGGTCGGAAACTTTTTCGTTAAAAACAATTAATCAGCAATTATCACAAAGAAACCTTGACAGCGAGTATTTATAGGGATATAATGAGCAATTCCGGGATGACGCGTAAAATATTGAAATACTCAGGAAACATATGATTTATTCTTGCAAACAGCATTGCGGAGGTGCAAATGGAATTAAACAACAGCAAAAATGCAGAGGCCGTCTTTTCACTTTCATTGCTTTCGGGCGGCACGGCGCAGAAAAATGAAACGGGGCTGCTGCTGAAAAGCAACGAAAAAGCTCAAAAATACGGGCTTGTTCTTTCCCGGAAGCAGGCGGCAGCGATTATCGCAACACGAAATGCTGCATTGCAGCGCACGGGAAGGATGGAATTCGGTGCAGGCGTTCTCGGCAGGATTGCCGAAGCATTCTGTGATTCGCCGTGGATTTCGCAGGAGGATTATGAGCAGACCCTGCATGAGGTCACCGGACTGTTTTATGAATTTAAAAATGAAACGATGGACATCGTTTCAGACGATGAACTGATTGATTTCATGAAGGAAGCTTTCAATGGGTTCTGCAAGGGTTCTCTCGAATTGCTTGCGGGACGTGCGCTGCCGATGCTTGCGGAACATGTTCGCAGCGGGGAACCGTTGGAAAGCTTCATTTACCGTGCGGAACAGTATGAACAGAGCTGAAAACGGCGGCGGTGTTTTGCAGCCGAAAAGAAGCTGAGGGATAAACAGCCGACTGAAAGGAGAACGACGGGAGCAATGGAAGAACACGGAGTTAAAATCCATGAAACGGAATCGTTGAAGGCATCAGACGGATTTGCAGCATCGGCGGGCGACAGCTTGGAGAAGCACGGTGCACATGCGCTTGAAGGCTTCCGTCCCGATCCGACGGATTATTTTGCGTCACTTGTGCAGGCTGCAAACGCTGCGGGACTGCTTTCGGAAACGGATGTTTCAAGCTTGCAGGCGCAGCTTGCGGATCTGCTTAAAACGTTGGCGGATAAGCGAACAGGGGGCAGAAGCAGTTCATTGCCCGTTGAAGAGGGAAGAAAGCTGCTTCTTTCCGCAACATATATAATCGGTTTGAACCTGAAAAAGTATTCGAGTGCGGAAGAGGCGGCGGAAGCGCTTGTGAACACTGCGCTTGTGCAGCTTTATAATGACGGCATGGCGGAAGCGAACCTTCGTATGAATCGCGCAAGAGGGCTTCAAAAACGCATTTTGCGTAACTTTTTCAAAAATCCCAACAGATTCTGGTTTTCAACGGTTTCGGACGGTATAAACGGGTTCTTTAAACTGTATTCGCCCGTGTTTTCGGCGCGGGAGATTCACATAACTGCGGACTATCCGCCGCTTGCGGGCAGGCCGAAACTTTGCGGAATCGAATTTGTTGAGCGGTATTTGCGTTATATTGACGCTGAAAATGCCTTTTTGCTTTTATTCCCGTCGGATAAATGCGATGGGCTGCTTCGGGAGCTTGCAAAGGATTATGCCGACAGCCCGGTGAACCTGTTTGAACCGATTCTGCTTTGTGCACTTGCGCTTGCACATTTCGGGCGCGAACCGCAGCGGCTGGACCTGTCCGCAAAGGAAGCGGAAACACTTGAAGCGGAACTCGTTTCACTCGACTTGAAGCAAACTGCTGCATTTCTTATCGATGCGCTGGATAAATTGGACGCCGTTTTGAAACTGCCGAAAAGTGTCGGGCTGTATATCGTTCGCTGTATGCCGATTCTTGCAAGAACGGTTCATAACAATGTAAGTATCGGACGAAGCGTCTTCCCGCGGGTATCGGAAGCGTTCCGGATGGGTGAAGTCAATGTTTGGGACGGTGAAAGGCTCAGCGATGCAGAATACAGAGGGCTTCGCGAAAATCTGCTTGCGGCTCAAACTGCGGGCGAAAGGCTCGCGCTTATCACGGAAAACGTGCATTCCGCAGCGGACATAATCGATATTGTGTGCGATGATTTGCTTGACAGTGCTGAAATGAACGCGCTTGTCGCAATGCTTCCGCTGCCGGCATTCGTTTTGCTTTTGAAACGCTTTCCCTCCGTTGAGTTTGAGGAAGGCCGAAACGAAAAACAATTTGCGGAAGCACTGAAGGCGCGCCGCAGCGGCCTTCCCCCGGAGCAGAGCCGTAAGTTGGAGCTGATACTTGAGAATATGACTGTCGGGGAATGATTAACGATTATTTGTGAACCCGGAAGAAGAGCATTGAATCACAAAAAGGGCATTGCAAACGCCGAGCGGCTGCAATGCCCTGAATTTATGTTATAATGTTTCCGAAAAGGTCAGGCGGCAGGATGCAGCGTTAACTCTCGGAGCCGTTTGCGAGGCTCATTCGGGAAGATGCTCGGATTCATGTCCGGGCAAAATCCGACTGAGCTTCGGGTCAACAAAGATTAATACTCAAAGAAGCCTTTGCCGGTTTTTCTGCCGAGCAGACCTGCGCGAACCATTTTGCGCAGCAGGGTGCAGGCGCGGTATTTGGAATCATGGGTTTCGTTATACATGGTGTCCATAATTGCAAGGCAAACGTCAAGGCCGATAAGGTCGCCCAATGCGAGCGGTCCCATGGGGTGATTTGCGCCGAGCTTCATTGCGGTGTCAACGTCTGCGGGGGACGCAACGCCTTCCTGAACGATGGTGACAGCCTCGTTGATCATGGGGATAAGAATGCGGTTAACAACAAAACCGGGAGCTTCAGCCACTTCAACGGGTTCCTTGCCGATTTCGGTGCAGAGAGCTTTGATTGTTTCGAAGGTTTCGTCGGAAGTGTGCATACCGCGAATGATCTCAACAAGCTTCATGACCGTTGCGGGGTTGAAGAAATGCATTCCGATGAACTTGTCCGCGCGCTTGGTGCAGGCGGCAAGCTCCGTGATGGAAAGGGAGCTTGTGTTGGTTGCAAAAATGGTGTGCTCGGGGCAGATTTCATCGATTGCAGCATAGAGATTATGCTTGATTTCCATATTCTCAACGATTGCTTCAATCACGAGATCTGCGGTTTTGAGGTTCTCATAGTCGGTAACAAAGGTGATGTGTGCAAGAATCGCATCCGCTGCTTCCTGCGTCATCTTGCCGCGATCAACGCGCTTTGCAAGGCTCTTTGTGAGTTTTGCGGAGGATTTGCCGATGCTTGCATCGGTTCTGCCGTATGCGGTAACGTTGTAGCCCGCGGTTGCGAAAACCTGTGCGATGTCAAGGCCCATTGTGCCTGCGCCGATAACGAATACGTTTTTCATAATGCTTAGTTCCTTTCGGTGAAATAGTTGTTTGGTAAACTTCGGGCCGAAGCCCTGATGTTATTTGCCGGTGAATTCGTCTTTTTTTGTTTTGGAAACGAATGCCGTCATTGCCATTTGCTGATCCTGCGTTTCAAAGCAGCTTCCGAAAAGCTCTGCTTCGGCGGCAAGGTCGTTGTCAAGCGAATTCATGTAACGAATGCGCATTGCCTTCTTTGCGGCACGAACGGCAATGGGTGCGTTTGCAGCGATCATTTCGGCAAGCTTCATTGCTTCGTTCATCAGCTCCTCGGGGGGAACAACTCGGCTCACAAGCCCCATTTGAAGAGCTTCCGCCGCGCTGACAGTGCGTGCGGAAAGGATGAGGTCGGCCGCATATGCACGGTTAACCGTGCGGGTCAATCTCTGCGTTCCGCCGAAACCGGGAATGATACCGAGACCGACTTCGGGCTGCCCGAACTTCGCCTTTTCGGAGGCAATGCGAATATCCGCACAGAGCGAAAGCTCACAGCCGCCGCCGAGTGCATAGCCGTTGACTGCCGCAATGACGGGAACAGCAAGGTTTTCAAGTGCGCAAAATGCTTTGTGACCGTGCATACCGAAAGCGAACGCTTCGGGACGGGAAAGATCCTTCATTTCGGAAATATCCGCGCCCGCAACGAAAGCTTTGCCCGCGCCGGTAACGATAAGGCAGCGAAGCTCCGTATCATGTGCGATTTCGGTCACTTTTTCATAAAGGCAGTCAAGAAGCGCGGAATTCAGCGCATTGAGTGCCTCGGGACGGTTGATGGTGAGAATGCCGATATTGCCGGCTTTTTCATAAAGAAGCATGAAAAAAAATCCTCCTCTGCCTCAGTTTTCCTTTTCAACTGCAATTATACTCCATTTGAAGGCAAAATTAAATGCTTTTTAAATAAATATATAATCATTGTCCGATCAAGCGCAGAATTCAAACAAAACAAAGCCGAACAGCCGCAGCGTTGCTGCAAACCGTCCGGCCCGTTGATGCAGGATAGGAGAGAATTTATCTTACCTGCATTGCAAAGCGCATAACGCTTATCGCATCGGAAATGCTGATGTTTCCGTCCGCATCGATATCCGCCATGTTGAAATCACAAATGATAAAATCTTACAATCAATCTCAAAATGACAGAGAGACTGTTGATTTCGTTTGCCAAATTAATTATACAATACAAAAGACAAGAAAGCAAGCTAAAAAACAACAAAAATATATTATAATTGACGACAAATTCTTGGGCATTGCCAATGCCCCCTGCTTTATGGTAAAATATAAATGAAGAAAGAACCCCGGGCGGAGACCTGCAAAAGGGTGATGCTCCGTCCCTGAAAGGAGAAATTTATGCATTACACTTACAAGACCGGCGGAACATGTTCCACGATGATCGATTTTGACATTATCGACGGCAAACTGCACAATATTGTGTTCACGAACGGCTGCAACGGCAACCTCAAGGCCATCGGTTCGCTGCTTGAGGGAGCCGATCCGAAGTTTGCAATCGAAAGGCTTTCCGGCATTTGCTGCGGATTTAAGAATACATCCTGCGGCGATCAGCTTGCGCGTGCAATACGGCAGGCGGTCGGCGAATAAGCTCTTTTGCAGCAGGGCAGCCGAAGATGCTTATCACAAGCACAAAAAACGAAATTGTAAAATCTGTGCGCCGCCTGCGGGATCGTTCGGCGCGGCGGGAGAGCGGGCAGCACCTTATCGAGGGTGAACGGCTTGTTTTTGATGCGCTGGAGGCGGGCATTGTGCCGGAAACGCTGTTTATTGAGCAGGGACGCACGGATTTTGAAGCACGGGTTTCGGCACTCGGTGCAGCGTTTTTTTCCGTGAGCCGCGCCGTGCTTGAAACGGTGTGCGACACTTCCGCTCCGCAGGGGATTGCGGCGGCGGTAAGAACGCCGGATTTGACTGCTCCCGAAAGCGCGGAGGATTTTCCGCACGGGCTTATTGCTGCGCTGGACGCATTGCAGGACCCCGGCAATCTCGGAACGATAATCCGCACGGCCGATGCAATGGGTGCGGCGGCGGTTCTTCTCGGCACGGGCAGCACCGATGCATTTTCCCCAAAGGCTTTGCGTGCCGCAATGGGCAGCACATATCATCTCAGGATTTTTCAATGCGAACTCTCCGAAACTCTGCCGAAGCTGCGGGAAAGCGGGTTCTCGCTTGTTTGCGGACATTTGGCGGGCGAGGAGCGGCTTCCGATGCTGAACCGTGATTGCGTGATTGTTATCGGGAACGAGGCGAACGGCGTTTCGGACGGCATTGCGCGGCTTTGTTCGCTTTGCCGCCTGCCGATGCTCGGGCGGGCGGAGAGCCTGAACGCATCCGCTGCGGCGTCAATACTGATTTTTGAAACGGCAAAAAAAATCAACGGAATCGAATTCTGATTTTTGTTTTCACCTTACAGATATTTGATATTTAATATTTGAACGAAGCGGAGTCAGTTCAATCAAAACTGTTTTACAAAGCTGACTTAAAACCGAAACGGAGGCTGCGGAATGGGCGCAAAGCTGAACATGGATACCGGCGGAGAAATCATCAACTGTGCCGCAAAGCTCTTTGCAAAGCGCGGGGTTGGAAGCGTCAGCCTGCGCGACATTGCCGACGAACTCGGAATAAGCAAAGGCACACTGCATTATTATTTTAAAACGAAAGAAGATTTAATATGTTCATGCGCAGAGAATTGCGTTGCCGTCATCGGCGACGGGGTTTTTGAGCTTATGAACGGCGCAGCTCGCGGAGGAAGTGCGGAGAGCGTTTGCGAAAAATTTGTTTCCGCTTTTTTTGACGATGCCTCGCTTCCGAAGCTTCTGGTCGGGCTGCTTTGCTGCGAGTGCGGAAGAGCGGCGGAAATCTGCCGCTCCGCAATTGAAGAATGGCGCGTGATGTTTGAAGTTGCCGCACTTCGCCTTTCGCCGCGCAGCGGAGGGCAAACGGAGCTTTCGCAAGCGGCAATTCCAATCATTCTTGGGTTTGCGGCAGCTCAGGCCGAGCCGCAAGCGGCGCAAAAAGCAGCGACGGAGGCCTTGGCGGCTTTGATTTTGAAAAAATGATTAAGCAATAAAAAAGTATACGTCAGAGGATGCGGGGCGGAAGAAGCCTTTGCATCCGTTTTTTGCGAAAACATGCATAAAACGAATTATTTGAAGCGTGGGCAGAGCTGCCGCAAAAACAATAAACCCGCAGCGGGTCAAGTCGTGCTGCGGGTTTATTGAAGGAGACAGAAGCCTTTGAAGATTTGCAACAGCATAGTTCCGAAAGGGAGAAAAGAAGAACTTTGACTGAAAACTTCAAGGCCATGAAAAAGCAGTCGTGCAGGAACAATCAGCCTCTTGTTCGGCGTTTGCCGCAGAGAACCGTTCCCGCACCGCAAACGATTGAAGCGATGCCGTATGCGATGATTGCACCTGTTCCTGTTGACGGAACGGACGGGGAGGGAACATCTGTCGGAGCAGCGGGTTCGATTGTCGGATCTTCGGGAACATCGGTGGGATTTTCGGGAACATCGGTCGGATCTTCGGGAACATCGGTCGGATCTTCGGGAGCATCGGTCGGGTCTTCTGGAACATCTGTCGGATTTTCGGGTGTATCTTCGGGGTATTCCCAGCTTACGCCGTCGAAATACGAACACCATTCGTTAAGACTGGCTTCATCGGCAAAGATATTCACAAGGTGATTCGGCCATTGTTCGTAGGGAGCGTAATCCTGATTGATATAAATCTGAAGATCGCTGAAGGGGTAGCCCGTTGTGTCCGTTGTGTCTATGCTGCTTGTGAAAACATAGCAGCCGTTTTCGGTCGGCATGTCGGTGAAATAATGTGGTTCATAAAAGTCGTAGGCGATTTGAACAAAACTGCGTGCGGGGTCCGCGGCGGCGGGCAGGGAGAAGCGGATCGTGACCTCGGATGAATGCGCAAGACAGTATTCGTCGGCAGCATCATAGCCTAAGCTTTCCTCCGGGTCGTGAACGATTATCTGCTCCGCAGGGAAATCGAGCGAAACGGAAACGGGCGCATCCCGCCGCGAATCCGCAACGGCGGCAATGCTGAAGCAGCAAAGAAAGAGCATCAGCACGGAAGCAAAAGCAAGCAGTTTTTTCATAGAACGCCTCCTTGATATGATATACCAAGCATAACAGATTATAGCGCAAATGTCAACAGCTTTTTTTAAAAAAATGGCAAAAAAATGAAATTATTTGAAAAAAGAAAGGCGGAGCGGGCCGATGAGCAATATCGAACCCGTTTCGCCGCGCATGGGCTTTGACACAGCCCCGTTCAAAAACGATTCAAACAATTTAAAAAGCAGCTTGCGGCATCAATTCAGAACCGGAAGCAGAAGCTCAATCAGAAGAACGCCTCCGACGGCTGTTGCAACTGCATAAACTACCGACAGTAAGAACAGTAAGAAGGCTGATTTTATCCCCACCCGAAGAGCCGCTTCTCGCGCAATCGGAAGAACGCAGGCAAAAACGGCTATTTCAAGCGCCTCCGACGCATAAAAAAGGGGACTTCCTTTCAGGTAGAGGCTGTAAGTCAGGTATGCCGTGCCTGCGCTGATATAAAGCAGAAGTGCGGTTGCGGCAAGAAAAAGGAAGATTTTTTTGAGAACGGCTTTCATTGCAGGTTCCTCCGAATCAAAGTTTTGCCGCAGTTAAATATTTCACGACAGTAATTAATTAACGCATAATACAGCAAACTTCACAGAAAATGTCAACAGTTTCTGTGAAGTGTCCGCAAATGTCAGTCCGCGCGGAGAAGCTCCGCAAGCGTTTCAAAAACAAAATTCACGCTTGCATTGCGGACAGCCTGCCTTCCCGCCGCACCGAAATGCATGGTTTTTGAAATTTCGAACTTCGGAATGCCGCATTCCGCTTTCCCGCCGAAATAAAAGCCGAAGCAGACAGTTCCGACGGGTTTTTCGGGTGAGCCGCCGGAAGGCCCTGCAATGCCGGAAATGCCGACGCCGATTTCGGCATTTGCCGCCGCCGCTGCGCCTTTTGCCATGGAGAGTGCGACACATTCGCTCACAACCCCGTGTTCCGCAATGGATTCCTCCGCAACGTTCACGAATTTCACCTTTGCTTGGTTTGCATATGTCACGAATGAGGCATCGAGAACATATGAAGCGTTCGGCACGTCCACGATACGTGCGGCGGCAAGCCCGCCCGTGCAGGATTCCGCAAAGGAAATATGCAGGCCGTGCTTTATCAGCGCATTAACGACCCGTTCCGCAATCGCAAAGCACGCAGCGCCTTGTTCATCTGTCAAAACAGATTGAGAGCAGTTGTTTATAATATCGTTCATGATGATTATTTCCTTTCTTTTGGTTTAAGTCCGCATATACACAGCAGTCATATCTATGAGTTTATCAGACGGCGGCGGGAATTGCAATGCCCGAATTCGGTTTGAAAAATGCATTAAAACTGCAACAATGAAAGTTTAAAACAATATGAAAACGCAACAATTTAACACATCTGTTTAAAAATTTTTCACAAATATTTCCCGTTTTGGGCTTAACAATGTACCGAACATGTGCTATAATATATGCATGTCGGCAGCATCGGACTGCCTGCAAAAAAAGTTTTGAAAGGGAAAACCATGGCAAAAAGATTTTTGAGTGCGATACTCGCGCTTTCGCTTGTGCTTTCGCTCGTTGCATGCGGCAGCATAATGGCAAGCGAAAAGAAAATTATGCTCAAAAAGACGGATGTCGGCAACACGGGTGCGGTCATTTCCGCAGAGCTGTCCGGCATGAGCCGCAAAGCTGAAATCACGGCGCAAAGCTCCGATGAAAGCATTGCGAAAGTTTCCGTTAAAAACAACACGATAACTGTCACCGGCTGCGAAGGTGCAGTCGGCGTTGCGGCAATCACCGTTACCGCAACGGACAGCGACGGCGAGAGGATAAGCTCCGTTGCGGAGGTTCCCGTTGGGTACACAACCTTCGTTTTTAACGGCGATTCCGTGACGGTTATTGAAGGAAGCGACACAAAATACGAAGTTGTCGGTCAGAACCCTGCGGACGAGGCGGAACATGCGCTTGAAACCTCGACCGATGCGGCGGGCAACACCGTGTACACCAGCACTGCCGATGCAAAACTCTGCATAAGCATCAAAAAGAGCGGCGGCGCATATGTTTTCTCCGGCAACGGCACGGACGGCGCAATTGCAGTCAAAAAAGAAGCAACGGGCAACGCCTTCCTGCTTTTGAACGGGCTGAACCTTACAAGCAGCTATACTTCGCCGATAACGGTAAAGAAGAACTCCAACGCGGCAGTTGTGATAACAGCACTTGCGGGAACGGTCAACACGCTGAGCGACGCGGCGTTCAACAATGCCGACACCTACGGCCCGACGGAGGACGGCGGCGACGGCACGAATCAGTTCTATGCCGAGAGCGCGGTCATAAAAGCAAAAACCGGCGCGACTGTTTACCTTAACGGCTCAGGCACGCTGAACATCAACGGCAACGCCAAAAACGGCATAAAGACCGGTGCGGATTCCCTGCTTGAAATTGATGAACAAAATCTCGTTGTTAATGCTGCGTACAACGGCATTGCAAGCGAAAACGAGCTTTTTATCCGCGGCGGCAGGCTGAATGTTTCAACAGCGGGCAACGATGCAATTAAGGCTGATGACGACACTTCGACCGTCGGAAACCTCACGGTAACGGGCGGTGAAATAACAATCAACTCCGCCGACGAGGGACTGATTGCGGCGGCGAATATCAATATTTACGGCGGAACATTTGATATAACCGGCGCAGGCGATGCCGTGAAGGCGGAAAACATTGACGAAACAGCGGGTGATATCTATGTTTGCGGCGGTGATTTCACGATCGTGAGCACATGCGACGGCTTCCAGGCGGCGGGAAATATGACCGTCCGCGGAGGCACATTTGACATTACATGCTGCGGCGGTCACAGCAACTCCTCTTATAATAAAGACACGGATCCCAGCGCAAAGGGCATGAAAGCGGGCGGTGCACTTAATTTCCGCGGCGGAAGCATTACCATCGATTCTGCGGACGATGCACTGCATTCAAACAACAGCCTGACAATCACGGGCGGAACGTTCAACCTTTCTTCCGGCGATGACGGCGTTCATGCGGATTACAACCTGATCCTCGGTGAGCGCGGCGGAGATGACGCGGATATCAATCTGACCGTTGCAAACAGCTATGAGGGTCTTGAGGGCGCGGCGATAGTCGGCAATTCCGGCAGATATTTCATAAATGCATCCGACGACGGCATTAATGCCGCAAACGGCGATCTTACGGGATACAGCTTCTCCATGCGCTTCTACGGCGGTGAATTCCATGTTTACGGGCGTTCGGGCGACGGTGTGGATTCCAACGGCGAGCTTTCGGTTTACGGAGGCATGCTTGAAATTTTCTGTCCCGGCGGCGGCAACGGTGCACTTGATGCGGACGGCACACTCGGCACTTTCGGCGGAACCACTGTTGCAGTCGGCAAAGCCGAAATGCCGCAGATTCCCTCGCAGGGCATCTATGTTGTGTTCGGCGGCAGCGGCGGCGGTTGGGGCGGCGGCCCCGGCGGCGGTGGCGGCGGACTCAGCTCTTCGTTCTATGACGGGGACACGATCGCGGTCAAGAATTCCGCAGGAACCGTGCTTTATGAGGGAACGGTTCGCTACTATAATTCAAACTCCTATTCCAATCATGTTGTATTTTCCGATCCCGCACTTGTTTCGGGTCAGAGCTACACGCTTTACAGAAACGGTTCAAGCATTGCAACCGCAACCGCAACGGGCAGCGGCAGCGCGGCACCGGCGGAGGAAACAAATTGGCAGAGTGTCGGACAGCCCGGCAGCATCTACACGCGCGTTCAGACCATGCCTGTCGGCATCGGCAGCGTGATAACAAACACGCAGAGCACATATGCTCTTTCCGGCGGAGCTGCAATAAGCGGAACTCCGGTCTCCGTCTCAACGGTCACCGGCGGGTACAGTATCGACGGCGTCACGGCGGGCAGCACATGGTACCGCGATGCAAACGGCAAGCTTTACTGCACCGTTAACGGCGTGAATTACTACCTTGCATACACCGCTTCGGGTTACGGCTGGAACACAACATACAGCATTGCGCTTTCAGAGGATGCGGCTTCCGCACCCGTTTGGAATGTTGCCGCAAACGGAGGCTATGCAAGCATTTCGACCTCCGTATCGGGCGGCGGCGGCTGGGGCGGCGGCCCGGGCGGCCCCGGAGGTCCCGGCGGCGGAAGAACGCTCTATCTTGCGGCGAACGGATCAAGCTTCACGCTTTCCGCCGATGCTTCCGGCGTTTATATCTATTCTCCCGACTGCGCACAGGCGGTTCTGGAGGGTGAAACGGATTATTTCATCAACCTTGACAACGGTGAAAGCATAACCGAAGAGCAGATATTGAACAATGCTTCCGTCCGCTTCCGCAGCGGCGTGAATGCACAGGCACAGACTCTTTCGTGGACGGACAGCCGAATCACGGCGGTTTGGAATCCCGCATTTAACGGCAATGCGGCAGGCGAATATGTTCTTACGGTGAGCGTTCTCGGCACGCAGATAGGCACGATACGCGTCACGATAATCAGCCCCAATGCGGGCAGCGGCGCACCCACGCCCGAACAGCCCAATCCCCCGCAGGTTCTGCTCGGCGATACGGACGGAGACGGCAGCATTACCGTTTCCGATGCGCTGCTTGCAATGCGTGCGGCAATCGGTGCGATAAATCTCGATGCTGCGGCAGCACTTCGTGCCGATATGGACGGAAGCGGCAGCGTTTCGGCCGCCGATGCACTGGCAATTCTTCGCCTTGCACTCGGATTGTAAAATTCAAATCGGGTGAGTTCAGAATTTGAATGAACCGAAAGTAAGCAAAAAATAAAAGTCCTCCGCTTCGGCTTTTCGTCGGAAGGTTGGGGCGGAGGATTGAATTTATATATATTGACACATTGTACCGAATTTGATATACTGAACACAGACAGAGCAGCTTCGCTGCCGCCGAAATGTGCAGCGGAATCAGCGGCACGGTCAAAAAAATATTGGAGAAAGAAATGTACGAAAACGACCAAAACTCCGTTAACGGAGAATTAAAACAGCCGAAAAGCTTTGAACAGAATGAAAACGATGAGTTTGCTCCTGCGGGTGAGGACTCAAAAAACGAATTTACTGCCGCAGAATCCGAACCGAACGGTGAGCCTGCGGGCGGTTCGGAATACGAGTGGAATCACTATGATAAAACCGCCGCACAGCCCGAACCGAAGCAGGTCATATACAAAGAAAATGTATTCATGGGAGTTTTGGGCGCGGTTCTTTTCGCAATTCCCGGCGGTGCGCTGACATTCGCACTGTCAATTTTCGGTTACATTGCTGCCATAAGCGGCATTGCAACCGCCGCACTTGCAATGCTCGGATACAGAATCTTTTCCGGCGCAAACAAAAACAAGGGCATGAAATCATCCGTTGCTTCCATTGTGACTTCGGTTATTGCAACGCTCCTGATGCTTCTTCTTGCGGAGTTTGTTGTTTACAGCTTTGTGATGTCAAAGAACTACGGATTAACAATCTTCGAAAGCATGTCCGTAATGCCCGAGCTGCTTCGGGATGCGGAGTTTCGGAAATACTTCATCACCGACGTTCTCGGAGTGTGGCTGTTTGCTGCAATCGGAATGGGCGGATATATCTGGTCTCTTGTGAAAAAGGGTAAAACCGCCTGACATTCGACGGCAGTTGAATGTCTGACATTGGCGGCAACCGAATGTTTGACAACATCGGCAGTTGAATGTCTGACATTGGCGGCAGTTGAATGTCTGACATCGGCAGCCGAATAAGAACAAAACAGCCTCGGCCGTGCTTTTTGAAAGGCGGCTGAGGCTGCGTTTTCGTTTTACGTCCGAATCAAATCATTTGCGCTTCAACTCTATTGAAACATTTCCGTCGTCATCTATAACAAGGGACATGTTTCGGATATGCTTTTCATAGAATTGTTTGCGCTCCGCAGCGGACATTTCCAGCCGCGTGTTTCTCAGCGCGGCATCAAGCATTTCGTTCACATTGAGTTTGATTGAATCGTCAATCCAGCGGTACATTTCCTGAAAGAGCGCGTTGAGTTTGATATCTTCGGCATTCCCGGAATAGAAATCGTCAAGATAACAGTAGAATATTCCGGAATCGGCAAGCGCGGCTTTCATATCCGGCCCGCATTTTTCGCGCTCGATCATAACAAGGAACCGTGCATCCGAAAGGGAAGAAATAAGCCCCCAGTAGTCGGAATCGCTTGAAACAATAACGAAGGAATCAACTTGGTTTTGATAATGCTCCTGGCAGGCTCTTGCGGTCAGCTGAATGTCCACAAGGGATTTGTTCTGCTTAACGCGCTCTGTCATTATGTGTTCCACAGGGATTTTGACGGAGTATTCAAGAATCTTCCATGCGTTCACGGTGTGAACATCGTCAAAAAGGATTATTTTTGATATTTTCTGCATGACTTCATAGTCAAGGTTTCGCAGGGCGGCGCACAGCTTGTACGGGTCGGAGTTTTCGCAGTCCACAACGACGACGGTTTTTTGGCTGTCGTTTATAAAGTCATAGATGTTATTCTTAACAAAAGCTCCCGCATCCGAAACGCGGCTGTATTCGGTGAACACATCGTGGTGCCATTGATACAGAAGAGTCACGAATTTTTTATCGTTAAAAAGAATGTTCCCTTCATCCATCGGTTTCCAGTTGATATACATCTGATACGGATAGCATTGCAGGTTTGCATAGTAAATACTCGCGGCATCTCTCGTGCCCCCTTCGGCAAATCCGTTTGGCATTATAAACAGCTCTTTGACATACGACCAATTAATCCATATCGGGAAAAGGCTTTTGCAGTTATTGATCCTGTCGGAGACAATACGATTAATTTCAATAATATGATGACAAAGTTTGGTGCTGGATTTTTTGATGAAAGAGATTCCGTCCTCGCTGAGCTGCTGAATGCATTCGGAAGGGATGATTTCCGGCATGGACAAAAGTCCGCGGTAATCCGTTCGCATAATATCATTGATTTTTTTAAAATTGCGTTCTATGGATGTTCGGATGATGCAGAGATTGCGGATGATTCGAGCATTTTTGTCTTTTGAAAGACGGTTGAAAACATCGAGCTGCGGAGCTTCGTGCTCATTTTCAAAAATGCGCTGAGGGACGCCTATAAGAAATGCGACTTTTGAAACAAGTTCATATGTGCTGTCTTTATAAGCAATTTGTTCGCCGGAATAGTCGGCACTGTTCGAGGCTGCAGGTGTGTTCATGGTTTACTCCTTTCAACGAAACACTTGTATTGAGAGTTATTGATTTCGACAGGCACGATTTGAGATAAAACGGTTTTGCTGCATACACCCCTTCACCTGCCGGCCGATTATAACTCATAGGATATTATACACGGAAATTCGTTTAATTTCAATCATCAAAAGTCCGAATCAATAAGAAAACGGCTGTCGAATTAACGAAAGGATGCTCTGAATAATCTTTTTTTTGCGGAAAGGGACTCCGCTTGCGGTGCTGCTGTAGAAATTTGTTTGGAACTTTATTCGTAACGGAATTTTTGAAAAAGGACTGCCGCAGGCAAAAAGCCGTTTGCAGCAGCCCGGTCAATCTCGGTTTGTCGGGTAAAAACGCAAAATCAATCCGCAAAGTTTGAAGCGGAGTCAATGCGGTCGGTGTTCAGAATTTCAAGAAGTTCCTCAAAGGGGCAGACAACGCGTTCCGCCGCAGGGTGAAAATAGAACGTGCATGTGCGGTTGTCGAATGCGAATTCATCACCGGTTTCGCTCCAAAGTATTATGCGCTTGTTGCTGCGTGTTGCGAGAGCAACGCCAAGTTCGGTATGTGTGCCTTGCCCGCCGGGAAGAAGGGCAACGACAAGCTCGGCGTCGCGGACGGCGCGCAGTTCGTTGAAAGCAACTTCGCTCATGCGCTCTGCGCCTTCGTGACGAATGTCACCGTGGGTTGTCCAGTCGTACGTCTGTTCATGCCCGTTGCGGCGCAGAACCTCGGCGGCTTTACGCGCATGCTCGGCATTTACAAGACCTGTTGCAATATAAAATCTCATAGCCTTTCCTCAAGATTGCAAAAAACCGTTCGCGGTGCGTTTGATATGCACAACGAAAAAACAGCTGCAATCGCTTCGATTTTTAGATTTAAAATTAATCATTGCTGATTTTGCCCTCTGCCCAATGTTTTCGGCAGAGACCTATATATTTATCGTCGGCACCGAGGACGACCTGTTCACCGACTTTGGTAATTCCGCCTTTACCGTCAAGCCGCGCGTTCATGATCGCTTTCCTTCCGCACCAACAAATTGTTTTTATCTCTTCAATCGTGTCGGCAAGAGCCATGAGAGTGTGACTGCCCTCAAAAAAATTGCCCTGAAAATCAGTTCTCAACCCATAGCATATCACAGGAATATTGTATTTGTCAACTGCCTCAACAAGCAGCATGACCTGCGCTCGGGTCAAAAACTGCGCTTCGTCAACGATTATGCAGTCATAAACATGATCGTGCACATCGTTCCACGGAATATCATCGAACAAAATGCATTCGTCGGTCAGCCCGCAGCGGGAACGCACGATGCGTGCACCGTCGCGAATATCAACAGCCGGCTTCGCAAGCAGAGCTTTTTGCCCGCGCTCGCCGTAGTTGTATTTGACCATTATTGCCTGAGCTGTTTTTGAAGAGCTCATTGCGCCGTAACGAAAATAGAGTTTAGCCATAGTTCGAAATCCCCCGTGCCGGGAGATTATAACATAATTATGCCGCAATTTCAATCACTGCGGATAAACAGGGACGGATTTATATGCCGAGCGTAACCGATAATTGACGCAGGAAAAGCAAATGCCGAAAAATCGTATCAACCGCTTGACAAACGTGCAGACTATGATTAAAATATAAACTGCGGGGATTTATCAGCGGTTAATTCCGCATTAATCTCTGCCGAATTTCATAGGGCTGTGACGGAAAGAGTACGGACAGCTTCCGCTTTCAGAGACCCGGCGTTCGGTGCAAGTCGGGAGCGGGGTATCCCGAACATGGCTCCCGAGCCCCCGAGGTCGAACCGAAATATGCACGCATTGCATACGGCCGTGCAGAATTCATTAAGACACGGCGTGTGCGCACGTTACAGCGCAAAATGAGCCGACACGGCATGTTTGCGCATACAAACGCCTTTTGTCGGGAATTAGGGTGGTACCGCGACAACGCCGCATACCCGAACAGCGTTTCTGCCGTTTTTGCGGCGGAAAGGTTCATCGTGCATGACGGACGCCCCTATATCCCTTGACCGGATATGGGGGCGTTTTTAATTTGTTTTCAAAAAATTCAAAACGCAAATATCCGGAATACTTCCGAAGGAGAGTTTTTATGACGGAAATCATGAAAGAAAAGAAAACTTATTACATCACAACGCCCATTTACTATCCGAGTGCAAAGCTGCATATCGGACACACCTATTGCACCGTGAACACGGACGCGCTTGCACGCTATAAGAGAATGCGCGGCTATGATGTTTACTTTTTGACCGGTGCGGACGAACACGGACAAAAGATTGAACGCAAGGCAGCGGAAGCGGGAGTTACACCTCAGCAGTATGTTGACAACATCGTTGCGGGGTTCCACAGCCTTTGGCAGCTTATGGATATTTCCAACGACGGCTTTGTTCGCACGACGGATGATTATCACGTTGCATGCGTTCAAAAGGTCTTTAAAAAGCTCTATGATCAGGGCGATATTTATAAGAGCAGCTACAAGGGCATGTATTGCACGCCCTGCGAGGCGTTCTGGACGGAGACGCAGCTCAAGGAGAGCGGCGGAGTGTGCCCCGATTGCGGCGGCAAGGTTGAAGAGGTTGAGGAAGAAAGCTATTTCCTTAAAGTCAGCAAATATGCGCCCCGCCTCATCGAATACATTGAGACTCACCCCGAATTTATTCAACCCGCCTCCCGCGCAAAAGAGATGCTCAACAACTTCCTGCTTCCGGGGCTTGAGGATCTCTGCGTCAGCCGCAGCACCTTTAAATGGGGTGTGCCCGTCAGCTTTGACGACAGGCACGTTATCTATGTCTGGTTCGATGCCGTGCTGAACTATCTTTCAAAGCTCGGTTATTTGAGCGATGATGATTCAATGTTCAAAAAATACTGGCCCTGCGATGTTCACATCGTCGGCAAGGAGATAATCCGTTTCCACACCATTGTGTGGCCCATCATGCTGATGGCTCTCGGCCTTCCTTTGCCCAAACAGGTTTACGGCCACGGCTGGCTTGTTTTGGACGGCACAAAGATGAGCAAATCCCTCGGCAACGTTGTTGACCCCGTCAAGCTTGTCGAACGTTACGGCGTGGATGCAATTCGCTACTTCCTGCTGAGCGAATTCCCGTTCGGAAGCGACGGCAATTTTAACAACGAGGTGCTGATAACGCGCATAAACAGCGACCTTGCAAACGACCTCGGCAATCTGCTTTCACGCACGGTTGCAATGATTGAGAAGTATTTCGGCGGGGTTATCCCTGCGCCCGATGCGCCCGTTGAGGAAGAGGATTCAACCATCGTTCCCGCAGCAGCCGAACTTGCGGAAAAAATCGATGCCTGCATGAACGCGCTGCACCCCAATGAGGCCTTGGCAGAGATTTTCAGACTTGTTCGTCTTTGCAACAAATATATCGATATTACCGCACCGTGGCTGCTGGCAAAAGATGAAGCAAAGCGTGATAGGCTCGGAACCGTGCTTTATAACCTTGCGGAGTGCCTGCGCATTGTCGCCGTTTGCCTGCGTCCGTTCCTGACCCGCACCGCGCCGAAGATTTTTGAACAGCTCGGCGTTGCGGACGAAACGCTTAAGGAGTTCGATTCCGTTGCGGAATTCGGAAAGCTGCCCGAAGGCACGATCGTTAAAAAGGGAGAGGCGCTCTTCCCGCGAATCGATGTCAAAAAGGAGCTTGAACAGCTTGAGGCACTGCTTCCGAAGCCCAAGCAGGCAGCGGAGGAGAAGGCGGAGGCAAAGCCCGAAGCGAAGAACGCGGACTCGGAGACAAAATCTGAGGTAAAATCCGAGGAAAAGCCCGCCGAACCCGCGCTGCTGCCGGAGATAAGCTATGACGACTTTGCGAAACTTGATCTGCGCCTTGCAAAGGTCATTGCCTGCGAAGAAGTTAAAAAATCCAAAAAACTGCTCAAATGCACGCTGCAAATGGGCGGTGAGGAGCGCATTGTGCTTTCCGGCATCAAAAAATGGTACAGCCCGGAGCAGCTCATCGGCAAAACAGTGGTTGTTGCTGCAAATCTTGCGCCGAAGACCATCTGCGGCATTGAAAGCCACGGCATGATACTTTGCGCAAGCGATGCATCGGATGAGAACCTTTCCGCACTTACAACCATGGGCGATATGGCAAGCGGACTGAAGGTGCGCTGAGGCGGCAAACGGAATCGGGAACACTCCCGGCGGCAAAAAACGCAAACGGGAGTTTCCGACGGTTCGTTTTTCAACCGAAAATAAGGGGGAGATTTTTATGACGGCGATAACATATAAACAGCTGCGGGAGGATGCCTCGATCCGAACCTACATCATTCGTGCGGACGAATCCCTGCTTGCGCTCGGATTCACGGAGCATTCGTTTGCGCATGTCACAATGGTGAGCGAAAATGCGGCGCATATCCTTGAAACACTCGGTTATTCCGAACACGAAGTGGAGCTTGTCCGCATTGCCGGCTATCTGCACGATATCGGTAACCTTATAAACCGCGTTGACCATTCACAAAGCGGTGCACTGCTTGCGTTTCGGCTTTTGGAGGAGCGCGGAATGAGTGCGGAGGATATTTCCCTTATCGTAACGGCGATCGGCAACCATGACGAGGGCACGGGCGTACCCGTAAACGCTGTTGCCGCTGCGCTGATACTTGCGGATAAATGCGATGTTCGCCGAAGCCGTGTGCGCAATCGCAATATCTCGACTTTTGATATTCACGACCGCGTAAATTACTCCGTTACGGAATCAAATATCCGAATCGATGACAGCAAGGCGACTCTTTCGCTGAATCTGACCATCGACACGCAGTATTGCTCCATTATGGATTATTTCGAAATATTCATGACCCGCATGAAGCTCTGTATGCGTGCCGCGAACAGGCTCGGGCTGAGCTTTGCGTTGTTTATCAACGGACAAAAGCTGCTTTAAACAGGCACGGCTGCGTCGGTTTTTTTGACAGTGTAAATGCAATTCGAAAAATTCAATACCTGCAAAAAGCTCTCACCGCACTGTTTGCGGAGGGGGCTTTTTAATTAAACAAAAAAGCCGCAAATGCGAATATTTCTGCGCTGCCGCTCATATCAATTCACAAAAGGATAAAGCCGATTCAGCGGCAAAACAGCAATCGGAGGTTATTATGGCAAGCACAGGCATTTATCGGGATATTCAAAAACGTACCGGAGGGGATATTTACATCGGCGTCGTCGGCCCCGTTCGAACGGGCAAATCGACATTTATCAAACGGTTCATGGACCTTATGGTTCTTCCGAAGATTGAAAACGAATATGCCCTGGCCCGAATTGTGGACGAATTGCCGCAAAGCGGTTCGGGCAAAACGGTTATGACAACTCAACCGAAATTTGTTCCGAATGAGGCGGTCGCGCTCACCATCGGCGAGGATGGCATTGAGCTGCGCCTGCGCATGGTGGATTGCGTGGGCTATATGGTGGAAGGTGCGCTCGGCAGCAGCGAGGGGGAGCAGCCGCGCATGGTAAGAACACCGTGGTTCGATTACGATATTCCGTTTGATGAAGCCGCGGAACTCGGCACGCGGAAGGTCATTACGGAGCATTCAACAATAGGCATTGTCATTTTGACGGACGGCAGCATCACGGGAATTTCCCGCGAAGCATACGCGCCTGCGGAAGAGGCGGTGCTGCGCGAAATGCAGAACACGGGAAAACCCTATATCATCATTTTGAACAGCTCCGACCCAACGGGGCAGGCGGCAGCGGAGCTTTCGGCACAGCTTTCGGAAAAATACGGTGCGCCTGTAAATCCGCTGGACGTTCTCGGAATGGAGCTTTCGGATATTGACTCATTGCTGGAAGGCGTTTTGCAGGAATTCCCTCTCGGCAGCATCTGCATTGAAATGCCCGAATGGATGCGCGCTCTCGGAACGGAGCATTGCCTTGTTAAAGCTTTGCTTGACAGGGCGAAAGCGGCAATGCCGAACCTGAACAAAATGCGGGATGCAGCATTGATTCAAAAGGTGTTCGGAGGAATGGAGGATTATAAACCCGTTGAGCAGGTTCGTATCAGCCTTGGCAGCGGCAGTGCGGTGTTCCGGCTTGTTCCGAATGATGATGTGTTTTATCGTGTGCTCAGCGAGGAATGCGGCTGCGAAATTAAAAACGAAAGCGAGCTTATTGCTTCGCTGAAGGATTTTGTTCTGGCAAAAAAGGCATATGACCGCATTGCGGGCGCACTCACGGCGGCGGAGGAAACGGGTTACGGCCTTGTTCCGCCGCAGATAGATGAAATGCAGCTGGATCAGCCGGAGATAGTCCAGCATGGTTCGCGTTTCGGTGTTCGTCTGAAAGCAAAGGCTTCCGGACTGCATATCATTCGCGTTGATATCGAAAGCGAGGTCAACCCGCTTGTCGGCACCGCCGAACAGAGCGAGGAGCTTATCGAATACCTTGTTGACAAGTTCGAAAACAAACCGGATGAGATATGGAGCACGAACATCTTCGGAAAATCGCTCTATGACCTTGTTAAGGACGGCATGGCGGGCAAGGTGTCGCGCTTGCCTGCGGATGTTCAGATGAAGCTGCGCGACGCGATAACAAGAATGGTAAACGAAGGCTGCAACGGGCTGATATGCATCATGCTTTAAAAGCGGGAAAGAAAACAACAAAAAAGGGAACTGTCACAGCTCCCTTTTGCTCTGTTCGCATTTAATTGCGGAACGGGTTTCAGTCCGCAAAATAGTCAACAAGCTCATCAAGCTTGACGGAGGTTTCAAAGCCGTCCGCCATGCATTTGATTTTTGCTGCTCCTGCCGCAAGCTCGTCATCGCCGAGAATAGCAACATATTCCGCAAAAATCTTGTTTGCGTATTTGAATTGCGCCTTAAAGCTGCGCTCCATGTGGTCGAACTCGGCAAAAACTCCGTTTTCGCGAAGCTTTTGAACAAGGCCGAAAGCGGCAAGGCGGGGCTGTTCGCCCATTGCGGCGAAATAGACCTTCACGGGCTTGGGCTTGGGAATGACGGCGTTTGCGTTTTCCATGACCATCAGCAAGCGTTCCATGCCCATGCCGAAACCGACGGCGGGAAGGGATTGCCCTCCGAGTTCTTCAACGAGGTTATTGTATCTGCCTCCGCCGCATACGGTGCCCTGAGAGCCGATGCGGGTGGAGACAATTTCGAATACCGTGCCGGTATAATAGTCCAACCCGCGGACAATATCCGGATCGACAACGTATTTCACGCCGCAGGTGTCGAGACAGCGCTTGAGTCCCTCGAAATGTGCACGGCAATCATCGCAGAGGTAATCAAGCGTGCGCGGTGCGCTGCGGCAGATCTCCTTGCAGCGTTCCTCTTTGCAGTCAAGGATGCGCATGGGGTTGCGCTCAAGCCTGTCCTGACAGGTTTTGCACATGCCGTCGATATGTGATTTCAGATAATCAAAAAGAGCCTTGTTGTATTCCCGGCGGCATTTTCCGCAGCCGATGCTGTTAAGGTGCAGCGTCAACTCGTCAAGCCCCAACCTTCTCAGAAGGGAGAGCGCAAGCATGATGATTTCCGCATCGGCTTCAAAGGAGGACGCACCGAAAAACTCAACGCCGAACTGATGATGTTCGCGAAGCCTTCCCGCCTGCGGCTTTTCATAGCGGAAAACCGGAGCGTTGAGATAATACATCTTTTGGGGAAGAGCCTCGTTGAAGAGCCTGTTTTCAAGGAAGGCGCGAACCATGCCCGCCGTGCCCTCGGGCTTGAGGGTGATGGAGCGGTCGCCCTTATCCTTGAAAGTGTACATTTCCTTTTGAACTATATCCGTCGTGTCGCCGACGCCGCGCATGAAAAGCTCGGTGTGTTCAATTATCGGCGTGCGCAATTCGTTAATGCCGTACAGGCGGCACAGATCGCGCATTTCTTTTTCGATATACTGCCACTTATAGCTTTCGCCGGGCAGAACATCCTTTGTTCCCTTCGGTGCCTGAATCTGCATTGTGTAACCTCTTTATATAAAATAAAATAATACCTTTCGCCGAATGCCGTTATACAGAACGTTTTCTGCTGTACTTTTTCTGCTAAACTTCGGTGATTTCAACCCCGAAAAGCTCAGTCGGAACGTCCTTTTTTGCAACGACGCTTCCGTCCTTGAGCACAAGCTCGACGCCGTGCGGCGCAATGCTTTCGCCCGCCGCGCGTCGGAGTTTTGCCTTCACCTCGGGTGTGTTTGCATAATTATAATTGGAACGCTTTGATTTGTCAAAGCAAATAAAAAGATTTTCGTTTTCGAGCCAATGCGCTGCCGCAAGCTGAATCTGAATGCCGAGCATCATATCCGTTTTCATCAGTGCCGCCATGAATGCGCGGAACAATTCTTCCGCTTCGGGCGTTGCGGCGGGCACTTCGAAACTGTCGGAAACAACGGGCGGCGTCGAAAGCGTTGGTTCGGCTGCTGCTTTTTCGGTTTTTGAAGATGCGGAACCCGCTTCTTTATTGCCCGAATTGTCCGAATTGTTCGAATTGTCCGAATTGTCCGAACGGCTGCCCGAACTTTGAGCCGAATCGGAGGCCGCTTTTGGCTCGGCGGAAACAAATGCGCCGCTTTTGAGCCTGCGTTCAAGCTCCTCCATACGGTCGATAAGGGCAGCCATCTCGGTTTGTTCATCCGGGTGGCAGACTTTAAGAAGCGTGCTTTCAAGCAAAACCCGCGGCATGGTGACCCAGCGAAGGTTCGGCTGAAGCTGCATCAGAGCATCAAGCGTTCTTTCGAGCCGCGCCTTGCCGGCTGATTCCGCCTGTGCAAGGTAGCGTTCCATCGTGTCCTGCGTGCAGTCAAGAATATCCGCACAGCTTCCGCAAACTTTTGCAAGCAGAAGCGAGCGGAAATGGTTGGAAAGATCCTGAACGAAAACGCCGATGTCGCGCCCGCCGGAGACAACCTGTTCGATGTTTTTCATGACCGCCGCCGTGTCGGAATGCAGCACGGAATCCGCAAAATCAAACAGAAAATCCGCATTCATGCTGCCGAGAACGGACAGAACATCCTGTTGAGTGATAAGTTTTTGCTCCGTGCTGTCCGCATCGCCGCAGAAGCTCAGACACTGGTCGGCAATGCTCAGACAGTCGCGCATTCCGCCGTCCGCCGCACGCGCAATACACATCAACGCTTCGTCTTCGATTTCAGCCCCTGCGGAACGAAGTACGCGCCGTGTGTTTGCCGCAAGATTATGAACCGAAAGGCGGCGAAAATCAAAACGCTGGCAGCGGGAAAGTATCGTTGCGGGGAGAGCCTGCGGTTCGGTCGTTGCAAGAATGAAAACAACATGTGCGGGCGGCTCTTCGAGAGTTTTCAGAAGAGCGTTGTTTGCACTTTTTGAAAGCATGTGCGCTTCGTCAATGATATAAACCTTTGTTTTAAGGTAAATCGGAGCAAACTCGGCCTTTTCGAGGAGCGCGCGCATTTCGTCAACTTTGGAATTTGAAGCGGCGTCCATTTCGATAATGTCTATGCTTTCCGAAACGTCCGTAAGGCAGGCAGCGCATTTGCCGCAGGGTTCGCCGTCCTTCGGGTCAAGACAGTTGACGGCGCGGGCAAGTATTCGCGCCGTGCTTGTTTTGCCCGTTCCGCGTGAACCGCTGAAAAGATAAGCGTGGGCAATGCGCCCGGTGCGGATCTGGTTGCGCAGAACATCGGTGATATGCTCCTGTCCGACAACTTCGCAGAACCTGCTCGGACGGTACTGCCTGTATAATGCGTGGTAACTCATGCTGCACACCTCAATTGCTCAATTACTCGGTAGGTACGATTGACAAAAAACCAAAAATACACCCAAAACCCCGTTTCCGAATTAATTGGTTTAATTCGCGTTTGTTCAGCTCAATTTTTGAATTTCATCCGCCCAAAGCCTTTGAACGGCGTCACTCGGCATTCGCCAATCCCCGCGCGGGGAAAGGCAGACGGAGCCGACTTTCGGCCCGTCGGGCAGACAGTTGCGCTTGAATTGCTGATTGAAGAAACGGCGATAGAAGTTTTTGAGCCATTTCAAAATCGTTTCATTCGCAAACTCACTTTCGCGGAATGCCTGCTTTGCAATGCGGAAAAGCTTTGCAGGCGGGCAGCCCCAACGCAGTACGTAATAGAGGAAGAAATCATGCAGCTCGTACGGCCCGACAAGATCTTCTGTTTTTTGAGCAATATTGCCCTTTTCATCGGCGGGAAGAAGCTCGGGAGATATCGGGGTTTCAAGTATTGCGGTCAGGGTGTCGTGCAGCGCAGGGTTTTCGCAGTGCCGCGCATAATAACGCACAACGTATTTGATAAGCGTTTTGGGAATGCCTGCATTCACGCCGTACATGCTCATATGGTCGCCGTTATAGGTTGCCCAGCCGAGTGCAAGCTCGGAAAGGTCGCCCGTGCCGACAACAAGGCCGTTCAGCGCATTTGCAAGATCCATCAGCACAAGGGTGCGCATGCGCGCCTGTGCGTTTTCGTAAACAACGTTGTGACAGGTTTCATCGTGCCCGATGTCGCGAAAATGCGAACGCACCGAATCCGCAATCGGAATCGTGTGAAGCGTTACGCCGAGGGAATTGCAAAGAGCAACGGCATTTTGTTTTGTGTGTTCGGTGGTGCCGAAACAGGGCATGGTGACGGCGTGAACAAATTTGCGGTCAATGCCCATAAGGTCGCATGCCTTTGCCGCAGCAAGCAGCGCAAGTGCGGAATCCAGTCCGCCCGAAATGCCGATGACTGCGCTCATTGAATGAGTGTGTTCAAGCCGGCGTTTGAGCCCGAGAGCCTGTATCGTCAGAATATCTTTTGCGCGTGCGTTCAATTCGTTTTCGTCATGCGGAACAAAGGGATTGCGCGGGAAGCGGCGGGTAAGTTCCGTTTCGGGAAGATCCTCGCGCGGGGCGGGGCCGCATGAACCGAATCCGAGAGAGAAATCAACGAAAAGACCGGAATGGGCAGCATTGCCCGCGCAGAAGCTGTTCACGCGGCGCCTGTCGTAAAGCAGCCGTCCCAAATCAATTTCGGTGATAAGCATATCGTTCGCGTAGTCAAAAGGCGCTTTTTCGGCAAGCAGTGTGCCGTTTTCGTAAGCAAAGCAATGCCCCGAAAAGACCATATCGCTTGTTGATTCACCCTCACCCGCGCCGCAATACAGGTATGCGCAAATGTTTTTTGCGGATTGAACTTCCGTGATGCGCTTGCGGTAATCCGCCTTGCCGATGATTTCATCTCCGGCGGAACAGTTAACGATCACGAGCGCGCCGGCAGCGGCAAGTTTATCCGACGGAGGGGAAGCAACCCAAAGATCCTCGCAGATTTCAATGCCGAAACGGAAATCGGGATAATCCGTGCATGAGAAGATGCAGCCGTCGGGATTGAAAAAAGTCTGCAATGAATCAATATAAGGCGCGGCGGCGCCGAGTTCCGTGCGGGACGGCACGGCAAAATGCCGCAGCTCATAAAATTCGCCGTAATTCGGCATGTGCTTTTTCGGAACGACAGCAAGCACGGTTCCGCGCGATATGACAACGGCGCAGTTGTAAAGCTTGTCCGCGCAGCGAATCGGCGCACCTATGACGGCAGCAAGCCGAAGGTTCGCGGTTTCGCGTGCGATGCGGAGAAGCTCGGCTTCAACGCTGTCCAAAAGCAATTCGTGCATGAAAAGGTCGCCGCAGGTGTAGCCCGTCATTGCAAGCTCGGGAAATGCGGCAAGCCGAACCCCGTGTGCCGCGGCGCGGTGCAGCGCGGCAATTATAGCATCGGCGTTGGCTTTCGGGTCTGCAAGCACAACTTTCGGTGAACATGCAGCAACTTTGATGAATCCGTCCTTCATATTTTTTTCTGCCCGCCCGCACCGGTTCGGCATCGGGGAGCGACCTTTCAATTTTTTAAAATTTTATAACTGTTTTTAAACATTTTGCGGTTTTTTCGCCCGCGAGAACATCACAAGGCAGTTCCCTGCGGGCAGACAGAAATCCGCAAACCGCTGCATCCGTCCCGCAAGCGTCGGAAGGTTTTGCGGACCCGAAAAGTCGGCTTGGAGAACAGTTTGTGCAGCTTTGCGGAAAATAAAACTCTTCCGCCAAATACATTATAGCACATCGAGGTCGAAATGGTAGCCCCTTTTCGGGAAATGTTCGATTTTTTTTGATTTCCGCACACAAAACGCTGACCTGAGGAATTTTGGAAAAAAGAAATAAAATTTTGAATTTCAAAACGAAAGGGAAAGGCTCAAAAAAAGTCCGCCTTCGGGAAGGATCCTTTCCCAAAGGCGGAACAATTTATCTGAAAACCTGCATGCAGCAGGTTGTTTCGATATTGCACCCCGCTTTAATGTGCGGCGGTGCGTTTTGGTTGTTCAAGCATAATCAGCGACTGCATTATTCGGCGGTTTTTGCCGTGCTGCGCTGGCCGAGAGTTACGGAAACATCGATTTGCGAATTACTGCGCAGAATGGTGAGCGTTACGGTGTCGCCGACTTTGAACTTGCTGACAGCGATGTAAAGTCCGTCGGAGCTTGAGACCGTGTCGCCGTTGACAGCCATGATAACATCATCCTTTTTCAGTCCTGCCTGCTGAGCCGCACTGCCGTCTTCAACGGATACAATGCAGGGGTAGGTGTAAGTACTGGTGAAGAATCCGTAACCGGAGAGGGAAACATCCTGAGTGGAGACACCGAGATAGGGACGGCCGACAACAAAGCCGTAGTCCATAAGGCTGCCGATAACTTCACGGGCAAGCGTGGAGGGGATTGCAAAGCCAAGGCCTTCAATACCGCTGCCGCTGCTCTTTGCATTCACAATGCCGATGAGAGTGCCGTCCGATTCGCGGAACAGTCCGCCGCCGGAGTTGCCCTGGTTGATTGCGGCATCTGTCTGAAGCAGGGTCATGGTCACGTTGTCAATGGTAATGCTCCTGTCAAGGCCGCTGATGGAACCGCGTGTGTATGTGTTGGAAAGCTGGCCGAGTGCGTTGCCGATTGCAAACACGTCTTCACCGACGCTGAGCGTTGAGGAATCGCCGAATTTGGCGTAAGAGAGATTGTAGGCATTGATTTTGATAACCGCAAGGTCGGTCACGCTGTCGGTGCCGACAAGGGTTGCTTCGTAGTCATTGCCGTTGTCAAGGTAGACGAAAATTTTCTGTGCGCCCTCAACAACATGGTTGCAGGTCACGATATAGCCGTCCGCCGAAATGATGACTCCGGAGCCCGAACCTGCAAGCACACTCTTGTGCCCGCTCTGCGCCGTGACGTCGATGCTGACAACGGAGGACATGCAGTTTTCAATGGTTTTGTATTCCGAATCGGGTCGGGCCGAACTGCCTGCGTAAGAAAGCTTGTCAGAAGGAAGGTCGCCGGTCTTGTCGCCTGATGAACCGACGGTGCCGTTTGAGCCGGAAGGTGCCGATGTTGCTTGGACGGAAGCGTTCTTTTCGGTCTGTGAGGCAGAAAGCGAATTGTTGATAAACCTGGCGCCGGCAACGATACCGACGGTCAAAAGGGCAACTATGAGAAGGCACGCAACGGCTGCGCCGATGGGCATCCTGATTTTTCTTTTCTCTTCCATGATGTTACACTCCTTTAATTAATAATGATAGTTTCTGTGAAAAGAGCTCGGAGTAAACATTGTTCATGCTGCTCCGTGGGTAAAACCCGTTGAACAGTCCGCCGCCGCATCCCTGTCGGAGCACCCTTGCGGGGCTGTTCGCCGGCCCGATTCTTTTCATGCTCCTATTATAACACGCGAATGCGGCAATTTTGGTTGCCTATCGGTGTATATTGCCTGACAGAATATGTACCTATTTTGTCATTCGACGCGAATATGCCGCTGATTGACCGAAAAAAGAATATTGTGACAAAGTGCGCATCTCGATATGTCAAATAAAAAAAGTGCTTGAAACTTTGCTTAAAAGGCAATATAATATAAATGCACCAACCAACAAAGGAGCGTACAAAGTACTATGTCAGTCAAACAGCAGATACTGATTTGCGATGATCAGCATATCATTCACGAAACACTCGGCGTCTACCTCAGAAACGAGGGATTCGAGTGCATTTCGGCATTTGACGGCGAACAGGCGATTGAAGAATTCAACCGCAAAAAGCCGAACCTTGTTATTCTTGATCTCATGATGCCCAAAAAAAGCGGAATGGACGTTTGCCGCGAGATTCGCCAGAACAGCAGTGTTCCGATTATAATGCTGACGGCGAAATCCGAGGAGATCGACCGCGTGCTCGGGCTTGAGCTCGGTGCGGACGATTACATTGTAAAGCCCTTCAGCGCGCGTGAAGTTGTTGCAAGGGTCAAGGCCGTTCTGCGCAGGTATTCAATGCAGGAAACGGAACCCGCAAAGATTCTGCATTACGGAAACCTTGAAATCAATATAAATAACTACGATGTAAGGCTGAACGGCGAAAGACTGCCGCTCACCCCGAAAGAAGTCGAGATCCTTCAGCTGCTTGCCTCACATCCCGGAAAGGTTTTTTCGCGCGAAAAGATCCTTTCAATCGTATGGGGCTATGAATACTACGGCGATACGCGCGCCGTTGACACTCAGATTAAGCGCATTCGCCAGAAGCTGCAGTCTGCGGACGATTGCGGATGGGAGATAAAAACCGTTTACGGTGTCGGCTACAGGTTTGAGGCATACGGCGATCCCGATGACAGACAGGACAACGAGGAACGCAAAAAGCTGCCCGAAACGCCGAAGGCATACGATTTCGTTGAAGAAAAGCCGACGGAATGAAACGGACAGATTTTGCCCTTTTGAACCGTTTTGGCAAAAATGAAAATGAACTTCAGGGCGAACCCGAAAGGCTGAAACGCTGCGGGTTCGCCTGCTGATGTTTTTTCCGAAATGCGTGTGCGGCGTGTTTCGGCACGGCTCCGCAGAAACCGAGAGATATGAAAAGATCAAGCCTGTTCAGAATAATTCTTTATATTGTGTGCGCAATCACGGTGCTGCTCGTGATACTTGTTGCGTGCCTTTTTTCCGTTGTCGGGCATGAAATGTACGCCGGAATGAAAATCGACGAACTGAAGCCGAAAGCGCAGTCAATATCGCAGCGCGTGACAAAGCTGTATGAATCAAACACGGACAAACGCACGCTTGCGAGGATGCTGCATCTCGGCGAATTTTCCGCATCGGATGCAACAATTTACATAATCGAACCTAACGGTGCGGTTGTTACAACGGCAGAACAGGATGAGTACGACCAAAGCGTTGAAACCGTCCGCCGCTGCTTCCAAACGGTCATTCAGGGGGAAGAAATTGCTCTTCCGTCAACCGATATAGGCATTGTTGTCGGCACGCCGGTGTATTCCGATTCGGGTGATATAATCGGTTCCGTGATACTTGTTGTCGGTTCAAAACAGGCTGAAAGCACGCTTGCAAAGCTTGCGGTGGAACTCGGCCTTGCAATGCTCGGCATTGCACTTTTGATGCTTATTCCGATAGTTATCATATTCAGCAAGGTAACAAAGCCCATTCGGCACGTTTCAAACGTTGCGCTGCAAATGGCGGGGGGAGACTTGACCGTTCGCGCCAAGGAAGAGGGAAGCAACGAATCGCGTCACCTTGCGCAATCGTTCAATATTCTTGCGGAAGCTCTTCAAAACAATATTGACAGCCTTGTTGTTGAGCGCAACAGGCTGCGCACCGTGCTTGACGGCATCGGCGAGGGCATTATTTCCGTGGATAAAACGGGCGTTGTCACGCATTACAACTCCGCTTCCGTGCAGCTTTTGGGCGGGAAGGAAAATACCCACCCCGCAGCGGCGGCCGGTTATCCGAAAATTGCTGCCGTGGCGATAGAAGCTCTTGATACGGACGAAGTGCGCAACTGTGATTTCACGATCGGCGAAAGGATGCTCCGCATTGCGGCAACCCCGATTCATGAGGAGAATGGTTCGCTTTTCGGTGCGGTTGTGCTGATAACGGACGTTACCGAAAGCGAGAGACTTGAACAGACGCGAAAGGACTATGTTGCAAACGTCAGCCATGAGCTGCGCACGCCGCTTGCATCCATTCGAAGCCTTGCGGATGCGCTTAACGACGGAATGGTGCAGGATGAAAAAGACAGAAAACGTTACTACGGCTATATCCTGCGCGAATCGATACGCCTTTCAAACCTTATCAACGACCTGCTCGAACTTTCAAGGCTTCAGAGCGGCGGCGTTGCGTTCTCAAAGGGACGGGTTGAACTTTATGAAATTGCATACGATGTTGCGGACAGGATGAACGATGCGGCGGCACAGCGCGGCAAAAGCGTGCGGCTTGAAGCTCCCGAGGGCGAATACTATGCATACACAAATGCCGACCGCATTGAGCAGGTGCTCATAGCATTGGTTGACAATGCGATAAAACACGGAACGGACGGCTGCACTGTCAGCGTGAACCTGTTTGAAAATGCGGAAAAGAATCGCTACGAGTTTGTTGTCAGCAATCCCGCGGAAGTTGATCCTGCCGACCTTGAACATCTGTTTGAACGATTCTACAAAGCGGATCATGCGCACACGGGTGACGGCACCGGACTCGGCCTTGCGATAGTTTCAGAGGTGCTTAACCTTTTGGGCGAAAAAATCGATATTGAGTATGAGAACGGGATCATTGCGTTCCGTTTCACAGCCGAAAAATGCAGCACGCCGAAAAAACACCGCGCCTTGCAGAAGGCGGAGAATAAAAATGAGGACGGGGAACCGACGGCCTGAGACGGAGGAGTCGGAACGGAATGAAATGATTATTTCGGATATTTCATCGGAAGAAACAAAAATGCAGACAGAGGGCATTGAATCCTGCGGACTTTTTGCAAACGGCGGAAAATCATGCAGGCTTTGCCCGCTTGAGTGCGGGGTTAACCGTGCGGAACATGCGGGCGTATGCGGTGTGGGCGGATTTGCAGCGGAAAGCCTCGGAAACAGGAACCCGTACGAAACTGCGCTCATTGCAAGAGCGGCGCGGCATTACTGCGAGGAACCGCCGATTTCCGGCGCGGAAGGCAGCGGCGCGATCTTCTTTTCGGGCTGCAATATGGGCTGCGTTTTTTGCCAGAATATGGACATCAGCCAATCTGCAAAGGGCGTTGTGAAGGATGCGGGGGAGCTTGCGGACATAATGCTGCGCCTGCAGGAACTCGGTTCGAACAATATCAATTTGGTTACTCCCGCACCGCATGTGCGCATGATTGCAAAAGCCGTTCCGCTTGCACGGATGCGGGGATTGCGCATTCCGATAGTTTACAACACGAATGCTTACGAAAAGGTTGAAGCTCTGCGTCTTATGGAGGGGCTTGTTGACATCTATCTTCCGGATTTGAAATATGTAAGCTCCGCCGCAAAAAAATACAGCCGAAGAGAGGACTACTTTTCCGCTGCCGCTGCCGCCGTGCGGGAAATGCAGCGTCAGTGCGGGGTTTTGCAGATTGATAAGAACGGAATTGCAAAGCGCGGAATGATCGTTCGCCATCTTGTTCTGCCCGGTTCGGTGGATGAAGCGCGCGGAGTGCTGGATTTTATCAGGGAGAATCTTCCTCTTGAAACACATATTTCACTGATGAGCCAGTATACACCGATGTTTGAGCTTCAGCCCCCGCTTAACAGAAGGCTCCTGAAGCGCGAATACAAAAGGGCCGTTGATTATGCACTTTCCCTCGGATTCGAAAACATCTACACGCAAAGCCTTTCATCCGCAAGCGCGGAATTCACTCCGGAGTTTAACGGCTTTTTCGAGTGATATGCGAGCGGAGAGAACGCATTGCGAATATAAAAAAGCGAATAATAACTGTTGTATACTGCCGTGAATGCGCATGACGCACACTCGCGGTTTTTGATTTTTGCGGAATGCAGGCGGCAAAAGGCGCATAAACTGCGGCATGAACGGATTTCAAAAAACAATTGCGGCTGTGCTGCTGGCGGCCGTGCTGCTGTTTATGATCTATCTGCCGAAATGTGCGGGAAAGATGCTTGAACGGGATCAATATCGCGAATGGCTCGAACCGGAGGAGGAGGAATTTTCGGGCGTTATAAACGTTTGGCATGTTGTCGGATTCAAGCCGTATATGGGCAGTGTGGGAGCATGGCTCAAAAAAATTGCGGACAGAGCGGAACGACGGCATTTCGGTGTTTATTTTGAGGTTGAATCAATTTCGGAAGCGGAAGCGGAAGCGAAGCTTCAAAACGGAGAATTTCCGGACGTGATAAGCTTTCCTGCCGGTTTTTTGAACGGCAGGGAGCTTCGAATCATGAACGGAACCGAGATTTTCGGTATCGACGGCACGGCTGTGGATTTCGGTGACGGATACGGGGCCGGGGAGCTGCCGGCGGGCTTTGACTGCGGCACGGACGGGCGGACGCTGCGCGCACTTCCGTTTGCGGCCGGGTGCAAGCTTGCGCTGTTTTATCCGGAAAGGGTTACTGCGGCGGAAATGACCGAAATACTGAAACATATTGCGGAGAACGGCGAAAGCAAAGCCGGTGCCGATTCTTGTTCAAACGACGGATTCGGGATCGAGGCAGGGAAGTTTGAACGGAGCAGCGTTGATGAATTTAAAAAGGGCAAGGGGGATTTCTGCATCGGTGATGCGCGCGCGGCGGGAGATATGGAAAGACTTGCTGCCGCAAACAAGGCGAAATATTTCGAGGTGCTGCCCTTTTGCAATGAAACGGACGAGGTGCAGTTTGTGGGCATTTCGGCGAAAACGGAGCGCGAAAAAATGGGCTGCATTTCGGAATTTATTGCAGATATGCTTTCCGCTGCGCGGCAGAGCGAGCTTTGCACATTGGGACTTATGCCGATGAACCCTGCGGCGGAGAAAAAGTTTGAACAGTCCTTTTTGACGGAAGCATACGGGCTTTTGAGCGAGAGCATCCTTAACCTTCCGAACGCTTTTACCGGTGCAGCGGCGCGGAGAGCCGCTTTTTGACAAACGCCCGCCCGTTTAAGCCGTTCTCAAAAAAAGATGAGGACGAAAAACCTTTACAAACGCCTGTTTTTGCTGTAAAATACAGCATGGGGATTTGTGCCGCGGCATGCATTCCGGAACGGAAAGCATTTGAACACGATCCCCGAAACAGGAGGAGAGGAAACGGGATTTTTAATGGAAAAAAACGATATGCTTGCAAGGGCTCTCGGAAATCTGCCGTTCAGGCGGAATGTTCGGGCGCGGGAATTCACAACTTTCCGCATCGGAGGTCCCGTAACTTTTTTTGCGGAGCCGAAGGATGCGGACGAGCTTTGCGCAATGCTTTCTGCGGCGCGGAGCTGCGATTACACTGTGTATATTATCGGCAACGGCAGCAATCTTCTCGTTTCAGACAGCGGCGTTGAGGCTCTGTTCATCCGAATCGGTGCGCGCATGGCGGGCGTCGGGTTTGACGGAACAAGGCTGAAATGCGGAGCGGGTGCACTGCTCTGCACGGTTGCAAAGGCGGCCGTCGCCGAGGGACTTGCGGGGCTTGAATGGGCAGCGGGTATCCCGGGCACGGTCGGCGGTGCGGTTGCAATGAATGCAGGTGCATACGGCGGGGAGATAAAACAGGTGCTGAAAAGCGTCACCGTTGTTGAATGCGGACGCATGGCAAAAAAAATCGTTCATGCGGGCGATCTTGGGTACAGAAGCTCTGTTTACGCCTTTCCGAATGCCGTTGTTGCGGGAGCGGAGTTTGAACTTGCTGTTGATGCCGACGGGGAAGCTCGGCGCAGAATGGAGGAATTCAATATGCGCCGCAAAGAAAAGCAGCCGCTTGAGTATCCTTCCGCAGGAAGCACTTTTAAACGGCCCGAGGGGCATTTCGCAGGTGCGTTGATAGAACAGGCGGGGCTCAAAGGCACAAGAATCGGCGGGGCGGAAGTCAGCCCGAAGCATGCGGGGTTCATCGTCAATTGCGGCGGAGCAACATGCGCGGATGTGCTTGACCTGATTGACCTTGTGCGCGAACGCGTATATAAAGAATTCGGTGTTCTGCTTGAGCCGGAGATTAAAATTATTAAATAAAATTCGAGTACAACAATATAAACAAAAACGGAAAACATACATCGGGATAAAACTGAGGAAAACAGAATGTATATTTTAATCGTCACAGGGCTTTCGGGTGCGGGAAAATCTCAAGTTCTCGGCATTCTTGAGGATATGGGCTTTGTATGCGCGGATAATATGCCCTGTCAGCTTGCAAAACAATACATTGAGCTTTGCAGCAGCAGCGAAAACAACATCGAACGCGTCGCGCTTGTTATCGACAGCCGCGAATCGGTGTTCGGCTACAATCCGCTCAACACTTATGATGAACTGCGCCGGCTTGAATGTCCGTACGAAATAATGTTCCTTGAGTGCGAGGACAGCGTGCTTGTGCGCCGATACAGCGAAACGCGCCGCCGCCACCCGATGAATGACGATGTCGGCATAGGCATTCAGACCGAACGCGAAATTCTGATCCCGTTGAAGGAGAAGGCGAATTATATCGTTGACACGACGAACATGCGGCTGAACGAGCTTCGAAAAACGGTTGAGGATATTTTAATGCGGGGAAAGAACATTCCGCTCAGACTGATAATTTCAAGTTTCGGCTTCAAACGCGGAATTCCGAAAAATGCGGATTTTATCTTCGATATGCGCTACACCGCAAACCCGTTCTACATTGAAGAGCTGCGCTGCAAATCCGGCAGGGATGAAGAGGTTCGCCGATTTATTTTTTCCGATGCAAATGTTCGCAGGCAGCTGAATATGATAGAAAACATGCTGGATCTTGTGATTCCGGAGTTTATAAAGCAGGGCAAGCGGCGGCTTATGGTTGCGTTCGGATGCACGGGCGGCAGGCATCGTTCCGTTGCGATGGCGGAAGCACTTCACGACAGAATGAAAGACAAATGCTCCGTTCTGCTTGAGCATCGGGATCTTGTTTCCGAAGCGGATGATATAAGGACGCGGTTTGAACCGAAATAGAACAGTATTGAGATAAATATTGCGGCGGCGAATAAAAAAGCGCAGCGCAAAGGGCGGCACGAACGTGCACATTTGAAATGAACGAAAAAAAACACAACAGCAAAATCGACGGCAGCGGTTTTAAAACCGAAAATGCAAAAAAAACGGCGGAACAGAGCGAACACGAATGCCCGTCGTTCTCTGCCGGAGTAAAAAAGGAAATTTCGGAGCAGAAAATAAAGCGTGAGGCCGATGCGCACGCGCTTTTAAGCGCATTCACTCTGAGTATCGGTGCGCTGAAACTGATGCCGGCGATGCGGCGCTGGGGTGTGCACTATGTGCTTGAAAGCGAAGCGGCGCTGAGCCTTGTTTCCAAGCTGGCGGCACAGTATTTCGGGCTTGAAAGCCAATTGAACCGCGTTAAGCACGAGCGATTGAATGCGGAATACTGCGAACTCCTGCTCCACGGGAACGGTATTGATGATTTTTTGACGGCGACCGGGCTTGTGAGCTTTGATGCGGAGGGCGAAAAGAGTTATGAGCCGCATGTTCCGAAGAGTGTTATCGAAACAGAGATGCAGCGGCGCGCATTTATTCGCGGGCTGTTCCTTGCCTGCGGTTCGGTGTCGGAACCAAAAAAAGCATATCACTGTGAGCTTGTGTTCAAAAATGCCGAGCTTGCAATGTTTTCAAAACGGATGATTTCCGATTTCGGAATTCGTATCAAGTGCACCGAACGCAAGGGCAGCATTGTGCTGTACATCAAAGAATCGGAGACACTGTCGGATTTTCTTGCACTTGCCGGGGCATCGGATGCAGTGATGGTGCTTAACGAACAGCGAATCGTGCGCCAACTCAACAACACTGTGAACAGGGGCGTGAACTGCATAAATGCAAACATTGAGAAGGCAACGCGCACGGCAATGAAGCAGGCGGAGGATATTCGCCTTGTTCTGAGCGTTGTCGGCGCGGAGAATCTTCCGCCGCCGCTTCGCATTGTCGCGGAAGCGAGGCTCAACAATTTTGAAATGCCGCTGTCCGAACTTGCGGAGGAAATAGGCATCGGAAGATCCGCCGCAAATTATCGCCTCAGAAAACTGTGCGAAATGGCGGAAGACATACGGACGGAAATGCCGGACTGATTCAGTGGGGGCGGTTTCCGCGTTTTCCGCAAACAGTGCGGCAGGGGGAAAAGGTTCATCGGCACAAAGGAGGAAAAAATGGGTTTTACGCATCTTCATGTTCACACCGAATACAGCCTGCTGGACGGCGCGGCGCGGATACGCGAGCTTGTTTCGCGTGCAAAGGAATTGGGCATGGATTCGCTTGCGATAACGGATCACGGCAATATGTACGGCGCAATAGCATTTTATAAAGAGTGCATGAAACAGGGGATAAAGCCCATTATCGGCATGGAAACCTATGTTGCGCCGAATTCAATTTACGAAAAACAGGGCACGAGAGAAAACGGCCACCTTGTGCTTTTATGCAAAAACGAAACGGGGTACAAAAACCTTATCAAACTGTCCTCAATTGCGTTTGTGGACGGTTTTTATTATCGGCCGCGCATTGACTATAATTTGCTGGAAAAGCATTGTGAGGGGCTTGTATGCCTTTCGGCATGTCTTGCGGGCGATATTCCGCAGCTTCTGCTGATGAACAGATACGATGAAGCGCGCCGCCTTGCAAAACGCCTTCAGGGTATGTTCGGCGATGATTTTTACATTGAGCTGCAAAATCACGGGATCCCGGAGCAGCTTATAGTTCTTCCGCGTTTGGATGCGCTTGCAAAGGAACTCGGCATAAAGACTGTTGCAACAAACGATATTCACTATGTCCGAAAGGAGGATGCGGAGGCGCAGGATGTTCTGCTCTGCATTCAAACGGGGCATTTTGTGGACGAAACCAACCGAATGCGGATGCAGGCGGATGAATTCTATCTCAAATCGGAAGAGGAGATGCTTCGCCGCATGAGCGGCTATGAGGAGGCGGTTCGAAACACTGCCGAGGCGGCACAAAAATGCAGCCTGACGATCGAATTCGGCAAGCGGCACCTGCCGGGTTTCACCGCGCCGGACGGCATGACGAACGAGCAGTATCTGCGCCGGCTTTGCACCGACGGACTGCGCCGCCGCTACGGTGAGCCGACAAAGGAACATCTCGAAAGGCTTGAATACGAACTGAACGTTATAATCTCGATGGGGTTTGTGGATTATTACCTTATCGTGTGGGACTTTATTCACTTTGCAAAAACGCACGGCATACCCGTGGGACCCGGACGCGGCAGCGGCGCGGCAAGCATTGCAGCATATGCAATGGGCATCACGGACATAGACCCGATTCGCTACAACCTGATTTTTGAACGTTTCCTGAACCCCGAACGCGTCAGTATGCCGGATTTTGACGTGGACTTTTGTTACGAACGGCGTCAGGAAGTCATTGAATACGTAAAAAACAAATACGGCAGCGATCATGTTGCGCAGATAGTGACTTTCGGCACGATGGCGGCACGCGGTGCCGTTCGCGACGTCGGCAGGGTGCTTCGCATTCCCTACCAGGACGTGGACAGAATTGCAAAACTCATCCCGCAGGAAAAGGATATCACCCTTTCACGCGCAGCGGAGCTTGTTCCGGAGCTTAAGAACCTTTGCGAAACGGATGACAGCGTGAAGCGGCTCATGATGCTTGCAATGAAGGTTGAGGGACTTCCCAGAAACACTTCGACTCATGCGGCGGGTGTTGTTATTTCATCCCTTCCGACTATGGAGCTTGTTCCGCTTCAGCGCAATGATGAGGCTGTCACGACGCAGTTCACAATGACGGAGCTTGAAGAGCTCGGAATGCTGAAGATGGATTTTCTCGGGCTTCGGACGCTGACCGTGATTCGTTATTGCTGCGAATACATAAAGCGGTCCGGGGGAACGCCTCCGGACTTTGACAACTGCAATTACGACGATAAATGCGTATATGACCTTATAAGTTCGGGCGACACCGTCGGAGTTTTTCAGCTTGAGTCGGGCGGGATGACGCATTTCATGATGCAGATGAAGCCCACAAGCCTTGAGGACATTATCGCCGGCATTTCGCTCTATCGCCCGGGTCCTATGGATCAGATTCCGCGCTACATTGAGTGCAAACAGAATCCCGGAGCGGTGAAATACGAAACTGAGCTTTTGCGGCCGATTTTGAACGCAACCTACGGCTGCATGGTCTATCAGGAGCAGGTAATGCAGATTGTCCGCGACCTTGCGGGGTATTCGCTCGGCAGGAGTGACCTTATCCGCCGCGCAATGAGCAAGAAAAAGCACGATGTTATGGCGCAGGAGCGCAAAAACTTTATCTACGGCGTTGAGGAAGACGGCGTTGTGAAAATTGACGGTGCACTGCGGCGCGGCGTTTCGAAGGAAGCGGCGGAGAAGATTTTTGATGAAATGATGGATTTTGCATCATATGCATTCAACAAGGCTCATGCGGCGTGCTACGCGGTGGTTGCTTATCGAACTGCGCTGCTCAAATGCCTGTACCCTGCGGAGTTCATGACTGCACTCATCAACAGCTATCTTACTGCGGCGGACAGGGTCTCGTTCTATATTTACTATTGCCGCAAGCACGGAATAAGAATTCTTCCGCCGGATATAAACCGCAGCGAGGCACGTTTTTCGGTTGAAAACGGTGCGGTAAGGTTCGGCCTTGCCGCGATACGCAACGTCGGAGAGGGAGCGATGAACGATGTGCTGGAGGAGCGGAGCCGCGGCGGAGCGTTTTCGGATTTTTCGAATTTCCTCCGAAGAACTTCCGACGGGCTGAACAAACGCCTGCTGGAGGGGCTTATAAAGGCTGGCTGTTTCGATTGTTTCGGCGTTTCGAGAAAATATCTGACGGCTCATTTTGAACAGGAGTTCACTGCGGCCGCCGCCGAAAGAAAAAGACTTGAAACGGGACAGCTTTCGCTTTTTGATTTCGGCGGGGATGACGGCGGAAGCATGATGAACACGGTTTCCGAAGCGGATAAGGCCGATATGAAAACGGAGTTTGAGCTTGATATTCTGCTCCGTGCCGAAAAGGAGGTTCTCGGCGTATATGTCAGCGGGCATCCGCTCATGGAATATGAGGCTGCGCTTTCTGCATTAACGCCCTGCATCGAGCTTGCGGAGGCGGACGGTTCGGGAGCAATACATGATAACCAAACCGTGACGGCGGGAGGGATCATCGGTTCCCTGAGAACCCGTGCGGTCAAATCCGGCGCAGGGTTGATGGCGTATGCGGTGCTGGAGGATATGAGCGGAAGCATTGAGATTGCGGCGTTCCCGAGCATTTACCAAAAGTATGCTTCCCTTATCGCAAACGATAAATGCGTTGCGGTCCGCGGCAGGTTCTCCATGCGGGAGGACAGGGACAATTCAATATTGATTGACGAAATTGTTCCGCTGCAAAAGGGTTCAAAAAACGCGGGGGAAAAGCGACTTGCGCTGAATTTTCTTTCCGACGCGCTGCATCTTCGGAATGCGGCTGTTGAACTGCTGCACAGATTTCCCGGAAACACGGAGGTTTTGTTTCGCGATGCGGCAACGGGAAAGGTTTTGCTTGCGCCGCGCCACTGCTGTGTGAACTGTGCGGAGGAGCTGCTGTTTGAACTGAAGCGTATGCTTGGGGAAGAGAATGTAAAATTTGTCCGCAAAAAATAATATTGAGATTAAGGCGAAATAAGCAATTGAGGGGCAAAAGATGAAACGAATCGGAGTTTTAACAAGCGGAGGCGACACTCCGGGCATGAATGCGGCGATACGCGCCGTTTTCAAAACCGGAGTGGATATCGATTTGCAGGTAATGGGTATTTACCACGGCTACAAAGGCCTTATTGAAGGCAGGGTCGGGTACCTTGCCCATGCCGACGTTGAAAGCAAAATGCACAAGGGAGGAACGATACTTCGCACGGCGCGGAGCGAGGAGTTTAAAACGGAGGGCGGAATCGAAAAGGCAATTTCCGTTCTGCGTGCATACGAAATTGAAGGGCTTATCGTCATCGGCGGCGACGGCAGCTTTAAAGGTGCGGATGCTCTCGGCAAGCGCGGCATTCCCGTCATCGGCATTCCGGGAACGATCGATAACGATATGGGGTATACGGATTTTACCATTGGGTTCGATACAGCCGTGAACAATGTTATGAACGAGATTTATAAAATTCGCGACACGATGCGTGCGCATGACAGGGTCGGCGTTATCGAGGTCATGGGAAGAAGATGCGGAGATATTGCACTTTGGGCGGGTGTTGCAGGCGCGGCAGACATCATTCTCGTTCCGGAACGTCCTCTTTCATGGGCGGATGCGGCGAACCGGCTTGCCGCAAACAAACTCCGCGGACAGCTCACAAGCATTGTTATGATCGCCGAAGGCGCGGGCAAAGCGGAGGATTTCTGTGAATACGTTCGAAAATACACCGATGTTGAGATAAAGGCGACGGTGCTTGGCTATATCCAGCGCGGCGGCAACCCGTCCGCGTTCGACAGAGTGCTTGCCGCTAAAATGGGGCAGCGTGCGGTTGAACTGCTTGCGGACGAGGCGAATATGCGCGGAACGGACCGTGCGGGAAGCAGAGCGGCGGAAAATAACGATTTGCGAGAGAACTTCGGATACGCCGTCGGCATAAGGGAAAACCGCATTATCAGCGTTCCGCTTGCGGAAGCAGTTTCAACGCGGGATTGCTTTGATGATAAACTTTATGACCTGAATTCGGTTATGGCAAAATTCTGAGTGCGGCTCAGTGAACGGAAAAGGAAGCAAACAGAAAAATTCATGGATTTAAACAGAAAACGAATGAATGCCGGCATAACCGCCGAGGATAACCGTTCGGAGCTGTCGGCAGGTTCGACGGTGACGCTTGAAATCACGGCGTACGGTTCGGAGGGGCAGGGGATTGCAAGGCATAACGGCATGGCTGTATTCGTGCCGGGCGCAATTTGCGGAGAAACCGTTGAAGCGGAAATAAAAAAAGCCGCACCCTCGTTTGCGGAAGCGAAACTTCAAAAAATCCTTCGGCCGTCGGCAGAAAGGGTAATTCCGCCCTGCCCGCATTATGCCGAATGCGGGGGCTGTGATATTCTTCACATGAGCTATGCGGAGCAGCTCCGCATGAAGCGCGAAACCGTGCGCAGCGCAATGGAGCGTATAGGAGGCTTTCGCGGGATTGAAGTTCTTCCGTGCATCGGCGCGGACAAGCCCGAACATTACAGAAACAAGGCCGTTTTTCAGTTTGCAAATGCCGAAAAGACAAATAAGAAAAACCTTCGGCAGGTTCTTTCGGGCTATTACGAACAAAAAAGCCATAAACTCGTGCCCGTTGAAACATGCATGATTCAGAACGAAGAGGCAATGACGGCGAAAAGAATCGTTGCCGAATGGGCGAATTTGTTCGGCATCCGCGCTTTCGATGAAAAACAAAAAAGCGGGACTTTGAGGCAGCTTATGGTGCGCAGAACCGAGGGCGGAACGATGGCTGCGATAGTAACAACAGGTGCGCTTCCGCATTCGGATGAGCTTGTTTCAATGCTGAAACGCGGTCTGCCGTCGCTTGCATCCTGTATCCACGGAATCAACCGCAACCCGCGTGATCCCGGTATCGGAAGCAAAACCGAACTGCTGTTCGGCAGCGCGGAACTTGCCGAAACGGTTTGCGGATTGAAATTCAACGTCGGTGCGCACAGCTTTTTGCAGGTGAACCCCGAACAGACGCAAAAGCTGTACCTTGCCGCCGCAAATGCATTGAACCTGACTGCAAACGATGATGTTGCGGATGTTTTTTGCGGAATAGGCACGATTTCCTTGCTTTTGGCTCAACGCGCCCGCTCCGTTCTGGGCATTGAAGCGGTTCCGCCCGCCGTTAAGGATGCCCGTAGGAATGCAAAACTCAACAACATCAAAAACGCGGAATTCATCTGCGAGAATGCCGAAACAGCCCTGCCCCGCCTCGTTGCGGAAGGCAAACGCTTCTCGGCAATTTTGCTCGATCCGCCGCGCCGCGGAGCGGAAAAGCCCGCTCTTGATGCAATTGTAAACAGCGGAGCCGAACGCATCGCATATGTCTCCTGCAACCCCGCAACGCTTGCCCGCGACTGCAAAATACTCGCCGCCGCAGGCTATTCCCCGATGTCGGTTCAGCCCGTGGATATGTTCCCCATGACACATCATGTTGAGACGGTTGTCTTGCTTTCCAAGGGTGATGTCGACTCGAAAAAGATTCGGGTTGAGTTCTCTTTGGAAGATATGGATATGTCCGAATTTCAGGATGGGGCAACCTACGCCCAGCTCAAGGACTATGTGCTGGAACATAGCGGGTTAAAGGTATCCAACCTGTATATCTCACAAATTAAGCGAAAATGTGGGATTGGGGTTGGTAAGAACTATAATTTGCCGAAGCCCGAGGATTCCAGACAGCCACAGTGCCCACCGGAAAAAGAGAAAGCAATCCGAGAAGCATTCAAATATTTTGGGATAATCTAACATCCCGCAGAATGGAGGTTTCTTATGGATAGATTGGTTTCTTGTGAGTTCAACATGGATACTGCCTGTGTAGAGCTGAAATTCTTTGATGGCAGCATCATTGCCATTGACACCGTCGCCGTGGAAAAGGAGGTGGCCGACAATATGTATCAGCGGTCAGAAATGGATTATCTGATTTACAATGACCCGGTTGGATATGCTGATTTGATAATGAACGGCGATCCCGAAACCTATTTGAAAACTGTCACAGAGTATAAATCTTTGGATAGCTGATAGTTTAAAGCGGCAAGGAGCTTGGTTTCTTCTTGCCTCTGAACCTTTTTACAAGAATCTCTAAGAATAAAGCAAATACCCATATAATCGTGCGAAAGGAGTGTGTGCGATGAAATTATCCTACAACAAGGTGTTCGATAGATATACAATGTCTTTTTCAGATAAACTGGCTGAATCTTCGTATTCTCTGTACAGAACACTGAGATTGCAGTTGGCAAAGATATTCCCACTTTCAGAACATGAGAAATATTGGTTTGATGATGATCCATTTTCAAAAGAAGAAGCTGCAGATATGCCGCAAGGTTTTGATTACATAGAAAAGAAGGATGTCGATAGTTTTGTAAAGTTAGACTACATAGATTTGTACGATTATCTTCCCAAAGAAGACCTGCCAAAGTTTATTAAGGAACTGAAAAAATGTGTTCGCCGAAATAAGATAACCCCTTTTGGTGCATTTCGCTCCCGTGAGGATATTGATAAGATCGACAATTTTGGTCGGTATTATGACGGTCAGGCTTTTACACATATTTTATCAGTTCGGTTTCGTAAAAACGAAAAGCTCCAACAATCTTGTTCGGATCTTTCCGTATCTCTTCGTAATCTGTCAGCCACTTTTCTTTTAGTACAGTATCGTGTATATATTACTAAAGAATTCAATACTAAGATCGCAGAAGTATGTAAGAAAAAGTATTCTGGATATACAACGGTTTATAGACAGTTCAATACACCTTGGTATGCTGTAAAAAAATTTGGTAGATCATCTCATACTGGTAATAATGTTCGTCAAGAAAAAATCTATAAGATGATTTCTCAACTGAAGTGGCAAATATTGATGGAAATTCGCAAGACATATTCCGTTCGCTTTTGGGACGACGGAATATTTACACCGACATTTGAAACATATTCAACCAATATCCGTCCCAGTAATGAGCGTCGCAATTTAGAGTTTTGGGATAGTATCTCGTTTGACAGAGTTGCCGACTATGCACCAACGTATAACGCCTGCGTATGCTGGGATTATAAGCATGGAGAAAATGAGGGGATACGTTTATCTGCTTTCTGCGGCGGAAATTACTCCAGAGACGATCATTTGCCGGAGATAGACCACCATGATATCTCGGATATATATGGGGCTTATTTAACTGCGGCTACATTGGAATATGTTGCAGATAGAGACATTGCGATCTGCAATAAAAAAATCAGCAAAGTGATTAGAAAAACTAAAAAATTCTCTGTTCTAAAAGTCAGAGTTGCAGTTGAACGAAAGCTATATTATTGTTATCGCTTTATTTCAGAATTCTCAGGTAAGTCTATAGATCACGATGACGTCAAAGCCTTTAGACATCAGTTTTATAAAAAAGGTTCTGTATCGTCAAGGAGTCTTGAAGATATATCTAAAAGAATCAAAGAAACAAAAGTGCAAATTGATAATATCCTAAAGCTATTGAATGATGCGGCTGAATACAGAAGCAGTGAATCAAACATAAAACTGCAGTGGATCATGATGATCGTAACTATTCTGTCTTTGTTAGTTACATTGTACAGTATTAAAAATGGTGCTGTTATAAATAAGATCAAAAATTTAATTGAGTGGATAAAAACACTGATCTCGTAATGAAATCTACTGTTCAATAATACGAGGAAGTGAAAGAACTTCCCTTGGAAACTGAAACAACAGTCGAGACAGTAGCCCTCTTGTCCCGGGAAGCCGCTGCTGCGGGACTGAATTAAGCAAACTGCATTATTGCATATCAAGGCATACATGCAGCATTAAGAAAAGAGGAAAGCAATGATTTACTGGATAAACGGTGCATACGGCGTCGGAAAATCGACTGTTGCGGAGCAGCTCAGGGCGAAGCTGCCGAAAGCGCATATATTTGATGCGGAAGAGGTGGGCAATGCTGTCAGGGACAATTATCCCGAGGAATGCAAACACAGCATTATTTTTGAGGGGTACCCGCTTTGGAGGGAACTGAACTGCAAACTGTTGAAGGATATAAGCAGCAAATACGATGGAGACATTATTGTGCCGATGACGCTTGTGCTTGATGTTTCGTATACGGAAATTATTCAGCGGCTGACGGACGGCGGCATTTCGGTCGGGTATGTTATTCTTGACGGCGATCGGCAGACAATTCACGACAGGATAATTAAGCGCGGAGAGGATGAGGAGTGCTGGTGCATGAACAATATACAAACATGCCTTGATGCGCAATGCGGGGATATGCGTGCCGAGCACATAAACACCGTCGGAAGAACGCCGGACGAAATCGCGGATGAAATAATTGAACGCTTCAAAAAGCTTTGAGAAGATCCGCAGATTTCGTGTTTATAACATCGAATAAGGGTTGAGGATATCGGCAAATGATTGAAAAACAATTCACGGCACTGCTGCGCAGTTTTGTGCAGGATACTGCGCCGAAAACGGAAGAACCGTGGAACATGGCGGAATTGCAGCGGGCGGCGGCACAGCAGAACATGCTGCCTGTGTTGGCGTATGAAAACAAGCGTTGGAGGCTCTCGACTGATTCGGAAGTTTGCCGCCGACTGGACGGTTTTTTGTACGGTGCGATTGTCGGCAACCTGAACCGCCGCGTAGACTTTGAAACTTTATCAAAAGAATTTACGGTTCGGGGTATAGCGCATATGCCCGTTAAAGGCTATTATCTCCGAAAGCTTTATCCCGTTTCGGAGCTGCGTACGTTTGGGGATATTGACATGCTGATCCGTCGTGAAGACAGGCAAAAGGTACACGAGCTGATGCTTTCGCTGGGCTATTCGGTGAAACAAAACTGGGAGCCGACTTATTCCTACATTAAAGGTGCGGAATATTATGAAATCCACACGAATTTAATGGACGGCAATCTGGATAACAGAGCCGATTTAAAGGCATATTTCGATGCCGCATGGCGGTATGCGGAACCGGATGACGGGCTGCGGTACAGACCTGCTTCGGATTTTCATTTTATTTACACGGTGTGCCATCTTGCAAAGCATCTGTACGGCGGCGGAGCGGGGCTGCGGATGTATTTGGATATTGCCCTGTATATTAAGAATGAGAGCGCACGGCTGAACATGGAAAACATTGAGCGGGAGATGGCAGCTTTGCAGCTGACCGGGTTTTTTCATACGCTGATGAATGCATGCAGCGCATGGTTCGGCACGGAATGCGGCTGCTCGCTTCCGCCGCCGGACGAAGCGGCGATCAAAAAGCTTCTCTGCTATACTCTGGATTCGGATCTGTTCGGCCATTCCCGTGACCATGCAGTGATAGAGCTGCGCAATTCGGAATCGAAGAAGCCTGCAAAGGGCAAATTGATACGCAATATGCTTTTTCCGCCTGCGGGGCAAATCGAATCGCGCTATACCTTCCTTCAGGGTCGGCATTGGCTGCTGCCGCTGGCGTGGATCGTGCGTGCGGTGTCGAATTTGCGGCTGATTCCAAACAGACTGCACAGCATGAAATCCGTTGCAGAAACCGATATCGACCGCGTGGAAACGTATGACGGGTTTATGCGCCGAATCGGACTTTGAAAAATGCACGCATCGGAGCGGAAAAGCAATGCGGATTGAAACAAAAATCTGTTCGGCTTTAATAGGATTCACATGAAAAACTCAAAAACGAAAAAAGCGACCGCCGAGAGATTCGGCGGTCTTTTTATGAAATTCGTAAAATTCTGCTGTTGTGATTATTCGGCAGTCATGGCCGAACCGAGCTGTTCGCCGCTGATTGTCATTTCATTGATGGCAGAGTTCCAAGCCTCGAAAGATTCGGCATCATAAAGCTGTGCGGTGAACATTGTCAGCATATCGCCGGAGTAGATGTAGCATGCAATGACGTATGCACGAACATCTTCAACATCAACGGTTGTTTTATAATAAATTACCGGATGATCACCGACGGTCAGTTTATAACATTTGTCGTCGGAAACGGTTCCGCCGAAAGCTTCTTTGAAATAAGCTTCAATTTCTTCAACAGACTGACTGAAATTGATTGCGGCGTCATCGCCGATGGGTGCGTTCATGTAAATGACTGCATTCTGTGAATTTTCATCCACGCTGCTGGCAAAAGCAACGATTCCGCCGATGTTCATAAGCATGTAGCCTTCGGGTGCGGTCAGCTTGATGAAGTCGGTTGTGAATTCGCGGGTGGCTTGGTTGTAATTGTAACTGTCGGCAGGTTCCGCAGTGGGTTCTTCCGTGGGCTCCGCAGTGGGTTCCGCTGTAGGTTCCGCGGTGGGCGTCGCGGGAACTTCCGTGGCGGGCGCGGGAGTAGGTTCTTTCTTGTTTCCGCCGCATGCCGCAAAGCTGAGCAGCATCAGTGCAGCAAGGATAATCGCCGTAATTTTTTTCATTGTGAGCTCTCCTCTGATTTTTTAATTTTACACAACATGATACAGACGGGTGCAGTGAGCAGCCGCGCCATTAGCTGTGCATAACATGATTATTATACCACGCTGAACAAATATGTGCAATACGGAAAACAGAAAATATACATATCAAGGGCTTTTCTGCAAAGCAATAATGAAAACAGCAAACAGGACAATCCTTCGGGAGCTGCCTTGTTTTTGTTTTGAGGTTTGTGCAGCTTCCGAAAAACAATTGTGCAAGCTTAATCGAAAGATTATTGCCTGCTGATTCCTGCCTGTTTTAAAAAAATAACCGAATACGCAAGAAAGCAGACAAGATCGCTTAATGCCGAAAAAAATCTTGTGTGATAAACAAAAACACTGTAAAAAAGAATGCCCGTTTCCGCAAACAAAAATACCGCCGGCATTGTACGGAGCAGTTTTCCCCATATCGTGTTTTTTCTGCCGGACCATAGGATTATTCCCAACACGGCACATATAAAAGCGGGCGGAACGCTGTATAGCAGCCAGCCTCCGATATGATTCGGTATCAGTTTGGATAATGACTCCGGCTGCATCGCTCCGCTGCGGTAAAGTCGGAACGATTGGTGTACGGTCGTAATAAGGAACATCAGGAATATGTAAATTCCCGCATTGATTGCCGCACATTTTCTGTTCTCGCTGAATAAAACAATCAACGAAGTCGAAAACATCCAGAAGCCGAAGGTGCTCGAACTCCAATAATAAAACGACCAGAAACTGTTGTCAGGCACTTCAATGAAAAACACAACGGAGAATCCTGCAAGCAAACCTAAAGCAACAACAAAAAAATAAGATTTAAGTTTGTCTCGGAATAAAACTTTCAAGTGAGTTCTCCTCTGCATTTTATTTATTGGCTGAAGCATATCAAATTGTGACTGCGTATCGCCGTTTCAATCCTTCCGCCGCTCGGAACGGCAGAAAACACAGCGACCGCAATCACAGCGAAAATCCGTGCAGAAAAAGGCATTCGGCACAGAAATTCGGGAAAAGAAATTTAATGTGCGTAAATGTCATTGATTCGGGTCACGCAATTCAATTCTGTATCCCATTTTGACAATCAGCTTCAAGGTTTCAAGCGCGGTGTTCCTGTCATATTCCTTCTCGCTTTCCGCAAGCTCGTCATACGGAACGAGCAGGGGTGTTGTTTTTAAATCGTTGTCCTTCTTTTCACCGTAAGTCCAACCTTCGGCAATTCTGCCTGCGGCCCACACTTCATGAACGTTTTCGGCAATTTTTTCCGTAAGAGCAAGCAGCTCCGCAGGAAGGACAACATCGCTTGTGTCGATGGGTTTGGGTTCGTACATATTGTAAATAACCTCCGGGTTTATTGTTATAAGTCTGACGGTATGCGCCGAGCAGCGTATGCATTCAGCTTTGCCCGTTCGCAAGCTTATTTATGAGATTGCCCGCAACTTGGACAAGAGTGTCGGGCAAACTGTTTTTGCTGCGTAAAGTATATCACGAAAAGAGCAGAATTCAAAACAAATTTTCTGCGTTTAAATCTTTTGCGAAAACTTTACGGTTTACGGGCGGTTCTGACAAACAACACATTACTCGGAATAATTTTTAAGAATGAAAAAATCAACGGCATCAGCAATGGTTCTGCGGAGCTTATCATCAAGCTTGTCGATGAGTTCGCTGCGAAGCGACTGCGGGATCGGGTATATTGCTTCGGCAATTCCGCCGGCAATTGCAGCAATTGTGTCGCTGTCACCTCCGATCGAAATGGCATTCGAAATGACGTCAACAAAGTTGTTTCCCTCAAAAAATGCATTCAGTGCCTGCGGAACAGAACCCATGCAGGAAACATCGAAGGAATAATCGGGACGTATTTCGTCAAGCGTAAAATTCAAGTCATAGTACTTGCCTGCGTACTCACGAACATCTGCTTTGGACGCTCCGGAGCGCAATTTGTATATGCATCCGGCAACGACAACTGCACCCTTGATGCCTTCAGGGTGATCATGCGTCACTTTTGCAGAAATTTCACCGAGTTTTTCGGCTTCTTCCAATGAATTTGCTGCCCATCCGGCATAGGAGGCACGCATTGCGGAACCGTTGCCCCAGCTGCCGTATGGATGCGGATTCTCAGAAGAAATCCATCGGCGAAAATGTCCGCCGTAGCCTGCATGGGGATACAGTCTTCCAAATTGCTGCATTTTTTCCTGAACAGCATAAAAAAGTGCAGACTCGGAATTCGGGAAATTCAGCCAGTCTTTGGGTAATCGGCGTAAACCTTCGCTCAGTCCTGCCGCAACGGCGCAGGTCATAACAGTATCATCCGTGAAAAAGGAATCCGATCGGATCAGTTCGTCTTTCCCGATTTTACGTTTTATGTTGTGCCATTCATATACGGAACCCGCAACATCGCCTAAAGCCGCACCGAGCATTGCGGTATGATTTTCATCGTAGTCCCAACCGCCGAACAAAATGAACCACTTGCCGTTTCTTAAACGTGCGACAGCTTTCGCGTTGCCGATTTCATCGATTGAAATTTCGTCACGCTCCAATGCACGCTTGATCTGCCTGTCCGCCATTATCATACCGGTTCCGGGAGAAAAGCTGTTAACATCTCCGAAAAGTTCTATAAATGCTTTATTCAACATGTACAAGACCTCCTGTTTGCTGCATTAAATCCGATTTTGCATATGCAGAGATATGCATGAGAAATATGAATGTACATATATTTTAGCGTTCAAATTTAAACATGTCAACCGTTTTTTTAAACAAAGTTGAGTCCGGTATGAATAATGCTTACCGTCCGCCGCAATTCTTCTGTCGTGAAAAAGGCAGATTTTCCGCCGCATTTCGACTTGAAACTCGGATATATTTATTGTAAAATAATATTGCCGAATTGCAGCAACGATTTTTTTCGGTGTGCGGAGCGAATATGCGGCACGGGGAACGGGCAGGCACGGTTTTGGGTTAAGATTTTGCAGCTTCCGTTATTTTGCAAATTTGTTTCGCAGGAGCATCCGCAGAATGAAAAAAACGGGAGGAACGAAAAAATGGGGAGAACATCGAACAAGGATAATAAAACTCAATATCAAATTTGCCGTGAAAACATGGGCTATTCGCGGGAAAAGGCGAGCGAAGTGCTGGGCTGGATTTCGGCGGATCGCATTGAACGAATTGAAAACGGGGGATTTGTGCCGCGTTCGGACGAAGTGCTTGAAATGTCCCGCGGGTACAGGAACCCGAATCTGTGCAATTATTACTGTGCGCACGAGTGTCCCATCGGGCAGCAATATGTTCCGGAGATAAAGGTCAAGGATCTGTCTCGAATTGTGCTTGAAATGCTTGCATCGCTCAACGCAATGCAGAAAAAGCAGGAACGGCTGATTGAGATAACGGCGGACGGACAAATTTCGGAAGATGAAATGATTGATTTTACGGGTATTCAGGCCGAATTGGAAAAGATATCCGTAACGGTTGAAACGCTTCAATTCTGGTTTGAGCAAATGGTTGCCGACGGAGAAATCAAACTTCAGAAAAACTATTGCGAAACGGAAAAATAACACGGGCTGCACAGGTGCAGATTAAACCTGAAAACGTCGATTTATGCATTTAATCGGCGTTTTTTGCATTTTTTAGGGAAAACGGCAGGGTTATTCCGCAGTTTTTGCCCTTTTTCCGAAGGATGAACTGCATTATAATTCAGTCATACAAAAAAACAACAGCCGAAAGGAGATAAAAAATGACTGTTAAACAAAGGGTTATTGCCTCGCTTCTCGTCGAAAAAGCGGCGGAGAACAGAGAACTTGCGTACAAGGTCGGACTTATCTGCCGGTTGAAGCAAATCGAGGCAATGCGGAAAATTTCGGAAATGAAGGTAGGCGAAGAAGAATGAAGATCATCGGGAAAATTCTTTTGGGTATTGTCGGCGTTATTGCGGCACTTTACCTTATTGTATTCATCACGGCGTGGCTGTAAGAGGAGGATGCGGACATGAAGAAATTTTTAAAGGTTTTGGGTGCTGTCTTTTCCGTACTGCTGGTGGCGGCAATTGTGTTCGGATTCGGATACTTTTTCGGAAATCGTTCGAACGGCGGAAAAGCGGAAGTTGTTCCCGCAAGCAGCAGCGGCATCGATCTGAAGCTTCCGGGTGAAGTTGAAAAATCCATCATCACTGTGGATGAAGTTGAGGCGAAGATTCTTGAAATCGGTGAGCTTGCAACATGCGAAGGAGATTACACCGTGACCCGGGGGAAGGATTTTACCCGCTATTTTGTGGACAAGATTCCCATTCCGGGTTCAACGAACCATGTTGAATTGACCTGCACGGGCATAGTTAAAGCGGGCTATTCGCTTGAGGACATTGCCGTTCGGGTGGATAATGAAAGCATGAAGATCTATGTCGCTTTGCCTCAGGCGAAAATCATGAGCAATCAGCTGATTTGGGACAGCGTTGTATGCAACGAACAGAACAGTATGCTGAATCCGATCGATTTTGAGCAATATCAAACGCTGATTTCGGAAATTGAATCGGAAGGACTTGAGGAGGTTCAGAAAAAAGGTTTTTTTGACACCGTTGAATCGAATGCAAAAAAACTTATCGGAAACTTTCTCGGCTGCTTTGCGGACTATACGGTTGAATTTATTTAAAACTGCGAAAGAGTTTGAACCAATGCTGATTGTTGCTCCTGTTCAAAACGTCATTTTCTCCTTATCAAACATATAGATTTACTCCAAAAATATAATGATTTTACTTCAAGAATAAAACCGCCTCCGAAAAGGGAAGCGGTTTTGTTCCTGCTTGAAGTTCAATAAAAAGCCTTTGCCGTTCGGTTAAAAGTCTGCTGTATCAATCCGAATCTCTTGCCGCGGCGGGTGCGGAAAGAATCTCATTCCAGATAATGCCCTGGGTAACTGCGGGCTGAGCCGAGATGGCTTTAAGCAGCCTGTCCGCTCCGCTCTGCACTTTTTTTGTGCCTTCAACCGGTTGTTTTTGCTCATATGCGGGATCATCATCGGGTCGGACTGCGGCGGCGGGCTGCCGTGCCGCAGTTTTCTTTGCCGTTTGGCTTGCTGCGGTTTTTTTGCCGGAGGATGCATTGCTGCGCATGTTTCCGCCGCCGATTCCGGATGGGGAGCGCGGAGCGCGAACTTCGCCCTCATGAGTACCTTCGTGAATGCTGCCGCCGGTGCAGTGTGCCGTGCCGCAATAGGAGTCGGATGCACTGTATGCTCTGCCCTCGGTTCGGTTCTGTGCGGCAGGCTTCGGTTTCCCCTGCGCAAAACCCGTTCCGAATGCGAATTCGTCCGATTCGTTTTCGGCAAACCGATTCGCAGCACCGTTTTCGGCGGTTTCGGGCTGCTTTTTCTTGCTTGACGCAAGAATTCTGAGAACAAAGAAGCCGATTGCCGCAATGAATATCAACAGCTGCATGGCTGCCTCCTTTCGATACGTTTGGATTCTGTTTGTTTGATTCCGTTAATTAAATTTCGTTAAATTGATTGCCGACCGTTTCCGCAACTGCATGACAGCCGCGGAAACGGGTGCATTATGACTGTTTATTTAACGTCGGCGGAACCTGCGGTGGTTTTTCCGATGGATTCGCGCATTTCGGTGTCGGCGGCAAGATTCTTCATTTTATAGTAATCCATGATGCCGAGATTGCCGCTGCGGAACGCTTCAGCCATTGCAAGGGGAACCTGGGCTTCGGCCTCGATAACGCGGGCGCGCATACCTGCAACCTCCGCCTTGTTCTCCTGCTCCTGTGCAACCGCCATTGCGCGGCGTTCCTCTGCTTTTGCCTGTGCAATGCGCTTATCGGCTTCAGCCTGGTCGATCTGAAGCTTTGCGCCGACGTTCACGCCGACATCAACATCCGCAATATCAATGGAGAGTATTTCAAATGCCGTGCCGCTGTCCAAACCCTTGTTCAAAACGGTCTGAGAGATGGAGTCGGGGTTTTCAAGAACATCCTTGTGGCTGACGGAAGAACCGATGGTGGTAACAATGCCTTCGCCGACGCGGGCAATGATCGTTTCTTCGCCTGCACCGCCGACAAGACGGTCGATATTGACGCGAACGGTGACTTTTGCCTTTGCGCGGAGCTCAATGCCGTCCTTTGCAATTGCGGCGATAACGGGTGTTTCGATAACTTTGGGACTGACGCTCATTTGAACTGCGGTCAGAACATCCCTGCCCGCAAGGTCAATTGCGCATGCTTTTTCAAAATCAAGTGCGATGCCCGCACGCTGGGAGGCGATGAGCGCATTCACAACGCGGTCAACATTGCCGCCCGCAAGGTAATGCGCTTCCATCTTGTTCAGATTTAAATCAAGACCTGCCTTCGTTGCCTTGATGAGCGGTTCAACAATGCGATGCGGGTTTACTTTGCGGATACGCATACCGACAAGCTGAAAAAGCCCGACATGAACCCCCGATGCTCCTGCCGAAATCGCAAGCCCGACGGGGAAGAAGGAGAAGAAGAATATCAGCAGGATGACTGCGCCGATTATGATGCCGATGATTGCGCCGACAGACATGCCGGCTGCGGGGGCATCGGCGGAAACCAAAGAGTTTTCGAATTGAATAAGGTTCAGTGCGTTCATTTTTGTATTTTCCTTTCAAATAAATACTGTTCAAATACTGTTCCGGAATATATGGCTGCGATGCGATACCGTTTGCGGCATCGGCGGCAGCCCTTTCCGGCTCAGCGCAAAGCTAAGGCGATAAGATACAGCAGTGCGATGAATGCAGGTACGCCGATAAGAAGAAAGATCCAGTCTCGCTTGCGCCGCCTGTTCAGCTCTTTGCTGCTCATTTCGGTGTTGTATGCATTTTTGCTTGCCGCTTCAATATCCGATGCGTCATAAAACTGAGAATAGAAAAACGGCCGCTTGTTCTCTTTTTTGTCGTCAATAGGTTTCTTTTTCATTGAGTGTGGATAAAACTCCGCTCCGGAGTCAAGGACGATGAATCATTCCGCTTCGTTCGGGCGTCGAACGCTGATGCGCAGACCTTCAACGGCACAAACAACAATCGGTTCATCTTTTGCAATGAATTCACCGTCGGCAAGCACATCGTAACGTTTTCCGTTGATAAGTGCAGCACCGCTCGGCCGCAGCGCAGTGAGCGCAATCCCCTGTTTGCCGATGAGCTCGGCTGATTCGGCGGTCACGCGGTCGGTCGCTTCCGCTGCAATGCTTTCGTTAAGCACAATGCGGGAGTTTTTTGCCGTTTTCCGTTTGCCGAAAACAACTTTGAATATTATGACCGCGGCGATGCTGAGAATTACAACAAGTATTGCAACCGAGAACAGCGCGGATATTGGGTCGTTCGAACCTATGATAAGCCCTGCAATCACGGCTGCCGCGCCCGATATGCCTGCAATGCCGAATCCCGGGATCAGCATTTCGATGATTATCAAAACCGCGCCGATAAGCACGAGTATCAGCCCGCCGAGGTTCCAGCCTTCAAGCCAACGGCTGAAAAAATCTCCGCCGGACAGCAGAAGCATTGTGTTCAGCAGCATATTTCTTCCTCTCTTTCATGTAATGAATGGCGTAAAGGGTTGTTTGCTTTAAAAATCAGCTGCTGCGCATGAAAAGCTTCACATACCCTTTCACAGCTATATTATACAACGCAGAGGCCTCGGTATTCAATAGGTTTACGCGAATTTAAATGTAATAATCTTGTAAAGAACCGCATAACAATGTGACATGAACATGAAGAAAACGATCGGAATGCTGCTTGCGGCGGGAATTGTCGGCTTATCGACCGCAGTTCTTTCCGCCGTGTCCGTCGGGGGACGAGTCCCGGCACCGCGCACGGCAGGCAGTGTAAATGCGGGCCTTGATCTGATGCCCGACATTGTGAGCGGTTTGAATCTTCTCGCAGGCGAAAAGTATGAAACGCTACCTTCGGCAAACGGAATCGGAGTTTGGAACGGTGAGGAGGTCGTTCCGATGGATACGGAGGACTACATCATTCATGTCACTGCGGCGGAGATGCCCGCAACGTATGAAAAGGAAGCATTGAAAGCGCAGGCTGTTGCGGCTCGAACCTTTGCAATGAAGCACCTGACGGGTGAGCTTCGCTGCAAAAGCGGACATACCATCTGCACGGACTATGCCTGCTGCCAAGCTTTTCTGACCACGGAACAGCTGCGGGAACGCTGGGGCAGCTCGTTTGAAAACTATTATGCACGCATTGAAGCCGCCGTGCATGAAACGGAAGGGCTTGTTCTGACAAGCGGCGGAGAACTGGTGACTGCATTGTACCATTCTTCCTCCGGCGGACGAACGGAAAACTGCGAGGCCGTATTCGCTGTTGCTCTGCCCTATCTTGTTTCGGTTGAGAGCGGCGGGGAAGAGGATTCGCCGGAGTTTACTTCGGAAAAATGCTACACGACGGCTGAGTTTATCAGCAAAGTGAATTCGGCTTTTCCCGATGCGCAAATGTCCGACCCCGCAAAGGATGTTGACGTTTGGCAGCGCACGGAGAGCGGGCGGATTCAGCTGATTCGTTTGGGCGGCACCGTTGTTACCGGGCAGCAGCTCAGGAACGCACTTAAACTCCGCAGCACCAATGTTAAGTTTTCAATCACGCAGTCGAATGTTAAAATTACCTGCTTCGGCTTTGGGCACGGCGTTGGCATGAGCCAGTGCGGCGCAAATGCAATGGCAAAAAACGGCAGCAGCTTCGATGAGATTTTGCGGCATTACTATACCGGAGTGGACATAGAACGGTTTGAAGTTGACAGCGGGGAACTGTGTCTGCTTCCGGAGCAGACGAATGAATAGAACAGAAGCACCGAATCGCATGGGGCTCTTTGCAGGAAAAGCTGAGGCGGTTCGGTGCTTTAATTTCATTAAGCAGGTATATCTGCAAAAAAGTCAGCATGACCGAGTTTGAATAATTATACTCCAAGTACGCTGCGCATGACGATGATGGCGTCAGCAATATCGATGATGCCGTTGCTGTTCATATCACATACTTCAACACTGATTTCGGGCTGAAGCTCAAGCGCGGCGCGCATAATCAGAACTGCATCTTCTGTGTTGACCACACCGTCTCCGTTTGCATCTCCGGAAAGGAATGAAGCCGCATACTTTGCTGTCAGAGTGAAATCGGTCTCATGAATCGAAGCGATATATTCAGGACTGAGTGTGAATTCGGTTTCCGTGCTTACGAGTTCCCCGGATTGGTTCTCCCATCCGATAAAATCGTTTCCGTTCGATGAAGAGCAATATACTTGCAAAAAGTCATCCGACTGGTCATATGATTCATCGTAAACGCTGAAGAACGCAAAACTCAGGCCGACGGTGCCGTTTTCGGCGGAGATTATTAGGATATGTTCCCCAACAGCCAGTTTTATCCGGTGAAGCGTATCATTATTTCCTTGGGTATTGCACCAATATATCGAGGGACAGTTCGTAAGGTCAATCTCATCCAACGGTGAATTTCCTACAGAAACGGCACGGAGATTTGAACATGCGTCAAAGTTCAACCGCGAAACGGAAGTGTCATCAACATACAGTGCATTTAAACCGGTACAGTCGGAAAGATCCAATTCTGTTAATGTGTGCGTAAAGGCAACACTGAGCTCAAAATCTGCCGTGCAGTCAGAAAGATTAACTCTTTCTATCGGACAATAGTCGGCGTGAACGACAATAAGACTGCTGCGCCCACTTAAATCAATGGAGGTGATTGCGGTCTCATTTGCTGAAAAGGCTTCAAGAACGGGACTTTCATCGATATTCACCTCTGCAAGCCCGGGGTTACTGTCAACCATAACTTCAACAAGTGCTGGTGCATTCTTAAAGCTGAAGTGTTCAAGGTCATTGTTGGGTGCGCCGATGTAATAAAGGTTTGGACAATTATCGGCAGATGCATAAACAAAAAGCCGATCTGCCATATCCGCACCGGCAAAGTCGGCCTGCTCGCCTGCGTAAAAGATTTCAAGCGAGGGGCAGTTATCGGCACGAACAGATGTCAAATTGTTTTGAGGTACATTAATGTCAACAAGGCTTTGACACCCGCTTAGGTCAAGATCTCCGACAAGCAGCATTTCACCTGATGCGGGATACTCCATGCCGGTAACGGGGTTGATTGTATACTCAGTGAAGTTGACTGACCAAAAACGAATGTAAGCAAGTTCACCGTCCTCCGTCCAGTCAATATTTGCCCATGTTGAAGGATCGTCCGCATCATAATCAACATCGGAATAATTATTGATTTTCTGTCCGTTTTTAACCCCTTTAGAATCCGTGATTTCGAGAAAAGCTCTCATCAATGCAACATCGTGTTCGTTATAAGAACTGATTGCGGATGGTGCTGCATGGAGACCGCTGCCGCCCGATTTGGACGAGAGCAGCGATGTCACCATGCTTTTTGAAGTGCCGCATTTTTTTTCGATTCTCTTACTCTGCGCAGGGGCAGCAGTTGCTGTTGATGTCGCCGGGAGACTGACTTTCTCAAGCGCAAGAGCGGATGTGACGGTGCACAATGCGAACATGCAGGCAGTAAGCAGTGCAATAAGTTTCTTTTTCATGTTTAATCCTCCACATGCATAATAATCACTGTGCATATTATAACAGTGATTATTATGCATGTCAACAGCTTTCAAAAAAAATTATCCCGCACCCTTGACATAGACAACCTTTTTCGAGATAATAGTACCGATTTGGAGGCGAATAACTATGATTGAAATTAAAAATAAAATTAACTGTGTGTTTGAAGCGGCAGAATACCTCTGCCGTCGTGGCAGCGGAAAAAGTATTTGCACAAAACTGTTTGAAGCAAAGCGTGATTGCGGAAACATGACAAATATTCCATTGGCATTATTTGAGGGAGCAGAAAAACTTGAAGCGATTCTGGATGAGCGAGTGCCGAAAAACGAGACAACGGAACTTTATTTTTCTCCCCTGTACCCGGATGTGACAGGAACGGGGGACGTGATAAGTCTCGGAAGACTGCTTTTAAGCTGCCCGGACGAAGCGCCTAATGACTACACAATTGATGATTTAATTAACTTTTATGAAAAAGCATCATTAGATGACAGGGTTCAAAAGTATGTTGCGGTAATGACCGTAGGCTGCGGCACGGGCCAGGCATTTTCAGCGCATAATATGGAGGAATACGTTAAGGAAATCAGCGAATTCTTCAGCGATGCGGAAACGAAATGGAATCTTATCGATATTGTTGTAAATCCTATTCCGCATATAAAACGAATAATGCCGCTGATTCAGACAACTGCGCAGCTGATTGCCGAAAATGAGCCGCTGTATGCCGATATAGTATGCTGCACCGAACGTGTTTGCAGTCAGGGAAATATCATTGAGCGGCTGAAGGAAATGAATATTGTACTGCCGAAGGATATTGATGATGTTGTAGTTTATCCGAGTCTTTTCCTTTTTAATGCTGTTTTTGTTGCTTTTCCGCAGGAGGGGCCGATCCGGGTTTATTTCGGCGTATTTGTTGATTACGTGTTTAAAATTCGGAATATGAAAAATTCAGCACAAGTTTATGCGGGCACTATGAAGGTACTGTCCGATAAAAACCGACTTGAAACGCTTCGCGCTTTGCGCGACAGTGTCTCCTACGGACAGGAATTGGCAGAGCGTTTTGACATAACCCGGAATGCTATGTATTATCATCTGGACAAACTTGTTCAGCTGGGATTTGTTGATTGTACAATAACTGACTACAAAACGTTCTACACAATGAACAAGGCTAATGTCTACTCATTCATCGAAAGAGTCAGGCAGTTTCTTCTCGGCGATTGGAAACCGCAGTGAACGCGCAAACTGCCGATGCGAATGCGGCTGCAGAAACCGCAGTATATGAGTTATTTGCGAACAACTGGGCTGTTGCAGCATTTTCAAACGAATGTATTGACCTAAGCAGCATCTCTGATACTGAGATACGACGACTTATCTATAAGTTGACTTTGTGTACTCGTGCATGGCTGTCAAGAAACCCGCCGTATATGAACGACGTAAGCTGCTGTGAAAAAATAATATGTACAAAAATACCGTACACCCGGCACGGTGACATTACCGATACATTGAAAATGCAGCCGTCAGGATCTAAACTTGAATTTCCGAATGCTGTATGGTATACTCTTTCGGGAGGAGTTCAAGCTCCGGATGATGAATTTGAGGAGAAGGAAAAATTATGAGCAAAAAGTTTAGCATGCTGATTGCAATACTTGCGGCAGCAATCGTGGTGCTTTTGGCTGTACCGATCCCGAAGGCGGCACTCGACGACGGCGGAACGCGGGAATATGCGGCGATGACATACCGCATTGTTAAATGGAAAAAGTTTTACGCCGGCGGAACATACGAAAAAACAAAGGTTTATTTCGGAAAGGATCTTAAAAAAACGCTTGATGAGCTTTGGGCAGAGGAAGAAGCGGGCATTGAGCATGTTTTTGATGCGGAAATTACGGAGATTAACGGAAGTGTTGTTACGGTTCGTCCCGCTGCGGGCACGGCGGAAGCCGCAAGCAGCGATAAAATTCAATTCGACACAGGCAATCTTGAACGGATCGGATTTAATGTCGGGACGGTTGTGCAGGTGACGTATAAGGGCGGCATAAGAGAAACTTATCCCGCACAGATAAACGCAATAAGCTGGAAAAATGCGGACGATTTGAGGGACAGAGACTTTGATGGGGAATGACTGAATAAATCAACGGCCGAAAAAATCGAAAAGGATTCGACCGGGCACATAATAATTACGAAAATATATGCGGATTGTTTCTTTGCAAGCCCCGTTATCCCATCGCCCTACGAACTGAAGCTTAACGGCAGGCTTTCGGATGAATACTGCGTCGGCGATCATGTTATATGCAAGGTGGAAAACTACTGTGCGGACAGCGAAGCCGAGCATCACGAGGCGGATGTTCTGTCCGTTGAGCCGAGCGATTGGGCACCCGATCCGTATGTTGCTTTCGTTAGTAAAACGTTTGTATATTGATTGTATAATAAATAGATTAAGCCCGAAAAATGGTACATGCAATAGGGTTTTATGGGTTTATAAGATGTTGACAAAACGAAGTTTTTGGAGGTGATGGAAATGTTGATTCAGGAAGTATGTGCGTTGCTAAAACAGGAACTTTTGGAGAATGGCTACGAATACGGATTCTTTTTGGATGGCATCACACACAAACCTGATATGACGAAAGGTTTTGATAAAGAATTCTTTGAACGTCTATTGACTGAATATCGCATTCAAGATCCAAAAGACACTATGAAGGCAAAAGTCGGCACGTGTAATGATGTTGTTGTTCTGATGAAATCTATTCTGGATGACCTTAGCATCCCAAGCAAAATATGGCTATTACATGATAAGCAAAACAGCAAATTCCATACCGTTTTAACCTTTTTTCTGGAAAGAAAAGCTGTTTATTTGGAGCTGACCCCACAGTCTGGAAAACCGTGGTACGGGCAGGAAATTGTTTTCGACAGCGAACAGAGTTTTGTAGATGAATATGCAAAAGATGATTGTGAAGTAATCGATGTCACCGAAAACGTTTTTATAGGCAAAGCTCCTGATTTCCTGCTGTCAAGGATGGTTTAACAAATGAGCGAAAACTGCACTTTTATCGGCGCGTATGACGGCGAATGCGATGATGAGAGCATTCGCGGCGCAGCAGGCGATGCCGATGCGGAAAACTGTATCGGACTTGCGATAATGCAGGAAGGCTTCTTTAAGTATATGTACCTTTATGACCTGAAGGTCAGCGCGGCGGCACGGGGCCGCGGCATCGGAATGAAGCTTATCGAACGCGCGAAAGAGCTTGCGTGGGAAAAGGGGTATCGCGGGATTTACGTCATTGCACAGGACAATAATCTCGGTGCATGTCTTTTTTACCTGAAATGCGGGTTCCGCATCGGCGGATTTGACACGGAAATCTATCGCGGCACGGCGCAGGAAGGCAAGAGCGACATTATCTTTTACCTTGACTGCTGAGCCGAACCGCACGTTAATATAACGGCGCAAACACAGCAGACACAAACGCTGCACCCGAAAAAGGATGCAGCGTGTTTTGTTATTCAATCGGATTCAGTCTAAGCGCAAAACAAAATCAGGCGCGGAATCCGAATTGCCGAACGGCAGGGCAAAGCTTATCTGCCTGCGGTTGCGACCATAACGGCCTTGATGGTGTGCATGCGGTTTTCGGCTTCGTCGAATACCTTGGAGCAGGGAGCGCGGAAGACTTCGTCGGTAACTTCCTGTTCTGCAACGCCGTACTTTTCGTAAATCTCTCTGCCGACGGAGGTTTCAAGATCGTGGAAGCTGGGCAGGCAGTGGAGGAAGATGCAGTCGGGGTTATGGGTCATGTTCATCATGTCCATGGTTACGCGGTAGGGGGTGAGGAGCTTGATGCGCTCTTCGAACTGAGCCTCTTCGCCCATGGAAACCCAAACGTCGGTGTAGATAGCGTCCGCACCGTCAACAGCGGCGATATCTTCGGAGAATTCGATCTTTGCGCCGGTGGTCTTTGCAAGCTCGCGCATTTCTTCAACAAGATGATCCTCGGGGAAGAGAGCCTTGGGAGCGATGCCGACAAAGTGCATACCGAGTTTTGCGGAGATGATCATGAGGGAGTTGCCCATGTTGTTGCGTGCATCACCGACATAAACGAGCTTGACCTTGTTGAGGGGCTTGGCGATGTTTTCCATGATGGTGAGGCAGTCTGCAAGAACCTGAGTGGGATGATACAGGTCGGTGAGGCCGTTCCATACGGGAACGCCCGAATGCTTTGCGAGCAGCTCAACGGTCTCCTGCTTGAAGCCGCGGAATTCAATGCCGTCATAGAAACGGCCGAGAACCTTTGCGGTGTCCTCAAGGGATTCCTTTTTGCCCATCTGGCTGTTGGAAAGGAAGGTTACATGTGCGCCTTCGTCAAGCGCGGCAACCTCGAATGCGCAGCGGGTGCGGGTGGAAGTTTTTTCGAAAAGAAGAACGATGTTCTTGCCTGCAAGCAGATCACCGGGAATACCGGCACGCTTTTTTGCCTTAAGGTCGGCGGCAAGGTTGAGAAGATAACGGATTTCATCGGGAGTGAAATCCTTGAGGGTAAGCAGGGAACGCCCTTTAAGATTAACAGGCATGGTAAATCTCCTTTGTGTTTGTTTCGCGCAGGCCGATCGTCAAACCAACGAAGAAACCCGCGCATTTTCTGACATTTAAATTATAGCATATCGAAACGGGATTGAAAAGAGAAAAAAACCTTTGAAAAATTATATTATCAAAACAAAATGCAGCCGCCTGTGCGTATGAAAGCGAACGCAGTGCGGCTGTGCGGAACAAAATCGGGAGTTTAAGCAAGGCGGAAAGCAAACGCGGCCGAACGGAACGGGTTGAGGAATGCTGCATGATGAGACGAATAAAAAGATGATAATATATTGCAAAAATAAAATAAAAACAGGCTCGGATGTGCGAATTCGGGCTTGACAAAACGGGGGCATTGCGGCTATAATAACTAATTGTGACACTATGGGGTTTTCTTCGGAAATCTGCCGAGCGAAACTTTTTTCGCCGAAAATGCTCCTTTGAGCATGGGTCGGACAGATTGCGATATTCCCTTGTAAATAAGCAAGAAAGAGGTACTGTACACTATGAAGATGACTTTTCAGCCCAAAGTTAGGCAGAGGAAAAAGGTTCACGGTTTCCGCAAGCGCATGAGCACCGCCAACGGCCGCAACGTGCTCGCACGCAGGCGCAGCAAGGGCAGGAAGAAACTGTCTGCATAAGCCTTTTCTATGACTTGCGCCGTGTTTTTGCCCAATGCGGGGGATTGAACTTCCGATTTTAAGCAAAACATGCGCGAATGCGGGACTTGCTTTTCGGCAGGCTCGCTTTTTTGAGACCTCAAACGAGGAAAAACGGTTTGCAGCCTGCGGCGGATTTAACCGGGCAGCCTGCTGCGAACACTGTTCACAAAGGCTTTTTACAAGAGCTTTTTCCGGCGAAGATCCCGCTTGATATGTTCGCCCGTACGGCGGAGCGGACTCGGTGTGCGGCTGTGCCGCACCCGAGGCGGTATCATTTCGTAAGTTCATTAACATTTTGAACAACTGAGCTCCGATGAGGCGGCAGGCGTTCGGTGTGTTTTCGGTTGGTTTTGTGTTGAGGGGCTTTGCTTGCGCGTGAGTTTCACAAAGCCATTGAATTGCTGCGGAAACGCTGTTTTGAACGGTCTTTGAGTTTTAACGGAACAAACGGAAAAGTAGTCGGCACCCGAACAATAACAATATAAAATATGTCGCGCGGCGGCACCGGATTGCGCTGCGCAGCATACGGTTTTAATATATGTTTTGATGTGCGGTATTGCCTGAAAAAACGACAGACCAACTGAACAAACGCTGATTTTTAAGAGTTTTTGCTAAAATCTGTATTTTGATGTGTATTCAGTGCTTCCTCGGCAAAAACGAATCGGTCGGCATATGCGTGATAATCTGAAAACTGAAAGTGAAGCGTTGCTATTCTCTCAAACGAAATAAGGAGTTCCGCAGAACCTATCGCATCGGGAAATCGGTCGGGGGGCGGAGCGTGGTTTTGATTTATGCCAAGGGCAGACAGGGCGAAGTCAAAATCGGTTTTTCCGTGAGTAAAAAAATCGGCAACGCTGTTGTTCGTAATAAAACAAAACGCCGTATGCGTGAGGCTGTGACCCCGCTTATTCCCTGCATAAAGCCGGGATGCAGGCTTATTTTTATTGCGAGACAGCCGATAGTTGACGAAAAGCTTCCGGACATTCGCAGCTCAATGAGATATTCTCTCAAACGGGCGGGGTACTTAAATACGAACCCACCGCAGGAGAAGGAAAAACAGCGGGCAAGCGATGCGGAGGCGGAAACGAAGGAAAGCGATAACGAAAATTGCGGCGGGAACCCGACATGAACTCATGGGGGCGCGAAAATGATTCCGAACGCGAACGGCTTAGTTTACCCGCACGGCTGTTTATTCAGCTTATAAAAAGCTATCAGCTGTTTGTTTCGCCGCGCAGCGGTCCGTGCTGTCGTTATACGCCGAGCTGCTCTCAGTATGCAATCGATGCTTTGAGAATACACGGAGCGTTCAAGGGGTTATTCCTTGCGGTTTGGCGCATAATGCGCTGCAACCCGTTTTCAAAGGGCGGATATGATCCCGTTCCGAATAAGACATCCGAAAAAAAGCTTAATCTGATGCGTTTTTTTCGTTGCCGGAAGGCGGCGGCGAACGAAACGGAATCGGGCGGTGCGGCCGAAAAAGGGGAGACCTGTACGCAAAACGTACGGTATCGGAAAAATAAGTGCCGCAGACTGACGGACAGAAAGGATAAAATAACAGAAAATGATTAACGATTTCTTCCTTACCGAGTGGTTTTTTGATTTGCTTCGTTGGCTCTACAGCGTGCTTGGCAACAATTATTTTCTTACGATATTTATCGTTACGCTTGCTTTGCGCATAATTCAGATCCTTCCCGATATCAACAATCGCAAAAATCAGCGCAAACAGGCAAAGATTCAGCCCGAAATTGAAAAACTGAAAAAGAAATATGCCGACAATCCGCAAAAACTCAGCATGGAGCAGAACAAACTCATGCGGGAAAACGGCATCGGTATGCTTTCAAGCTGTCTTCCTCTGCTGCTGACGCTCCCGCTTTTCTTCTGCTTCCTTGCAGCATTCCGCTTTTGGGGCTATGAACAGACCGTTCGGCTCACATACGAAACGATCGTTAACGAGGAAAAAGCGCAGGAGACTTTCGACAGCTACAGCTTCCTCTGGATTACGAACATCTGGCAGCCGGACAGCGGCTTTGCGCCTGTCGTCACGCCTGCGAAAACCGTTAAAACTTACGGCAATTCTTCGACCTGTGCGTGCACAAAATCAAACAACATAGGCAATCTTAAACTTTTCCACACCGGGTACACCGATTCGGCCGGCAATAAGATTGAGGGCAAAGTGATTTGGGAAACCCTTGTTAAGGCCGGACTTGCAACCGGCGAATTCGGCTCGAGCAGCATGGATCTGCTGCCGACGGACACCGCCGTTGAAAAATACGATAACCTGATGAAAAAATATCAGCACGGAAACAATAACGGATGGTTCATCCTGCCGGTGCTTGCAACCGGCTTCCAGCTGCTTTCGGCGTGGCTCTCAATGCGCCAGTCCAAGAAGCTGAACCCCGGTGCCGCTCAGCAGCAGCAAAGCATGAATTTCATGCTGTGGCTGTTCCCGATAATGAGCTTCTTTGTATGCTTGAGCTCCACCTCGGCATTCTCGCTCTATTGGGTTCTCAGCAGCGTGCTTCAGATTATCACGTCCCAGCTCACGAACCTTATCATGAGCAAAAAGGAAAATGCGGATGAAGTTTCTTCCGCAAAACCTTCAAAAGCAAAATAAAATTCACTTAATCGGTGCGCGGTTCCGGCGGCGGAGCTGCGTACCGCATCGTTCTTTTCGGACTTTCGCAGGTTGCCGAACTCCGTCCGAATTGCACGAAAGCAGCGAAACGCCGCAGCAAACTTCGGATTTTATCGGGCAGAGCAGCACATTATGACGGCGTCTTTCCCGTCCGCCCGTGTGAAAACAAATTAAAACACAAATAACGAAAGGATATGCCGCACAAACAGGCGCGGCAGCACTGCGGCACACCGTGCGTACAGCACCGAGTGCGCAGATGCTTCAAGGTAAAACACATGCGTTCAATCCAAGCAACGGGAAAATCCGTTGATGCAGCCATCTTCAGCGGTCTTCAGCAGCTCGGCCTGTCAATCGACGAGGTCACAATAAATGTTATTCAACACGGAACAAAAGGTCTTCTCGGCATCGGTGCAAAACCTGCAATCGTTGAGTTGACGGAAAAACCCGCCGAGGAAGTCGTGGTTCCCGATTTCACGGCGGAACTTGCCCGCGAACGCCGCGAACGCACCGAAAGGCGCGGAAACCGCGATAACCGCAGCGGACGTGACAACCGCGAGAATCGCGACAACCGCCGCAGAGAAGACAGAGAAACCGTGACAGCAATTGCAGAGGGCGTGGAAGAAACACGCAAAGAGATTATCGAACCCGAAATTCCGGAAACGGATATGCCGGTCGGAACGGGAACCGCCGCAGCGGAAGCGTATGATGAAAATGCAAAGTACGATGTTCCCGAAACAGTGAACAGGGCGGAGGATGAGTTCGCCGCCAAACCCGAAAGGAACGAAAAATACGAAAGAAACAATCGTGCAAACCGTGACAGCCGCGGCAATCGCAACCGTCCGCAAAGGCAGAACCGCGAGGAAGAGCCCGCGCCCGAAGCCGTGAAAGAACCTCCCGTGAATTACACCGAGGAGGCTGCCGAGGGTGAACCTGCGGCTCAATTCGTGACGGAACTTATCGAAAAAATGGGCATCAGCGGAAAGGTGCTTGCGGCAAGAGAAGAGGATGCGATAAGGCTGCGTATTGACAGCGACACAATGGGCGTTCTTATCGGTCACCGCGGCGAGACTTTGGATGCAATTCAGTACCTGACGGGGCTTGTTATTAACCGCAATCGCAAGGTGGACGGCTATACACGCGTTACCATCAACACCGAGGACTACCGTGAAAAGCGTGAAGAAACCCTTATCCGTCTTGCAAGGCGCGTTGCGGCGCAGGTTAAATCAACGGGCAGGCCGAGAACCCTTGAAGCCATGAATCCCTATGAGCGCAGGATTCTGCATTCTGCTTTGCAGAACAACCCCTATGTTACCACCCACAGCGAGGGCGAAGAGCCGAATCGCAGGGTTGTTGTTGCGCCGAAGCGCGGCAGAAGACCGCAGCGTCCCCGCGACAAGGCATAAACACGGTAAACTCGTTTTGGCAGCATTGAAGGCATGAAAAAAATTAACACATGCAATGATAATATTTTCGCACTGTCCACCCCGGTGGGCGGTGCGATTGCTGTAATTCGGGCAAGCGGAAGCGGTGTTTTGCCCGTTCTCAGGGAGATTTTTTCGGGCAGAATCGAACATCGGCAGCTGAATTACGGCAAAATAACCGACAGAATTGAACCCGACGGCGGACAGGGCGAAGAACGGAAGGAAAACGATACGGGTGCCTTGGCCGTGCTTGACGAAGCTATGGCGGTTTATTTCCGTGCACCGCATTCCTACACGGGTGAAGATATGTTTGAGCTTAATCTGCACGGCTCCTATTCCGTCGTTTCGGCCGTATCGCGCGCGCTGACACGGCGGGGGATGCGGCTTGCGGAAGCGGGTGAATTCACAAAACGCGCCTTTTTGAACGGAAAGATGGATCTTGTTCAGGCTGATGCGGTGATGGATTTGATAAATGCAGAAACGCGGCGCGGAGCGAGTGCGGCGTTGGAGCAGCTCGAGGGCGGATTGAGCAGGAGAATCGGCGCAATTGAAGAAAAGCTGCTTGATTTTGCAAGCGAACTTGCGGCAGCAATGGACTACCCGGAGGAAATGGAGGATGAGGTGCTTTCGGCTGCGCCGGAGGTGCTGAATTCGGCAATTTCCCGCATAAGGGACTTGATTGACAACGGGAATTGCAATAAAATTATACGCGAGGGGGCAAAGCTTGCCATTCTCGGAAGGCCGAATGTCGGAAAATCCAGCCTCCTAAATGCACTGATGAATGCGGAACGTGCAATCGTTACAAATATTGCGGGCACAACACGCGATGTTTTGGAAGAGAAAATCGATTTGCTTGGTTTGCCTGTTCGCATTGCCGATACGGCGGGCATTCACGAAACCGGCGATGCGGTTGAAAAAATCGGAATTGAACGCGCTCTGCACGAAGCCGCTTCCGCAGAATGTGTGCTGCTGCTGTTTGACGGTTCGGCGGGCATAACGCAGGAGGATGAGAGACTCGTTCAAAAAGTTTTCGGCATGAATTGCCGAAATGTAATTTTCGTAATAAACAAATGTGATCTGTCGGATTGCGGGACGGCGGCTGAACAGCTGAAAAATATTGCGCCCGAAAATGTCGGGAGCATAAGCCGAATCAGCTGCCGCACGGGTTTCGGACTGGATGAGCTGAAACACCGAATTGCGGAGGCGGTCGGGCTTTCCGAGGGGCGTGCCATTGTGACGAATGAAAGGCATATCGAGTGCCTGAGTGCGGCTTGTGCGGAACTTTGTGAGGCGGCGGAACTCTTTTCAAAAGGCGGGAATGCGGCCGAAATGCTTCTTCCGCAGACCGAGCTTGTTGCGGAATCGGTCGGGAATGCACTGCACTGCCTCGGCGAAATAAGCGGCAGAGAAGTTTCGGAGGAGCTTCTTGATCGCATTTTTGAACGGTTCTGTGTCGGAAAATAGCTGAACGGAAATGCAGGGCGCGGCGAAGGCTGAACCCTGTAAGTTAGGAGCTGAAATGGACGAAACGGCAGTCTATCTTTTTAATCACGGCGAAAATGCATATGCTTATCGCGCGTTGGGTGCGCACGAGCGGAACACCGGAGGCATCCGATATTGGGAATTCTCCGTTTTTGCACCGAATGCGGTTCGAATATCCGTTGTGGGCGATTTCAACAATTGGAAGCAGGGCGCAAATCCGATGGAAAAATTCGGAGAAACGGGCTGTTGGAGCTGCCGTATTGCGGAGGCAGGAAAGGGCGACAGATACAAGTTTGCAATTACCGGCAGGGACGGGCAAACGGTGCTTAAATCCGACCCATTCGCATTCCGTTCGGAACTTCGGCCGGGAACGGCAAGCGTGCTTCACGACATTCCCCGGAATGTGTGGACCGACGGCGAATATCTTAAACTGCGTGCGCAGAGGAATCTTTTCACCGAACCGATAAACATATACGAGGTTCACGCCGGCTCGTGGAAACAGGGCATGAACTACTCTGAATTGGGACGCGAACTCGTCGATTACTGCGTAAGAATGGGTTATACGCATATTGAGCTTTTGCCGCTTGCCGAACACCCGCTGGATGACAGCTGGGGTTACCAGGTCACGGGCTATTATGCGGTCACGGCGCGTTACGGTGCGCCCGAACAGCTTGCGGAGCTTGTGGATTATGCGCACAAATGCGGCATTGGGGTTATAATGGACTGGGTTCCGGCGCATTTCACAAAGGATGAGAGCGGATTGCGCAGATTTGACGGAGGAACATTGTTCGAACCCGCAGAACCGCTCCGCGCCGAGATGCCGCAATGGGGGACGCTGCTGTTTGATTACGGGCGAAGCGAGGTTGTGAGCTTCCTGATTTCGAACGCTTTGTATTGGCTGCGCGAATTCCATTTTGACGGTCTGAGGGTCGATGCTGTGAGCTGTATGCTCTACCATGATTTTTGCAGGGATGAATGGCTCCCGAACCGTTTCGGCGGCAGAGAAAACCTTGAAGCGACAGAGTTCATTAAAAAGCTGAACGCTGTCGTGCACAGAGAGTGTCCGAACACGCTTATGATTGCGGAGGAAAGTTCGGCTTTCCCGAAACTTACCGAACCGGTTGCGTTCGGAGGTTTGGGTTTCGATTTTAAATGGAACATGGGGTTCATGAACGATACTCTGAAGTATTTCAGTGCGGATGCGGCGGAAAAACGAACCATGCACGAAAAGCTGACTTTCCCGATGGTATATGCGTTTTCCGAAAAGCATGTGCTGCCGTTTTCGCATGATGAGGTTGTTCACGGCAAATTTTCCCTGATAAACCGCATGAAGGGCAGTTACGAACAAAAGTTTGAACAGCTGCGGCTTCTTTTCGCATATCAACTTGCGCATCCGGGCAAGAAACTCAATTTTATGGGGAATGAGTTCGGGCAGTTTATAGAGTGGGATTTTAAAAAGCCGTTGGACTGGTTTCTTTTGGACTATCCCGCTCATGCGGCAATGCAGGAATTTTCATGCGCACTGAATTGGTTTTACCGCGGCACGCCTGCACTGCATCGCGAGGATGAAGGCTGGCAGGGTTTCCGCTGGCTGAGCGCGGATGATTGCGAAAATTCCGTCATTGCATTTGCGCGGACCAACGGAAGCGATACTGTCGCTGCTGTTTTTAACTTTTTGCCGAGGGAGCATTCGGCATACAGGCTGAATATCGGCGCATTGGCCGCGGAGCTTGGGACAGCAAAGAGCAGTACGCACAGAATTGGGTTCGAATGCGTGTTTTCAACACATATGCGCGGCGCGGTGACTGTTCGGGTTAAAGGCGGAAAAACAGGGCGGAGGCGGAAAAAAACCTTGGATGATGCCGGGCATACGGTGGATGAGCTGTACTGCGAAATTCCGCTTTACGGCTATGAGGGTGCATTTTACCGCCTAAAGCGTATTGATAAACCAGTTCTTGAAAAAAACAGGGGAAACGAATAGAAAAAACGTTTCCGAAAACAGGTTCCGCAAACGAAAAGACAGTTGAACAAACGGGGGGAACATATGCGCGGGGAAATTGACAACAGAACATTTTTCGCGGGAGCTGAGACGCAGGTTCTTCCGTCCGAAAAGCGATTTTTGCTCGGCAGAGTCGCAATAATCGACCGTGTGGCCTGCCTTGACTGCGGGGACTGCGATTCGGCATGCAGCTTCGGCGCAATTGAACAGGGAAAAAACAATGCCGACGAAGCATTTGCGGGTCACAGGATTATTTACGAAAAATGCATAGGCTGCGGCGGCTGCCTGAGCTGCTGCGAAATGCGGGCAATTCGGCTTGCTGACGGGGCAAAAGGTGCGCTTGATGCGGAAATTACGGCGCGCCATGATGAAAATCCGCTGCCGGAACTCGGAAAACCCGTGGACGTGTTCAATGCTTTCGGTGAAAAAATCAGCGGAGGACGCGTTACCCAGGCTCTTGCGGGCTCAAACGCCGGGCGTGCGGCAACGATTCGGTTTCGACTCCCCCGCGAATTCCTGTCGGATGGATGCTTTGCCCATGCGGTGCGTGAAGGCTGAATGCCGAAAGCTTCGGAACGCCGAAAGAAAATGCGAGATACGGAATTAATGAATCGGAGGATGCAAATGATAATTGTTGGAATATGCGGCGGCAGCGGCAGCGGCAAATCAACTTTTGCCGAAAGAATACGGGACGGTTTAAGCTGCTCGTGCGAAATCATGCGGCTTGATTGCTATTATTTTGACCAGGGCGGGAAGCCGTTTGAAGAACGTACAAAAGTAAACTACGATTCTCCCGAAATATTTGATTTTGATGAAATGCTTGAGGATATTCGCCTGCTGCTTGACGGAAAGCCCGTGACGCGGAAGGGTTACAACTATGCAGAACACAGACGGGACGACAGCGAAGAGCTGATGTATCCGCCGGAGGTGCTGATAATCGAGGGAATCCATGTTTTTTATGATGACAGAATATGCGATATAATGAACCTGAAACTGTTCATAAAAGTGGACAGCGATATTTGCCTTCTGCGGCGTATCGCACGGGATATGAACGAGCGCGGGCGTTCTCTTGAAAGCATTTCGGAGCAGTACAAAGCAACGGTGAAGCCGATGCGTGAAAAATACATCGACAAGTATATCGACAAGGCGGATGTTGTTGTTATGCGCGGCGGAATGAATGAACAGGCATTGAAAACGACCATATCCTATATTAAGTCCTGCGTGAAAGAGCAAAGGACGGCCGAATCCGAAAAAAACGAAAGCGACGGAAACGATTCCGAATAAATCGGAACAACTGCGGCCGAACAATCACAATGAAAGAATAATACCCGTAATTACGCAAAAAAACAAAGGGGGGAAAGGTTTTGAGTAAACTGCGCGCACTTTGGAGAAACGGCAGAGGGCTGCTTTTTGTAGTTCTCGTCGGCATTGCTTTTTATGAAATGCTTGAGCATTTTTCGTCGGTGAGAGCTGTAATTTCCCGAACGACATCGGTTTTGATGCCGATATTGTGCGGACTGATGGTTGCATACATAATCAATATTCCCGCAACGATACTTCAGGGAACTCTGTTCAAAAAGGCTCATGCTGCCGGCAAAAAATACGTTGTTCCGCTCACGGTTGTGCTGAGCTATCTTATCGTGTTCGGCATTCTCACCGCCGTGCTTATTATTGTTATTCCGAAGGCGGTGGACAGCGTGAAAATCCTGTTTGACAATTTTGAAACATATTACAACAGTGCGGCAAAATGGGCGACCGAATTTTGGGAGGGATTGAATCTCAGCGACGAAGTTACGGCGCGTGCGGTTGAAATTTCAAACAAGATACTGGACAATGTGGAAGTGTTCACAACCAATCTTGCTCCGAAGCTTTTGGGTTACACTTTCAATGCGGTAAGCACGGTTGCGGACATTCTGCTTGCGCTTGCGTTCAGCATATACGCAATCCTTGATAAAAACCGCCTGCTTGCACATTCACGGCGGTTCGTAAGGAGCGTTTTCAATGAAAAGCATTCAAGCGGGATTCTTGAAGTTTTTTCGTATGCAAACCTGACTTTTCGCGGTTATTTTGCCGGACAGATAACAAGCTGCACGATAATCGGCATATTGTGCTATATCGGAATGCGGATCATGAACATGCCGTTTCCGGAGATGATAAGCGTGTTTATCGCAGTATTCGCAATGATTCCGATACTCGGCCCGTGGCTCAGCACGATTCCGAGTGCGTTCATAATCCTTATGACATCACCCGGAAAGCCTGAACTCGTGCTGTATTTTGTGATAATGATTATCATAATACAACAGATTGACAACAACCTTGTTTATCCCCGCGTGGTCGGCGATGCGGTTGGATTGTCAAGCGCGTGGGTTCTCGGAGCGGTCATTCTGGGCAGCGGCTTGTTCGGCATTGCAGGCCTTATTTTTGCCGTTCCTGTCACGGCTGTGCTTTATCGTCTGCTTGCGGACTGGACAAACGAACGCGCAAGGCAGCGGGGGGTTCCGATTATCGACACCGTGCCGGGAGTGAAATACGATCTGCGCGGGCATGTTCGCCGCAGCTTTAAAAAGAAAAAAAATAATGCTTCGTCCGGCTCCGGAAGGCTGAGAACCAAAGAGACAAAAACCGAAACGGGCGAAACGGCAGCTGCGGACAAAGCGGGCAGAACCGAAAAATCCGAAAACGAAAACAGTGATAATAAGTGAATAAAAAATTGCGAAAAGAGGGGTAAAAATGAAATCGCAATCACATCCTTTCAAGCATCTCCGCACGATTTTGCGGCATCGCCGTGCGGTGTTCCGCCATTGCGTTTTGGCAGGCATACCGTGGCAGGGAATCAAACATGACTTGTCAAAATTTTCGCCCTCGGAATTTATTCCGAGCGCAAGGCATTATGACGGGACACGCAGCCCGAACGAACTTGAACGCGCAGAATACGGCTGCTCATTTGCGTGGATGCACCATAAGGGGCGCAACAAGCATCATTTTGAGTATTGGACGGATTACAGCCCGATAACAAAGCGCATGTCTCCGGTTAAAATGCCGCTTCGGTATGTTGTTGAAATGTTCTGTGACAGAGTGGGGGCGTGCAAAACCTATAAGGGGAAAGCGTACACTTCGAGCGACCCGTACGATTATTTTATGCGCGGAAACGCAAAAAACGCAATGCACCCGGAAACGGCGGCTTTGCTTGAAAAACTGCTTGTGATGCTTCGTGACGACGGGGAGAAAAAAGTTTTCCGCTACATTCGAAAAGAACTGATGAAGAAACGGGACTATTGAACGGCGAAAGCATGATTTTGAATATCTGTACACAATTTGCCGCAAAGAATTCGTAAAAATTAGCAATTTGGGGCTTGCGGTTCGGCGGAGATATGTGCTATTATTAGATTGACGGAAAGAAAAGCCGAAGGGCTGAGCTTCCCAAAAAAATACAAGCTGCGGACTTCTGCCGCATTTCAGTCGAAATTCAGGAACATGCTTTTCGAATGCGCGGAACGCTGCGGCCCGAAAGAGTGAAAGGAAAAAACATGAAAAAATATTCAAAAATCGCAAGAATCGCCGCGTTCGCGCTGGCAGTCGTGATGCTGTTCGCCTTTGTGGGCTGCAGCGGCAAAAATAATAACAACAACAAGAACAACGGCGGCAGCAACAACGGCGGCGGCAGCGGCGAAAACAGAACCGCTCCCTCCAACACGCCCGTTCCTGCGCCTTCAACAAAAACTCCTCAGATGAACGATGATATGAAATCCCTTAACGAGCTCTTTGTCGGAATTCAGGCGGGAACGACCCAGATCACCGGCATTACGGTTAAAACAAGCTATTCAAATCCCAACGGCAACCCTTTGGAGTTTGATGCTGCAAATATCCCTGCGGAGCAGCAGGAGCTTTACAACAAAATAATCGATTTCATTAAGGGCATTAAAATCAGTTTTTCGGCCTGCAATTGGGACAAGTTCCTGAACGTGATCGGTGCGGCAGCGGGAAGCAGAACCGATGAATCCGCATTGACAACGGCGATGGTCGAGAAGGGTTCGGACAGCGTTATCTACATCAGAACCGAAGGTCAGACCCTTGCATTGACTTTCATCAACGACGGTACGATTCTCCTTGCCGGATGCACCTTTGATGCGGGTGCGGCGGAAGGCAAAATCACTCCCTCCGCAACCCTTATCTGCGGCAGCTTCGACACGAATTATACAATGCAGCTGCGCAGCCTGTTCGGAGTGAAGTAAAACATTCGGGTTGAAGGCCGGCAGTCGGATAAAGTATATGAAAACCCGCTCCGCATGTTTCATGTGTTGGGAGCGGGTTCTTATATTAAAAATGACGTTTGACTGAAACACAACCTAAACCGGCACAGCCTGTTCGGAAATATTGAATGCGTGCATTGATAACGGGGTACTGTGCATTAAAAAGCAATGAAGGTAATATGAATTTTGAAATATCTTTTGACTTTATAGTTTTTGAAACCGAACGTCTGCTGCTGCGCGAATTCAACGCCGATGACGTCGATGCGGTATATGCCTATGCGGGCGATGCGGAGAATACAATTTACATGGACTGGGGTCCCGCAAACCGTGAGGAAGTTCGGAATTTCGTTAAATCCCGCCTTGCACAGCAGATAACGGAACCGCGGCGCATTTTTGATTTTGCCGTTTGCATCAAGGCGACGGGCCGGCTTATCGGCAGTATGGGCTTGTTTTTTGGCGATGACGGGCAGCAGGCGGAACTCGGCTACACGATTAACAAAGCATTTTGGGGCAAGGGATATGCCTCCGAAGCAGCGAAGGGAATGCTTCAATTCGGCTTCATGAACCTTAATCTGCACCGCATAAGCGCAAGGTGCGACAGCATGAACACTGCCTCGGAACGAGTTATGCAGCGTCTCGGAATGCGATTCGAGGGCGAAGCGAAGTCCGCCGAATACGTGAGAGTACGCGCGCGGCGGCAGTGGCGCAGCGTAAAGCACTATGCAATGCTGCAAAAAGAGTTCCTGAATCGAATGATCGACGGGGAAGATGTTTGACTCGGCCGTGACTGAAAAACGCCCTGCATGTGTGCATTATGCGGCTATATTTTATATTTGACCGCAAGGGCTTTTTAATGCGTAAAAAAGCAGCTTGTTTTGACAAAAACATCCTAAATATATTTGCAACCGCGGCTGCAACAGGCTACAATGTAACCATGGAAAACGTGCGCACAGGGTCTTGTGGACGGCGAATGCGGGCGGTTTCGAATATATTTTTGCACAAAGGTGCGTTTCACGGGTTTCAAAACGGAGCGCTGCGGCAGCGGACACGGCGCAGAGAATTTCCGCAGAAACCGAATTTGATTTTTCCGCACGGATTTTCAAGGAGGATTATATTATGCAGACAGCAAACCGTATGCAGGGCGTTTCAGGCAGCGCGATCAGGGAGCTTTTCAAGCTTCTGGGTGATCCGAACATCATCTCTTTCGGCGGCGGCAATCCCGCGAAAGAGTGCTTCCCGAAGGAAGAGATCCGCGCAATTACCGATGAGCTGCTCAGAGATAAATCCGACACTCTGCTTCAGTACGGTGCAACCGAAGGCTATCTGCCGCTGCGCCGCGCATATCTCGACAGCATTCTTCCCGACAGCGGGCTGCACGGCGAGCTTGACAATGTTCTTTCGCTGACCGGTTCGATGCAGGGGCTTGATCTTATTTGCAAAACCGTCATAAATCCCGGTGATGTTGTGCTTGTTGAAGAGCCGAGTTTTCTCGGTGCGCTGCAAACTTTCCATGTTGCGCAGGCGAAGCTTGTCACCGTTCCTCTTCATCCGGACGGAATTCACATCGATGAGCTTGAGGCGGTCGTTCGTGAACACAAGCCCGTGATGTTTTACACAATTCCCACCTTCCAGAACCCCACAAGCTGGGTTTCCGGCGTTGAAGTGCGCAGGCGCATTGCGGAGCTTGCTGCCGAGTTTGACATGCTCGTAATCGAGGATGACCCCTATGCCGCGCTCCGTTTTTCCGGTGAAAAGCTGCCCACAATCAAAAGCTTTGACACGAGCGATAATGTTATCGTTCTGACCAGTTTTTCAAAAACGATTTCCCCCGGTCTGCGCGTTGCGCTCTGCTTCGGCAGCAAGGATCTCATCCGCAAAATGACGATAGCAAAACAGGGCAGCGATACTCACTCGCCGAACCTTAATCAGGCAATCGTTGCCGAATACATCAATCGCGGCTTTATGCCGAAACATATTGAGTATATATCGGGCGTTTATTCCCGCTCAGCCCGCATTATGACCGATGCGATGGCTGAGCATTTCCCCGAATGGGTTCACTTTGAGCAGCCCGTCGGCGGTCTGTTCATCTGGTGCACACTTCCCGAGGGCTGGGATGCAAACGAAATCTTCAAGCGTGCGGTCGAGCGTAAAGTTGCGTTCGTTCCCGGTGCGCCTTTCTTCACAACCCCGGGCAAAGGTCAGAACACCTTCCGCCTGAACTTCTCCGCAGAGCCCGAGGAGCGCATTCGCGAGGGCATAAAGCGGTTGGGCGACCTTCTTAAGGAAATGGCGGAAGAACAGAAATAAAATTCGGTTCAAAAACCACCAAATCCACCGAAAGGATAATTTATATAAAATGGAGAACAACGAAATTGCCGCAAACGGCATGATTTCAGAAAATACAGAGAATACAGAGAATACAGAGAACAAATGCGCCGAAAAAACAAACGGGGTTGCAGGCTCCGGGCGCAATGCATACGACGTTCTGAACGAGCGCGGATTCCTTAAACAGTGCTCACACCCCGAGGAGCTTCGCGAACTTCTCGGCAAAGAAAAGCTGACGTTTTACATCGGCTTTGATCCCACGGCGGAAAGTCTCACCGTCGGTCACTATGTTGCAATGTGCGTTATGGCGCATATGCAGAAATGCGGGCATCATCCCATCGTGCTTCTCGGCGGAGGCACGGCAATGATTGCCGATCCGTCCGGAAAGACGGAGCTGCGCAAACTGCTCAGCGTTGAAGAGCTTGACAACAATGTTGCCGGCATCAAAAAACAAATGGAGCGGTTGGTTCGCTTCGACGGAGAAAACGGTGCTGTTATCGTGAACAATGCGGACTGGCTCCGAAACCTCAACTTCATGGATTTCATGCGCGATATTGCCGTGCATTTCTCCGTGAACGAAATGCTTCGTGCGGAATGTTACAAACAGCGTTTCGAACGCGGGCTGACCTTCTTCGAATTCAGCTACATGCTTATGCAGAGCTATGACTTCCTCTGCCTGAACCGCAAATACGGCTGTGAGCTTGAAATGGGCGGCGACGATCAGTGGAGCAATATCCTCGGCGGTGCGGATCTTATCCGCCGCAAGGAACGCAAGCGTGCATACGCTTTTACGACCCGCCTTTTGACTACGGCGGACGGCAAGAAGATGGGCAAAACCGAAAAGGGTGCCGTATGGCTTTCCAAAGAGCGCACAAGTGTGTATGATTTTTACCAGTACTTCCGCAATGTTAACGATGCGGATGTTAAAACCTGCCTGAGTCTGCTGACCTTCCTGCCGATGGACGAAATCGAAGCGCTTTGCGCGGAAGGCGCAAATATCAACGAGGCAAAGCGCGTGCTTGCTTACACCGTAACAAGCCAGGTGCACGGCGAGGACGAAGCCAAAAGAGCCGAGGAAGCTGCGCTTGCGCTGTTCGGCGGCAAAGGCGACCTTACCCATATGCCCACCGTTGCGCTTTCCGATGCGGACATTGAAGAAAGCGGCATGAGCATCACGCGTCTGCTTGTGCTTGCAGGCATTGAAAAATCCAACTCTGCCGCAATAAGATCCGTTCGCGAGGGCGGCATCAGTGTTAACGACCGAAAGGTTACGGACACAAAGGCGGTTTTGGACAGTGCCGAACTTGCGGACGGAATCATCCTTAAAAAAGGCAAAAAAACTTTTGTAAGGCTGATTCACAAGGACTGATTCGGCGGATTTTCAACGCCTCTGTCGGGCGCTGCACTGCAACTGATTTATAAAAATAAACATTCTTTCAGCGGAGTGTCCTTTGATGTTCACTGCGCACTCCGCAAAAGCAACATGATATGGCATTGAAAGCATTCAAAACCCCTGCTGCGGCATCCGAAACGGAGTTTGTTGTTAACAAATCGCGTTTCATCGGAAGAGCTTTTCCGGTTGAAACCGAGGCGGAGGCACTTGAGATTCTTGAACGGATACGCCAAAAGCATTATGATGCAACGCATAACTGCTGGGCGTATAACCTGCGCGGAGCTTCGCCGCTGCGCCGTTTTTCGGACGACGGCGAGCCGGGCGGAACCGCCGGAATGCCGATTATGGACACGCTTATCCGAAGCGAAACCGAAAACGCGCTCATCATTGTGACGCGCTATTTCGGAGGAATCCTTCTCGGCAGCGGCGGACTTGTGCGCGCATACAGCCGATCCGCTGCGGATGCGCTTTCAGCCGCCGGCAGCGTTACAATGACCCCCTGCGCCGAAATAGAGTTCGTAACGGATTATACGCGTTTCGGCGGGATAGAGGGGTTTGTCCGCAAAAATTCAACCGTCAGGAATATTGAATTTCTTGAAAACATAAAATTCAATTGCCTTGTTGAAACAAAAAAAGCGGATGCGTTCATTGCGGATATCATCGAACGGACGGACGGTCGTTCCGCTCCGCGGATGCTCGGTGAGGAGTACCTGCCCCTTGCCGAAAAATGATGCACTGAGCGCGTCAAAACAAGATTCCAAACGGCGCATTTTTCGCACGGTTTGCGCGGCGCCGCATGAAATAAAACATCATTAAATTCTCTTTTTAAAACAGGAGGAACAAAAATGGATATCAAGATCACAAAAGCAACCGAGCTTAAAACAAAACCCACCCTTGAGGAAGAAGCTTCCCTCGGGTTCGGCAAACGTTTCACCGACCATATGTTCATGATGAACTATGACAACGGCGAATGGCATGATGCACGCATCGTTCCCTATCAGAGACTTTCTCTCGATCCTTCCTGCTCCGTTCTTCACTATGCACAGGAGATTTTCGAAGGCCTTAAGGCATATCGTGCCGACGACGGCAGAATCCTGATGTTCCGTGCAAAGGACAATGCTCAGCGTCTTAACAATTCCGCAAGGCGTCTCTGCATGCCTGAAATCGACATCGATTTCAACTATGAGGCAATGCGTCAGCTCGTTCAGGTTGAACGTGACTGGGTACCCCACAGCGCGGGTACAAGCCTCTATCTGCGTCCCACGATGATCGCGGTTGACGAAGCTCTCGGTGTACATGCTGCACACAGCTACCTCTACTACATCATCTGTGCTCCCAGCGGTGCATACTACAAGGCAGGCCTTGCACCCATCCGTATCCGCGTTGAAGACAAATACGTTCGCGCAGTCCGCGGCGGTACCGGCTCTGCAAAGACCGGCGGCAACTATGCCTGCTCCATCCTTGCAGGTGCAGAGGCCGAAAAGGAAGGCTACAGCCAGGTTCTGTGGCTGGACGGCGAGCATCTCAAGTACGTTCAGGAAGTTGGCGCAATGAACATGATGTTCCTTATTGACGGCAAGCTTGTCACTGCTCCCCTGCATGACACCATCCTGCCCGGCATCACCCGCCGCAGCGTCATGACTCTTGCCCGCGAAATGGGCATCGAAGTTGAAGAGCGTCCCATTTCCGTTGATGAGCTTATCGCAGCGGGCGAAAACGGCAGGCTGACCGAAGCATTCGGCACCGGCACCGCGGCAGTCGTCTCCCCCGTCGGAGAACTTGCATATCGCGACAAGCATATCATGATCGGCGACAAGTCCGTAAACAACGGCATCGGCGAACTGACCATGAAGCTTTACAACACTCTCACCGGTTTGCAGTGGGGCAGGATTGAAGATACCCACGGCTGGGTAACGGATATCGATAAGAAATAATTCCGCAGCGAGGGCGTTTCAGCTTAAAGCTCAACAAATCTAACATCAAAACAGCAATACGGCCGTCGGCTTGCCCGGCGGTCGTGTTATTTGTTTGGGTTTTGCATCAGGATGCGCATTCACGGTCGATGCCGAGTGTGAAGAACAGCGCAAGCTCCGATTGCGCCGCATACTCCGTGCGGCATTGCTCCCAATTTAAATATACTTTAAAAAACGTGCATTTTTGCCTTGTTTTAACCTATAATGCAAGCTATAATAAGACTTGGACATTAAACCTTCGTTCTGTCCGCATTTTTTGCGTGTTTAAATGCAGGGCTGCATTTTGCGTGCGGCGGCGGTTCGCAGGGCTAATAAATTCTCAAGGAGGATAAAATCTCTATGGCAAAGACCGTCACTATCGATGGCAATACCGCTGCGGCGCATGTCGCATACGCATTTTCCGATGTTGCGGCTATTTACCCCATCACTCCGTCCTCTCCCATGGCAGAAGTTGCCGATGAATGGGGCGCACAGGGCAGGAAGAATCTTTTCGGTCAAAAGGTCCGCATTGCGGAAATGCAGTCCGAGGGCGGCGCAGCAGGCGCAGTTCACGGTTCCCTTGCGGCAGGCGCACTGACAACCACATTCACCGCTTCTCAGGGTCTTCTTCTGATGATCCCCAACATGTACAAAATCTCCGGCGAAATGCTTCCCGGCGTTTTCCATGTTACGGCACGCGCACTCGCAGCTCATTCGCTTTCCATTTTCGGCGATCACAGTGACGTTATGGGCGCACGTCAGACGGGTTTTGCAATGCTCGCTTCCGCTTCCGTACAGGAAGTTATGGATCTTGCACTCGTGACCCATCTTTCCGCAATCAAGGCGAGCCTGCCGTTCGTTCATTTCTTCGACGGCTTCCGCACCTCTCATGAGATTCAGAAGATCGAACAAATCGAATACGAGGATATGGCAAAGCTGCTCGATTACGATGCCGTTAAGCGTTTCCGTGAGCGTGCACTCAACCCCGAGCATCCCCATCAGTCCGGTACCGCGCAGAATCCCGACATCTATTTCCAGGGTCGCGAAGCTGCAAACATCCACTATGCAAAGGTTCCCGAGATCGTTGAATACTACATGGAAAAAGTCGGCGATCTGACCGGCAGGAGATACCACCTGTTCGATTACGTCGGCGCACCCGATGCAGAGCGCGTTCTCGTTATCATGGGCAGCGGCGCGGATGTTGCGGAAGAAGCTATCAACTACCTCAACGCAAAGGGCGAGAAGCTCGGCCTTATCAAGGTTCGCCTGTATCGTCCCTTCGCAGCGGACAAGTTCCTTGCGGCTATCCCCGCAACCTGCAAGAAGATCGCTGTTCTTGACAGAACCAAGGAACCCGGCTCCCTCGGCGAACCTCTCTACCTCGACATCGTTGACGCGATTGCGGAGGCAGGGCTTGACATCAAGTGCTACGGCGGCAGATACGGCCTCGGCAGCAAGGAATTCACCCCCACCATGGTCAAGCAGGTTTACGACAACCTTAAGCTCGACGAACCCAAGAACCATTTCACCGTCGGCATCATCGACGATGTTATGAATACTTCCCTCCCCGAGGGCGACTTTGTGAACGCCGCTCCCGAGGGCACGATCTGCTGCAAGTTCTTCGGCCTCGGTTCCGACGGTACCGTCGGTGCAAACAAGAACAGCATCAAGATCATCGGCGACCACACCAACATGTTTGCACAGGGCTACTTTGCATACGACTCTAAGAAGTCCGGCGGTCTGACCATCAGCCACCTGCGCTTCGGCAAGACTCCCATCCAGAGCCCCTACCTTATCGACAGTGCGGACTTTGTTGCATGCCATAACGCAAGCTACGTCACCCGTTACGATGTTCTTGAAGGCATCAAGGACGGCGGCGTATTCCTGCTCAACTCCCCGTGGACCGTTGAGGATATGGAACGCGAACTCCCCGCTTCAATGAAGCAGACCATTGCAAAGAAGCATATTCGTTTCTACAACATGGATGCTGTTAAGCTCGCCCGCGAAGTCGGCATGGGCAACCGCATCAACACCATCATGCAGAGCGCATTCTTCAAGCTTGCCGAAATCATCCCCGCAGACGAGGCGATCGATTACATGAAGGCAGCTGCAAAGAAGAGCTACGCAAAGAAGGGTGAGGACGTTGTTCGGAAGAACTATGCCGCAATCGACATCGGCGTTACCGGCATCACCGAAATCAACTACCCCGAAGCATGGGCAACCGCAACAAGCGGCGCAACCGCAATGCATGTCAGCGACGATCCGTATTTCGTTGATTTCATCAAGCCCATCCTTGCTCAGCAGGGCGACAAGCTGCCCGTCAGCAAGCTCGCTGCCGACGGCTATGTTCCCACCGGCACCACCAAGTACGAAAAGCGCGGCATCGCAGTTGAAGTTCCCATGTGGATTCCCGAAAACTGCATCCAGTGCAACCAGTGTGCTCTTGTATGTCCGCATGCAAGCATCCGTCCCTTCGTTATGACCGAAGAGACCGAAGCACCCGAAACCTTCGTTGCCAAGAAGGCGACCGGCGTCGGCGACGGCAAGCTCTTCCGAATTCAGGTCAGCCCCTATGACTGCACCGGCTGCGGCAGCTGCGTCAATGTTTGCCCCGCAAAGACAAAGGCTCTCAAGATGGCTCCTCTTGCAGAAGTCGAAAAAGTTGAAAACGATAACTGGAACTTCGCAATGGATCTGCCCACCCTCGACCTGCCCGTCAACAAGGCAACAGTCAAGGGCAGCCAGTTCCTCCAGCCCATGTTCGAATTCTCCGGCGCATGCGCAGGCTGCGGCGAGACTCCCTATGTAAAGCTTGTTACCCAGCTCTTCGGCGACAGGATGATCGTTGCAAACGCAACCGGCTGTTCCTCCATTTACGGCGGTTCCGCTCCCACCTGCCCCTACACCGTTAACAAGCAGGGTCACGGCCCCGCATGGGCAAACTCCCTCTTTGAAGATAATGCAGAGTTCGGCTTCGGTATGAACCTTGCAACCACCCACCGCCGCGAGAGGCTTGCGGATCTCATCAGGCAGCTTGCTGAAGGCTGCGGCGATGAAGTCAAGGCAATCTGCAATGCATGGCTTGAAAACAAGGACGATGCAGAGGGCAGCCGCAAGGCAGCTCCCGCTGTTGTCAAGATGGCTGAAGAATGCATGAACTGCGGTTGTGAGTGCGACGAGATCTGCAAGGAGATCTATGACCTCCGCGACCTGCTCGTTAAGAAGAGCCAGTGGATCTTCGGCGGCGACGGCTGGGCATACGATATCGGTTACGGCGGACTTGATCACGTTCTTGCAATGGATGAAGACGTCAACGTTCTCGTTATGGACACCGAAGTTTACTCCAACACCGGCGGACAGTCCTCCAAGGCGACTCCGACCGGCTCCGTTGCAAAGTTTGCCGCTGCGGGTAAGCGCACCAAGAAGAAAGATCTCGGCATGATGGCAATGAGCTACGGCTACGTTTACGTTGCAAAGGTCTGCATGGGCGCAAACCCCGCTCAGCTGCTCAAGGCAATGGTTGAAGCGGAAGCTTACAAGGGACCGTCCCTCATTATTGCTTACGCACCCTGCATCAACCACGGCATCAAGGCAGGCATGAGCAAGGTTCAGGACGAAGCGAAGAGGGCTGTTGAGGCCGGCTATTGGCCCCTGTACAGGTATAACCCCGACCTCGCAGCACAGGGCAAGAATCCCTTCACCCTTGACAGCAAGCCCGCAACCGGCGACTACAAGGAATTCATCCTCGGCGAAAACCGCTATGCGGCTCTCAAGCAGCAGTTCCCCGAAGAGGCAGCAACGCTGTTTGCACGCGCAGAGCAGGAAGCAAAGGATAAGTACGACTACTATAAGAAACTCAACGACATGGAATAATCGCAGTTCAACGCGGTTGACAAAGGCGGGATGATTCTGCCCGGCATAATTGCACAACGGCAAAAGATGCCCGCCGCCGGCAGTTGAGTTCAAAACAATAAGAACGAGCTTCCTCCGCACCCCCTGAATGCTGAAGGGGAATCATGAAACGGAAACGAATCATGAGTGCGGGGGAGCTTTTTTTCAATTGAACGGAGCAGAAATTTTCAATTGAACGGAGCAGAAATTCAAAAGACAAACGGATATTGATTGGAAGCGGACGGATCAAAAAACAGCTTTTCGAAACAAAAGTCGAAAAGCTGCCGCTAATGCGCATAATTTGTAATTAAAGAATATCAGCCGTTCATGATTTTTTCTGTTAAATCGTCAACGGTCTTTTTGAGTTTTGCATCGGTCTCGATGCTTTTTTCGATCTGTTCACAGGCATACATAACGGTTGAGTAATGACGCCCGCCGTAGAACGCACCGATTTCGGGGAAAGACGATTCGGTGAGAATCCTTGTAAGATACATTGCGATCTGCCGCGGATAAGCAATGCGGCGTTCGCGCCGACCGGCTTCCATCTCGGCAGGACTTACCGAATAAAAATCGCAGACAACGCGGCGGATAAGTTCCGGCGTTACGGTGCGTTGCTTGCTGCCGGAAACGTAATCCTTAAGGACGTTTTCCGCAAGGGAAGCGGTGATGGGCTTGTTGATGAATTTTGCATAGGCAAGCACGCGGTTCAGACTGCCTTCAAGGTCGCGGATGTTGGAATAAACCCGTTCCGCAACAAGGCCGATAACTTCATCGCTGACGTCAAGATTTTCCTGAGTTACCTTGCGGCGAAGGATTGCAAGCCGTGTTTCAAAATCCGGGGGCTGAATATCGGTGATAAGTCCCCAGCCGAAGCGCGTCCTCAAACGCTCTTCAAGGATGGGAATATCCTTGGGTGGTTTATCGGAGGTTATGATGATCTGCTTGTCCGCATCGCGAAGGTCATTGAATACGTTGAAAAATTCCATTTCGGTTGCATCTTTGCCCGCGATGAACTGAATATCATCGATAAGAAGCACATCAAGATAGCGGTATTTCTCGCGAAGGCTCGTGCGCTCCTTGCGTGCAATGGACTGAACAACATCGTTGGTGAAATTCTCACTTGAAATATAGAGGATTTTGTAATCAGGATGTTCGCCGTGAATAAAATGTCCGATTGCGTGCATAAGATGCGTTTTCCCAAGCCCCACGCCGCCGTAGATATAGAGCGGGTTATAAGCCTTTGAAGGGTTTTCCGCAACGGCAAGCGCAGCCGCATAGGAGAAACGGTTGGATTCACCGGTCACGAAGGTGTCAAAGGTGTATTTGGGAATCAAGGTTGGGCAATCGTTGCGGACCGTTACGGGCTTTACAAAATCGGGAGAAGCCTCGGCAACATCGTCATCGAGGGGCGTTTCGCGGGTCGTGAAGCGCACATGCAGCTCGCAGCCGCAGGATTCACGGATGCTTTTTTCAACCATGGGCGTGTAGAACCGCTCAAGAGTGCTTCGATAAAGCTCATCCTCCGTTTGGAGAACAAGCGTTGTGTCTCCCTCGATCCTGAGGGGAACCAGCGTCGCTATCCACGTGTTGTAACTCGCGTCCGTCATTTCGCTCTTAAGCGCGGCAAGAGCCTTTGACCATATAACAGATGCCGATAACAAAGATTGCCTCCCAACCGTTGCGAAAACACCGGAGCATCGTCAAAACAGTGCCCGGGTGCTTTTGCACAATGAATATTACCCGTATTTAAGCCTGATACCGATCATCGCCTGCTTGGTTTCGGCATTTCGACGCGGAACGCATTAATGCGGAACGCAGTACGCACGGTGCAGCAAAAGCATTAATACAAAGCGTGACAAATGAAGCATTGCTTTCATAGGGTGGACTAATATAATAACAAATTTGCAAAGATTTCGCAAGGCTTCATTGTGGATAATTTTTTCCGATTTGTACCGTTTTTTTTAAAAAAGCACCAGATATTGTGGAAAAAACGAGCATTATATTAGATATACTTAAAAAAAGAGAATAATATTCGAAATTTGCGGTAAAAAACGAGTTTGGGCAGGCATTTCCCGGGAAATATCTTTCGGATTCCGTGTGCCGCCGCGGTGCCGTGCGGTTAGATGCGTCTTGAAACAGCCTGTTCACAAAATGTTTACAAAAAATTTAATTTCGGTACTTTCCAATAAGCTGCAATTGGTGTATAATAACTCCAAATCCGGTAAATTTCACAGATTCCTCCAATCGGCGCGTTGATGCCTGCAATCAGCATGGTGATTTCTGTAATCAGCATGGTGATTTCTGTGATCAGCATGGTGATTTCTGTAATCAGCATGACGCCGTGAGCGGAACAAAAATCGGAAAGGATGAAAAAATGGAAAGAAAAACAAATAAAAAAAGCAGCGCGCTGCCTGTCATTATCCTGCTTGCGGTCATCATTGCGGCGGGAGTGGCTGCGTTCTTTTTGCTGAGAGGCGAAAAGTTCCTCGGCGGAAGGAAGGATATTACGATTACCGAAGCGGTGACGACAAACACGAACGGAATTACCGATCCGGAGCTTGGAAATCCGGATTGGATTGAGCTGTGCAATCCGACGGATGCGGCAATGGATATTTCAAACTATGCCCTCGGAGTCGGCAATGAGGAGGGCGGAAGGTTCATCTTCCCTTCAGGCACAACGATCGCGGGCAAAGGCTATCTGCTTGTTTACTTTAAGGATCGCGGAGTTTCAACAACAGGAAAACTTGTTGCGGGCGGCGATCTTGCGGCGGCGGGAGAGGCCGTGACGCTTTACAACACTGCGGGAGAGGTTGTCCATAAGGTTGATATTCCCGAACTTCCGGCGAATATTTCTTATGCCATGGATTCCGCAGGTCATTTCGGCTACGCAAAAGTTCCGACACCCGGAGCGGAAAACAGCACTGCAATTTCCAAAACCCCTGACGGAGCGCAAAACATCGAAGCTCCGAAATCACTCATCGTAAATGAAGTTCTGCGCGGCGAGAACGGCTTTGTTGAGGTTCGCAACAATTCCTCAAAGACGATTCAGCTTCATGACTTCTACCTTTCCGACAATGCGGACAAGGTCAACAAGTGGCGGTTCCCGCAGCAGACGCTTGAACCCGGTGCGCTCGCGGCTGTGAACCTTTGCGGTTCCGCGTATGCAGGCTCTGCAACGGCGGACGGTGAAGAGGGAAAACTGCTCTTCAATGCCAACTTCAAGCTTAACACCGAGGAAAACACCGTTTATATTGCGGGTTCCGGCGGGAATATAATCGATACATTCACCTTTGATATGAATATGCCCGGCGCGGTTGCGGCAGTACGCACGGCAAAGGGCGTTGAATACACAGGCACGGCAACAAAATGTGCCGAAAACAGCGATTCCACATTCGCCGAGATCACATGGACGGATATGGATTCAAGCGACGTGCTGAGAATCAACGAATTCCTGCCGAAAAACAAATTCGATATTACAGACGGCGACGGTGACCGCAGCGAGTGGGTTGAGCTTTACAACAGCGGAAGCGAGCCTGTTTCGCTCCTCGGCTACTATCTTTCGGACAACAGCGCAGAGCGCGACAAGTGGGCATTGCCCGATATTACTCTCGGCGGCGGTGAGTATTTGATCGTTTTCCTTTCCGGCAAGGACAGGACGGACGGAGAAATGCACGCCTCGTTCAGCATTTCCGACACTGATGAAGGCATATTCCTTTCAAACTACAACGGAATGCGTTCCGACAGCCTGCTGCTTCCTTCCGAATTGAGCGCGAATGTTTCAATCGGCAGAGGGGAAAACGGCGAGGTTCTGTATTATGCACGTCCGACGCCTGCGGCAGCAAACACGGCGGCAGGTTTTGCGGAACCCATGGGCGTGGGGGGGTTCAACCCCTCCTCCGTTTATATCAACGAAGTTTGCGCGGTAACAACGCCGCGCAGCGGGGAGATGGACTGGGTCGAATTCTATAACGGCGGCGATGAAAGCGTAACGCTCACAGGCTGGCATATCAGCGACAGCAAGCGTGAACTGCAAAAGTTTGAGCTTTCGTTCATTACGGTTCCCGCAAAGGGTTATGCGGTGCTCAGCTGCTCCGGCAGCATTTCCGATGCCGCACCGACGGTTGCACCGTTCAGCGTATCGGGCAGCGGTGACGGGCTGATTTTGACATCTGCCGACGGAACTGTCATAGACTATTTTGAAACGGGTGCAACCCGACTGGGCGTTACAAGCGGCAGGCAGACCGGCGGCGGGAGCGGTGACCGCGTTTTTTTTACGCAGGCGACCAAGGGCAGCGAAAACCCCGATGTTTGCTACCTTTCCTATGCGGCGAACGCCGTTTTTTCAAATACCGAACTTTATCACAGCGAGCCTTTTTCGCTTGAGATAAAAACGCAGAATGCAGACGGTGTGATAAGATACACCACCGACGGCAGCAAGCCGACCGAGCAGAGCACGGAGTATACAGGTGCAATAACGATTTCTTCAAATACGGTTATTCGCGCTGCAACCTTTGTTTCCGGCATGATGCCGAGTGATGTTGCAACTGCAACTTATCTTTTTGAAACGCCGCACAGCGTGCCGGTTGTGACGCTTGCAATGAACCAAAAAGATTTTGACGATGTTTATGCTGTCAGCAGTCCGTTCGTTCCGGTTGTTGAACGGGAGGGGCATATACAGTATTTTGAAAAAGACGGAAGCCTCGGAGTTGAAACCTCCGCCGGCATTCGCGTTTCCGGTGCGTCAACCCGGCGTTATCCGCAAAAGTCCCTTGCGCTCATGTTTCGCTCCGGCTACGGAAGAAAGACCGTTACCTATCCTTTCTTCGGAAACGATTATATCAAGACTTTCGGTTCGCTCGTGCTTCGCAATGCGGGTCAGGACTGCCTGAATACCCGCATTCGCGATTCTTTCACAAGCACCGCCGTTCTCGATATGAACATCGATTCGTCCGCGGCAACTTTCTGCGCGGTCTATATCAACGGCCGTTACTGGGGGTTGTATGACCTTAAGGAGAACATGAACAAGGATTACCTTGCTGCGCATTACGGCGTTGATGAGGACACTGTAAACATTATAAAGCGCAACACCGTTGAGCTTGCGGGCAGCAATGCGGATTTTCTCCGCGTCAGAAGCTACGTTGTTCAACAGAATGCAAGCGGCGCAAACGTTGTTGTACCTTTGACGGCGGAACGGTATGCGGAATTTACAAAATGGGTGGATGCCGAGTCCATTGCGGATTATCTGATTGCAAGGGAATACTTCCCCGATGCGGATATGTTCAACCAGAAGTATTGGCGCACAACGGACTATAAGGTGCGCTGGCGTGCGATATTCTATGATTCCGATTTCGCTCTCAGTTCCGAGCGCGGCGATGTTCTCGGGCATTACTTCAACGTTGTCGGTGTTCCGAGTGCGGACGGTTCATTGAGCCAAATGGATCTTTACTGCGGACTGCGTTCCAATGAAGAATGGAGCGACTACTTCATAACGCGTTATATATATGTTACGAAGTACTATTTGAACAACGACAGACTGCTGCCGCTTTTTGATTCCATGGTGGACACGATTCAACCTGAAATGGACAGGCAAATTGCCCGCTGGGGACGCCCCGAATCCCGCAGCCATTGGGAAAACGAAATTTCAAAACTGCGCAGTATGCTTGCTGCCCGCCCGCAGTACGCAAAGCAGTGCCTGCAATACAATTTTAAGTTGTCCGAGGCACAATATGCGGAATATGAGGCAAAGGCGGATGAAATGTTCAATCAGAACGGCGGAGTTTTTAAGTAAGCTCACGTGCAGCGAAATGCAGACTGCATATTTTCACGGATTTGGTTCCGCATGAGTTTTTGATGACGGGATTCATGCGGAACACACAGAAAAAATATAGATTTTAATTTTTGCATCGAAAAGGTTTTAGCAAAAAAGAGAGGGCAAGATGAAGATTATCATTGTCGGCGGAGGCAAAGTCGGGCACCAAATCGGAAAAAAACTGACAAATGAAAAGCACGATGTTGTTATAATTGATGACGATCCGGATGTGCTTGCACGCATATCCGACGAAATGGATGTTTTTTGCGTTGAAGGCAACGGTGCGGATTATAAGGTTCAGAGCGAAGCAGGTGCGGGGTCGGCCGATATTTTGATTGCAGCAACGGCGCATGACGAAATCAACATGCTTTGCTGCCTTATTGCACATAAACTGGGCGCAAAGCACACGATCGCCCGCGTTCGCGACCCGGAATACACCGTTCAGCTTGACTTTTTAAAGGACGAATTGGGGCTTTCAATGGCGATTAACCCGGAGCTTGCCGCAGCGGATGAAATTGCAAGGCTTTTGCGTATTCCGAGTGCACTCAATGTTGAGCTTTTTGCACGCGGGCGCGTGGAGCTTGTCGAGTTCCGCATCGGTGAGGGAAATCCGCTTATCGGCCTCTCGCTCATGCAGATTTATAAAAAATACCAGATAAAAATTCTTATTTGCGCCGTTCAGCGCGGAACCGAGGTAATTATTCCGAACGGCGAATTCGAGCTTGAGCAGGGCGACAGGCTGCATATCACGGCGTCTCATGAGGAGATGGCGCGGTTTTTCCGCACTGTTTATCCCGATAAAAAGCGTAAAGTGAAAACGGTTATGGTCTGCGGCGGAAGCAGGATTGCATACTACCTTTCGCTTGCGCTGTCGAAAGTCGGCGTGCAGGTGAAAATAATCGAAAGCAATCCGCGGCGCGCTGAACAGCTCAGCGAGGATTTGGACAGTGCGTTGATAATCTGCGGCGATTCGACCGACCACGATCTTTTGATTCAGGAGGGCATAAACAGCGTTGATGCTTTTGTATCGCTCACAGGTATGGACGAGAACAACATCATAAGCGGACTTTTTGCAAAGTGGCAGGGCGCAGGACGCGTCATTGCAAAGGTGAACAACGAAGGTCTTTGCAGCATCGTTCCTGAAAACGAGCTCGATTGCATAATTTCGCCCAAAACGATAACGGCGAACCAGATTTTGACGTTCGTCCGTGCAATGGACTGCAGCCCCGAGGGCAGCAATGTGGAAACCGTACATCAAATGGTGGGCGGCAAGATCGAGGCGATTGAGTTTTCCGCAAAGGGCAATCATCCGATGTACGGGCGGCCGCTCAAGGAACTGAAGCGCAGCCTTCACAAGGATTTGCTCATTGCCTGCATTGTCCGCGGCGAAAAAACAATAATCCCGGGCGGCGATGACTGCATAAAAGCAGGGGATCAGGTAATTGTTGTTACAAAGCATATACTGTTTAACGATCTGACGGATGTATTGACGGAGAACCTTCAGTAAAAGGACGGAGATTCTTTGAAGCGTGACTGACCGGTTTATGGAAATAAGCGTGCTTACAACGTGGGGTAATAAAAATGAATTTTCGCCTTGTTTTAAATATGCTCGGCAAGATTTTGCTGATAATGGCGGCACTGATGCTCCTGCCTGCCGTGGTTTCGGTATGCAGCGGCGGCACGGATCTTTTGGCAATTCTTGCTTCCGCAGCAATAACGGCGGCTGTCGGCGGCGGTATGCTGCTTGTGAAACCAAAGGACACGACCTTTTTTGCAAAGGAGGGCTTCGTTGTTGTTGCGCTTGCATGGGTAGTGATGTCCTTGCTCGGCGCACTGCCGTTTATGTTCGGCGGGGTTTTTACAAATTACATGGATGCAGTTTTTGAAACGGCCTCCGGTTTCACAACAACGGGCGCAACCGTGCTTTCGGGCGGCGTATCCGCAATCCCGCACGGCATAGGCTTTTGGCGGTGCTTCATCATATTCATCGGAGGTATGGGTGTTCTTGTTTTTGTAATGGCTGTTCTGCCGCTTTCAAAGGAACGCTCAATGTACCTGATGCGCGCGGAAGTTCCCGGGCCGAGCGTCGGCAAACTGGTTGCAAAGGCAAAGGACACCGCGCTCATTCTGTATTCAATTTATTTCGCATTAATGGTGCTGATGGCTGTGATGCTTCTGTTCGGGGGAATGAACGTTTATGAGGCATTCACAACTGCGCTTTCAACCGCGGGCACGGGCGGCTTCATGGTTTATGACGCCGGTTTCATCGGGCTTTCGCCGTACCTTCAAACGGTCACGACCGTGTTCATGATGCTGTTTGCTGTCAACTTCAACCTTTATTATTATATTTTAATGCGCAGAATCGGCGACGTGACACATAATGAGGAGCTGCGCTGGTTCCTCGGCATATTCTTTGCCGCCGTGCTGACGATGACGGTTGCAAACATCGGGCAATTCGGTTCGTTCGGCGAATCACTGCACCATACGGCGTTCAATGCCGCTTCGGTGTACAGCACAACGGGCTTCGCCAGTATTGATTTCGACAAATGGCCCACAATTTCAAAATCCATTATGCTGCTGTTGATGGTTTGCGGCGGCTGCACGGGCTCAACGGCCGGCGGAATCAAGACTTCCCGCGTTGCAATTTTGGTTAAAAACGCGTTCAATGAGCTTCGCCGCTTTGCTCACCCGAAATATGTCCGTTCGCTGAAACTGGACGGAAAAGTTGTTTCGGAGCCTGTCGTTCGTTCGGTCACGGTTTATTTTTCGGTTATAATCGGAATAATTATCGTTTCCATAATACTTGTTTCGGCAAACGGTTTTGATTTTGAATCCTCATTATCGGCGGTTTTTGCCTGCATTTTCAATATCGGACCCGGATTCCACGCATTCGGACCGACGGCGAGTTTTACTCCGCTCAGCAATTTTTCAAAGTTGGTGCTGACTTTTGACATGCTTGCGGGCAGGCTCGAACTTTGGCCGCTGCTGCTGCCTTTTGTGCCGTCAACATGGAAAAAACGTGCGGTATACAAATAATCAACGGTAACGGAAACAAAAAACATTGCAAACGGAAAGGAATTGGGTTTGAAAATTTTTCTTGTCGCAAGTGAATGTGTCCCGTTCATAAAAACGGGCGGATTGGCGGATGTTGTGGGCGCATTGCCTGCCGCGCTGAAAAAGCTCGGGGCGGAGGTTTCCGTTCTGATTCCGAAATACAGCATGATTCCGCAGCAATTCCGCAAAGAAATGCAGCATATTACGGACTTTTCGATTCAGCTCGGCTGGCGGAATCAATATGTCGGCGTTGAGAAAATCCACCGTGAAGGCATCGATTTCTACTTTGCGGACAACGAGTTTTATTTTAAACAGGATTATGTTTATTCAAGCGGCGATTTCGAGGCGGAGCGTTACTGCTGGTTTTCGAAAGCGGCACTTGAAATAATGCAAAAGCTGGATATTGTGCCGGATATCATTCACCTGAACGATTGGCAAACGGGCATGATTCCGCTGCTGCTTCGGGAGCAATATTCCGCATTGCCGGAATTCTCTCGCGTTAAAACGGTGTTCACGATTCACAACCTCCGCTATCAGGGGTTGATGAACCCGATGCTTGTGAATGACTTGCTGAGCCTCGGGCAGAATGCACTGGCGCAAATCGAGTACTATTGCAATATCAACTGCATGAAAGCGGGGATCATCTATTCCGATGCGGTCACGACCGTAAGCCCGACTTATGCAAAGGAGATCTGCACTCCACGCTGCGGCGAAACTCTGGATGGGCTGCTGCGGCATAAACACATTGCGGGAATCCTGAACGGCATTGACAAAAAGCTGTACAATCCGTGGACGGATAAAGCTCTTTGCAGCCGTTTCTCAAAAAATCAGCCGCAGGGCAAACAAAAATGTAAATCCGCACTCCAAACGGCTTTGGGACTTGAACAGTCGGAGGAGCGGCCTGTTGCGGCGGTGATTTCGCGTCTGACAAACCAAAAGGGGCTCGACCTTTTTCGCGCCGTGATTCCGGGTTTGCTGGATCTTGGTGCGCAGCTTGTGATCCTCGGCATGGGTGATGCGGAATACGAGCGCATGTTCGCCGACCTTGCCGCAATAAATCCCTCTTCGGTTGCCTTCCGTGCCGAGATGAACGATGCGCTTGCGCGGCAAATCTATGCCGGGGCGGACATCTTCCTGATGCCCTCTGCATTCGAACCCTGCGGGCTGTCACAGCTGCTTGCAATGCGCTACGGTGCAATTCCCGTTGTGCGCGAAACGGGAGGCCTTGCGGACACTGTCATTCCCTATAACCGCTTCACGGACGAGGGCACGGGCTTTTCCTTCAGAAACTATTCTGCTGACGAGCTGTATAATGCTTCCCGTGCCGCAATCGAGCTTTATTGCGGAGACAAAGCCGCTTGGCAAAGGCTCACCGCCCGCGCAATGGCGGCGGATTTCGGCTGGAGCAGAAGTGCAGGGGAATACCTTCACTTGTATAAAACGCTCAAAATGAACTGATATTGATTATTTATACCGCAAAAGCGCAAACGCACCCCGAATTTCGGGGTGCGTTTGCTGTATGTGAGAAGTAAAGAGAATGGCTGTGAAAAAGCTTTATGCAACGCCGATGGCAACCCTTGCGATAAGAATTGCGTCGGTCATATCGATTCTGCCGTTGCCGTCGAAATCAGCGGCGGTTTCTGCATTGGGGAGTTCTGCGGAAAGGGTGCTTACGCCGATTGCACAGCGGGCAACCTGAATTGCGTCCGCAAGTGTAACGCCGCCGTCGCCGTCAACATCGCCGAGAAGAACGGGGGAGTAGTCGTCGGTGTAGCATGCAACAATGTCGATGCCCTCGTTGCCGGTGATAAGGAGCATGCTCTCTGTTGAAACAAGCCTACCGTTAACATACCATCCGCGGAATTCGCCGTTGTTCTCAGCATAGAGGGAATACGAGACTTCAGAATTCGTAGGACTGGAGCTATATGAGAAACCCATGCTGCCTTCACCTTCAACGTGTGCCGTTGTAACCTGCTGCATTCCCTTGGGGCTGAAAGCAATTTCCCGAAGGGGGCAGTCCATAATGCAGATTCCGGCAAGCACGGGGCAGTTTACAGCGGAAAAATAGGTGCATTCGGACTGGGCGTTGAAGTTCACATCGGTGAGCCTTTCGCAGTTGTCAACAATAACACCGGAAATATGGGTCTGCCCTGCATCGGGAGAGCAGACGCGCCTTACGGAAGTGCCGCTCAGGTTCAGCTCGCCGTATGCATCGGGTTTGATGGTTTCGATAATGTCTGCACAGATAATTTCGCCGGTAACGGGATCAGCAAACTCAACCCCATACCAGTAGTCGTATTCAAAGGAAAACTCTTCAAGGAGAGGTTCACCGGGAGTTTGCTGAACGGGCGAATACTTTGCAAAGGGAACAACATAATACGGGCTGTAAATCCAGCCGTGGTACTGAGCTATATCGCCGACGTCGAAAATCACATCGGCATTGCTGACGCCGGGCATGCCTGTTTCGTTTTGCAGAAAGGCATTGAGCTGCTCATAATCTGAGGGAAGAAATTTCGGGGACGAAGAACGCTCCGCATTCAGCCCGACAGGCAGGGAAGCAAGCACAAACAGTGCGGCGAGAAGGACGGTAAGGATTCGTTTCATTTTTTGACCTCCTAAATTATTCTATAACATCGCTGTGGGCGGTGTTAAAAGCATGAAACTCGAGGGTGATAGAATCGGCAAGTCCGTTACCGATGGATCGATTTGCAAAGTCTATGCCAAGTGGAGAATAGCGATACTCGGCAAGTCCTCTATTATTAATGAATATGAATTGACTTCCGACAACAATATTCGAAGAGCTATTCATTTCGGGAACGTAGACCTCGACATTTCCAAGGTAGGTAGGATGACCGTTAATCTGGTTCCCTGTCGGTGTTGCTCCTATATCGGATGCAAGACGAGCTGCATATGCCGGTTGGTCGGTTATATAGTTAACCAATGGATACTGATCATATACTCTGCGGATGGACGTGTTATAGAGAGCAACCGATGCGGGATCATTGCTTGTGACATAGTTACCATCAGCCGGAACAATGAAAAATGATGTTCCGGTACTGTCAATGACAACACTTTCAACAACGAAACCTTCGGGGATATTTTCCGGAGTATAGTATCCGCCGGCTGAGGAGGAAGTTGTTTGGGTCGGGGAAGAGGATTCGTTTTGCGCCGTTACATATGCAATGTATTCATTGACACTGTCAAAGGAAACGGAGGGCGCAATATCATATGCGCATACCTGCGAATCTTTTCCGTTGTCAGAATTAGACGCAAAACTGGTTTTGAAGGTTGAAACAGTATATGCAACGCAAAACAATGCGGCGCAAGCAATTACTGCACAAAGTACAATAGAGAAAGCTTTTTTTAACATTATAGTATGTCTCCTTTACTTTACTGCGCGTTTTGCGAGTTGGTTGTTAGGTGATTGAAATTGATAATTGCTTTACAATTATCACACCAAACATCGTTTGCATGAAGGATAGAATCAAAGCCACCGCTCATTGCGCAAGGCTGATTTTCTGAGCAGTTTCCGTCATGCAAGAAAGAATTGTGCCCGAATTCATGCCAGAAAACAGTACGATTGCTGAGCATATTCAATGTTTGATATGGATTGGGCATGCTTTCGGACAATTGCCCGGTGCCGCCTAATACTGCGGCATGTGAACCCAAATAACTGCATCCGGCATAAAAACGATGCTTACCCAAGGATTTGTCAAAATGACAAATAGACATTGCTGTATAAACGGATGCCTGATTGAATTCATTTGTATTAGAACCGGCATATGCGTTCATAGGCATAAGCCAAGAAAAAACATTGTTATGATGGCCAACACCAGGCTCATCATAATTGCAGTTATGTTCGTCATCAACAGGTGTACATGTACATTGCCCCCCTTTAAGCCAGCCGACTCGAGGACGTACAAGACCGCTTGTTTCATCCCCGGCTATACTGCTGACATAGGTTCTGAGACCATTTCCAACAGGACACTGCATGGCATATTCATCACCAAGATACGATGAATAGTCTGAAACGGTGAAATTCAGCGAAATGCCAAATGTATCGTAGTAAGGATAACGAATAAGGCGTCCGATCTCATCAAATCTTTTCACGATTTGTTCGTGCGTAAGTCCATATTGTTGAAGCACATCATCATAGCTCTCATCATACATGAGAAGAATGTTGATGGTTGGTTGCAGGGGGATAGATACATCCGCTTTAGCAACGCTTGTCGGAGCGATGCAGAAACAGGTGATTATCATTGCAAGGGAGAGAGCAATGACAGAGGTTGTGAGCTTTTTCATAATAAACTCCTTTAGTATTTTCTGTCGAATACGAGTTGAATTGAGCCAATTAAACTCGTGCAGCCTTTCATCAAAAGGAAAGATTTTTCGATGGAAAGGGCGAAATGAACCTGTCCGCACAAAACTGTCAGGTAGTGTCGAAAGGCACTGCGAATGTTTTTAAATCACCTCCTCTACTTATATAACGATGAAACCTGTCGTTTGGTTGTGCAAATTTCATCGAATTTAACAATATATTGTCGTCCTGCTTCACTTGTCCTTTACCGGCAAATGAAACATTGCAGCAATCAGCTTGCCGAGGGTTTCAAAATTCAGCTTAGCCGAGGGGTTTGAAATTCAGCTTATTTTCCCCCTCATTAATATTAGGGCAAAAATCGCGGTTTTGTTCACCGAAAAAATAAATATATTTTAATTATGCGTAGATTTTCCGCAAAAGCGCAAACGCACCCCGAATTATGAAGGCTGAAACGCGCTGCGAATGCTTTAAAGCACCTCCTTTGTTTATATGCGGAGCAGCCGACTTGAACAGTACAGTCGGCACTGCACGTGCATCCGCCGAGGGGTTTAAAATTCAGCTTAGCCGAGGGTTTCAAAATTCAGCTTAGCTGAGGGGTTTAAAACTCAGCTTATTTTCCCCCTCATTATGTATAGGGCAAAAATCGCGGTTTTGTTCATCGGAAAAATAAATATATTTTTATCAGACGCTGAAACGAATAAAAAAACCGCCGCAAACGGGCAGCGTTTGCGGCGGCTGAATTCAGTCTGTCAGGATTTGAGGCTCAAAATGATTCCGAGAGCGATGGAAAGAGTTGCGGCGGCAATGACCTGATATTCCGGAGGGAGCATGAAGGTCAGAGTGTGTGCGGGAATCCAAAACAGCGGAATCGTTTTGAACAGCGTGAAGGAAACGAATTTGTGCCAATCCACCGTTTCGATGACTCGGCGGAGTCCGGGTTTTTTTGTGCCTTCGGCACGCAGTTCAAGGTATCGGTCGGTGCATTTGTGAAACGCCATGAACGTTGGGCCGAATGTCAGGTTCATCACGGCGGCGGTGTAGAATGCGCAGAGCAGTTTGTTCCAAAACTCCGCTTTTGCGCCGGGCAGATATCCGGATTCAACAAGACCTGCAACGCCGAAAGAATAGGTTTTCATCATGAACGTTATCGCAACACCGATAAGCCCCCAGATGATGACGCGCCAAACGGTATAAACGGGCAGAACCCATGCTTTTTTGCGCAGACGGAGGGCAAGCACTTCGCCGACTGTTGCAAGCAGACCGAATTTGATAAAGCCCATGATGTACGGGTGGGCGGAGGAGAGGGATTTGAAGACCTCGCGGCTTTGCGGAATGATAAGCACGGCGGCGAATGCGGCAAGCACCGCAAACGCGCACACGGCAGCGGCAGCATTGCTGCGCACGGGTTCGGTTGAAGGGGAATTCTTTTTGTTTTCGGGCATTTTAACCTCCGTTTATTGTGTGTTTGGCGTCAGTCAACATCCCGAACGACGGATTCGGGCTTTTCGTCCAACCGCTCGGGGTTGGCAAGGCAGCGTTTCATGAACTTTATGGATGAGGCGAAATAGAAGCCGTCGCAAATTCGCTCATCGGTCGTGACGGTGAAATCGATATATTTCTTTTGCTGAACCGTGCCGTCGGGAAGCATGAAATTTTCCCTTCGCTTTGCACCGAAAGCGAGAAAAATCGGTAAATTGCCGAAATCATACAAATGATGATAAATTGGCGGAATGCCGAGCGAACCCATGCTTGTTATGAACATTGAGCCGTGGAACGGGCTGAGTTTGAGCAATATGCGCGGGAGCTTTCCGAAATAGTCAAAAACACGGATGAGCCAAAGGGTGAATTCCATAAGCAGCCCGGGGATAAAGTTCAGAAGACCCGCAAGCTTGTCGAAACTGCTGTTCAGCTCTTCGGAGGCTTTTGCTTCCTCAACGGCGGCGTTGAACTTTTCGTAAACATCGTAAACGCTGTCTTCCGGGTGGAATTCAACTTTTATGATGGTTTCGGAGGCATCGGTTGCCATATCCTTTTTTATTGCCATGCAGACGATGATCTTTCCGTCGCGTGTGTAGATCCTGTGTCCCGCGATGAAGCGGTTGATTGCGGGGCGTTGGGATACGGTGCGGACGTATGCGGCAAGCAGCAGGTGCGTATAGCCGAATTTGTCAAGCCCTTCTTCGCGTTTTTCGCGAATGTATTTTTCCGCCGCAGAGCATTCGAAACCGTCCCTGAAAAGATTGTTTGCGCCGTTGCGGCGGGACATGATGTAAACTCCGACGCCGCTGATGGGGTCAAGGCTGCGGAGTCTGCGTCCGTCCGAACGATCGCCGCAGGCAGGGAGGGGCATGTTGTCGGAGTTAAGCTTTGCACCGATAAAAACAAGGATAACAGCCAATGCGGCGCAAAACAGGGAGATGCCGCCGAGGAAGGACGTTATTCCGCCTTCGGGCTGCCTGAAGATGTTCAAAAGCTCGCTTTGCCAAAAAACGATCGCAGCCGCTGCCGCAAAAGCAATGAGCGCAATGTATCGGCGTGCGGCAACTGATTTTGCGCGTTTTGCGCCCGTGTTGACCGCAAAGCGGTAAATGAAATAAAGCATACAGCAAAAAACGATGTTGGCCGCAAGCAGAATCCCGCTGTTGAAGCCGAAAGCACCGGATTTGAACAGGATGCAGGCGCGGTAAATCAAAAATGCCGTGCCGAAAAACACGGGAGTGCAGGTTGTGAAAAGCCGCTCCGAGCCTTTTGAAATGAGCACAGCAGCATACCAAAGGCAGAACACGACCGGCAGAACGACAAAAAACAGCACGAAAGCGGTCGAACCGACGCCCTCCGCGTCCTCAACGGGGGAGCTGTAATAAACGATCCGCAATGCGCCGGAAAGCAAAATAAACAGCGAGGCAAGCCACATGAAAACATTGCGCCTGCCGAGACCGAAGGAGGCATATTGCTCCGAAGGCTGTGAAACATTTGTTTTTTCCATGGCAATATTATAGCAATTTCGTGCCCGAAATGCAACAAAAAACGCTCCGCACCAAAGAATCATTGAATCATTGAAGCAGAGCGTTCGCCGAGCGGGTTGTTTGGCTTGAGGCGCAAAAACGGTCGCCGGCGGTCAAATGCCGAAAGTCAAATGCCGAAAGGATAATTAATCCGGATCGGGCGCGTAATTTGCATATTTTGTGAGCTCGGGAACCCACATGACTTTTATGGATGCCGTTGCGCCGTTTCTGTGTTTTGCAACGTTGATATAGGATGTGTTGTCCCCATCCATGGCTTCCTGCGTATCCGGATAGGCGGCGGGTCGATAAAGCATCATGATAACGTCCGCATCCTGTTCGATTGAACCGCTTTCGCGCAGGTCGCTCATGAGCGGAGTGTGATCTTTTCGCTTGTCGGGTTCGCGGGAAAGCTGGGAAAGCACAACAACGGCAACGTTAAGCTCCCTTGCAAGTATCTTGAGCGCACGCGTCATTGCCGAGATTTCAAGCACGCGCGAATCCTGGCTTTTTGCGGACTGCATAAGCTGAAGGTAGTCGATTATAACAACGTCAAGCCCGTGAATTGCCTGAATGCGGCGGCATTTTGAACGCACTTCCGCAACAGTCACGCCGGGGGTGTCGTCAATCAGAATCTTTGCCTCGCCGACGGTGTTGAATCTGTCTGCAATTTTGAGTATTTCGGTTGCGCCGAGTTCGCCCGTGCGGAGTTTTTGCATGTTGACGCCGGATTCGGAGGCCATGATACGCATGACAACCTGCTCCTTGCTCATTTCAAGGCTGAATACCGCAACGGTTGCGCCTTCGCGTATGGCTGCATGGGCGGCGATATTGAGAGCGAATGCGGATTTGCCCGTTGCGGGGCGGCCGGCAATAATAATAAGGTCGCTGCGCTGGAGTCCGCTTGTCAGTTCGTCAAGGTCAATAAGCCCCGTTGCAATGCCTGTGCGTCGGCCGCGGTTCTGCATGTATTCCCCGATTTGGGTGTATACGCGGGAATAGACGGAGCTTATCGGCTCCATCGTGTCCGCCGTTTTTCGCATTGCAATGTCGTAAATTCGGCGTTCGGCATCGTCCAGAATGGCAGCGGTTTCCTTCTCGCTGCCCGCTGCGTCCTGCGCAATGCCGGAACCGACGCTGATGAGGCGGCGGCGCATTGAATGCCCTTCAACAATGCTGATATAATGCTCAATGTTTGCGGCACTGGGCGTGTAAATCGCAAGCTCGGCAATATAGCCCATGCCGCCGGCGGAATCCAGCTTGCCCTGCCGCTCAAGCATATCAACAAGGGTGACGTTGTCGATGAGCTTGCCGGAGTTGTAAAGGGCTTGCATGGCGGAAAAAATGTCCCTGTGGGCAACGGAAAAAAAGTCCTCCGCGTTGAGCACTTCAAGTGCTTTTTCAGCCGCAAGGGAGGACAAAAGAATGCTGCCCAGAACGGATTTTTCGGCATCCGTGCTGTGCGGCACGGTGCGGTTGGTTTCGTCCATAAAAGTTCCCTGTTGAATCAATGCATTAAAATATCGGCATTGACTTTGATTCGATTCATGCCGAACGGCGGAATATGAATTCCGCTTATACGAAGGTTATGACGTTTTATTCGGCAATGCCGAGAACCTCAACCTTGAAGTTTGCATCGGTCTGCTCGAACATGTGTGCACAAACGGTGTAAATGCCGACGGCCTTAATAGGCTCGTCAATGCGGATTTTTTTCTTGTCAACGGTGATATCAAACTGCTCTTTCAATGCAGCGGCAATTTCTTTGCCCGTGACCGCGCCGAAAAGCCTTCCGTTTTCGCCGGCTTTGCAGTAGACTTTTACAGAAAGCTTGCTCATGTCCGCTGCAAGAGCCTGTGCGTTTTTGCGCTGAACTTCAACGCGATGCTTGGCGGCCTGTTTGCGGATGTTTGCGGCGTTGATCGTGCCTGCATCGGCGGGAACGGCCAAACCTCGCGGAATCAGGAAATTGCTTGCGTAGCCATCGCTGACGGTAACAATGTCTCCGGCTTTGCCTGTGCCGTGAACATCCTGTTTGAGCATAATTTTCATAGTTTTTCTCCTAATAATATATTTATGTTGTTCTTTTAAAAACAACGACGGTTTACAACAATAAACTTATGTATGCAATAAAAGGCATGGGAATGCTTTATTGCTTTGTTTCGTTCGAATCCGAATCGCTCGAAGCATTCTTGTCGGAATCGGAATTATCATGTTCCGGCATATCATCATTATCGGACTTATCGGAGCTTCCGGAATCTTTGGGCGGATTGGGCTCACCGAATGCGAAATCGTCATTTGCCGGGTCATCTTCACGTTTTTTTCGCACTGCAATGATTCGCGGCCCCTGACCGTCGTCAAGATCAACGGAAACGACACTGCTGCCTTCCCGCTCCGCTTTTTCGAACGCCGCGCGAATTTTATCATCCACCCGCATCATCTTGAGCCTGAACCCGGTGTAGAGCTCAACAAGTCCGAACCCGGCAAGCAGAAACGGCGAAAAGCAGATGACAAAAGCCATCAGCACGACGGCAAACGGACTGACGGACTGATTTGGGCGGTTACGCGAAAAGATATAGATGAAGGATGCAATGCCCGTTGCCGCAAAGAGCGGCATAAACAGGCCGAAAGCAGTGTTCATGACGGTTTCGGCACCGCCGTAATTCAGAATGAACATCAGAATAATCGCAGCAGCGATCATCGGCATTCCGATGCGCAGGCTTGAAGGCAGCTGCCAGCGGACAAAGGGAGCCATCGGACGAACATCGGCCTTTGCTTTCGTGCTGAACCATTTTGCAAGAACAACGGTAAGGAATCCTACACCTTCGGCAAGAGCAATGAGGACACCGTAGAAAACTTCCGGCAGAACTTCTGTTGAAAGCTGAAGCGATGAAATATCGAGGCCGGCTTGTTTGTATGCGTCTTCAAGCTGATAAAAAAGCTCGACCATGCCGGCAAAGGGTTCCTTGCCTGCAAGCAGTGAAGGCAGAGCGGTGTCGAGATAGAGCGCGGCAAGCGCAAAAAACGCGACAAGAACCGCAAGCAGGCGATAGGGGAGGCGTTTGCGCAGCCCGATGCCGAGAGTCACGGAGCTCAGCAGCACAAAGCCCGCAATACAAAGCATTGTCAACACATTGGATGACAAAAGCGCCGCAATTCCGCCCAGGGATACAGCAAGGGCGATCCCGCAATACAGTGTGCCGTATGCATTGCCGATAAAGCCGATCGCGGCTGCGGCGGGTATCAGCAGAGGCGGCATGAATGCTCCGCCGAGAACCGAGAGTACGCCCGCTGCAAGCGCAAGCAGCATCTTTTTGAAAATGTTTGAGTTTGATTTATCCAAAACAACTAATTCCTTCTTTGAAATTGAAGCAATGCACCGATGCCGGCGCAAAGAAAGGGCAGGTACATTGCCACAGCTATACTATAATGCATTTCGGCGCATTCGTCAAGCCGTCAAAATGATCCCATAGTGCAGGTTATGTTTCCGCCGAGGCATTGAAAAGCGGTGCGGCATGTGTTAAAATAATTGTTGAAAAAGATGAAACGGCGAAAAGGAGGGAACGACGCGATGTATATTAAGCATGTTAAGCCGATGAAACGTGCGCATAACAAAAAGCGCAGCGTATACCGCGGGGAAAAGTTTGTCCGCAAAAAAAGCATTGATATTGCCGCACTGCTGCTCGTTCTGCTCATTCTGCTGCTTGCAGGGAGCGCAGTTTTTTTGATTCTGTCCTATTTTAACGGTAAAATTGCGCTGTAGGGTTTTAAGCTTAAAAGATTTGAATTTATGAAAAAAAGAAACCAAACATGCGGGGATACCCGGTCTTCCGCAAAAACACGCTCCGATGAACGGCGGAAAACGCTGAGCCTTGTTACGGCCGTGATTATGGCGGTGAGCTGCATCGCATGCGTCATTATCAAGGCTGTGGGAAAAGGCAATTTTTCGGTGCACGAGATACTGCTTTATGCCGCATGGGCTTTGCTTGCGGCGGAAAGCTTTCTTGCGGCATTTTCAAACGGGAGCCGCGTTCAAAAAGTTTTGCGGATTTTGCTTGCGGCGGCGGCGATCGGCCTTGCTGCCGTGTCGTTTATAATTTTTAACAATATGTATTAAGAGGATAACTATGAGAAATAACGCAAATAAATCAAAACGAATGGTAAGGATAATATGCATGATTCTGGCGGCGCTTTTTTTGCTTTCGCTGATAATCGTTCCGCTGATGTATGTTTTCGGCTGAAAGGCAAATAAAAATGGGGAATGTGAATTCAAAGGAACAAGAAATCGGGTTTTCGACTGAATTTTTTCCGTCTGAAACGGGTGAATGCAATATTGCGGTTCACACCTGGCGGCCTGCTGCGGGGCAGAGTGTGCGCGGTGTGATTCAGCTTGTTCACGGAATGAGCGAGTATGTTCGCCGTTTTCAGCCGATTGCGGAGTATTTCGTTTCGCTCGGCTATGTTTTTTGCGGGAATGATCATGCAGGGCACGGCGATTCAATTCAACAGGAGGATAAAAAAGGTTTTTTTGCAGCCGAAAACGGATGGAATGCGCTTGTTGATGATGTTATGACGGTTCACAGACGCCTTATGGCTGAATATCCGGAGGCAAAGCAGATACTGTACGGGCACTCCATGGGCAGTTTCATTGCGCGTGCCTGCGCGTCAAGGTACGGAACTGAGTTTGATGCCTTTATCTTTTCCGCAACAGCGGGGAAAAATCCGCTTTTGCCGTTTGCAAAACTTGCCGCACGGGCGGAGATTCGCCGGCGGGGCGCGCAGCAGCTCAGCCCGCGCCTGAACAGGCTTGTTTTCGGTCCGTATGTCATGAGCGTGAAAAACAGGCGCACGGCTTTTGACTGGCTTTCAAAGGATGAAGCGGTTGTGGATGCTTATATTGCCGATCCGCTCTGCGGGTTCAGTTTCCGCTGCGCAGCATATCGCGATTTGTTTGAAGGTTTGGACGAGGTCAGTCGAAAAACATGGAGCGATGCCGTTCCGGATGTTCCGATTTACGTTCTTGCCGGTGACGCCGATCCTGTCGGGAATTTCGGCAGAGGGCCGCGCCGGGTATGCAATAACCTTATAAAAAGCGGAAAGACTAAAGTTTTCCTTCAGATTTACCACGGAGGCAGGCATGAAATGCATAACGAGACCGAACGTGATGAGGTTTTGCGCGGAATTGCTGCTTTCCTGCGCGGGAACCTGAATTGAATACGCACAGAACCGAGCATGGTTCGAATAGAAGTTTAAGTGAATGCAGTTAATTAAGTGAATGCAGATGATTAAATGAATGCAGCTGATTAAATGAATGCAGCTGATTTGATTAAAAAACACCGACCCGCAATTTTTTGCGAGTCGGTGTTAAATTTCCATAACTACTAATTCTTAATTCCTAATTCCTAATTAATTAAGATCGTTGCGAGCCGACCCTTTGCCGTTTCGCGAAGACGAAAGGGCAGAGAAATTGAAAGGGTTCGTCAGTTTAGATCATTGCGAGCCGACCCTTTGCCGTTTCGTCTTGAATCAGCCCCTGCACTGAACCCGCCGTTCGCGGAGCTGTAGCAGGCAACATTGACACTGCCGAAATAGGCATTGAGATCCATTCGGGTGATGTAGTAACCCTGTCCTGTCGGATCGACCATGGGCGGAGCTTCGGCCTCACCGACTTCAACAAGCAGGGAGTTCGCGCTTTTAACAACAACACGGAGCTTATCTACAGCCGCCTGCATGGATTCGCTGAACATCGTCATATCAAAAAGCACAGGGACAAGAACGGCAGGAATCATGCTGCCGCCGGGACTGCCGATAGCAATGATTTCCTCATTATTCTCGGCAACACTTCCCTTGCGGAGAATGGTCGGAGACATGTATGTGCGCGTGCGCTTTCCGGGTGCGTATTTATTTACGCCGCCGCTGAAATTGCGGTTTGCATTGTTGAGGAAAAATCCGTTCACATAAAGCCTTGAGCCGAAAAACTGGGTCAGCGTGTTCGTGCAGGCAACGGTCATGCCGTTTTTGTCGATAACGGAGATATGCGTTGTGTCCTGCCCGTTCGTATCGCGTTCGTGATCGGTATAATCCATGTTAAGCATGTTATAGATGTATTCGTCCGAGATTGCCTTTTGGTAATCAAAAGTTTTGCGCTTGAAGCGCGTGTCGGTAACTTTTGAGATCCTTTCTTTGTCGCAGATGAGCGTAAGCTGGGTAAGCTTTTTGAGGTAGCCGGAAGGATCGGTGTCGGGGTCGGGAATTTCAAGAATCTCACCCATTTTAAGCATTTGAATTAGCGTCATGCCGCCGAAGGGAGCAGGAGCGGAGATGACGTCATATCCGTTGAATTCGCCGATGAGCGGATCGGTGAGCAGGGTTTCATATGCCGAAAGGTCCTCAAGCGTCATTCCGGCTGCATTCGCAATACTTTGGGCAACGCTGCCGGTGTAGAATGCGGAGCTGCCCTCGGTGGATATGCGGCGAAGAACCTGCGCAAGCTCGGGAAGGGCGACGGTGTCGCCTGCGTTTTGCACCGCCGCAAAAGGCGTGTTGGGATCGGAAAAAGTCACTCTTGCGTTTTTAATTCGGAACATGAGCGCATCGTCAACGGTGAATCCGTTCTCCGCATAGTAAATTGCGTAGTTCATAAGCGACGCCATGCTGAACGAACCGTAAAGCTCGTTTGCCGTTTCCATGCCGGAAACAAAACCCGGAACAGCAATATCACGGTAATTTGCACCGGATTGGGCAGCTTCGGGAAGATAATTCAAAAACTGATATTTATCGGTTTTGGGGTCGTAAATGAGCATTCCGCCGCCTCCGCCGATGCCCGAGGCGTAGGACTCAACAACGGCGAGCGTGTATGCAGCCGCAACAGCAGCGTCAACAGCGTTTCCGCCCGCATCAAGCACCTGAGCCGCGACCATGGTTGCATAGATGTTTGAGGTGCTGACGGAATAACCGTTTCGGTTGACAACAGAGGGTGAAGAGGATGTGCCCGGCCCCTTCGTTGCAGGAACAGGTTCAAGGGAAACGTTGGGCAGGTCGATATCATCGCTGCCCGGTTTGCTGCAGGAATTGCAGCCGACGAACTGAACGATAAAGATTAATGCCAATGCGGCAGCAAGCATCCTTGCAGCAGGTCTGCTTCCGCGTGTTCTGTTACTTTTATAGCTTTTACCTTTCATAATTTCTCCTTAACAGTTTGTATCGGTGCCGGAAGTATCCGTTCAGAAGTTTACTTTCGGCGGAAGTTCAATAATAATATGCCCGTCAGCGGTTTCCGTAAAGCTTTCGGATTCGAGCAGCTTGGTAAGTATACGGTTGATGCGGCGCGTATAGAAGCCTTTTGTCGTTACACGCGGGCAGCCGTCATCGATGCGGATGGGTATGGTTTCAAAATACCTGCGCCCGTCTTCGGATTCGTTGTATTGAACAATGATGCCGTCGCGGGTGAATGTGTTGCCCTGATCCATGATAAAGTTGCCGAGGCTGTAAAAGATAATGCCGTTGCCGTACAGTTCGACAGGCTGAACATTATGCGGATGAGAGCCAATGACCATGTCGGCACCCGCGTCAATGATGCTGTGCGCAACATCCTGCTGCTTGTCATCCAGTATGGCGGTGTATTCATTGCCGCTGTGCAGATAAACAACCGTGAGGTCGTTTGCCTGTGCGGAAGCGGTGATATAACGATAGAACATGAAATGGCTTGTTGTCAGCACTCCGCCGTGCGCGGTTTCGGGGCTGTAAACCGAGGTGATGGCGATGAAACCAATCTTTTTGCCGTTTTCGGCCGTTATGACTGTGTACGGAGGAACATCGGGCTGCGTGTCATCCGGAATTGCACCTGCATGGGTCAGACCGATGCTGTCGAAAAACGCACGGGAATTGTCGTACCCTGCCTTGCCGTAGTCGAAACAGTGGTTGTTCGAAAATCCGACAACATCGATGCCCGCCGCCTGCATACTGAGCACGGCGGTCTCGCTTGCGATAAGCGGAATACCGTCAAGCCGTTTTTGATAGCCGCTTGTGTCGCCCGTGCGGACAGGGCTTCCAAAGTTTGCAAAAACATGGTCGGAGTTGCTCCAAATGCCGGAAATGCCGCTGAAGAGCCTGTCGTAGCCCTTGACATCGCACATTTGCCCGATGTACCTTCCCATCATGATATCTCCGAGGAAGGTGAGCTGAAGTCCGCTGTTCGGCGTGCCTTCGGGGGATTTTGCCGAAGCGGCGGAGTTTGATTCGATGCTGCCGATGCAGAACATCAGCGCGAAAAGCACCGCGAAACAGACCAGCGGCAGAACAAAGTTCCTGCGCCGTTTGACACTGCGTCGGTTGCCGATCTGCACCCGCTGTTTAACCGTAAGCCCCTGCAAGGATGCTTCCGTGATGATTTCCTGAGTTTTGTTTTTTTCAGTCATTGCCGTTAAAACCTTGAAATATTTCTGCGATTTCAATGCCGTGCCGAAATCAGCCGGCAAGAACGGTGCTGAGCAGCGTCACAAGTCCGTAAGTTACGAGTGTTGCTGCAAGCGTTGCGGGTATCGTGTAAAGAATGCTCTGCCTTGAATATGTGTTTGCAAGCAAGCTTGGGGTGATTGCGCCGACGCCGCGGAATGCAACCGTTGCAAACGGGAAAACGGGGAAGAGCAGCTCAACAACAAGCTTCAGAAAAATTCCGAGAAGCAGCGTCACTGCAAATTTGCGCTTGCCGAACAGAATCATGAATTTCGGAAGAACATAGTTCACGATGACGTAAACTATGAAGCTGATTGCAAAAACGAGCAGGATGCAGGGAATATCGTCGATTACCATTGCAAGATAGCCGGGCACGATAAGTCCGCCGCACTGAATTCCGAACAGTTCGTCAACCAAAAGGCTGATAAGGGTTCCGATGATTATTGCCAGATAGAAATTTGTTACAGTCATTTTAACCTCTTAAGTTTTTTGCCGCATTCGGGCTATACTTTTTTTCTCTGCTTTTTGGGGGAAATGCCCAAAAGCGGAATCAATGCCGGCTCTTTCTGCGCTCGCGGAAAATCGGCTCGGGAAGCGGAAGTCTTCCGTATTCGAGCAAAGCATGCAGAATCGGTTCACCGGAGCCGTGAATGTTTCCGACGCACATCACAATTCTTCCCGGGAGCAGGGGCTTGAGCGTTTCAAGCACCTTTTCAGGGGATTGCTTTTCGAGATTGATGTACCTGTCGGCATTCGGAAAGCGTCCGTGAGCTTCGGCCTTTGTGATATTGCCCGTGCTTTCGCCGGCGGCAATGATGACAGCATTCGGAATCTTCGGGAAAAAATCGCGAACAAACTGCTTTGTTCTGTCAACTCTGTCCGGTCGGCAGTTCATAAGTATGATGGGATTTGCGGATTGTTCCGGACGTTCGCTGCAAACGATGTTCCAGATGTCCAGCGAGGAGGAAGGCTCGTTTGCCGCAAAAGCGTTCACAATGCAGCAATCACCTTTCGGCAGGCTGATATCGTAGAACCGCAGCGCACCGGGATCCGCATGGGCTTTCAGCATTGCGGAAAGAGCAGTTTCGCGATCAATGCCGAGAGCATCGGCGGCGGCAAGCGCAACCGAGCAGTTGTGCGGAAATAACCTGTAATCAAACTGTTTAAGATACTCTTCTGAAATAAGTGAATCGTCTGCAACAAAAACGCGTGTGCCGCGTTCTTCGGCAACGCTCTTGAAATATTCGGTATACTCGCAGTCGGGAATTACGACTGCGCCGTTGTAAGGAATAGTATCTGCAAACGCCCACGCGATCTGGTCGGTTGTGGGGCCCATTTCGTCCAGGTGATCCTCAAGCACGTTCGTGATGACCGTCAGCCCGGCGTTGATTATCTGATGCTGATATACGCGCTGATAATCGGGGCGAACAGCCATGCATTCGCAAACAAGGGCATCGGCACCGCGTTTGACAGCACTGTTGATGACCTGTATTTGTTCTGAAATGGATATTCCGTGGGGACGACGAACAACCTCCTGCTCATCTTCCGCATCCCAGAATATCATTCTTGCGGCGGTGCCGGTGGTTTTGCCGACAACGCGATAACCCGCTTCGGCAAGGATCGCGGTGATAAGCCTTGTTGCTGTTGATTTGCCGCGAATGCCGTTAACGTTTACGGCAACACGGAGCTTCTTTCGGTTTGCTTCGTTCCTGCGCTTTTCGGCACAGCCCAAAACAGCGAGCAATGCGAGGCTCAGCGCACAAACACATAAAGGTAATAAATTTTCCATTTTAACTAAAACTTCCGCCGAATTATGCATCGGCGGACATTCCTGCACACGAACTGTTCGGAAAGCTTCCGTCGGAAAACAGAATTTCAAACGCAGCCCGTGCGCAAAACACCCTCCTGCGAAATCAAACGGCGGCCTGTTCCAAAGGCAGAAATATCGTTTTACAGCCCACAAACTGAGTGCAGCGATTTTCCCGCAGCGGGCAGGCTCCGTTGACACGTTCGCTTTTTTTGACAAACATGCCCGCATTTCGGACACATTTCCCGAATTATAGCGGAATTATAACATAAACCCCGCCGCTATGCAAGCATTCGGCACATCCGGCAGGGATTATACAAATTTTCGGCATGGATATACACAACCGCAGCACGGCGCTGTCAGCTGTAAATCTCCGTTTTAACAAAAAAACGGGATTTTTTTGTTTCGCGTTCAATGCCGCGGTAAACGAACCTGCCGCACCCTCTGACGGAAACAATGTCTCCGGATTTCAGCACATGGCCTGCATCGAAAACCGTTCTTCCGTTTATAAACACTTTTCCGCTTCGCAGCAGCTCCGGAAGCTCACCCCCGCGCGACAGGCGGAAAACCTGCGCTGCAACGGCATCAAGCCTTTCGCTTGCAACATTGCATTGCACGGTGCGAAGGGTGAAAAGCAATCCCGGCGGCAGCAGCGGCGCGGGCGAACCGTTCTCTTCCATAGTGTCCGGCAGGGGCAGAATATCGCAGCTGAGATCCGTTCGCCGTGCGGAAACGAAATTTTCGGCAATACAGGGCGCGATTTGCTCCGTGCAGAAAATATAAATCTCGTTTTCGCGAACGGCAATGTCGCCCGTTCGGTTCCTGTCGATTCCCAAAGCCATAAGCGAACCGAGAATATCGCGGTGCGTGAGCTGCTCGGCAAATTTTTTTGAACGAGGTATGGCGCGTATGCAGCGAATCGGAAACGGACACGCGTAGCCGCAGTCCTCCGGGTCGCCGAAACGAACCATTATGCGTTCGCAGCCGTCCGCGCCGCCGAATTCGGTACGAATAACGCCTGAAAGCTCTTTTTCGGCGCAACGCAGAATGTTCTGTTCCGCAAGCCCCAAAAAGGGCGTGAACGTACAGCGTCCGCTGCCGTTTGCGCGGGAAGCAAGTTCGAGCAGCTTTTTCTTAAAAACAGCTTCGTCCGTCTGCTTCATGCTTTTTAATCCTTGTCCGCAGGCAGCTCGAAGCGGATGAGTTCCTCACCCTCTGTGCCGTTATCAACGTGGAAAACAACGGCGTTGCCCTCGTAATCGAGTTCATAGGAATCTCCGTAGCAAACGCCCGTGAAAAAAGCGGAGAAGGTAAGCGCGGAAACATCGAATTTATCCGCCGCAAGGTGATTTTCGCCCTCCATATAGTAAACCGCATTTTTCATATAACCGTTCAGTTCGCGTCTGTCGGCGGTAAAACCGTAATACAGCAGGGATGAGCCGCCGATGTCCCATGTCGGGTCGGCATAATACCATTCATCATTATATTTGAACAAAGTCCATTCGTGCAGCCCGAGATCCTTCGCAATGCCGTGCACAGTCAATGCCTCAAACCCAAGCTGACAAAGCAGGAAACAGTATGAGCGTCCGAAACACCAGCAAACGCCGAGGCCTTCCGTGACGGCATCGTAGCAATGCCGCATGACGGGCACCGATTCGCCGCCGACGGTTTCTTCGTTGAAATCATATTCCGTTTCGGTGGTCAGCTTTTGATACACCGCAACAGCCTGCATGATTCGGCTTTTTGCGCCTTCGGAAGGTTTCAGCAGTTCGGCAACCCTGTTTTCAAACCGATGAAACAGAGTGTTGTGTTCCTCGCGGGAGGAGGAAAAGTAACTCCATTCAAGCCTGCACCCGCTTTCACCTTCGGAAAATCGGACCGTTGTATCATAAATATCGGCAAAGAAAACAGGAAAATACATGTCGATAAGGCGGAGCAGATTGGGATAATCGTCTTTTGACCCGGGCAGATCGACGCCCGTTTCATAGTTCATGTATGCCGCAACGACCGCAGGATAACCCTGAAGTTCATTCTCCGTCAAAACCTCAAGCACAGCTTCGGGCGCGGCAAAATAATTCAGTGTCGGCTCAAACGGCAGATTGACTTCCGCAAAATGCGGACGCGGATCGGGGGTTGCCGTCGGCATTTCGGCGGAATTCGGTGTGCCGGTCGGCGCAGCCGTCACCGTCCCGGGCTTACCGCCCGTGCAGCCCGTGATTATGAAAAGCACCGCCAAAACAGCCGAAAGCAGCGCAGTGCCGCGAATACGGTAAATCTTAATTTTTTTATGTTCCATTGTGGTTTTTTTCCTCCAATGTCCGATGTCGGTTTGCCCGGTTCAACCGTATAACCGGGTAAGGGTATTATACCAGAGGTTTTTGTGTGCAGCAAGAGCGTTTAAACAATGAGCAATCAGCAATGAGCAATTAGCAATTAGCAATTAGCAATGAGGAGTGAGAAATGGTGAGGTCAGCACATCGGTAAGTGGATAGTGTCAGCAGATAGGTAAGCCGCTGGTAAGTACACACCTGTCTCGTCAAGGT